>MTKW01001017.1_pt1 | contig 53097 bp, 48 predicted proteins | sample 1042761 | NCBI WGS metagenome assembly MTKW01 (sample SAMN06205366, study PRJNA360243) | anaerobic digester metagenome | biome: Wastewater treatment plant; feature: Anaerobic digester sludge; material: sludge; isolation source: anaerobic digester fed with sludge from wastewater treatment plant ... | reverse complement strand
AAATCTTAAGAAAGGAAATGTATACTCGATTTACTATAATTTACTATTTAGAGTATACAAGACTAAAATGAAAGATTTATATATTTTACGAGACCGATATAGCATTAATAACAATTTAGTTTTTAAGAAAGCAGAAAAAATTACCTTCTTTATGACCGAAAGATCAATAAAGTTTCAAATGTTTTCGCATTTTGACAAATTGCTAGATGCCACTAAATTTATTTATGGCGGTAATGACGGCGAACTTGAAATTAGTATTGTTTTTGATAACACGTTAAATGAAGATGGTTATATCTTAAAAATTAATAAAAATAAAGAAGTAAAAATTAAAGCGAAAAATGAAAGAGCGATTCGTTATGCAGTTGCAACTTTAAACAAGCTAACTTATCGCGATGGCGATGATTTAGTTGTTCCAATTACTACTATTAATGATTATCCTTCTTTTAAATTAAGAGGAATTATTGAAGGTTTTTATGGAACTCCATGGTCACATGAAAATCGTTTAGATGTGATTGATTTTATGGACAAACATCGTCTTAATATTTTCATGTATGCTCCGAAAGATGATTTATATCATCGCGATAAATGGCGCGAGTTATATCCAGAAAAAGAATTAAGCCAATTTATTGCCTATAAAAATAAATGTGATGAAAAAGCCATTGAATTTTATTATTGTATTAGTCCGGGTAAAGACTTTAATTATGCCGATGAAAATGATTTTCTTTTATTGTTTAAAAAGGTCGATCAAGTTATCGCTAATGGTGTTCATAACTTTGCGGTCTTAATGGACGATATTGATTATGAACTAAGTGAAGAAAATAAAAAAATCTTTAAACGTCCTGGAGTTGCTCACGCTTATGTGTTAAACAAAATTAATGATTATATTAAAGGACAAACACTAAACTATGATTTAGTAATGTGCCCAACTGAATATTACCAACCATGGGATAGTGTTTATCGAACTGATTTGCGTTTAAAATTAGCCGCTAATATTAAAGTAGTGCATACTGGCGATAGAGTGTGCGCCGAAGTTATTGATGAACAACACGCAATTGATATTAAAGAAATCTATCAGCATGAAATTTTATTGTGGGAAAATTATCCAGTAAATGATTTTTGGAAAAGTCGAATCTTCTTAGGGCCAATTATTAATCGAACTTCGCATTTATCTAAACATTTCAAATCAATGGTTTCTAATCCAATGAATCAATGGCATGCGTCAAAAATAAGTTTAGTGACAATTGCTCATTATATGTGGAATAGTGATAAGTATGATCCAGAAAAATCACTTGAATTAGGAATTAGAGAAGTAGTAGCTGATAAACATTTTGCGGATATGCTTACTTTTGTTAGAGCGAATACTTTATGTACCTTAACTAACGATGATTCATTTAAACATGAAAGTTGGGTTAATAATGGTAAAACTGATCAAATTATTAAATATTATAAAAATTTAAAAGCAAGTTCAAAGAGATTATTAAAATCCGATTATGAAATAATTAAAGAAATTAAACCTTGGTTAGAAAGAGCGGTCAAGGAAGCTAATATTGTCGAAAAAATTTTAAATAAAACCATCACTAAAGAAGAAATTATTCAGTTATATGAAAAACCAGTGATTTTAGGCGATGAAATTTTAAATTTATTAATTAAAAAAGAAAAATTATTAACGGAAAAAGAATATGAGCAACACATCAAACCTTTATTAGGCAACTTATGGTGGAAGGTATGGGAGGACAAATTATAAAAAGATATCAAGTGGTTTTAATCTTCTTAGCATTTTTACTGATGACGACAGTAAATATTAAAGCGAATGATCTTAAAACAATTAAAGTAAATGAAAATAATTTAGAAGTGATAATAAATCCAATATCATTTACTGGTGGGAATATCACTTATAAAGACATTACTAATAGGGCAGTTTTATATACTCCGGATTGGCCTTTTTTGAAAACTAACCGCAACGAAGATGCAGTTGAGTATGTAGCGATAAAAGAATCAATCGGAAAGTATGTGATTGAGACTAAAAATAATGGCGAAAATGAAATCCCACTAAATAGATTAATTTTAAGTATTCCCACTGCCTTGGCAACAGACTTTAATATCGGTGACATTATCAACCTTAACAATGTCACAGTAGCAGCCTATAAACACGCTATTTTAAGTAATAAAGGTGTAAGAATCGCTTTTAACACCGTCAATGTTGTATCTGGTTATAATTCGTTTACATATTACAATTATTTGTATGGAGAAAAAACTGGAACTAATCAATTTAGCGATAATGAAATGATTGTTGAGTTTAACGTAGAAACGAATCAATTTGAAGTCATCGGAGTTAATCAAGGTGCAAACAATGATATCCCACTAGGTGGCTTTGTGATAAGCGGCAACGCTGAAACAAAACAGAATATGCTTAAGGATGGAGTTTTATTTAATGTGGGAGACGTGATTGAATTAATTGATTTAGAATTTATGAAAATAGAAAATGTTATTACCAAAAAATTTACCAGTATCAACGGAGTAAGGCAACAAGATTATTTGGTTATTTATCCTGCATCTACAAACCCATCACTAACAACCCAACAAAATATTTATGGATGTGAAGTTGCAGTTGATAGTCAGGGTTTAGTTGTAGAAAAAGGAACTTTAGTGACGATTCCAACAGGAGGGTTTGCGGTTTCAGGGCATGGAATTAATGAAAAGTTTGTTAGAGAAAACATTCATGTAGGTTCTAATGTTACTTACAATAGTACGACTAAAATACTTACCATAACTAATAATTTAATTAATCAAACTCTATATAGTTTTCAAACTGAAGCTGATATTAGCGAAGGGCTTGTCAACACCGCCAAAAATGGGATGTATGATGTTAATAATTTGGAAAGAGCTGAAGAAAACTTATCACTTATTTTAGCATCAGTTTATGAAATGACAATTTTGCAAACTAAAATTAATGAGACGAAAACCCCACAAGATATTGGCGAATTTATTAGACATAAAAAGGCCATAGAATCGCTTTTTGATGAGGTTTACTTTGATACATTAGTATCAAGACGAATTGAATCAAGAGGTACTTGGCACCGGCCATATGAAATGAGTTTGTCGCAAATAGAGGCAACTTTAGATGAACTTAAAAATTTAAAATTTACTGATGTATATTTGGAGACCTTCTGGTATGGATATGCAATATATCGATCGAATCTTGTTCCATATCACGAGATTTTTAAAGGCATCGAATTTGGTGAATATAAAGATTATTTAGACGCGTTTATTAGTGAAGCTAAAAAACGTGATATTAATGTTCATGCGTGGGTTCAAAATTTCTATGTTGGCCCAACTTGGTATCATAGTAGTCTTTGGGATGATCATCCAGAGTGGTGGATTGTTGATATCAATGGTAATCATGCAATCACTGGAAAACCCGAAAAAGATGAAGAAAATCTTTTATTCTTTGATCCAGCAAATCCTGAAGTAAGAGAGTTTATTCAAAATGTCTATCGGGAAATTATTGAATATGATGTCATAGGATTACATTTAGATTATACGAGATATCCAACTGGTAATGAGTTTCCACAATATAGTACTGGATATACCGAATATGCAACAAATGAGTTCAAAGAATTGTATGATGTTACAGGAAATCTTGTCGAATTAGTTAAAGTGAATCCAGAAGTATATGGAAAGTGGAATGAATATCGAATTTCTAAAATTACTTCTTTTGTTGAAGAAATTAATACCATAGTTAGAAGTAAAGACAGCCAACTGATTTTATCAATCGCAGTCGGTCCCAACGCGGCATATTCCAAAATTAATATTATGCAAGATTGGCAAACGTGGGTTGAAAACGGCTGGATTGATTCAGTTGAACTGATGGCATACGTCAAAGATGTTCAATTAGTCATTTCTGCCGTAGAAAGTGCGAATAAAATTGTCCCACCATATGCATATTTACTACCAGGAATTGCTCCAACTTATTACCGACTTCCAGATATGTATAATGCCACATATACTGATGCTATTAATAAAAACGGAGCTCACGGGTCAACTATTTTCGAAACGGAAAATTTTAGAAATAATTCTAATATTCATAATATATTTAGTCGCGGCACTTATAAAAATGAAACAATATCAGTTTATGCTTCAGTAAACGACATTTTGAAAGTATTTATTCAAGATACACTTCATAAGTTTGATCATATTTATCTTAAAAACGGCGCTACTACCACTGAAAAAAGAAATAATTTAGAAATAAGATTAAATAAGTTAACGGAAAAGAAGTATTATAATCCAATCGATTTTCACGAACTATATGAAGCATTAGATCAATTAACATTAGAACTGGTTTTATATGCTGATGGTGCCGCATATGAACGGTTTATGGAAGATATTAAATATTTTATGGAAATACTAGATATCAAAATTAATCGTTATTTAGTTAACAATGGACATTGGGATATAACCAAACAAAATCAAAGACCAAACGTATATAGTTTTTCATATCCAGTTATCGAAGAGAGGATAGAAGAGGAAGAACCGCCAATCATTGAAGAAAAGATTGACAATAAAATAGGTTTGATTGTTGGAATTTGTGTTGGTGCTGTCGCTGTCGTTGGTTTAGGAATATTTGGCGGGGTTACCATAGTTAAACGTAAAAAAAGAACGATAAAATAGTTAAAAAATGAGGATGGTGTCAAAAATGAAGGGCAAAGTTATGAAGCATAAAGTGGTTTTCTTACCTTTAGATGAAAGACCTTGTAATTATAAATTTCCTTTTGATATCTTTAAAAATAGTAATTTAGAGATTAAAAGACCCGACAAGAAGCTAATGGGAGATAAGAAAAAACCAGCGGATTTTCAAACCATAAAAAACTTTCTAATTAAAGAAACTAAAGAGGCAACCGCGTTAGTAATTGCGATTGATACTTTACTTTATGGCGGAATTATCCCGTCACGACTTCATCATTATCAAGAAGGTGAATTATTAGAAAGAATTAATGTTATCAAAGAAATCAAAATAAACAACCCCAATATTATCATTTATGGTTATCATTTAATCATGAGAACCCCACAATATAATAGTAGTGATGAAGAACCTGATTATTATGAACATGTGGGAAAAGATATTTTTAATTTAGGTTTTTTCACTCATAAAGAAGAATTAGGAATTATTAATGATGAAGAACGACAAAAACTTAAAAAAATAAAAGTTAAAAAAGAATATTTAAATGATTTTTTAGGGCGCAGAAAAATCAACTTAGGTTTAACTAAGAAATCAGTATGTTTAGTTAATGAGAATATTATTGATTTTTTAATTATTCCTCAAGATGATGCCGCCGAATTTGGTTGGACTGCTAAAGATCAAGAGAAAATTAGAACTCAAATTAAAGAATTTAATGTAAGTAATAAAGTATATATGTACCCTGGTGCTGATGAAGTGGCCAATAATTTATTGGCGAGATTAATGAATAAATTACTAAATATTCAACCAAAAATATATATTAAATATAATTCATTATCAGCGCCATGGACAATTCCTTCACTAGAAGATAGATATTTAGATACTACGATTAAATATCAAATCTTAGCTTGTGGGGCCATACCGGTTAGTAGTATGAGCGAAGCGGATGTGCTTTTATATGTTAATGCTCCAAGCGATAAAATGATTACCGCCCCGTATCAGTTCAAGTTAAAAGGAAGAGGTTTTACTGTATTTAGAAATTTAGTTGAATTCATTGAAAGTATTAAATACTCTTTAACTACTTTAAATAAACCAGTTATTTTAGCTGATTTGGCTTTTGGTAATGGTGGTGATGTTGAGTTAGTAAGAATGCTTAATAAAGAAAATATTTTAATGGATTTAGCATCGTATTCTGGTTGGAATACATCGGCTAATGCCCTTGGTACCGCCTTAGCTCAAGGTTTAGTTTATTTGAAGTTTGGACGGACTAAAGAACATCTCAACTTTCTTGCTTTAAGATTTGTTGAAGACATTGGATATTGTGCCTTAACTAGACGAAAGGTTACCGAAACTGATTTAACTTTAAATGGATTTAATTATTTTGATGTCAAAGAAAGTGAAGGCTTAATTAGTGAGATTGTTAAAAAATATTTAACGGATTTTATTAATCAAGAATTAACTTCAATTAAAGGTAACATTACGATAGATAAAGTATATATGCCTTGGCGTCGGATGTATGAAGTTGGCTTAGAAATCACATATAAAGAAGGTGTTAAAAAATGAAAAAGATTGTTTTATTACCATTAGATGAAAGACCATGTAATTATGAGTTTCCTCATCAAATATTTCAAAATGAAAAGTATGAAATTATTCGACCTGATTTAAGTCTTATGGGTGATAAAAAAACACCAGGCAATTTAGATGAAATAAGAAATTTTTTACTAAATAGCACTAAAGATGCAGATGGATTGGTAATTTCAATTGATACATTATTATATGGTGGAATTGTACCATCGCGACTTCATCATGATGATTTAAAGACATTGACTAAAAGACTAGATGTATTAAAAGAAATTAAGAAAAATAATAAAAAACTAAAAGTTTATGCTTTTCATTTAATTATGCGTTCTCCGCAATATAGCAGTGATGATGAGGAGCCAGATTATTATGCAAAATGTGGTAGAGAAATTTTCTTAACGGGCTTTTTAAGTCATAAAAAAGAAATTGGTTGGGCTTCGGGTGAAGAAATAAAGGAACTTGAAAAGATTAAAGTTCCTAAAAAATATTTAGATGATTTTTTAAATAGAAGAAAAATTAACACTAACATGTGTTTAAAATCAATTTCTTTAGTAGAAGAAAAAATTATCGATTTTTTAATTATTCCCCAAGATGATGCGGCAGAGTTTGGTTGGACTGCTAAAGATCAAGAAGTAGTCAGAAAAGAAATTGAAAATAAAACTTTGGAATTTGATGTCTATATGTATCCTGGCGCTGATGAAGTTGCTAATACATTATTAAGTAAAATGGTATCTAAAATGGAGAATAAACGACCTTTAATCTATATTCACTATCCGTCAGCTACTTCAGGCCATTTAATTCCTAGGTATGAAGATCGAATGCTTGATACTACTGTAAAATATCAAATATTAGCTGCCGGAGCGCTAACTGCTTCAAGTATTGATGAAGCAGATTTAGTGTTATTTGTTAATGCCCCAAGTGCTAATATGCAAGAAGCGGCTTATCAACATAAGCATTTTCGCGAATATGAGACGCAAAGAAATTTAGTTGAATTCGTTGAAAAGATTAAATATGTTGTTAGATTAATAAAAAAACCAGCGATAATTGCCGACGTTGCGTATGCCAATGGTGGCGATATTGAGTTTGTTAAAATGCTTGATAAAGAAAACTTATTAATGGAAGTTGCTTCTTATGCGGGTTGGAATACATCATCTAATACTTTAGGTACAGCTATTCCACATGGAATCGCTTCGTGGTTATTTCCAAATCATAACTTTGATTCGTTCTTAGCTTCAAGATATGTTGAAGACGTTGGGTATTGTTCAGTGGTTAGACATGATGTTATCTATAATAAACTAAAAGATTACGGATTTGATTATTTTTATGTCAAAGATCAAAGAGGTGTTATTTCCACAATAGTTAAGGATGAATTAATGAAATTTGTTAATAAAGAATTATCAAATTTAAAAGATAAAGTGATTATTAATGATTTATATATGCCATGGCGAAGAATGTTTGAAATTGGTATTAATGTTACATACAAAGGAGGCAATAAAAAATGAAAAAGATAGTGCATCTCCCTTTGGATGAAAGGCCTTGCAATTATGATTTTCCGTTTAAAATGTTCAACAAAGAAGAAATTAAAGTGGTTAGACCAAATCAAGAAGATATGGGATTTAAAAAGGAGCCAGGCGATATTAAAAAAATCCATGAATTTTTACTTAAAGAAACTAAAGATGCATACGGCTTAGTTATCTCAATTGATACTCTTTTGTTTGGAGGTATCGTTCCTTCAAGATCGCACTTTTTTGAAGAAGACTTTTTAGAAAACAGATTAAAAGTATTAGAAAAAGTTAAAAAGGAAAACCCTAAACTGATCATTCATGCCTATGATTTAATTATGCGTACCCCACAATACAACGATGATGAAGAAGAACCAGATTATTATCGTTATTCAGGAAGAAGTATTTTTGAAAAAGGTTTTTTAGAACATAAAAAAGAATTAGGTTTAGCATCGTCAACTGAACTCAAACGACTTGATCAGATTGTAATTGAACCAAGATATTTAAAAGATTATTTACGAAGACGAAATATCAATACTAACTTAACTTTAAAATCAGTTGATCTAGTTGATCAAGGTATAATTGACTTTTTAGTGATTCCGCAAGATGATGCAGCTGAGTTTGGATGGACCGCTAAAGATCAAGTTAAAGTTAGAACCTATATTGAAAAGAAAAACTTACAAAATAAAATTTTTATTTACCCAGGCGCCGATGAAGTGGGTAATATTTTATTTGCGAGAATGGCCAATAAAATCTTTAATAGCCAGCCGAAAATGTATATTAAATATCCATCAATTACATCAGGTTTAATTATTCCAACATTGGAAGATAGATTTTTAGATACTTCAGTCAAATATCAAATTACTGCCGCTGGCGGCGTGGTCGTATCTTCAATTAATGAAGCTGATATGGTTGTCTTTGTTAACGCACCAAGTGACTGGATATTACCATCAAGTCACCAACACGTTAAACATCGCGGGTATACTACTCAAAGAAATTTAGTTGAATTTGTTGAAGTTATGGATTATGTCATTAATAAACTTGATAAACCAGTTACTTTAGTCGATTTGGGCTTTGATAATGGCGGTGATATTGAGCTAGTTAAGATGTTAAATAAAAAAGATCTACTATTAAAATTAGCTAGTTATGCCTCATGGAATATTCCATGTAATACATTAGGAACGGCAATCGCTTTTGGCGTATCGTATTTATTATTTGGAAGAACTATCGATCATCAATCATTTTTAGTTCATCGGTTTTTAGAAGATGTTGGATATTGTTCACATACGAGATATTACATAAGAGAAAATGTTGTTACTAATCATGGCTATAACATCTACTTTGTTGGTGAACAAAGAGGAATAATCTCTAAAATAGTTCAAGAAGAAATTGAAAAGTTCATTGATACTAATTTAACCACTTTAAAAGGAAAATACGAAATATTAGACTGTTTTATGCCGTGGGTAAGAACCTATGAAGTTGGTTTAGAAGTTAGATATATCAAGTAAAAAAGGATTAAAGATGAAAGAATTAGATAAAATCACTACGAAATTTAAAAAAGCTAAAGAAAAATTATTAGACGTAAATTATGAAAAGGCTCAAATTATCATTGATAAAATGATTTTATTAAAAGATAATAATAAAACTTCAAGCGCAGAATATCAAAAGTTATATGAGCGAGCATATCAACATTTAACGTTATCAGAAAGAATCGAAGAGCGAGGAGTATGGCATCGCCCTTGCGAAGAAAGTTTGGAAGAACTCATTAAAATGTTAGATGATTTAAAAAGCATTAACATTAATGGATTATACGTAGAAACTTTCTTTAATGGATTTACTATTTACCCCTCAAAAGTTATGCCGTACCATCCGAATCTCAATAATGTTTATGGTGAGTATGGAAATGATTATTTGAAAGCTTTAATAGCTGAAGCCTCCAAACGAGAAATTCAAATTCATGCTTGGGTGGAAAACTTTTTTGTGGGAGGAAAAGATGGTTTGCATAGTGATTTATGGGAGAAGAATCCCGAATGGCAAATAGTTAACTACAACCAACTTAATTATCAAACGGGTAAACCAGGTAATGAAGAAGAAGGATTTTTATTTTTTGATCCCGCTAACATCAAAGCTCAAGATTTAATTCTTAAGTTTTATAAAGAATTAATAAGTAATTATGAAATTGTCGGAATTCAACTAGATTATATTAGATATCCATCAGCTAATGAAAATTATATTTACAGTAGTGGATATACAGAGTATGCGATAAATAAGTTTAAAGATGAATATCAACTTGAAATTGAAAATATTTTTGAATATGTTAAACAAGATGAAAACTATCAACTTTGGAACAAATGGAGACAAGGAGAAATAACTAAATTTGTAAAGAGAGTGTATCAATTAGTTAGGGCTCTAGATAAAAATATTTTGTTATCGATTGCTGTTGGCCCTGAAATCAATTATGCAAAAACTAATTTAATGCAAGATTGGGGTACTTGGGTAGTAAATGGGTGGATTGATATTGTTGCCCCAATGGCTTATGTAGAATCAAAAGATTTCATCAAATTCATTATCAATAAACTAAATGAAACCACCAAGGGACTTACATATAATTACACCGGAATCGCCCCAACTTATCATGGACTTCCAGATATATTAAATACATATTTTATTGATGAAAGTAACAAATGCGGTGCGTTAGGCTCAATAATATTTGCTTATCATAATTTAGTAGATAATATTGAAGTTAAAGAAACGCTAATAAGAGGGACACATCGTCATAAGGCCATTTCCCCTCATCAAGAAGTTAGCAAGTTACTAGAGGTTTTGATTGCGGATATTAAAGAAAAAGCTATAAACATCTATCTTGATAGCGGATTGATAACTGCTAAAACAATAGATAAGTTAATCAAAATTTTAAACAGTAAATATCAAAATTTAACAGAGTTAAAACAAAACGTAGAATTAGCAATTGACTATATAAATAAAAAAGATAACATAGTTTCTAACAATATAATTGAAATGTTAAAAAGATTTATGAAGATCATTAATATAAAAGAACAAAGATGTTATTGCAGAAAGGAAAGTAAAGATGAGAACATTTATTAAAAAATTTCTGATAGTGTTAGTGTCATTAATATTTATTACGCTAGGATCAGTAAATATTAAAGCGGCAACTACCACCAAGACAATTAAAATTAATGGAGCTGGTTTAGACGTAATAATTGACCCAATATCATTTAATACTAATGGACTAACTTTAGAAAATATCACAGGCAAAGCAGTTTTATATACGCCAGATTGGCCATATTTAAAACCTAATCGTGATGAAGTTTCAGTTGAATACGTTGCAGTAAAAAATGCTAGCGGAAATTATATTATTCAAAGTAAAAATAGTACAAAAGATAATAAAATCCCATTAAATGGGGTGATTTTAAGTATTCCTAAAATTTTGACATTTAATTATAATGTTGGCGATACGATTTCGCCAAATGGTGTTGCCATAAAAACATATGAACATGCTTTTTCAAGTAATAAGGGTGTTCGAATTGGAATTGATTTAGTCAATGGTCCATCAAAATATAATGAAATTACTTACTATAATCGACTATATGGATCGAGAACCGCAACTAATAAATTCAACACTAATGAAATTATTGTTACTTATGATAACAATTCTAATCGCTTTAAGGTAACAGGTGTTGGCAAGAGCGGTAATAATGATATTCCAAGTGCTGGATTTGTCGTTGCGGCTAACTCAAGTCCGAAGATGCACATGTTTAATAATGGAGTCTTATTTAATGAAGGCGATATTATTGAATTAATCAATCTAGAATATATGAAACTTGGTGATGTGATTACAAGAAATTTTACATGCATCAATGGAACTAGATTTGCTGATTATTTAGTAATTTATCCAGCAAGTTCAAATCCAACCTTATCATCACAACAAAATGTCTATGGAATTGAGGTTGCGGTCAATAGTGATGGCGTTGTCATTGATAAAGATATTTTAGTTCAAATTCCAGAAGGTGGATTTATTGCTTCTGGTCATGGGACTGCCCATACATTTATTGAAGAAAATATTCATTTAGGTTCAATTGTAACGTATAATGCAACAGCTAAAACGATTACAGTTAGTAATCATTTAATTGATCAAACTTTGTATAATTACCAATATGAAGCAAACATTGCCCAAGATTTAGTTTATACCGCTCGAGATGAAATGTATGATGTTAATAATTTATCAAGAGCTTTAGAAAATTTAGCGACAATCCTTGATGGTGTAACCACCATGGAAGGATTAAAAACTAAAATTTATAATACTCAAAATCCAGTGGATATTGGCGAGTTTTTAGATATAAAAGATGAAATAGAACCATTATTCGAACAAATTTTCTTTGACACATTAGTCTCTCGAAGAATTGAATCAAGGGGGACGTGGCACCGTCCTTATGAAACTAATTTAACCTTAATTCAATCAACTTTAAACGAATTAAAATCAATGAATTTTACTGATGTTTATTTAGAAACATTTTGGAATGGATATACCATTTATAAATCAGAATTAGCACCATATCATACAATTTTTGATGGCGCTACTTTTGGTGAATACGAAGATTATATGGATGCATTTGTTAATGAAGCTAAAAAGCGCGATATTAATGTTCACGCTTGGGTTGAAAACTTCTTTGTCGGTGCCCATTGGAAAGCTAGTCCGCTGTGGGATCGTTATCCTGAATGGCGCTTAATTGATATTAATGGTGGTCAATTCATTACTGGAAAGCCTGGCGGTGAAGAAGAAGGGTTTATCTTTTTTGATCCCGCGCATCCTGATGCCAGACAATTTATTAAAGATATTTATAAAGAAATTATTGATCGTGGTGTTGTGGGACTACACTTAGATTACATTAGATATCCTTCAGGAAATCAAAATGTTTCATATAGTACAGGTTATACTGAGTACGCAATGAATGAATTTAAACAATTATACAATGAAACTGGAGATATTAGAAAAAGAATTAAAAATGGCGATGATGCCCTTTATGGAAAGTGGAATCAATATCGGTTATCGAAAATTGATTCATTTGTTGAAGAACTGCACAATGAAATTAGAGCGATTGATAGTAGCATCGTCTTTTCAATGGCGGTTGGTCCTAATGCTGCATATGCGAAAGAGAATTTATTACAAGATTGGAAAAAATGGGTAGAAAATGGATGGATTGATTCCGTTGAACCAATGGTTTATGTTAATGGCGTTTCGGTAGTAACTTCAACTGTTAGTGCGGCTAAAACCATTATGGCTAAATATGCATATATGATGCCAGGGATTGCCCCAACTTATGACGGGTTACCAGCGATTTATAATGCAACATATACTGATGCCATTAATAAAAACGGAGCTCATGGTTCGACTATTTTTGCGACTCATAATTACCGAAATAAACCAGAGTTACACGCTATTTTCCAAAACGGAACTTATAAAAATAAAGCGGTATCGATTCAAGACCCAATGGATGAAGTCTTGGCAATGTTTATCACGGATATATTGTATAAATTTGACAATATTTACATTAAAAAAGGCGTTTCAACAACCGAAAAAAGAAATGCTCTAGAGACTAGATTAAATGATTTGACCAAAAAACATTATTATAATCCAATTGATTATTATGAACTTTATGAAGCCCTAGATCATTTAACATTAGAATTGATGATGTACGCTGAGGGCGCCGCAGTTGAACGATTTATGGAAGATATTGAATATTTTATGGAAATAATCGATATTAGAATTTCTCGATATTTAATCAATAACGGTCATTGGGATTTAACTGAAGAGCCAGAAAGACCAAGCGTTTATGCTTTTGAATATCCGAAATATGAGGGGCCACCAAATGATGATGATCCAGGATCTGATCCGATTATTGAACCAGATCCAGAACCGAGAAAAAAATGGTCGATAGTACTAATTGGGTCATTAATCGGTGTTGGAGTATTGGTATCTGTCGCATTTATAATAAGAAAGAAGATAATTAAACCCAAAAATAAAGAAGAAAAATAACGTTTTTTTCTAATTTTTCTAATTGTTGATTTATTTGCGATAAATTGATTTGAAAATATAATTTAATACGTAGTATTAGATGAAATGAAAGCGATTACAAAGAATGTACTTTTTCATCTTGACTATACAAATGAAAGCGGTTATAATATAGGTGTATAGGTGTCTATACAATCCTATAAAAAAATAAAGGAGGATAAAATGAGAAAACCGATTAAATTTATTTTAATGGCGTTAACATTAATAATGTTAACAGTAGTAGGTCTTGTGGGTTGTGATAAAACCGACATTTTAGGCGACGCATTTGACAATCTACAGATTGAGTTTACAGTGGAAGGTGATGCCTTGGAAAAGGTAACAGGTAACCTTCAGTTGCCTACAGTGGTTGGAGATGTAACGATTACTTGGTCTTCAGATAATCCAGATGTCATCTCCAATGATGGGAAAGTAACAATACCAAAAGAAGATACAGTCGTAAAAATAGTGGCTACTTTAACATTTGATGGTAAAACAAAAGAAAAAACATTTACTATTACCGTTAAAGGAGTACCTGATGCAGGAGATACAATTGCTCCACTATTAAAGGTTGTACCAGCGACTGTTAACTTAGAGTGGAATGAAGAATATGATTTGATGGAAGGTGTTTCAGCAAGAGATAACGTCGATGGAACTATTACTGATAAAGTTCAAATTGACGACGGCGGTTTTGATAGAACGGTAGCAGGCACTTATACTATTACCTATACCGTTTCAGACGAAGCAGGTAATACTTCAACCGCAACTCGTACCATTACTGTAGCTGAAAAACGCACAACCATTGAAATTGAGGGGAAACAATATCAAATGGAATATAACCCTCAGTTGCGTCCAGCTAACGCTGATTCGTTCCCATTTAACTTAGAGGTTGTTACAGTATTTGAAAAAGCTTATGCAGATTGGTTATTAGAACATAACAATCAAAGATTTGCAGCATATTGGTCAATAGTTGTCATATTAGACGCTGATAAGAAATTAGTCGAATATCGTACAGCTGAAACTAACCAAATGAATGCAGATGGTTCGGCTGTTGGAACAACTTGGTGTTCAGGTACACCAACAGCACAAAACAAAGCATACGAACATCGTCAAGGTATGTTAGCTAACTTAAATATTCCCGAGGGTGGATATGTTATTGTATTTATTAATGATGGCGCTAATGCCGAAGGATCACCACGCGCATTTGGTTATGATCAAGTAGTTAATAAATCATTTGATGCTCTTGGACTACAATTTAAATTCAATAACGTTGATGAAGATGCAATCTTTAATCCAGCTAAAACTTATCCAGTAATCAAATTATCAGAAGAAAAAATTGATAATAGATACATTCCAGTAGTTGAACTAGAAAAAGGAACTAAAGCTACTGATGCATTTGGTGAAGATTTATTAGGTGGAGTATCAGTTTATCATGACAGAGAAACATTAACTGCAAAAGTTCATAAAATAACTAAGATGGTTGAAGGTGTAGAAACAGAAATCACAAAAGAACAAATTGATGGAAACGATACATCAACCATTTATCGAATTAAATATCGCGCAACTGATAATGTTGGTAACGTTGAAGAAGAAACAAGAATCTTTAAATTTGTTGGTGAAGGTACAGAAGAACCAGATCCAGATGCAATTTACGTCACATTTAATGGTGTTGCTTCATTAGAACTTATCCAAGGATATGAATTCAATGAAAATATTGGTTACCAATCAAAAGTACATCAATTTACTAAAGAACAATGGGCAGTAATTTCTGCAGTTGTTGATGCACCAGATTATGCTGCTGGTACAAGTAAATATAAGATGGCTAACTTAGCATTATTTGTTACTGATGCTAATGGTAAAGTAGTGGCAATCAGACTATATCAAAAATGGGTTGACGATCCTCAATCAGGAATTCAACTTACTGTTGATGCTGATGGCAACATCGTATTTGAACCAAGTGGCGTCTTTAGTAGAAATAACATGGAAATTGGCGTTAATGCCCTAATTCCAGAAGGCGGATTTGTTTACGTACTTGCAACTGGAACTCCAGCTGATGATGAAGGCTGGTCAGCAGCAATGAAATTAGGATACAAATACTTATTAGGATTAGAACCAAGCTTATTTGAATCAGCATTCTTAAATGGTGTACCATTTACTGATTGGACTAACCCTCCAATTAATCCTTTCGCTGCAGATTACGTTATTACCTTTGGTTCTGAATTTGTTGCTCCAGATGAAGAAACACTAATGTATGTTGTCATTGGTGAAGAAAAACACCTTGTTGAATTAGATAAATATGGTTGGGATGCTGATGGTGGTGTTGGTGCAATTAATACTCATGCACTAGCATTTAGTAAAGGGTACTTAAATTCACTACCAGGATATAACACCCCAGAATTAGAAGATGACGAAGGTAAAAACTATACTATTAAATTCTCTATTTTAGCAATTATTGACGCTGAAGGCAAAGTTGTTTCAATTAGAATTCACCCAGGACACAAGATTACTTGGGATGCTGAAAATAGTAAAATTATAGCAACTGAAGGCTTATTTACTGCTGAAACAATGCAAAAAGATATCGTCGCTGATATTCCAGATGGTGGATTTGTTGTCTTATTCCAAAATTCAACTGCTCCAGGAAACGCGATTAGAGCTTGGGGTTGTTTACATTTAACTGGATTTGCTGATGTTGGTGACGCTGGTTATGCGAATGCTGAAACTGGTGGAGTTGCTAATATGACGGTTAATCCATTTGCTGATGGATTCAAGATTTTATTTGAAAGAGAAGTTATTACACCAGAAGATCCAGAAGACCCAGAAATTCCTGAAGATGAAATGATTAAAAACCCTAACTTTGCTGATGATATGTTACATTGGGATACTTATCTAGGTGGTGGAGCAGCAACATTTACTCCAGATGGAGAAAATGGAATTAAAGTTGAAATTACTAAAGTTGGTCATGCATGGGAACCAAGACTTACTCAAATGGGCATTCCATTTGAAAAGGGTAAAACATACAAAATTTCATTTGAAGCTAAAGCTTTAGCTCCAAAGACAATAAACTTACAAGTTGGAGAAATTTTAAAAAATGATCCATGGTTTACTGATTTCAAACCTGATATTAAAATTACTCGATTAATTGGTACCGAATGGGCAACATATGAGTATGAATTCACGATGGATTTAGAAAATGATCGCGGTGGCGTTTTATTTGAATTCGGTAAAGTTGACGATGATATTACATTAACCACATTATGGTTACGTAATATTAGAGCTGAAGTAGTAGAACCAGAAATACCAGAACCAATGTATGTTGTTATTGGTGAAGAAATGTATCTTGTTGAATTAGATACATATGCATGGGATGCTGATGGTGGCGTTGGTGCGATTAATACTCATGCGCTAGCATTTAGTAAAGAGTATTTAAATTCACTACCAGGATACAATACTGAAGATACAGCTGATGATGAAGGTAAAAACTACACTATTAAATTCTCTATTTTAGCAATTATTGACGCTGAAGGCAATGTTGTTTCGATTAGAATTCACCCAGGTCACAAGATTACTTGGGATGCTGTAAATAGTAAATATGTAGTTACTGAAGGATTATTTACTGCTGAAACAATGCAAAAAGATATTGTTGCTGATATTCCAGACGGTGGATTTGTTGTCTTATTCCAAAATTCAACTGCTCCAGGAAACGCGATTAGAGCTTGGGGTTGTTTACATTTAACTGGATTTGCTGATGTTGGTGGCACTGGTTATGCGAATGCTGACACTGGCGGCGTTGATAATATGACTGTTAATCCATTTATTGATGGATTCAAAATTTTACTTCTAAAAGAATCTGAATTAGCACCAGTTTATGTAACATTTAACGGAGAAGCTTCATTTGAACTAATCCATGGATTTGATTTTGCTACTAACATTGCCTATGCTAAACATGGAATCTATCAATTTACTAAAGAAGATTGGCAACCAATTGCTGCGATTGTTGATGCTGACGGTTATGATGTAAATAGCAATTATAAATTAGCTAACGTTGCATTATTTGTTACCGATGCTGATGGTAAAGTAGTTGCCGTTAGATTATATCAGGGTTGGACTGCAAACCAAGCTGGAATTCAATTAACTGTTGATGCTGACGGTAAGATTGTAGTTGATAAAACCGATGCCTTCAATCGAAATAATTTAGAAATTGGTCTTAACGCACTAATTCCAGACGATGGATTTGTCTATATTCTAGCAAATGGAACTCCAGCTGAAGATGAAGGCTGGTCTGAAGCGATGAAAGACGGTTATAGATATTTATTAGGATTAAGACCAAGCTTATTTAATACAGCATATGACTTAGATGGCAATCAATTTACCAATTGGGCTAACCCACCGGTAAATCCTTTTGCCGAAGGTTACACAGTTACTTTTGGTTCTGAATATATTCAACCACCAGCGTTTTTAACCATTAACGGAGAAGCATCATTCAAACTAATTTATGGATATGATTTCGAAAAGAATATCGCTTATGCAGAACATGCAATATATCAATTCACTAAAGAAGAGTGGCAACCAATTGCTGCTGTGGTTGATGCTGATGGTTATGATGGAAACAGCAATTATAAATTAGCTAATGCGGCCTTATTTGTTACTGATGCTGATGGTAAAGTAGTTGCCGTTAGATTATATCAAGGTTGGACCGCAAATCAAGCAGGTATTCAATTAACTGTTGATGCTGAAGGTAAGATTGTAGCAGATGCCGCAAATGCCTTTAATAGAAATAACTTAGAAGTTGGTCTTAATGCTTTAATTCCTGAAGGCGGATTTGTCTATGTCCTTGCGACTGGAACTCCAGGCGATGACTTAGGTTGGTCAAACGCTATGAAATTTGGTTATAAGCATCTATTAGGATTAACACCAAGTTTATTCAAGACAGCATATATATATGATGTTCCATTTGCAGAATGGAATAAACTGCCAATTAATCCATTTGCCGAAGGCTTTAAAGTTATCTTTGGCCCCGAATTTATTGAACCAGAACCAGAACCAGAACCAATGTATGTTGTCATTGGCAACGAAAAATACCCAGTCACATTAGATGATTATCGATGGGATCTTTCAAGTGGAGTAGGGGCGCTAAATAATTACGCAGTAGCGTTTAGTAAAGAATATTTAATTTCATTACCAGGATATACTACAGAAACAACAGATGATGACGAAGGTAGAAACTATACAATTCAATATTCAATTTTAGCAATTACTGATGCTAAAGGTAAAGTTGTTCAAGTTAGAATTCACCCAGGACATAAAATTACTTGGGATGCTGAAAATAATAAACTTGTAGCAACTGAAGGCTTATTTACTGCTGAAACAATGCAAAAAGATTTAGTAGCTGCGATTCCTGATGGCGGATTTGTTATCTTATTCCAAAACTCAGGTGCCGAAGGCAATGCTATTCGAGCATGGGGTTGTAAACAATTAACTGGTTTTGCCGATGTTGGCGGCACTGGTTATGCGAATGCTACCACAGGTGGAGTCGCTAACATGACAGTTAATCCATTTGCTGAAAAATTTACAGTTTTACTTAAGAAAGAATCTGAAATAAAAGATTATGTTACAATTAACGGAGAAGCATCATTCAAACTAATTTATGGATATGATTTCGAAAAAAATATTGCTTATGCAGAACATGCAATCTATCAATTCACTAAAGAAGAGTGGCAACCAATTGCCGCAATTGTTGATGCCGAAGGTTATGATGCAAATAGCAATTATAAATTAGCTAATGTGGCTTTATTTGTTACTGATGCTGATGGTAAAGTTGTTGCTATTAGACTATATCAAGGTTGGACTGCAAATCAAGCAGGTATTCAATTAACTGTTGATGGTGAAGGTAAGATTGTAGCTGATACCGCAAATGCCTTTAATAGAAATAACTTAGAAATTGGTCTTAATGCCTTAATTCCTGATGGTGGATTTGTCTATGTTCTTGATACTGGAACTCCAGGTGATGACTTAGGTTGGTCAGAAGCCATGAAATTTGGTTATAAGCATCTATTAGGATTAACACCAAGTTTATTCAAGACAGCATATATATATGATGTTCCATTTGCAAATTGGACTAATCCTCCAATTAATCCATTTGCCGCAGGATTCAAAGTCACATTTGGTATTGAATATATTGAACCTGAGCCAGAACCAGAACCAATGTATGTTGTCATTGGTGAAGAAAAATACCCTGTCACATTAGATGATTATCGATGGGATCTTTCAAGTGGAGTAGGAGCTTTAAATAATTATGCAGTAGCGTTTAGTAAAGAATATTTAAATTCACTACCAGGATATAATACAGAAGCAGCAGATGACGATGAAGGTAGAAAATATACTATCCAATATTCAATTTTAGCAATTATTGACGCTGAAGGCAAAGTTGTTTCAATTAGAATTCACCCAGGACATAAGATTACTTGGGATGCTGATAATAATAAAATTGTAGCAACTGAAGGCTTATTTACTGCTGAAACAATGCAAAAAGATATCGTCGCTGATATTCCAGATGGTGGATTTGTTATCTTATTCCAAAACTCAGGTGCCGAAGGCAATGCTATTAGAGCGTGGGGTTGTAAACACTTAACAGGTTTTGCTGATGTTGGTGGTTATGCTAACGCTGACACTGGTGGAGTTGCTAACATGACAGTTAATCCATTTACTGAAGGATTTACAGTTTTACTTAAAAAAGAATCTGAAATAAAATCATATGTTAAAATTTCTGGAGACACATATCGTGTTGAATTAGATAATTACGAATGGGATGCCAATGGTGGAGTTGGCGCAATTAATACTCATGCTATAGCATTTAGCAAAGAGTATTTAGCTGCACTACCAGGATATACAACAGCTGATACCGCTGATGATGAAGGCAGAAACTATACAATTCAATATTCGATTTTAGCAATTATTGACGCTGAAGGCAAAGTTGTTTCAATTAGAATTCACCCAGGACATAAGATTACTTGGGATGCTGATAATAATAAAATTGTAGCAACTGAAGGCTTATTTACTGCGACAACCATGCAAAAAGATATCGTCGCTGATATTCCAGATGGTGGATTTGTTATCTTATTCCAAAACTCAGGTGCCGAAGGCAATGCTATTCGAGCATGGGGTTGTAAACAATTAACTGGTTTTGCCGATGTTGGCGGCACTGGTTATGCGAATGATACCACAGGTGGAGTCGCTAATATGACGGTCAACCCATTTGCTGAAGGGTTTATAATTGAAATTATTGAATTTTAATTAAAATCATCAAATAACAAGAGCTAGCCTGAAAATGCACTTTTTCAGGCTGGTTTTTTAACATTGCAAGACATCTGTATAGATGAAATTGTCAATGGTATTCAATAAATAACCATAAAAAGGAGGGGTTAAATATGAAAGTAATTAGAAAAGGATTAACAATTTTTTTAATGCTTTTTTTGACACTACTAGCAGGTTGTGTAGAAGGTGAATCGATTATTCCCGAGTTAAGTGGAATAGCAGATGTAACGATTGAAGTTGGTGATACTTTTGATCCGATGGCTGGCATAACTGCAACATGGAGTGGTCAAGATCTCACTTCTTTAATAAAGATTACTGGAAAAGTAGATACATCTAAAGCTGGTGTTTATACTTTGGAGTATTCGGTTACAAGTAGTAAAGGGGATATTGCCAAATTAACTAGAAAGGTTACCGTAGTTGAAAGAGCTATAATCAATCCAATCATTAATGGAGCCGATGATGTTAGTGTTGAATGGGGCGCTGATTTTGATCCAATGGCTGGTGTAACCGCCACATGGAACGAAGAAGATATTACATTATTAATTGAAGTTAGTGGCGAAGTAGATACATCTAAAGCCGGTGTGTACACTTTAGAATATAGTGTCGAAAGCGATGATGGTGGCGTGGCCACTAAAACTAGAAAAGTAACGGTTTTAGAAAGAGGAGTTATAATGCCAGTTATCCACGGCGCTACTGATGTTTCAGTGGAATATGGTGATCCATTTAATGCCCAAGCGGGGGTAATTGCTACATGGAATGGAAGAGATATTACCAATCGAATTACAATTACCGGAGAGGTAAACACCTCTAAAGCCGGTGTTTATACTTTGGTATATCGCGTCGAAAGTGAGGATGGTGGTGTGGCTACTAAAACTAGAAAAGTAACAGTTTTGGAAAAACAAGTATTTAAAGAAAATGAAAAAACATCAACCACATTACATAATGTTGAACACATAAAAGCTAATGGTGATGTTACAAACGATAAAGATGTAGTCACTTATCAAGAAGTTAACGTGTTTAAACAAGGCGATGGTATCTTAGTTGCTAACTGGTCAAAATTTAATAATGATGGTAAGTATGTTTTATCATCAACCTTAAATATTGCTAAAGACTTCGAGCTTAATAATCCTAATTATGAAGTAATCGCAGCCGTTAATGGTGATTTCTTCTATGCTCAATCAGGTATTACTTATAATGTTGGGCCAAATATTTTATTTGGAAATCGAGTTGTTAAACCAGATAATTTTTATGCAGGATACTATTATTCGCTTCATTTTAATCAATTTGGTGAAAAGTTAGGCGTTTATAAAACATTAACCGCATTAAGTGGTTTAAATTTAATGTTGTATAACGAAGATGGGGCCTTAGTTTATCATAATAATGAAATTTTATTAGACAAGAAAACAGTACTAAATGATGGCGAAACAACAGTAATATTTAAAAAAGCATTCACTTATGATAGTGCAACAACTTATTTTATATTAAATCAAAAAAATCAGTATACTTTAGGAGCACACATTTTCTTTGAAGCTGGTGTTGGTAATAAGATAACTACTTCAAATGAATCAGAAGTCGTAATCGCAACTAAAGATCCAGCATTGATCAATCAACTTAAATCTAATCAAAGAGTAATCGTTCAAAAAATGACTGCAAAAGTTGGGCTTAACGATATGGTAATTGGAATTGACTCAGCAATTATTGAAGATTCAGTTATCAAACAATTTAGTGAAATGAATAATGATACTGATGAACAAAGATCAAGAAATGTTAATCGTAATCCAAGAACCGGAGTTGGTTTTGATGAAAATGGCAAAATGGTATTAATTACAGTTGATGGCCGCGGCGTGTCTAAAGGCGTTGATTATCGCGAATTAGCCGGAATTATGCAATATTATGGTATTGTTGATGGCTATGGTTTAGATGGCGGGGGTTCGACTCAAGCCGTCTTTAGAGTTAATGGCGAGTTAACATACGTTAATACACCATCGGAAAGAGATCCTTATCGTGGTGTGGCTAACGCCTTATTATTTATTCGTGAAAAAGAAGCAAAACCAACCTATGATTTAAAAGTTGGTAAGGGTTATTTAACATTAAATATCATCGATAAAACTAATATTAGTGAAGTTGAGATATTAGTTAATGGCAAGTCAAATAAATATAGTGATATAACTAATGAAATTCGAGTAGAAATTGAAGGGGAAAAAGCTGAAGGCGTTGCTATTTATTACACTAAAAATGGCACTAAACGTCACTTAACTAACGAAATTATTAGTGGTGTTAGGAAATATTTTAATGTCAATAATGTCGCTTTGTATGATTTTGAAAAAGGTTATTCCTTTGCACAAAACATTGGTTATAATAATGCAATCTATCAATTTACTAAAGAACAATGGCAAGCAATTTCTGATATTGTTGATGATCCTGGATATAGTAAAGAAGGCAATTACAAGATGGCTAATTTAGCCTTACTTGTCACTGATGCTGAGGGTAAAGTGATTGCGTTAAGACTATATCAAAAATGGGTTGATGATCCGCAATCAGGCATTCAACTAACGGTTGATGCCGATGGTAACATCATCGCTCAACTTCAAGGGGCATTTAGCCGCAATAACGTCGAAATCGGAGTTAATGCCTTAGTTCCTGAAGGTGGATTTGTCTATGTCTTTGCTACTCCAACGCCATCAGTTGATGATGGGTTCTCAGCGGCAATGAAATTTGCCTATAAATATTTATTAGGCCTAGATCCAAGTTTGTTTGAATCAGCTCGGTTAAATGGCGAACCATTTACTGATTGGACAAATCCGCCAATTAATCCATTTGCTGAAGGATTTAGAGTAACAATTTCAGCCGAACCTGAAGCGGATGATAGACAAACATATATCAAAATCGGTGATAAGGAATATATTGCTGAACTTAATACCTATCAATGGGATGCTTCGGGTGGAGTCGGTGCTATTGATACTCATGCTTTAATCTTTTCAAAAGCGTATTTAGCATCAATGCCAGGATATGGAACCGTTGATACAGCTGATGATGCAGATAAAAATTACACAATTCAATATTCAATTTTAGCCATTACCGATGCTAATGGTAAAATTGTTCAAATTAGAATTCACCCGGGCCATAAGATTACTTGGGATACCGCCACTAATGATTATAAAGTTGAAGATACATTAACGCCAAAAACGCTTCAACATGGATTATTAGATGATATTCCTGATGGTGGGTATGTATTCTTATTCCAAAATACTAACCTTCCAGGTAATCCAATTCGCGCTTGGGGTTGTCAACAATTAACCGGTTTTGCTGACGTTACTGGATATGCAAATGCTGATACTGGCGGAGTTGCCAATATGACGGTTAATCCATTTGTTGACGGATTTATTATTGAAATTATTAAAAAATAGTATAATTAAAAGTATAGGGTTCAACTTTGCGCAAAGTTGAACCCTCAACAAATAAAAACACGTAAGGGGAATCAAATTATGCAAACTAAAATAACTAAAATATTCAAAATAGTAATAGTTTTGCTATTGGTTTTTACTTTGTTCGCATGTGAAAAAGACCCTAATAACTCCGTTGACCCTGACCCGCCTAATGGAGAAAAAGATACTATTAGACCGCTAATTATGGTAAATGCCGATGCTCAAACCATAAGAGTTAAGCAAAACCAAATTCTTGATCTTAAAGATACATTAATTGCGGCTGGAATCAAAGCTATGGATAATGTTGACGGAATTATTACAAATAAAATTGAAATAAATGTCAATGATTTTGATATTTCTAAACCAGGAGAATACATTATTGACGTGTTTGTATTTGATAGTTCAAATAATAAATCGGAGGTGAAGTTTATTACCGTGATAGTAGAAGAATATTATGGATTAATTATGGAGTATCCAATTTTTACAGGTGAAATACCAGATGAAGTTAAAACAGTAGATAAACAATTATTGTTTGGCGGGGCATTTTACTTTAAAACGATATCAACTAAAGATAAATGGGTTGGTATTGAAGGGGTTATCACCTTACCAGAATTTGAAATAAAAAGATATGCTACTAGTTATAATACTGAGTTAAATGTTGATCCTAACTGTAAAAATTTAGATAATCCTTCGATTTATATGGGAGGACAAGCCGCATATCATAGTGATGTAGGATTAAGTCTTTCCCAAGTTTTATTAGGAAATGGAACGATATCCAAAGGTTCTTATGCTTACAGACCTTTTTGGCGATACATTACATCAATTAGTGAAACGAATAAAGATATTGGCCCGGTTGATATAAATAATCATCGAAGATATGGTGTTTCAGCAACTAATGCCAATGAAACTAACATGATAGCTAATTGGTATTATAAAGATACCGAATATTATTATTTACCTGGTGATAAAATTAGAATGATTGTTTATAGTCCAAAACCTGACTATTTACAACTTCAAATTGAAGTGTTAGAAAAATCAACACTTGAATCATCAGTTAGAATTAGAGAAGAAAACAACTGGAAGGATCCAGCGAACTTTATAAGTCCGATATTTATATCAGCTGGGCACGGAACTAACATGAAAGTTGAATTCAAACGGGTAAATGCTATTGATCAAAGTGGAAACGAAGGGAAAACAGCAATTATGACTGGTTCAAATGTTAAGATTGCAGTTTGGGAAAGTGTATATTTACATCGAAACATCAATGGTACAAAATACCGTGTAGCTTTTACCGAAGAGAGAAGTGATACACTTGGAGCTCCGGAGGATAAATATTTTACATACACAATTATTGATCCAAATACAGGTGGTGTTTCAATTACTATTCACCCGAATAAAGAAAATGAATAATATAAAATAGGAGTTTTATATGAAACTTAAATATAGCGCAGTAGTTGTTGGGGGTTCATTAGGTGGTGTAATGGCAGCATATGCTTTATCTAGTCAAGGAATTGAAACAGCATTGATTGAAGAAACATCATGGCTAGGTGGTCAACTGACTAACCAAGGAGTGCCAAGCGATGAACACAAATATATAGAATTTACCGGAGCAACAAAAACGTATCGAAATTTTAGAAATAAAATTCGTGATTACTACCGAAATCATCCAGATATTATTGATGAATTAAAAGACAAAGAAATATTTAATCCAGGCAATGGTTGGGTTTCAAGAAATAGTAGTGATCCGCGGGTGTGTCTACAAATATTAAATGGCATGTTAAAGCCTTTTTCCAAAAGTGGAATACTTGATATTTTTCTTAATACAATGGTTATTGGTGCGGAAAAAACAGCAGATGCAATTGATTTTGTAGTTGTTAAAAATGATGATGGGGTTCATTTTATTGAAGCTGAATATTTTTTAGATGCTACCGACACGGGGTCACTTTTACCAATTACAAAAACTGATTATGTTACTGGTTCAGAATCATTTTTTGAAACCAATGAACCACATGCACCTGAGATTGGAGACCCTGAAGACATGCAGCCAATTACATGGACTGCTGCGGTTGGTTTTAATCCAAATAATACTAAAATAATTGAAAAACCAAAAATGTATGATAAATTCAAAAATTATCTTATGCCATTTGGTGAATCTAAATTAAGTTGGTGTACTCCAGGGTTAGCTCAAGGATCAAAACAAGAATTTTCAATGTTTGGGATTAATGAACCTGAAAATAAAATCGGATTATTTACATACAGGCAAGTTATTGAAAAAGATTATTTTAAAACAAGTGTTCCTTTTTCGGTTATGTTAATTAATTGGGCTCAAAATGATTATATTTTTGGAAATATTTATGATAATCCTAATAGTGAATATCATAAATATGGCGCTAGAGAACTAACATTATCATTAATATATTGGCTTCAAACTGAAGCTAGACGAGATGACGGTGGATTTGGTTATCCAGAAATATGTCTAGTTCCTGAGGTTTTAGGAACTAATGATGGTTTGGCAATGGCACCCTATATTAGAGAATCAAGAAGAATCAAAGCTTTGTATACCATCAAAGAACAAGATATTAGTCGAAAATACGCTAAAAAGCCACCACATTTTAAAGATAGTGTTGGTATTGGTCATTATCATATTGATTTACACATGACTACTAAAACAAAAACTCATTTTTATGATCAAGCATATCCATTTCAAATTCCATTAGGCGCATTAATCCCAGTAAAAACTAAAAATTTAGTGGCAGCATGTAAAAATATTGGAACAACTCATATTACAAATGGTTGTTATAGATTACATCCGGTAGAATGGAATATTGGTGAAAGTGCGGGACATTTAGTGGCATTTTCTATAAAAAATAAAGTAACACCTAAAGAAATATACGAAAATGATAAATTATTGAAAAAATATCAAGAAAAATTAAAAAATGAAGGAATTTTACTAGAGTGGCCTCACTCTGTTATGGAGGAATATTTATGAAAGTATTAGAGAGAATTAAAGGAAAATTGATTGTTAGTTGCCAAGCATTACCACATGAACCTTTACATGGGTCTCATATTATGCGAAAAATGGCTTTAGCCGCCAAAGAAGGTGGAGCTGCAGCGATTAGAGCCAATGGTATTGAAGACATTATTGCAATTAAAGAAGAAACCAACTTACCAGTAATTGGTCTTGTTAAAATGCATTATCCAAATAGCGATGTTTATATTACACCAACAATTGATGAAGTTAATGAATTAATAAAATCAGGCTGTGAAATTATTGCGATGGATGCTACTAATCGAAATCATCCAAATGGTTCAAGCTTAAAAGATAAAGTTGATTTAGTTCATCAAGCAGGATTGCTAGCAATGGCCGATATTTCTACCGAAGAAGAAGCAATAAAAGCTGAAAAGCTTGGCTTTGACATGGTTTCAACAACACTTTCTGGATATACACCATATTCTAAAAAACAAGAAGCACCAGATATTGAATTGGTAAAAACATTAGTTAATAAGCTTTCAATTCCGGTTATTGCCGAAGGAAGAATTACAACAATAGAAGATTTTAAAGCGGTAAAAGCGACAAATCCTTATGCTATTGTAGTAGGAACTGCAATTACGCGTCCACAAATAATTACTAAATGGTTTGCGGATGCATATAAAAAATGACATCTCCAAAGTTGTCTACTTTAGAGATGTCATATCAAAATAAGTTCTTTTAGTTGTCTTTACTTATAGTAATTTAGCTGCCTCTTGATCAAGTAATACTAAAACATCAGAGTGCATTTGTAAGGCTGATGCTGGAACTTCCTCAGTAATCGGCCCTTGAATCATATTCTTAATTGCTTCAGCTTTATGTGATCCAACCGCAACAATAATAATTTTTTTGGCTAATAAAATATCACTAATACCCATTGAAATAGCTTTTTTAGGAACATCTTCAAGTTTTTTAAAGAATCGTCGATTATCATTTCTTGTACTTTTAGATAATGGTACTACCCTAGTGATACTTTCAAAACTACTTCCAGGTTCATTAAAAGCGATATGAGCGTTAGTACCAATTCCTAAAATTTGAAGATCTACTTTTTTCAAAACAAGTAGATTATGATAATTTTCACATTCTTGTTTCAAATCTTTAGCCATGCCGTTTGGGACAAATGTATTAGCTTTATTAATATTAATATGATCAAATAAAGTATTATCCATAAAATAGCGATAACTTTGATTATGGGTTGGGCCAAGCCCAACATATTCATCTAAATTAATACTAGTTACATTAGCGAAATCAACTTTATGATCAATATAAGCTTGAATTAATCTTTCGTATAGTGGAATTGGGGTTGATCCTGTTGGAAGTCCAAGTGTAATATTTGGATTTTCTTTTATTTTAGAGATAACTTTTTCGCACAGATAATCATATAATAATGCACTATTATCAAATACTTTTACTTTCATATAACACCTTACCTCCAACCATGGTTTTTAAGACATTAAAATCTTTATCTAGCATTACTAAATCAGCATCTTTACCAATGGCAATACTACCTTTAGCATCAGAAATTCCTAAATTAATGGCAGCATTTAATGATGAAATCCGACTTAAATCTATTAATGATAAGTCTAACCAATTTGAAATATTTCTTAATGCATCATTAAATTTTAAAACACTACCAGCTAGATTCCCACTTTCTAAACGAGCGGTTCCATCTTTAATAATTACTTTTTGCCCACCCAATTCAGAGATGCCATCTGGCAACCATTTGCCACGCATGGCATCGCTAATTAAAATAATATTTTTTAACCCTTTATTATTAATTAAAAGTTTAACTGCGGGAGGACTTACATGGATTCCATCAGCAATTAGTTCGGCATAAGTATCTTTACTTTCAAGCATTGCTCCTACCACTCCAACTTCTCGATGAGTAAAACTTGCCATCGCGTTAAAGGCGTGAGTAAAGCCGTTTCCCCCTTGTTTAATGGCTTCTATGGTTTGTCTATAAGTCGCAGCCGTATGACCAAATGACACTATCATATTATGCGATTTCGCATAATCAATTAATTGGTGAAAATCATCGATTTCAGGCGCTACCGTTACGATTTTAATTATATTATCTTGATTCCACTTCGTTATCTTATCTAAATCAAACGGAATAATATGTTCTTCTGGTTGCGCCCCTTTATATTTAGGACTAATGAATGGTCCTTCTAAATGAACACCTAATAAATTAGCTCCAGTTACTTTATCCTTATTAGTGACTACATTATTAATTGCCGCTTCAATACTGTTACTAGAAGCAGTCATCGTCGTCGCTAAAAAAGAAGTTACACCTTCTTTTAGAATGGCCTTAGAAATAGTATTAATTGAATTAAATGTTGCATCCATAGCATCGCAGCCACTGGCTCCATGAATATGTTGATCAATAAAACCGGCCATAATATATGTTTTAGGCGCCGCCACATCTTCTTTAAGTGATACTATATCTTTTATTTTTCCATTTTTAATAATTAGTTTCCCATATACTATTGAGTCTTCTAATACGATATATCCGCTAAATTTTTCCATTATGACCTCCTACTTCAACTAAATTATATCATGTCTATACCAGTCAGTGACAATAAAAACATATAATTTCTTAGTTTTAATAGAGTAAAATAAGGATATATTAAAAGTATCGGCAAGAACTAAACCTAAACTAATATTACATTTGATAGTCGTAACGATTTGTTGTTTAATTAGTCCGCTAAGAACGATGTTAAAAATCCATTATATAAAATAGGAAAATTCACTTTTTCCTTACTTGTAATTTGTAATTAATATGATAAAATGGTAATAGATTGCAAAAAGAGGGTGATATTGATGAAATATTATTTTGGTATTGATATTGGTGGAACAGAGATTAAATTTGGTTTTTTCGATGAAACGAAAAGACTGATTGATACATTTAAAATTTTAACTCCAACTGAAAATATAAGAGAAGAGTTAGTTAATTCAATATTTTTAAAAGTTAAAGAAAGATTAGAAAAAGAAAAACTAACTTTAGACTCTTTATATGGTATTGGCCTTACTATTCCAGGACCAGTAAATAGCGCAGGAATAATTATTTTTTGTGCCAATTTAAATGTTGGCTATGATTTTGATATAGTAACTGCAATCAAAGAAAAATTTAATAAACCAACTTTAAAAGTAGTGGTAGGAAATGATGCCAATTTAGCAGCATATGGTGAATATAAAATCTTAGCTCGCTCCAATTTATCTAACTTAGTTTTTATTACATTAGGTACCGGAGTTGGTGGCGGTGTGATTGTTAATAAAAAATTAGTGACAGGTTTTACAGGATCAGCCGGTGAAATCGGACATATGCCTTATGACCTTAATAATAATCGTAAATGCGGATGCGGTGGAATTGGTTGCGTGGAAACTATTGCCGGTACCGCCGGAATGATTCAAACTGCCAACGACTTAATGAAAAAAGAAAAAAGCATTATGAAAGACAAAACATTAACACCTAAAGTGATATTTGATAGTGCTAAAGAAGGCGATTTAGTAGCTTTAAAAGTTGTTGATTCCGTTTCACAAGCCATTGGTTATATGGCAGCAACCATCGCAACTATAGTTGATCCAGAAGTATTTATTATTGGTGGCGGTGTTGCTCAAGCAGGTCAATTTTTGTTAAGTAAAATTAACTATCATTATCAACAAGTAGCTAGATTTGAGACGACGAAAGCTCGCTTTGAATTGGCTAAATTGGGAAATGATGCCGGATTTTACGGAGCATTTTATTTATTGTTAGAAGATTAAACCACAAGTTTATTTACAGATTAAGAACCAAAACATATAATAGTAGTGGATAAAGACACTTTCAGCAATTTTAATCGAAAAGACCGTAAGGTTAGTGTCTTGTAAAATATGAAGAAGATGCATCCAGCACTTTGTTAGAATCTTACAGATCCTTAAATGGATAAGAGTGTGCGAAGCTCAAAACGTTTTACTGCATCTTGTAGCGGGCCGCAAGGCCCGCCTTCTATGTAATTTTTAGGAGGGATTCTATGAACTATATTGAAGCCTTAAAAAAGGAAGACATTTTACTCACTACTACCGAAAATGGTGATACTGCCTTTTCAAGTTCTGGTTCTTTTTGTTTGGATTTTTATGCGTTAGCTGGAGGAATGAGATACAACTATATTGGAATTAATAACTTATTTATTAGATCTTATTTTGAGAATAAATTATTAACCATTAAAGTTATGTTATATTTAAGGGATATTTTAAATGGATTGGGAGAGAGAAATTCATTTAGAATGACCTTTAATTTATTAGCTAATTTAAATCCAAAACTAGCCAAACAATTATTGCCATTAATTCCAAAATATGGAAGATGGGATGATGTTTTAGCTGGTTTAAATACTCCAATTGAAGATGATGTTATTAAATTAATTGAAGTAACATTAGAAGAAGATATTGAAAATTATGAAAAAGGAAAAGAAATCTCGCTTATATCAAAATGGTTGCCTTCTATTAACACTAGTAACCAAGAAGCAAGATTAATGGCTAAAAGAATTGCTGATAAATTAGGATATACTCCTGAAGAATATAGAAAAATTTTGTCTAAATTAAGAAAAGGAAAAATAGTTGAAAACTATTTAAGAGTGAAAGATTATTCTTTTGATTATTCTAAGGTGCCATCGCAAGCACTACTTAAATATACCAGATCATTTATGAAAAAAGATCAAGATAAATTTAGAAGTTATTTAAGAAGTGTTGCTTCTGGTAGATATAGAATTAATCTTTCAACTCTCTCTACTTCGCAAGTTACTTCATTAAGAAGAAAAAATATAAGTGAAGATGAAAAATTTGAAGAAGAATTCCAAAATCTAGTCTGGACGATGCTTGAAAGAAACGAATTTAAAACAAAAGCAATCATTGTCAGAGATGGTTCTGGTTCAATGGAGTGGGGTCCGGGATCATTAAAACCGAGTGAAATTGCCACAAGTTTAGCGATATTCGCTGCTGAACAACTGCCTCATCCATTTAAAAATCATTTTATTACATTTAGTGAAAATCCTAGATTAATTAAAATTCCAGAAGGAACACTAAAAGAAAAGTTAGCATATATTGATACATTTGATGAAGCCGCTAACACTAACATTAGTAAAGTTTATGATCTTTTATTAAATGTTGCTAGAAAAGAAGAAGTCAAACAAGAGGATATGGTCGAACAAGTTATCATTATTAGCGACATGCAATTTGATAGATGTGTTAAAGGCGAGACAACCTTTAACACATATAAAAATAAATTTGAAAAATTAGGTTTAAAAATGCCACAACTTGTATTTTGGAATGTGGCAGCGAGAAACATTCAAGTTCCAGTTACGGAAAACGAACTAGGAGTTAAACTAGTTAGTGGATCAAGTCAAAAAATATTGGATAACGTTATTTCGAATAAAATTAACCAAACACCATATGAGTTTATGCTAGAAAGTCTAGAAAGATACAGTGAGGTGGATAATTTCGAAATATAGATTGGAGGAACCGATATGAATTTTAGCTATCCTGTAATAAATTTAGAGAAGACAGGACAAAAGATTAAAAAATTAAGGGAGGCCAAAAACCTATCGGTTAGAGACCTACAAGAAATATTAGGATTTGAATCACCCCAAGCTATTTATAAATGGCAGTGGGGAGAATCATTACCAACCTTAGACAACCTAGTTATTTTGGCTAAAATATTTGAATGTAAAATTGAAGATATTTTAGTGATAAGTGAACTATAAAAGCGCCTGATGGCGCTTTTTTTTACTAATTGAATGAAGGGAAGGGTTTGCAAAATAACGAAAACATAAATATTAAATTGTATTTAATAATTTATCCTGATTTTTGTTGACAATTATACTCAATAAAGAGTAAGATAGTGTTATAAGATATGCGGAGGCATCATATGACACCATCAAACACAAAAAAACAAAGAAAATGGTATTTTACATTACTTAAAATAATCGGAAGTATTTTTATTGTAATACTTCTTTTTGGAGTAGTTGTTTTATCATTTTTTACCATAGTTGAATACCGACCAAAAGATGTTGAAGAAGTAAAAATTAACAATAATCCAACTAATAAAGTTGCGTTGAATGTGGAATATAATGCCTTAACTTTTAATATTGGTTATGGCGCCTTAGGAGTTAACGAAGACTTCGTTATGGATGGCGGGAAACAAGGAGTTCCTAAATCAAAAGATATAGTCGAAGGATACCTAACAGGTATTGAAAATATTTTGATAGATAATCCGTGTGATATTTATTTTCTCCAAGAAGTAGATTTAAATTCAAGAAGAAGTTTTAAAATTAATGAATGTGTTCAAATCGCTAATAAATTAGGAAATAGTTATAGTAATACGTTCGCGTATAACTATAAAGCATTATTTGTTCCATTCCCATTTTCGTTTACTGAACATATGGGAAGAGTAGAAAGTGGTATGACTAGCTATATTAAATTTAATACAAATGAAGCGAAAAGGTATCAATTTCCAGGAGCTTTTGCTTGGCCAGGTCGAACAGCGAATTTAAAACGTGGAATGTTAGTGAACTATCTACCAATTGAAGGAAGTAATAAATACTTAGTAGTAATAAATGTTCACCTATCAGCATATGATTCATCGGGTGGTATGAGAGAAAAAGAAATGGAATTTCTAAAAGAATTTCTAAAAAAAGAAGCGCTAAAGGGAAATTATGTTTTAGCTGGCGGTGATTTCAATCAAACATTTCCACAAGTAGACGAATCAATTATTAAAGATAATGAAAATAAGTGGTTTATTCCTTATCAAATAGAAGATGACTTTTTACCTGAAGGATATAGCTTTGCGGTTGATCCTAATGTATGGACATCAAGACTTTTAAATCAATCGTATGACCCAAGTGACACCGAAAACACATATCACTTTATAATTGATGGATTTTTAGTATCAAATAATATTGAAGTTATTTCAATTACTGGTTTAGATTTAGGGTTTGTATATAGTGACCATAACCCAGTTGCATTAAGATTTAAGTTAAAATAAATTCATTTTTCAATAATAAAAGAGAGTATAGATAAAAAACTAACTCTCTTTTTAATATTTTATGTAGGTTTATCTACAAGCTCGATTTAAAGCGATATAAACGATAAAATTAATTAAATTTATATTGCTTTTGAGCATACGACAATTATATAATATAATTGTAAAAAGGCACGATGAATAAAAATTTAATATGACAATTAGAGTAGACATTATGATATAGCCACATTCTTAGTTTTTCATTTTAATTACTTAACAAATGGTTAATCAATCAATATTAATTTTTCCTTCATAATGAATTTTTAAATAAAAAAGTATAGTGAAAATTACCAAGAAAGGAAAAGTATACTCGTTTTTACTATATCCAAAGTTCAGGGTATATCGGATTAGTATGAAAAAAATAAGTTTCTTTTTACTAATATTCTTCTTAGCGGGATTGCTTTTTTTAGGGGGGTGTGATGATGAAAAAACACCTCAGATTGAATTACCAGAAGGGATGAGACTTGCTGATAGCAGTTTGGACTTAGATAAGTTAGAATTAGGAACTGAAGTCGAATTTATTATTACTCCAGGGCCAGGGAAAATGGTTGATCAGCTGTTAGTTAATGGAGTTGATAAAACGGCGACAATAATTGATAATAAAGTTAAAATTAAAATTGTTGAAGGACTAACCATCTCACTTACTTTTAGGAATAAATCTTCAGGCTCAGGAAGCTATACGGTAACCTTAGGATCGGGGTTATCCTCAACTGATCAATTAACCGGATTATCAGAAAATAGTAAAGTTAATATCACAATTAATGTTCCCGAAGGTCAAGAAGTTGATCAATTTAGAATCGATGGTTTTTTAATTGACTTAAAAGGAGCGCTAACTTATCAATTATTAGTTACTAAAAATCATAACGTAACTGTAACATTTAAAGATGTAGCAGGAAATCCAAAGTATACAGTAACTCTAGGAGCGGGGTTATCCTCAACCGATTAATTAACCGGATTATCAGAAAATAGTAAAGTCAATATTACGATCAATGTTCCTCAAGATAAAGAAGTTGATGAATTTAGAATTGATGGGGATTTAATTGATTTAAAAGGAGCACTAACTTATCAACTATTAGTTACTAAAAATCATAACGTAACTGTAACATTTAAAGATATAGAAGGGGAACCTAAATATACCGTAACTTTAGGCGAGGGATTAGATGCTGATCACGAATTAACAAGATTACCATATGGAACATCATTTTTAATCTATATTATCGAACCTGAAAATCAAGAAGTCAATCAATTTAAAGTTGATGGTATCGTTATAGATTTGGAAGGGAAATTATATTACCGGATAACGGTAACTCAAAATCATATTGTTACCGTAACATTTAAAGATAAAGTGGCAGATCCAACATATACTGTAACGTGGAAAAACTATAATGGTGAGGTATTAAAAGTCGATGAGAATGTTGCCCACGGAGAAATGCCATTTTATACTGGAGCAACTCCAACTAAACCAGGAGGATATACTTTTATTGGGTGGACCCCTGAACCTAGTGCGGTTATTAAGGATATCGAATATACCGCTGTATTCTTAGGTGGCGAAACCGCAAGTGAAGACTTCACATTTTATGATCTAGGAGATGGTTATGCCATTTATAAATACCACGGTACAGATAGCAATGTTAATATTCCTGCGGCATATCAAGAAAAACCAGTTATTTTAATTGATGATAGAGCTTTTCAATATAATGAAACAATAACTTCTTTAGTTGTTCCTGATAGTGTAGAAGTAATTGAAGAGAGTGCGTTTTACGAATGTACGAATTTAAAAACCGTCATTTTAGGTAGTGGTGTTAAAAGAATTGGAGATAACGCTTTTAGCGGATGTAAAAAATTATCATCAATTAATTTACCAGAAGGTTTAACACATATAGGGGAATATTCGTTTTCTAGATGCGGACAACTACAAACACTTAGTTTACCAAATAGTCTTGAATCGCTTGGATATTCAGCTCTTTCTTCCTCATATAGTATGACTTATACTACATATGAAAACGGGACATATCTTGGAAATACCACCAACCCACATTTAGTTTTTATTAAAAGGGTAGATAGTTCTTTAGAAGAAATTATCATCCATGATAATTGTAAAGTAATTGGTGACCGAGCGTTCTATTCTGCATCGAGTTTAAAAACAATTAATTTTGGTGAAGATGTCAAATATATTGGTAAAAGGTCGTTTTCTAATTGTTCAAAACTTGGGGCAATTGTTATTCCTAAGACCGTTATTAAAATTGATGATTATGCTTTCGCAGGTTCATCAATTACTTATCTTGGATTTGGTGAGCATAGTTTAATTAAACATATTGGCTCTCACGCCTTTTCAGGATGCGAAAATCTAACAAACGTTTTCCTCTCTGACACTATTGAATACATTGGAGAAGAGGTATTTAAAGGTTCTGATTCAATTAATAAAACAGAATATAGCAATGTTTATTATTTGGGAAGTGCAGATAACCCTCATTTCTTATTATTAAAGAATAAATGGAATTTGGAAACTAGTTATACAATCCATCCTGATACAAGAATGATTTCTCATGATGCCTTTAATAATTGTACTAAAATGACATCAATTACTATTCCTAAAGGGGTTAAATATATTGGACCACGTGCTTTTATGAGTTGTCATAAATTAGTTAATTTCAGTGTTGAGTCTGGTAATGAAAAATATTATGCGCCAAATAATACAGTTATTATGGAGATTGGAACTGGGACTCTTGTCAGTGCTGTAAATGATTTGATTTTCCCAGCAGGGGTATATCATATTGGCGATTACGCTTTAGCAAGTTTAGTAACTGAAACAATTACAATTCCAGATACAGTAGTTAGCATTGGAGAATATGCGCTCTTTAGCACAAGTGCTAAAACGATTAACGTTCCTAACAGCGTTAAAAGGATTGGCGAAGGTGCATTTCATAGATGTATGAATATAACATCAATTAATATTCCAAGCGGCCTTAAATATATTCCACAAGCAGCGTTCCGCGAGTGTACGGCATTAAAAACAATTAATATTCCTAATTCAGTTTCATATATCGGACGCGAAGCTTTTATTGATTGTGGTTCAACAGAAAGTTTAACATTTGGTACTGGAACCATTATAATTTCAATAAGTGCTTTTGATGGATGTCGAACTTTAGAAGCAATTACAATACCTAATAGTGTTGAAGCAATTGAATATCGTGCCTTTGCTGAATGTAAGGGAGTAACAACGATTTCTATTGGAAAAGGAGCTAAAATAATAGAAGAAATGGCTTTCCTTTCATGTAATGCCGCGACCAACCTAACAGTTCATCTTGATAACCAAACATATGATTCAAGAGAAGATTGTAATGGAATTATCGAAACCAAAACTAATACTTTGATTTATGGAATTAAAACTACAACCATTCCAGATAGCGTGACAACAATTGGTAATAGTGCCTTTTATCGTTGTATTGGAATTGATAATATTGTGATGGAAAGTGGGGTTACAAAAATTGAAGGATATGCATTTTATAGCTCCACATTAAAATCAATAACGTTAGAAAATCAACTTACTTATATTGGTGATTATGCCTTTCAATATTGTGCGGGTTTAACTTCAATTGTTATTCCGGCTAGTGTTACTCATATGGGATATCATGCGTTTCAGTATTGTACAAACGTAAAAATTTATTGTAAAGCTACGACTCAACCATATGATTGGGCTCCAAATTGGAATTCAAGCAATCGACCATTTTATTGGTATAGTGAAGAAGCTAATTATGATGGATCTCATTGGCGTTATGTTGATGGCGTTCCTACAGTTTGGGCTTTATAAACGTTAATAAATTAATTAAAAAAAGTAAAAATACACTAATAAAAGAGAAGTTAGTAAAAATCAAACTAATTTCTTTTTTTTAGCAGTTTAATTGATAAATAAAAGTTATTAATTACATTAATAAAGAAAAAAATTAAATTATTTGCATTATAATTTATATTAGTATATAATAATAACGCTGCGCTTTTTTATATGCGCAAAAGGCTTAGATGTGGAAGGTTATTGGAACGCCGATAGCCGTTGTCGAGTATCCAAACAATTTCCACGGAGCAAGTCTAGACAAAGAGATAGGCGAAAGGAGAATTAGAAAAATGGCAAAAAAAGATGTAATTAAAATTAGATTGAAATCATACGATCACAGATTGATCGATGAATCAGCTAAGAAAATTGTGGACAGCGTTGTAAGAACAGGCGCAACAGTGGTAGGACCAGTACCTCTACCAACTAAAAAAGAGGTATTCACAGTATTACGTTCACCACACGTTAATAAAACTGCACGCGAACAATTCGAAAGAAGAACCCACAAAAGATTAATTGAAATTGTCAACCCGTCAAAGAGAACAATTGATGCATTAATGCACATTGACCTTCCATCGGGAATCGACATCATGCTTAAGAAGTAACAAAAAATATTAAAAAAGAAAGGAAATAGTTATGAGCAAAGGAATCTTAGGTAGAAAAATCGGAATGACTCAAATTTTCAATGAAAATGGTCACTTAATTCCAGTAACTGTCGTTGATGTGGCTGATAACGTTGTATTGCAACAAAAAACTTTAGAAGTAGACGGATATGTTGCAACTCAAGTTGGATATGACACTAAACGCGAAACACTAGCGAACAAACCAGAAATGGGACATGTTGCTAAAGCTAATTCAGCACCTAAGCGCTTCGTTAAAGAAATTCGCTTTAAAGAAGGGCAAAACGCGTTGGCTGAGTTAGAAATCGGAGCTACAATTAGCCCTGATATATTTTCTGAAGGAGAAGTTGTTGATGTAACAGGAACTTCTAAAGGTAAAGGTTTTCAAGGAAACATTAAAAGACATAACCAAAGAATGGGATTTAAATCACATGGTTCTAGATACCATCGTGGTCCTGGTTCACTGGGAGCAATTAAAGGTAAACTAAAAGGTAAACCACTTCCAGGTCAAATGGGTAATGTCAGAGTAACAGTTCAAAATTTAAAAATTGTTAAAGTTGACGTTGAAAAACAAGTAATATTAATTAGTGGATCAATCCCTGGACCAAACAAAGGTTTAGTGATGATTAAATCTGCGGTTAAGAAATAATAGGAGGTCATAAAATGAAAGTACAAGTATTAAATCAACAAGGTGCTAAAGTTAGTGACCTAGTGTTAAATGAAACTGTATTTGGAATTGAACCACATGATTCAGCAATTTACGAAGTAGTTAAAGCCCAAAGAAACGCTATGCGTCAAGGTAATGCTGATGTTAAAGGTCGTTCTGAAGTTAGAGGTGGGGGAAGAAAACCATATCGCCAAAAAGGAACTGGTCGTGCTAGACAAGGATCTATCAGAGCAGCTCAACACGTAGGCGGTGGTGTAATCTTTGGACCAACACCAAGATCTTACCGTGTAAAGGTAAACCAAAAAGTTAGAAACTTAGCATTACGTTCAGCTTTATCACAACACGCATTAAATAAAACATTAGTTGTTGTTGATAAAATTGAATTTGCATCACCAAAAACTAAAGATTTCACAGCAATGTTAGCAGCATTAAAAGTAAATCAAAAATCTTTAGTAGTTGACACAGCGATTTACGATAACACATTATTATCATCAAGAAATATCCCAACAACAGCGGTTGGTGTTGCAAATCACGTAAGTGTATATGATTTATTAAACGCTAAACAGTTAGTATTAACTGTTGAAGCAGTTAAATATTTTGAGGAGGCCCTAAAACAATGAGAAAGTTTGACATTATTAAAGAGCCAATTATTACTGAAAAGTCAATGCAATTAGTTGAAACTAACAACTCATACACATTTGTAGTTGATAAGAAAGCTAATAAGGTTGAAATTAAAAAAGCGATCGAGCAAATCTTTAATGTAACAGTTGTCTCAGTAAGAACGATTAATGTTGTTCCTAAGAAAAAAAGAATGGGGCAATACGAAGGATACACATCTGGATACAAGAAAGCAATTGTTAAATTAGTCGATGGCGACGCAATTGAAGCTTTCGCAGTGTAATAAGAAGTGAAAATTAGAGGAGGTTTTAACAATGGCGGTTAAAAAATATAAACCAACGACGAATGGACGTCGTAACATGAGTGTCTTAACAAATGATGAAATTACAACGACTACTCCTGAAAAATCACTACTTGCGCCAATCACTCGCTCGGGTGGACGTAATAGTCAAGGAGTTACCACAGTAAGATTTCGTGGTGGCGGAGCGAAAAGAAAATATCGTATTATTGATTTCAAGAGAAATAAAGATGATATTAAAGCGAAAGTAGCAACAATTGAGTACGATCCAAACCGTACTGCAAATATCGCATTATTAAACTATGTTGATGGTGAAAAGAGATATATCATTGCACCACAAGGTTTACAAGTGGGAATGGAAGTTGAATCAGGTCCAAATGCAGATATTAAAATTGGTAACGCGTTACCACTTATTAATATCCCAGTTGGTACTGTAATTCATAACATCGAATTAAAACCAGGACGCGGTGGACAAATCGCAAGAAGTGCTGGTACAAGTGCTCAAATTCTTGGTAGAGAAGAAAAGTATGTATTAATTAGACTTCAATCAGGTGAAGTTAGAAAGTTTTTAAATACTTGCCGTGCCACTATTGGTAGCGTCGGAAACGAAGCTCACGAATTAGTTACAATTGGTAAAGCAGGTAGAAAAAGACATATGGGATTCAAACCACATGTTAGAGGTTCAGCAATGAACCCAGTTGATCACCCTCACGGTGGTGGTGAAGGTAGAGCGCCAATCGGACGCCCTGCACCAATGACTCCATGGGGTAAGAAAACTCGTGGTGTGAAAACAAGAAGCGCGAAGAAAGCGTCAAACGATATGATCGTTCGTCGTCGTACGAAATAATAGGAGGAATTAGAAATGGCTCGTTCAATTAAAAAAGGTCCATTTTGCGACTTAAAATTATTAAATAAAGTTCGTGAACAAAATAAAGCAAACCAAAAGAAGGTAATTCAAACTTGGTCTCGCGGTTCAACGATTTTTCCTGATTTCGTCGGACATACAATTGCGGTCCACAATGGTAGAGAACATGTTCCTATCTATATAACAGAAGATATGGTTGGCCACAAATTAGGCGAATTTGCACCAACAAGAACATATCGTGGACATGATAAAGATGATAGAAAGGCGGCTAAACGTAAATGATGGAAGCAAGAGCAACAGCTAAAACAGTTAGAATTTCACCAAGAAAAGCTAGATTAGTTATTGGCTTAATTCGCGGTGTAGATGTTAAAGAAGCGCAAGCAATCTTAATGTTTACTCCACGCGCAGCATCGCCTGTAATATTAAAAGTATTAAACAGCGCTATCGCCAACGCTGAAAATAACTATTCAATGGACGTAGATAAATTATTCGTTAAAGAATGCTACGTTAACGAAGGTGTTAGAATGAAAAGAATGTTACCTCGCGCTAAGGGGTCAGCAGATGTCATTCAAAAAAGAACTAGCCACATTACTGTAGTTGTGGCAGAAAGAGAGTAGAGGTGAGAAACAAATGGGTCAAAAAGTTAATCCTATCGGCTTAAGAATTGGTATCATCCGTAATTGGGATTCAAGATGGTATGCTGATTCAAACGAAGTTGCCGCATTAATTAAAGAAGATTACTTAATTAGAGATCATCTAATGGAAGTTTATAAAAATGGTTCAGTTTCTCACGTTGAAATTGAACGTTTAAAAGGAAAAGAAAAAAATAGAGTTAGACTAAGATTACATACAGCTAAACCTGGGGTTGTTATTGGTAGAGATGCTGAAAACAAGAAGAAAGTTGAAACTGATTTAGAAAGACTAACAGGAAAAGAAATCGTTTTAAACGTAATTGAAGTAAAAAGACCTGAAGCAAACGCTCAAATCGTAGCTGATTCAATGGCAAGACAACTTGAGTCAAGAGCATCTTTCCGTAGAGTCCAAAAAATCGCTATTCAAAGAGCTTTAAGAGCAGGAGCTAAAGGAGTTAAAACATTAATTTCTGGTCGTTTAGGCGGAGCAGAAATGGCAAGAAGTGAAGGATACTCTGAAGGTAGAGTACCATTACATACATTACGCGCAGACATTGATTATGCTACTGCAGAAGCTTTAACTACTTATGGAATCTTAGGTATTAAAGTATGGATTTATCATGGTGAAGTTTTACCAGGTCAAACGAGAGAAGATAACTTAAAGAAATTAGAAGAAAGATTCGCTCAACAAAAAGGACGTCGTGGTGGACAACGTCGCCCTAGACCTCAACAAGGTAATCCTCAACAAGGAGGCGAATAATTATGTTGATGCCAAAAAGAACTAAATATCGCCGTCCGCATAGATTAAGCTATGAAGGTAAAGCGAAAGGACAAAATTTAATGATTAACGGAGAATACGGTCTTGTTGCACAACAAGGAGCATATATTACTGCTCGTCAAATTGAAGCATCAAGAGTTGCGATGACACGTTACATGAGAAGATTAGGAAAAGTCTGGATCAATATCTTCCCTCACTTATCAAGAACTAAAAAACCTCTTGAAGTGAGAATGGGTAGTGGTAAAGGTGCTCCTGATCATTGGGTTGCAGTTGTCAAAGAAGGAAAAGTTATGTTTGAAATCGCAGGAGTTCCTGAAGCAGTAGCTAAAGAAGCTTTAAGATTAGCATCACATAAACTTCCTATCAAGACAAAGATAGTATCAAGAGGTGATCATAATGAAGGCCGCTGAATTAAGAAAATTTAGTAATGAAGAATTAACTACTAAGATAGGTCAATTAAAAGAAGAATTGTTTAATTTACGTTTCCAATTAGCAGTTGGTCAATTAGAAGACACAGCTAAAATTAAAAAAGTAAGAAAAACAATCGCTCAAATGCATACTATCATTACTGAAAGAAATAATAAATAATAGGAGGATACGAGAATGGAAAGAAATAAACGTAAAGTATATCGCGGTATTGTCGTATCAGATAAGATGGATAAAACAATTACTGTAGCGGTTGATAGATACCAAAAAGACCGTTTATATGGTAAGAGAATTAAAAAGACGAAAAAATTCTACGCTCATGATGAAGAAAATGTTGCTGGAATCGGTGATACAGTTGCGATTATGGAAACTAGACCTTTATCAAAGAATAAGAGATTCCGTCTTTTAAGAGTTATCGAAAAAGCTCAACTATAATAAGGAGGTAATTAGACATGATACAACAAGAATCAAGATTAACAATTGCCGACAATAGTGGTGCAAGAGAAATTTTAGTTATTAAAGTTCCAGGTGGAAGCGGAAGAAAATACGCTAACATTGGAGATATAGTTATTGCGACAGTTAAAAAATCATCACCAGGCGGAGCAGTTAAAAAAGGCGAAATCGTTAAAGCGGTTATCGTTAGAACTAAGTCTGGAATAAGAAGAAAAGATGGAACATACATCAAATTCGATGAAAATGCTGCCGTAATTATTAGAGATGATTTAAACCCACGTGGTACCCGTATTTTTGGGCCAGTGGCTAGAGAGTTAAGAGAAAAGAATTTCATGAGAATTTTATCTCTAGCTCCAGAAGTATTATAAGGAGGCGACTAACATGTATATTAAAACAGGAGATATGGTTGCAATTATCGCTGGTAAAAAGCAATTTACTACTGATAAAAAAGGCAATAAAGTAAGACAAACTGGTCGCGTATTAAAGGTCTTCCCTAAAACAAATAGAGTTCTTGTTGAAGGAGTTAATATTGTTAAAAAACATCAAGCTCCAACACAAGCAAATGAAAAGGGCGGAATTATTGAAAGAGAAGCACCAATTCACGCTTCAAACGTAGCGTTAATTGATCCAAAAACTAAAACTCCAACTAGAGTTGGAATTAAAGTAGTTGATGGTAAAAAAATTCGCTATGCTAAAAAATCTGGCGAAAATATTGATAAATAAGGAGGGAACAAATAATGTCGAGAGTTAAAGATAAATATCAAAGTGTAGTTGTTCCTGAACTTATGAAGGAATTTGATTATACATCAGTAATGGAAGTTCCTAAATTAGAAAAGATTGTTGTTAATATGGGATTAGGTGATGCAGTAGCAAACCCTAAAATTGTAGAAGATGCAGTTGCCGAATTAACAAGAATCACTGGTCAAAAACCAGTTATTACTAAAGCGAGAAAATCAATTTCTAACTTTAAATTAAGAGAAGGAATGGTTGTTGGTGCGAAAGTAACTTTAAGAGGAGAAAAAATGTATTATTTCTTCGATAAGTTAGTTTCAATTGCACTTCCTCGCGTTAGAGACTTTAGAGGGCTTTCAAAAGATTCATTTGATGGAAGAGGAAATTATACTCTAGGTGTTAGAGAACAATTAATCTTCCCAGAAATTAAATTTGATGATGTTAAAAAGGTCCGCGGAATGGACATTGTGATCGTTACTACAGCTAGAACCGACCAAGAAGGTCGTGCATTACTAAGACATCTTGGTATGCCGTTTAAGAAGTAAGGAGGGAAATCATGGCTAAAAAATCAAAAATTGCGAAAAATGAAAAGCGTAAAGAAGTTTACTTAAGATATCGTGATAAAGTTGAACAACTTAAAAAAGAAGGTCGCTATGATGAACTTCAAAAACTTCCAAGAGACGCTTCAAGAACTAGAATTAGAAATCGTGATTCTATCGATGGACGTCCAAGAGGTTATATTTCAAAATTCGGTATCTCTAGAGTAAAATTTAGAGAAATGGCTAATAGAGGCGAATTGCCGGGCGTCAAAAAATCAAGCTGGTAAGAAGGAGGAAGTAAAAATGGTTATGACTGATCCAATTGCTGATATGCTGACACGTATCAGAAATGCAAATAGAATGCGTCATGAAACTGTTGAAATCCCACTATCTAAAATGAAAGAAGAAATTGCTAAAATTTTAGTTAAAGAAGGATTCATCGTTTCATATGAAGTAGTACCTAGTGAAGTACAAGGAACATTAGTTGTTACTTTAAAATACACTAGCACGCGCGAAAGAGTAATTAAAGGTTTAAAAAGGATATCGAAACCAGGACTTCGAGTTTATGCTAAAGTCGAAGAACTTCCACGAGTTTTAAATGGTTTAGGAATCGCCTTAATTTCTACATCTAAAGGTATAATGACAGACAAAGAAGCAAGATTAAACCAAGTTGGTGGCGAAGTACTTGCTTATGTATGGTAATAGGAGGGAATAAGATATGTCACGTATAGGAAACAAAGTGATTAAAATTCCCACAGGTGTTGAAGTTACACTTCATGACAATCATGAAGTAGTTGTAAAGGGACCTAAAGGTGAATTGAAATCACAATTTAACCCATTAATTAATATTAAAATTGAAGGACACGAAATTAAATTAAGTCGTCCAAATAATGAAAGATTTACTCGTCAAATTCATGGAACCACTAGAGCATTACTTGCGAATATGGTTCATGGGGTTCACGAAGAATTTAAGAAAAAATTAATCATTACAGGGGTTGGATACCGTGCACAAGTTAATGGTAATGTCTTAGCATTAACTATGGGGTATTCACATCCAGTTGATATGGAAATTCCAAAAGGATTAAAAGTTACAGTTGAAAAAAACACTGAAGTTACAATCTCTGGGGTTTCAAAAGAATTAGTTGGTGAATTTGCTGCTAACGTTAGAAAAGTAAGAAAACCTGAACCTTATAAAGGAAAAGGAATTCGTTATGAAGATGAACACGTACGCCGCAAAGCCGGTAAAACTGCTAAGTAAGGGAGGTTAATAAAATGATTAAAAAAGAATCAAGTAACGTATTAAGACAAAAACGTCATTTAAGAATTAGAAATCATTTACAAGGAACTCCTACTCGTCCACGTTTAAGTGTTTATAGATCTAATAAAGCAATGTATGTTCAAGTGATCGATGATGTTCACGGAAAAACATTGATTAGTGCTCGTTCTCAAAAACTAGGCTTACATGGAAATAATAAAGAAGTGGCTCAAAAATTAGGTGAGTTAATTGCTAAAAAAGCTTTAGAAGCTGGCATTACTCAAGTAGTATTTGACCGCAGCGGTTATTTATATCATGGCCGTGTTAAAGAATTGGCTGAAGCGGCAAGAAAAGCCGGCTTAGATTTTTAAGGAGGGTTGAGCAATGCAAAAAGAACCAAGAAAACAAGTAGAAGAAAAAGAGTTTGAAGAAAGAGTTGTTCACATCAACCGTGTTACTAAAGTTGTTAAGGGTGGTAGAAGATTCCGCTTTTCAGCATTAGTTGTTGTTGGTGATAGAAATGGCAAAGTTGGATTTGGTACCGGTAAAGCTCAAGAAGTACCTGATGCAATTAAAAAAGCGGTTGAAGCTGCTAAAGCAAATTTAATTGAAGTTCCGCGAGTTGGAACTACAATTCCACACGAAGCTAATGGGGTCTTTGGTGCTGGTCATGTTTTTATGAGACCAGCTTCTGAAGGTACTGGAGTTATTGCTGGTGGGGCAGTAAGAGCGATTTTTGAACTTGCAGGTGTTAGTGACGTTTTATCAAAATCATTAGGTACAGCAACTCCAATTAACGTAGTACGCGCAACATTTGATGGCTTATCTCGCCTAAGAACAGTTGAACAAGTTGCAAAACTTCGCGGAATTAGAGTGGAGGATGTAAGATAATGATTAGAATTACATTGACAAGAAGTTTAATTGGAAGAAAGCCAAATCAAGTTAAAACAGCTAAAGCATTAGGCTTACATCGTGTTGGACATTCAGTAGAAGTCCCAAAAAATGACGCAACATTAGGTATGGTTAACGTAATTAGCCACCTAGTTGAAGTTGAAGAATTAAATTAAGGAGGTTAGGCAAATGTTAAGTAATTTACAACCAAACACTCCTCGTAAAAATCGTAAAAGAATTGGTAGAGGAATCGGTAGTGGAACTGGAAAAACTGCTGGCAAAGGACATAAAGGACAACTTGCAAGATCTGGCGGAAGAACTAGACCAGGGTTTGAAGGGGGCCAATTACCATTATTTCAACGTTTACCAAAACGTGGATTTAAAAATGTAAATCATAAAGATTACGCAATCGTTAACGTTAGAGACTTAGAAGTGTTTAATAACGGAGACGTGGTTACACCTGAAGTATTATTAGAAAAAAGAATTATTTCTAAACATAAAGATGGAGTTAAAATACTAGGTCATGGTACTTTAACTAAAAAACTTACGGTTAAAGCCAATTTATTTTCTAAAAACGCTGTTACAGCTATTGAATCAGTTGGTGGAACTACCGAGGTGATTTAACATGTGGGCGCGCATTAAACGTCTTCTAGCTAATAAGAAGATTATGGTAAGATTCGCTTTTACCTTAGTAATATTATTAGTCTTTAGAATCGTTTCATATATTCCAGTACCGTTATATAATACGGCAGCAATTGACGCAATGTTCCAACAAAGCGGCAATTTCTTCTCAATATTAAATAACTTTACAGGGCAAGCCTTACAAAGATTTTCGATTTTAGCATTAGGGATTTCACCTTATATTACCGCTTCAATCGTTTTGCAGTTATTACAAATGGTAATACCTGCTATGAAAGAATTAGCGGAAACAGGTGAAGCCGGAAAAGCTAAAATTAACCGTTGGACAAGAATACTTGCGATCATCTTAGCATTTATTCAAGGTTACGCCTTAATTTTAGGAACATCAACCGGACAAGGAAGCGTCTTCCATTGGCGTTATGAAGGTAGTGATGTTGTAGGTCATATCTATATGGCAATTACTATTGCTGCAGGTACTGCATTTTCAATTTGGATTGCTGATATGGTTACTAAAAAAGGTGTTGGTAACGGAACATCATTATTAATTGTTGCCGGTATCGTAACTAGTATTCCAACAATGTTTTCAGTAATGTGGCAATACTACATCATTGATAAGACTAATGGTAATTGGTCTTATGTATGGTTTGTCGTAATTACATTATTATATTTAGGAATTTTACTAGCAGTAGTATTTATGGAATCTGCTCAAAGAAAAATTCCAATCCAATATGCTAACCGTCAAGGTAAGAGTGATGCTAATATCCCAATGAAGCTTAATAGCGCTGGGGTTATTCCAGTAATCTTCGCTTCAACGATATTATCAATTCCAATGACTATTACTGGATTTTTCACTCAAAACGTATCTTCAGGTTGGGGTTATTGGATTGACCAAATTTTTGGTTACACTAATCCAATCGGATTTATCCTTTATGTAGTATTAATTGTCGTCTTTTCATTTTTCTATGCGTTCTTACAAATTGATCCAGGAAAAATTGCGGATAACTTATCAAAAGCTAACGCTTATATTCCAGGGGTAAGACCAGGAGAAGATACTAAAGACTTTGTCGCTAAATTACTTTTCAAAGTAACAATTATTGGTACTGTGTATTTAGTAATATTAGCGATATTACCAATTGTTACTAGCGCGATCTTTGGCTTAAAAGGAGCTGCTGGACAAGCAATTATCCTTGGTGGTACATCACTATTAATTGTTGTTGGTGTTGCCATTGAAACAGTCGAACAATTAGAAACTGATGTTGAACAAGATCAATATAAAGGAATTTTTGGGTGATTTAAATGATTGTTATTTTACTAGGAGCACCAGGTGCTGGTAAAGGCACACAAGCCGAGTTATTAGTTAAAAGATATCAAATCCCACATATTGCAACTGGTGATATTTTTAGAGAACATTTTAAAAAAGAAACACCAATTGGCAAACTTGCGAAAGAATATATTGATAAAGGTCAATTAGTACCTGACCAATTAACTAATGATATCGTTAGAGATCGCTTATCACAAAAAGACGCTCAAAAGGGATTTATTTTAGATGGTTATCCAAGAAATTTATTCCAAGCACGAGCATTAGATCAACTAATTGAACGTCATGGATGGAAAGTTACAGCAGTAATTAATATTAATCCGCCAGTCGAAATTTTAGTTAATCGTATTAGCGGTAGAAGAATTTGTTCTAAATGCGGTGCAGTATACCACGTTACAAATAAAAAACCAAAAGTTGAAGGAATTTGTGATGTCTGTGGTGGTTCAATTATTCAACGTAAAGATGATAATGCCGAAGTCGTTTTAAAACGATTAGAAGTATATGAAAATCAAACGAAAGAACTAATTGATTACTATCGCAATCAAGGTATTCTACATGATGTATCTGGTCTTGAAATTAAAAAGACTGATGAAGAAGTAGTTCAAATCTTAGGAGAATAATAGTGATTTATTATAAGTCAAAAAGAGAAATAGAAATTATGAGAAAAGCCGGTCTAATTCTAGCCGAAACTAGGCTAGAATTAGAGCGTCATATAAAACCCGGCATCTCAACATTAGAATTAGATAAAATCGCCCATGATTTTATCATTAGCAAAGATGCTTATCCGTCATTTAAAGATTATGAAGGATTTCCTGGCTCGATTTGTACTTCAGTTAATGAAGTCGTCGTTCACGGAATTCCATCAAAGAAAGTCGTGTTAAAAGACGGAGATATTATTTCAATTGATTTAGGGGTCCAGTATCAAGGATATCATGCCGATTCAGCGTGGACCTATCCAGTAGGAGCGGTTGACCCTAAAATCTTAAAATTACTTGAAGTTACTAAAGAGGCACTCTTTCGCGGGCTAGAAGCGGTTAAGCCTGGCAATCGCGTGGGCGATATTTCATATGCGATTGAGTCATTTATAAAACCCCACGGATATGGGATAGTAAAGGAATTAGCAGGACATGGAATTGGTAGAAGTTTACATGAAGATCCACTAATTCTCAACTTCGGAAATCCGGATACAGGAGAACTTCTTCAAGAAGGAATGACAATTTGTATTGAGCCGATGATCAACTTAGGAGTGGCAAATATTAGGCTAGATAGAGATGGGTGGACAATTAGGACACTTGACAAAAAACCAAGTGCGCACTTTGAACACATGGTCGCGATCACTAAAGATGGTTATGAAATATTAACCCCAAAATTATAAGGAGAGAATTTAATGGCAAAAGATGAAATAATTGAAGTTGAAGCTAAAGTTATTGAAATATTACCAAACACACAATTTATAGTAGAATTAAAAAATGGACATAAAGTTTTAGCCCATGTATCTGGTAAAATCCGTATGCACAACATACGCATTTTACCTGGTGATAACGTAGTAGTGGAGTTGTCACCATATGATCTAACAAAAGGGCGTATCACTTATAGAAGAAAATAGGAGGTATGATGAAATGAAAGTAAGATCATCTGTGAAACCAATTTGTGATAAATGTAAAGTTATTAAACGTAAGGGACGTGTTAGAGTGATTTGTGAAAATCCAAGACACAACCAACGTCAAGGTTAAGGAGAAGAGTTATGGCAAGAGTTGCAGGCGTAGATATACCAAATGATAAAAGAGTTGTTATATCACTAACATATATTTATGGGATTGGAGTAAAAACATCCCAAAAGATTTTAAAAGATACAGGCGTAGATGAAAATAAACGCGTTAAAGATTTAACTGATGATGAATTAAACTTAATCCGTCAAGAAATTACTAACTATGTAGTTGAAGGAGACTTACGTAGAGAAGTAACAATGAACGTGAAAAGATTAATGGAAATTGGATCTTATCGCGGAATGAGACATCGTCGCGGTTTACCTGTTAGAGGACAAAATACTAGAAATAATGCACGGACTCGTAAGGGTAAAAAGAATGCACCTGGTAAGAAGAAAAAGTAAGAAGGGGGAAAAGTAAAATGTCGAGAAGAAGAACATCAAGACGTAGAGTCAGAAAAAACATTCCTCTGGGAATAGCTCATATCCACACCACTTTTAATAACACAATCGTAACTATTACAGATTTAGACGGAAATGCCGTTTCTTGGTCAAGTGCTGGAGCTATGGGGTTTAAAGGATCTCGTAAATCAACTGCATTTGCTGCACAAATGACTGCTGAAGCTGCCGCTAAAGCAGCGATGGATAATGGAATGATTAAAGTTGAAGTTTCAGTTAAAGGACCTGGTCCTGGACGCGAAGCGGCAATTAGATCAATTCAAGCAGCAGGTTTAGAAATTACAGCAATCAAGGATGCTACACCAGTTCCACACAATGGATGTCGTCCACCAAAAAGACCACGTGGTTAATAGTTTTTTAGGAGGTATACATAATGAGAAAATTATTATTTGAACTTCCAACATCAGTTGAAGAAATTTCAAAAGATGGAAATAAGGCCAGATTTGTCATTAAACCACTAGAACGTGGTTATGGTACGACAATTGGTAATGCCTTAAGAAGAGTATTGCTATCGTCAATGCCAGGAGCAGCGATAGTAAACGTTGAAATTGATGGAGTCCAACATGAATTTACAACAATCCCTGGTGTGTTTGAAGATGTAATGGGTATTATTTTAAACTTAAAAGAAGTTATCATTTCAGTTGATTCTGATGATGTTGATTTTGAGCAAAAATTATACTTAAATGTTCAAGGTCCTAAAGTAGTTACTGCTGGTGACTTTGAAAGAGTAACTGGAGTTAATATTATTAACCCAGACTTAATTATCGCTAACTTAAATGAAGTTGGATCACTTTCAATGGTTGTTACAGTAAGACGTGGTGTCGGATATGTATCAGCTGATGAAAATAAAATCCACAGCGGAAATCAAGTTGGCTTAATCGCAATCGATTCATTATATTCACCAATTTTAAGAGTAGCTTACTCAATTGAAAAAACACGTGGTGATGATGATGAATTAACATTAGAAGTAGAAACTAACGGTGCAATTGAAGCGAAAGATGCAATTGCTATGGCAGCTAAAATCTTAATTGACCACTTCGACATTATTGTTCAAATTAGTGAAAGAGCTGGTCAAATCGAGTTCATCAAAGAAGAAGGGGAAGATGAAGAAAATCAAGCTCACCTAATGAAAATTGAAGAACTTGATATGTCAGTTAGATTATTTAACGCATTAAAGAGAGCTGGAATTTCTACAGTTGGTGGCTTACTCAAAATGCGCGAAGAAGAAATTATCAAAATTAGAAATTTAGGTCGTAAGTCAATGAAAGAATTAAAAGAGTGCTTAGCAGAACATAATCTAGAACTTAAGAGTTCTTATATTGATGATTATGACGGCGAAGACTACGACGAATAGGAAGGAAAATTTATATGTCTAGTAAATTAGGAAGAAGAACTTCAGCTCGTAAAGCGTTACTTAGAGATTTAGTTACAGACATTATTATTAATGAACGCATTACGACAACTGAATCAAAAGCAAAAGAATTACAAAAACTAGCCGATAAAATGGTTACCTTAGCGAAAAAAGGCGATCTTGCCTCTCGTCGTCAAGCTGCAAAAATTGTTCGTCCAGAACAAGCAGAGGGCGGCCAAACTGCTTTGCAAAAACTATTTAATGATATCGGCCCAAGATATGAAGATCGCGATGGAGGATACACAAGAATCATTAAAACAGTACCTCGTAGAGGGGATGCTGCACCAATGGCGATCATCGAATTTGTATAATTAATTAAGATAAA
>MTKW01002445.1_pt1 | contig 53125 bp, 46 predicted proteins | sample 1042761 | NCBI WGS metagenome assembly MTKW01 (sample SAMN06205366, study PRJNA360243) | anaerobic digester metagenome | biome: Wastewater treatment plant; feature: Anaerobic digester sludge; material: sludge; isolation source: anaerobic digester fed with sludge from wastewater treatment plant ... | reverse complement strand
CCCAGATAGATGACTACCCTCGACAGGATTCGGCTTACAGATCTGGTTGTTTGTCATTTACATGGTGGGCGCTTCGTAGCACGGAGCGCCCACCGGCTATGTACATCAACGGAATCATGCTTTTTGGAGAATTATGCTTTCACGGAATCACGCTTTTACAGAATCATGCCTTTGCCCGGGCCTCTTCGTAATCTTGCGGCGAGCTCTGCCACTAATTTCAGTCTTTCTTCAGCGAGTCTCAAGGCTGCATTGTTAGTAGGAATCCTGTCCCGCTTTGAAATCTCAAATACCCTTAGGATAGTGTCATAGATTTCTTGCGCTTTCTTCAGAGCTCTTTGGCGATTATATCCATAGAGCCCGTCAACAACATTAATGACGCCGCCTGCGTTGATTATGAAATCCGGGGCATAAAGAATGCCTTTATCCTCTAATGCTACGCCATGCCTGTCCTCTTGTAATTGGTTATTGGCTGAACCTGCTACTACCTTGCACTTAAGTTGTGATAATGTGTGATCGTTAATTATGGCGCCCAGGGCGCATGGGGCAAAGATATCGCAAGGGACTCCGTAAATCTCTTCTGGTTGTACAGCCTTTGCTCCGAATTCTTGTTCCACCCTTTCTACCCTGTCCGGGAAGATATCGCTGACGATCAGATTTGCTCCTTCTTGGTGGAGGTGTTTTGCCAGGTGATATCCGACATTACCGGCTCCTTGGATTGCGGCTGTAAGCCCTTTGAGGGAGTCATCTCCGAATGCCTCTTTGGCGCATGCCTTCAGGCCGTACCAAACTCCGTAAGCGGTAACCGGCCCAGGATCTCCGCTGCTTTCAGAAGAACCGCCGATCCATCTGGTTTCACTGCCTATGAGATCTACATCTTCGAGAGTTATGCCTGAATCTTCACCTGTGATGAATCTGCCGCCTAAGGTGTCCACAAATTTCCCAAATGCCCTGAAAAGCCCTTCAGACTTGTCTTTTCGTGGATCTCCGATTATTACGGCTTTCCCGCCTCCGAGATTCAGGCCTGCTGCTGCACATTTGTAAGTCATACCACGGGCGAGGCGCAGGGCATCGGTTACTGCTTCTTCTTCTGTTTTGTATGGCCACATACGTGTGCCGCCGATTGCCGGCCCCAGTGTGGTATCGTGAATTACTATTATGGCGCGAAGCCCCGATGACTTGTGATTACAGAATACGACCTGCTCGTAATCATGTTCTGTCATCTTGTCGATTATTCCCATTGTCATATGTCCTCCTCACTTCTGTTCTTCCGGACACTTTAAAATGTTCAAGTTTAGTTCATTAAATCCTTCTGTGCCATTATCTGTCTTGACAGGAAAAATGGAAAGGACATATAATAATGCTACGAACATATGTTCCATTTAGCGTCAAAAGGTGAGCTTAAATGCGTAGAATTTTGGGCCATATTTGGTTGCCTGATTTTTATTCCTCAGTTGAGATGAAAATAAATGAATCCATTTCCAATGATGCAATCTTCGTTGTTATAAAGGGGCATAAGATCTTGGATATATCCCCCGGGGCGAGGGGGAAGGGGGTAAGGCCCGGGATGACTCTGCGGCAGGCTCGCATTGTGTGTCCTGAGCTTAGCGCAGTAGAATATACCCCGCAGAGATATGCCGATTTTGCTGAGAAGGCCTGGGAGGCATGTGCAACATACAGCCCCGCTGTAGAACCTTTAGATGAAACTGAAGCATTTATTGAGCTGTCTTATTGCCCTAATATCTTTGGCGCCTTAGGTGAGCTTTCCAGGTATGTGAAAAATATTGTAGGGGTTTCACCTTTATATGGAATCGCCCGTTGTAAGCTGGTAGCCAGGATTATTTCAGGGATTCTGCCTGAGGCAAGGACAAAGAGGTTCCAACGCCTTACGGAGCATATGGTTTCTTGTGAGGGGAGAAATATTGGCGTAAATATTGTTACAGAAAGGGAAAAGGAGTTTTTAGAGCCTTTACCTGTAAACGTGCTATGGCCTTTGGATAAAGATGTCCTTTCTTATCTCTGCCGGCTTGGGGTGGGTCGTATAGGTGAACTTCAACGCATGGAGCAATCAGTCCTTATTGATATGTTGGGCCAAGCAGGATACGTCGTTCATCAATATAGCCTGGGTATGGATTATTCCAGGGTGTCGCCTGTCTTTCCCCGAAACGACCTGGCATTTTCGAAGATCTTTGATTCTCCGGTTTCAGATTGGCACGTCCTGTCAGCAGTGGTAAATGAAAGCCTGTCGTCTTTTGATAAAAAGCCGGATGCGGACTATATGTCGGTACGAGGGCTTAGAATTGCTTTAGAATGTGACAGCGGAAACATAGTGAGCCGAAAAAAAGATCTTGCTAAACCGGTGAGTATGTATGGGGGCCTACAGAGGCTATGTGAATGTCTTTTAAAGGAGATCATTGAAAACGAAAATGTGAATGCACCTGTAAAAGCTGTATCCGTTGCAGTATACGGGCCTGCCCTCATAACAACAGGTTTGCAAGTGGATATGTTCTCTCCGTATAAAGTTCAGGCTTCATCTGAAATTATGGATGAAGTTCTTTCCAATGTGAGGGAGAGGTTCGGTTCAGGCACTGTTTTCCCTGGGAGAGAGTTGCAATTAGCGAGAAGAGATAAGCTCCTCTTGGCTTCGGAGGGTTATGTTTATGAGGAGGGTAAAAGAATCGCTTCATGTTATGGCAGAAGACAATCAAAATCCCAAGAGGTTTTACCGGGGAGGGAATTGGCTTCAGGTAGTATCCGTTATAGATGAGTGGCGTGAGATGAATAACTGGTGGGACGCCGGCGGAGAGATGCATTTTTATGTGGTTTTAGCCGATAATTCCGGGGTGTATGAACTCTGTCGTGATGAACGAGGCATCTGGTATTTAATAGGGATTTTTGACTAAGTATGAAGTTCATTAGTTTTCGCTGGTTTTCCGATTGTCTTGGGTGGCCGGTGATTCCTTTGTCAAGGCACCCCGCTTGGGGCGCCGTCCCCTTAGTGCAACACCGGCCTCAGAAAACGTACATACCTTGCGGGGCCACCCCACACGGTACGTACACTTTTTAGAGCCGGCGATTACTTATGACGATCTATTTTAGAGGGATAGCGGTGAAAAACTTTGCCCACCTTCATGTACACTCATGTTTCTCTTTTCAAGACGGCGCATCCGATGTTGAGAAACTTGTGAGAAGCGCCGGAGAGCTCGGTATGGACTCTATGGCTATTACAGACCATAATAACCTTTCCGCAGCGGTAAGATTTACAAAATCCGCAAAGGAGTGTGGGATAAAGCCTATTCACGGAGCGGAGGTAACGCTTGAGGACGGAAGCCACCTTGTCCTTCTGGCGGAAAACCCCAAAGGATATTCAAATATTTCCGTGATTCTTACAGAAGCCTACATGTCAAGGGATTGGCAAAATACAGCTAAGACACTTCAAGGCGGGGATGCAGCAAAGATAATGGAGGCGTTGAAAAGGCGCAGGCTTCAACCGAGAGTCTGTCTTGCATCCCTTGAAGCCCATAACGAAGGAATCATAGCTTTATCAGGATGTATGCGTGGAGCGGTTCCCATGTTAATCCGTAGTGGGAGATTCAGGCAGGCACTTGAACTTGCTCGAAAATATACCGCTATTTTCGGATCAAATAGATTCTACGTTGAGCTTGAAAACCTTTGTGTCCCAGGTAATGCCCGGCTTTTATCCTATCTTGTTGAGTTGGCTGACGAGATCGGTGCCGGAGTTTGTGCAACAAATAACGTCCATTACGTAAAGAAAGAAGACTTTGTGATTCATGATGTCTTAACATGCATGAGGACGCTTACAAAGCTTGATGATGTACACCCTGAACGCAGGCTAAACGCGGAAAACTATTTGAAATCGCCTGAGGAGATGGAGGCATTATTCCATTTTTGCCCTGAAGCTGTTAGGACGGCAGGGGAGATTGCTGCCCGATGTGAGCCCGGACTTTTACCCGGGCGGAAGCTTTTCCCCAAATTCCCTTTGCCATCAGGCACAACTTCAGCCGAGTACCTAAGAAGCCTGGTATATAAAGGCGCCGGCGCCCGCTACGGAAATATCACTCCCGAGATAAAGTCAAGGCTCGAACATGAACTCAATATCATCTGTACACTCGGATATGAAGATTACTTTTTAGTCGCCTGGGATATTGTGAGGTTTGCTAAGGATGAGGGGATAAGATTTGCAGGGAGGGGTTCCGCTGCAGACTCAGCAGTGGTGCATTGCCTTTTCATAACCGATGTAGATCCTATTTGGCGGGAACTGATTTTTGAGAGGTTTTTAAGTCTCGAACGGGCGCAAAAGCCTGATATCGATATAGATTTTGATGCTCGAAGAAGGGATGAAGTAAAGCGCTATGTCCGGCATAAATACGGCACGGAGCATGTAGCGACTGTATGTACATTTAATACTTTCAAGGCCAGGTCCGCTGTACGTGATGTAGGGAGAGTCATGGGTATCTCGCGGCTTGACTTAGACAGGCTTGCTAAACGTCTGCCACACGTCTATGCTGATGAAATTGATATCGCCATAAAGAAATATCCTGAGCTCTATAATGGAGATATTTCATTTAATGAGTATTTGCGGCTTTTTGAGATCTGTCGTGGCCTGGCAGGCTTACCCCGTCATATAGGTACGCATTTAGGAGGATTAACGGTGAGCCGGCTCCCTCTTGCGGAAGTATCTCCTTTGCAGGTATCCGCAGGGGGCGATGTGATTATCCAGTTCGACAAGGACGATGTGGAGGAAATCGGCCTTATTAAACTGGATCTGTTATCTTTGCGAATGCTTTCTGCTATAGAGGATTCCACAGCCTCGAGCGGGATAGACCTTGAGAAAATACCGCCGGATGACGGTGCCACGTACAAAATGGTTAACGAAGGCGAGACAATCGGTGTTTTTCAGTTGGAAAGCCCTGCGCAAAGAGCCCTTCAGGGACGCTTGGGCGCAAGCGATATAGAGGATATAGTCGCAAGTATCGCCCTTATACGTCCGGGGCCTATCCAAGGGAACATGGTAGAACCTTTTATTGCAAGAAGAAGAGGATTGGAGGAAGTCACTTATATTCATCCTTCTCTTGAAAAGATTCTTAAGAAAACCTATGGAGTAGTGCTTTATCAGGAGCAAGTAATAGAGATTGCAAGTCAAGTCGCAGGCTTTACCCCGGGGGAAGCGGATCGGCTGAGGAAGGTTATGACCCGGCATCGTTCCAGGACGGAAATGGATGAGATAGGTAAGGAGTTTGTGGAAAAGGCTATCAAGAACGGAATTGCCCCGGATGTGGCAGAAACTATTCTATCTTATATAGTAGGTTATGCAGGCTATGGTTTTTGTCAGGCTCATGCTGCTGCATTCGCTGACACGTCGTACAAGACAGCTTATCTTCTAAGGCATTTCCCTGCCCAATTTTACGCAGCTATACTTAATAATCAACCTATGGGGTTTTATCCTGCTAATACGATATGCCTTGAAGCAAGGAGGCGAGGAGTCAGGATTCTTTCGGTGGACATAAATAAGAGCATATATGAGTTTACCGTTGAAAATGAGGCTATACGTATAGGGTTGAGACAAGTCCGTGGCATGGGGGAAGATCTTGCCCGGGAGATAATCAAGTCTCGCGGGCAATCAGGGTATGATTCTCTTTTTGACTTTGTCAGACGCGTATCCGTACCACAGGACATTCTTGAAAACTTGATACTTTGCGGGGCATTTGATAACATCCACAGTAACCGTAGGGCAATGTTATGGGCGGTTCCAAAAGCATTGCGAGGCTCTGTGATTCTGCCGCAGATAGAGGATTTTTCGGAGCGAGAGAAGTTTAAGCGGGAATTTTACATACTCGGGCTCCATCCTACTATGCATCCTATGGAATTACAACGTGTCAGATTGAATAAGGATAATATGATTACTACATCCTGCGCCCGAAAGATGCCGATTGGGACATCTGTTAGGGTAGCAGGGCTTGTAATAAGGCCTCACCGGCCGCCGACAAGAAGCGGTAAGATTGTTGTGTTCTTTTCCCTTGAGGATGAAACCGGGCTTATTGACGTTACTGTCTTTGAGAATGTATATAAACAGTGTAAAGGCGTAATATTCACTACGCCTATGGTGACAATTGAAGGGCGTGTGGATGTTAGGGGCAATATTCCGAGTATAGTAGCCGGCTCCATACATGGGAATATCCCTAATTTTTCAGGGTAACGAACCTCTTCTGAATCCCGCGGAGCGCCAAAGACCTGAAGCTATGTCAGACCGGTGCCGGCAATATAGGATATATTCGGATATGATCGACTCAAGCTTGCTAACACATGCCATATTGCGCTTGAGAAAAAGAAGGGATTTCAAAGATTATGTGGAAATGTATACTGTGCCTTGCATGGCTAACCTTTTTGTAGGTATTTAGAAAATATCTGGGCAAGCAAGGTAAAGTTATTTGCTTAATATATGTAAGCAACCGTCAAGGGGGTGGTACCTAGCCCCAAATGAGTCGTATGAGTGTTGAGGAGTATTTACGCTTGATTGGTCTTAAGACAACATGACTGAAGGAGGTAGAATCGTGAAGTTAAGAAGGTTCCTTTTGCCTGTTGCCATTTGCCTGATTCTGGCTATGACGTACGGGACCGTCACTGCAGGGCAGGTCAAGTGGGAACCCTACGGGCCAAACGTAGACCAGATTATCATGCCAATTATTAAAGACGCTGAGGCGCAGCTTATCGCATTCATGCGTGGTGACATCGATGTATATCCCGGATTGACAAGGCCTGCCGACCTCAATAAGGTGAAAGCCAATCCCAGTGCGGAGATTACGATGAACTATGGTTTCCATATGTTCTATCTATGCTACAACATGAGGCGTGAGCCTCTTGATGCAGACGTTCTCCGTCAGGCCATCGCGCACGTTGTGGACCGTGACAATATCATCCAGACTCTCTTTGAGGGTTACATGTTGCCGCTGGCTGCTTTCTTGCCTCCGTCCAACGCGTTCTATAAGGAAGATATACCACGCTTCCCGTATAATCCGGAAGAGGCGAAGAAGTTGTTGGATGCAGCCGGCTACACGGTAGATCCGGCCACCGGAATTCGACTTGATCCGAAGACAGGAAAACCGCTTCGGAAGATGACTATCTTTACACCTACATACGAAGTTGCTCCGACTTCAGCCGAGCTTGGCAAGATCATTGCCGAAGCGTGCCAGGCAATAAACCTGCCCATAGAGCCGGAGCCAATGGATTTCCCGGTTATGCTGGATAAACTGGATATGGCAGAGTTTGACATGTATATGTTGGCGTGGAGCCTGAGCCGTCTACCTACCTCGCTACATAACTTCTTCCATTCATCTAATGACATTGAAGCCGGGTACAACAGACCGGGTATCCGTGACCCTGAACTGGATAAGATCCTTGATAATCTCTATTATGCGCCTAATGAGGAAGTCGCGAAGAAGGCGGCTGACGAGGCTCAGGTCATCCTTGCCAGACGGCAGCCGTATACTGTGCTATACTCCAGACCTTACATGGACGCCTTCCGTAAAGACAGGTTCACAGGTTACGTCCCAATGCATGGTTATGGCGCAGCCAACTACACCAACAAATGGACGACTCTCAACATCAAACCGGTCAAGGGCAAAGGCGGCACAGTCCGCTGGCTGCTCATGGAAGAGCCAAAAGTCCTTAACCCATGCACCGCAAGCAGCGCTTACGAGTGGGAAGTTCTTGGCAGGCTCTACGACGCGTTGCTGGAAGTCCACCCTGAGACCATGGAAGACATTCCGTGGATGGCCAAGAGCTGGGAAATTGGCACTTGGGAGCCTGAACCCGGCAAGAAGGGCACTGTTATCACATGGTATCTGGAGAAAGGCATCAAGTGGCAAGACACTACTCCTTTCACCTCCGCAGATATCAAGTTCACCATCGAGTACCTGCGTGATAACAAGGTTCCGAGATACATTTCCAACGTAGAGCACATCGTTAAGGTGGAGACCCCTGATGAGTATACTGCCAAGGTGTACTTTGCGAACGAGAGCTACTGGCATCTGTACAGAGCCGACGACTGCTTCCTGCCTGAATGGATCTGGAAGGACGTAGAAGACTACAAGACCTTCGAGCCGTGGCTTGAGGCTCACCCGGAAGTTCCGGGCCTCACGAAGGTTATCGGACATGGCCCGTTCATCCTGGATCAGTATAAGGTAGGCGAGTATGTCAGACTGAAGAAGAACCCAATCTACTGGAGACTGCCTAAGTAAGAAGGGATGCATCCGGTAGGAGTGACATGAATAGAGAGTAATACCTGGAACATATCCGCCGCCCCGGGCTTCCGGGGCGGCGGAATTAGGTAGGGGCTGGTAACCGCTGCGTTGACCGGCCAGGTTACGTTAGTGAGGTGAGGTTGTTTGGGCTTTTCAAGGTATCTATTGCGAAGACTGGGCTATGCAGTGATAGTGCTGTTTGTTATCATGACGTTCAACTTCGCTATCTTTCGCCTTATGCCCGGGGATGCCACAAAAATGATAATAGACATCAACTTTACTCCGGAAGCCATCGCTGAACTCAAGAGGCAGTTCGGTCTTGACGATCCACCCATTGTACAGTACTTCAAGTACGTCGGCAATTTACTGAAATTCGATTTAGGGCTTTCTTTCTCTACAAGAAGGCCTGTGGTGAATGAACTGAAGGAACGACTCCCCAATACCATGGTGCTGTTCTTGACAAGTTTTACTTTCACGACCATTATCGGTATTTCAGTAGGGGTCTATACTGCGTCGAGAAGAGGGACATTCGGCGACAACTTCGTAACAGGAGCCGGCCTCTTTGCTTTTGCGGTGCCGTCGTTCTGGATACAATTGCTGCTATTGATGTTATTTGGCTACTATATACCCATTTTGCCGATACATGGTACTATGAGCGCGCCACCGCCTGACGGATTCTTGCTGCAATTCTTAGACAGGATTCATCACTTGATATTGCCTGCAGGGAGCAATGTAATCGTGGCTTTCGGCTCATGGGCTCTTTATACACGTAATACAATGCTTGAGGCCCTCGGTCAGGATTACATTGTCACTGCCAGGGCAAAGGGCTTGCCGGAAAACACAGTTTTGCGCCACCATGCTCTAAGAAGTGTCCTGCCTCCTATTGTCACATTGATATTTGGGGCTTTGCCCGGGATGGTGTCAGGCGCTGTCATTACAGAGACTATCTTCTCTTGGCACGGAGTGGGCAAGTACCTAATGGACGCAGTTATGATGCAGGACTACCCTGCTGCACAAGGGGCATTTTACCTTATTGCTTTAGCGGTTGTAATTTGCAATCTTGCGGCTGACATTGTGTACGGAATCGTGGATCCCAGGATCCGGGTAGGGGAGGGTGGAGCAAAATGAGCAAGAACAAGACGCAAACGGGAATAAGCGCGCCGACGTTTTGGGAGCAATACAGGCGTAAGCCCTTGGGCATGGTTGGACTGTCCATGGTGGCTGTTTATGTTTTTGTCGCAATCTTTGCTCCGTTTTTAACCCCGTACAATCCCAAGCAGATTCTTTTGGCTGATAGGATAGCTGCTCCTATTTGGTTCAGATCTATTCTGCCGAAGTATGATGATGCGCCTTCGACTATCAGGACAACTCTTGGTCCCGACGAGTGGGCGGTCAGCGAGGCGACAGGGGGGAAACTTGTCGCAGAAGAGGCGGAAGGCGCTACGGTCAGTGTTATTGAGTTTGAACCTGTGCCAAGAGATGAGGGTATCCCTGAAGATGAAACCGGCCTTCTTGAAGTTGAGGAATATCAAGAAGAGCCGGAGAAGAGTGTTGTTGAGCTTTCATATCCCATAGCGTACAATTTCAGCCCGCCAAAAACCTTCGGAGCGACCTTCAATTACTGGATAGACGCATCCCCCGACTCCAAGACGGAACTGGAGTGCGTAGTGGAGACACCCGGGGGGAAAGAGTATAGTCTATGGGGAAAGTCGTATTCAGGCGCTCTTAGTAATCAGCCTGCCAGAGTGGACTCAAGAGACTTGACTCTCAAACAGAGGTTAGGCCTTACGATTTTTGACGACCCTGCTCCGAAAATCTTTTCATCTAAGGGAGACTACAGGCTTATACTGCGAGCGAGATCCACTTCCGGAGAAGAGCCGACGCGCGTATACATCAGTAACGCGGAGTTCTATATCCCTGGCATGGTACACGGCCTGCTCGGCGCAGATCATATGGGCTCAGACCTCTGGACTCAGCTCGTATATGGCACAAGAATATCGCTTTCTATCGGCCTTTCGGCTGCTGCCATTTCAGTGGCTGTAGGGACTGCAGTGGGAATAATATGTGGCTATCTGGGCGGAGTCGTTGATGAGTTTATGATGAGGGTTGTTGACGTTCTTATGGCCATTCCCACTTTGCCAATTCTCATAATCCTCGGTGCAATACTTGGAAAGAGCGTATGGAACATCGTCCTTTTGATTTCCGCGTTCGCTTGGATGGGAACAGCAAGGTTGGTTCGCTCACAGACTCTGTCATTAAGGGAGCGCGTATTTGTGGAATCTGCCAAAGCATCAGGCGCGTCCGATGCTTACGTAATGCTTGTTCATATACTGCCTAACGTACTGCCTCTTGTATTTGCCGGCATGGTGCTTCGCATCCCGGCAGCAATATTGACAGAGGCCTCCCTTAGTTTCCTGGGACTTGGTGACCCAAGGGTCGCTACCTGGGGACGTATGTTACATAACGCGAGGGGATTTGGCGCATTCACCACACTTGCATGGTGGTGGCTTGTGCCGCCGGGGCTGGCTATTACATTCTTGAGCCTTGCCTTTGTGTTCATTGGCAACGCAGTCAATGAGATCCTCAATCCAAGGTATAGGGAGAGATCATAACCATGGCTCTACTTGAAGTGCGAGACCTCAAGATGTATTACAAGACCCTTCGCGGTCATGTGAAGGCAGTTGACTCTGTGAGCTTTGATATTGAAAGAGGGGAAGCCTTAGGCATAGCAGGCGAGTCAGGGTGCGGGAAAACAAGTATGGCTGTCGCGGTCCTCAGATTGCTTCCCAGTAACGGCAAGATCCACGGAGGATCAGTTGAGCTGGACGGTGTTGACATCGTCAAGCTGGATGACGAGGAGTTCAGGGAGTCCATCCGCTGGAAGAAGATATCCATGGTATTCCAAGGCGCAATGAATGCTCTTAACCCTGTGCATCGAGTAGGCGACCAAATCGTTGAGGCAATATTGGCTCACGAAGACGTGCCGCACCAGGATGCGGTGGCACGGGCTGAACAACTCCTTGATATGGTAGGAATTAACCCCAAAAGGTATAAAGAGTATCCCCACGAATTCAGCGGAGGCATGAAACAGAGGGTTGTTATAGCTATGGCCCTTGCCTGCAATCCTGATCTCATCATTGCTGATGAGCCCACCACTGCACTGGATGTCATGGTACAGTCTCAGGTTCTGAAAGCCATGGAAGACTTAAGGAAGAGACTGGACCTTTCCATGATGCTCATCACCCATGATTTATCAGTAATTGCCCAGACATGTGATGATATCGCGATTATGTACGCAGGAAAGATTGTGGAATACGGTAACGTCATTGACGTTTTCGATCATCCCACACATCCCTATGGTATGGGGCTTGTAAAATCGTTCCCTAATATCAAAGCTGAGAGAACCCGTGTGCGGTCACTGCCGGGATTTCCGCCTAACTTGTTAGCGCCCCCCAGAGGCTGTAGATTCCATCCCAGATGCCCGTTGGCCGGAGATATCTGTATGGAAGAAGAGCCTGAACTCATCGAGATCGGTTCAAACAGTCATAAGGTTGCCTGCCACAAGGTAGATATGCTTGAGAGGGGGGTCGACATATGGGAGCAGTAAGCGCCACTGAACAGGAGAGAAGCGTAGGGCACGGTGAATTCATTCTTGACGTAGAGAATCTTGTGAAGCACTTTCCACTGCGTCGTGGAATAGCGCAGTCCCTGCGAGGAGAGCCCGAGCGGGCTGTAAAGGCTGTTGACGGAGTCAGCTTCAATGTGAAGAAAGGCGAGCTCTTCGGCGTTGTCGGTGAGTCAGGTTGTGGCAAGACCACCATGGGCAGGACGATACTTAGGTTGCTTGAGCCTACAGGCGGAAGAGTAACATTTGAAGACATAGATGTAACATCCCTGAGCGCCGAGCAGTTAAAGCAGCTCAGGACGAGAATGCAAATCATATTCCAGGATCCTTATGAGTCAATGAACCCGCGCCTGGATGTTCACAGGATCATAGCAGAGCCTTTGAGAATACAAGGAATGGTAAGCAATTCAAAAGACGCTATACCTTACATCGAGAAGGCGCTTGAAGACGTGGAAATGACACCCCCTGAAGAGTATCTCTACAGATATCCACATGAGCTTTCAGGTGGACAGAGACAGAGGATTGCCGTGGCAAGAGCCCTTGTGTTGGATCCGGAATTCATAGTGGCTGATGAACCTGTGTCAATGCTTGACGTATCCATTCGCGGTGAGATTCTTAACTTAATGTTGAACTTGTCCCGCGAAAGGGGAGTTACGTTCCTCTATATCACTCATGACTTGGCTACTGCTCGTCATATTTGTGATCGGATAGCAGTGATGTATCTGGGGAAGATGGTTGAGAAGGGTCCCACCGATAATCTGGTTAAGCACCCTCTACATCCATATACCAGGGCTCTGATAGGCGCTGTGTTTGTTCCGGATCCCAAGCGAAAGGGCTTCGGAAAAGTCCTGAAGGGCGAAGTCCCCAGCCCGGTTGACCCTCCGAGCGGGTGCAGACTTCACCCCAGATGTCCTGTTGCGCAGGATATCTGTAAGGAAGTAGAACCTGAACCGGTTGCGGTTGATGATAATCACATGGTAGCATGTCATTTCGCTCTCGGGTGATGCTGAGGTTGAGAGTCTTCGCAGGGTTATTGAATTGACTCCGGCCTGGAAGTGAGCACGTTCACTGTGTTCTCTTATGAGACGGTGAAAAGGCCGTAAACAGGAGGCTCTATGAAAGGGAATAACAAGCGCTTGCGTAGGAATAGCATGATTCTTGTGGTCATGTGTTTCTTGGCTGCCTGCTCAATAGGGTTGACACTGGCGACTGTCAAGAACTACCTTGGGGCGGCGACAGCGGCTGCCAAGTTTCAAAGTACCATATCAGCCGTAACATGTAGGCAGGAAGACTCCGGGTATACTATTGATATATACCTAGACTTCGACAACCAAAGTGAATGGGATTTGTCTATTACGGCTGTGCGGCCTACGGTATATGTTGACGGGCAATATATTTGGGGGCGCAACTACGATTGGCTGGGCAATCCTTTCGAGCTGCCCAAGAAAAGCGAAAGAGGCATAGTTCTTGAGATAGAAGTGCCTGATACCAAGACAGAGGTTGTGGCCGCCGGCAAAGATGCATGGGCTATAAGAGTATCAGGCCTTCTTGACATGCCGCGTTTGGGGACCAAGCTCTTTATCACGAATGCCCAAATACCGGTGGAAAGAGGCAATGAATAATGGACCGGACAAGAACAGTCGCAGGCGTTGCTCTGATGGGAATATTCATGTGCGGGCTTTTCACTTGCCAGGCCCTTCCGCTCCTTGCGCCTTTTGAGGCCGCCCGGGAATACGGTACTGCGCTTCTATTCCTTGGAGCATTGGTTACGGGATTTCTCTTCGGCATGTTGAGCCCTTCAATAGCCAATGGGATATTCGCCGGGTTTGCCAGCATTGTATTAGGCCTTGTTTTGGCCGGGTTTATACTGGCTTTGCCGGCATTACTGGGGATAGCCGGCCAGTTGGGAATGATCTCAGAGGTCGCTATTGAGCGAGCCTTAATCCTTGGGATCATGCTTACCCCGATTTCGGCTGTAGGCACGTTTATAGGAGTTTTGGCGCAGAATCATAGCATTTAGACTGTCTCTTGGTAGTCATATACTATTTTCGATATATGGGCAATTCTGGCAAAACCGTCATCAATATCGGATATGCCCTTAGATAGGACAACCAGGATGTAAGGCTTATCTCGGAAGACTATGCCTACATCGTTGGCGATTCCTGAAACGTCGCCTTCCTTATGGGCCACAAGTACCTTATCCGGCAGATTTCCGGGAATCCCCACGTGATATATGGGATGCGACATGTCGTCTAAGAGTCGCAATCCCAAATCAGGATGGGCTTTGGAAAAGTCTATAACTGCCTCGACGTATGCGCCCATATCCCTGGCGCATGTAATGTTTCTGCCCTCAGGGAATACGATTTTGCCGCCGAGGTCTTCCATGAAATCGACGATGTTTTCCCTACCGAGATGACGTGTGAGCATCCTATAGGCGATGTTGTCGCTTATTGTTATTGCCAGGTTAGCCAACACGCGCAAGGAAAACATATCCCCGTCCCTTGCTGTAAACTGCAGTATCCCGGCGCCATCCTGCCAATCGGTACTGCTGTTGTATGCGACCCTGTCATTCCAATCCAATCTGCCTTCGGCTACGAGAGTATTAAGATATAGCACGACAGGGAGTTTAACGGTGCTGGCAGCAGTAATAGGTTCATCTTCGTTTATGCCGAAAGACTCGCCTGACTCAATATCTTTAAAGAATATGCCGTAAGTCGCGTCGTTCCACTCCTCGAGCGCACTTTCAAGCTCGCCTTTGAGCGCTGCATAATTCGAAGGTGCTTCTCGTGATGCGGCGCTTGCTGTGGCATTGGAAGAACGCAGCCACTGTGTGCTGCCTCTCAAATCCCTACACATAACTTGCGCTGAGGCCAGCGCCAGAATTACCAGGCCTATGAGCACGAATCTCCGCTTCATGCGTGTCACAAGTATTCCTCCCCTCTCTCCCTCTCAAAACGTGACATGTCATTATATATTCCGAGCGCCTGGATTTCCAGGGCAAATACCGGATGCCTATCCAAGGCAACCCAGGGCAGGCCAACGGAATTAGCCGGACAGTCACGAGAATACATGGCTATCTATGTCCTATCGTTGAGCATAATACCTATAGAACGGCAATGTGAAATGACATGACTTTGATTGGGGGCGCATACCGGTGAATGGTAATCGCAGGAAGGTGTTAATGTGGATTGGCGTAGGACTTCTTGCAGTAATTGTCGTGGCTATGGGAATCTCAAGATCAAGACGGGCAGCCCTCGGGAAGGAACCTACTATCAGGGTGTACATTGATGCGGAGAAGCGGGTTCTGGACCTGCCGATGGAGGAGTATATCGCCGCAGTGGTAGGAGGAGAGATGAAGAACTACTGGCCTCACGAAGCCCTTGCCGCCCAGGCCATCGTGGCAAGGACATTTGCCTTAAAGGCGCTGGAGGAAAAGCCGGGGTCAGGCCCTATGGGCTCTGATATACAGGCCGGGTTCAAGGAGGCCCAAGAATACAAACCGGAAAACGTCAACGAGGCAATAAGGAAAGCGGTCAAAGAGACCCGGGGGAAAGTCCTGACAGAAGGGGGAAAGCTTGTTAATGCATGGTTTCATTCGAACGCAGGTGGGAAGACAGCCTTAGCCAAGGAAGGCCTGAATTTCACCGGTCCGGAGCCTGCGTATACCGTTGTCCGGGACAGTCCCGATGATACGGAAGACGTGCCTCTTTCAGATCGCAGGTGGAAGGCAGAGTTTTCTACCGCGGAAATCGAGGCTGCCCTCGCCAAAGTTGGGCTGCAAGTGAAAGGCATCGGGAATGTGACCATAGCCAAGCGGGGACCCTCAGGGCGTGCGGAGGCGATAGCCATTCACCATTCAGGCGGCGTGACTACAATAGGCGGAAACGATCTCCGGGTCGCTCTGGATCCTATGCGCATGAGATCGAGTTTCCTGACAAAGCTCGAGGTCAAAGACGGCAAGGTTGCCATGGAAGGAAAGGGATTCGGACATGGGGTCGGGTTATCTCAATGGGGTGCTCATAATATGGCGAAAATGGGAAAACGGCATGAGCAAATCTGTCAGTACTACTTCAAAAACGTCAAGGTGGAAAAGCGCTGGGCGTGAAAACCACATAAGCAACTGAAATATGAAGGATTTTGCGCGTTTCTAGAGAAAATTAACCTGATGTTGTATGATCGAGACGAGTGTGGGAAGGAGGAATCGTATGCCGTGATCGAGGTACGCAATCTTACTAAGAGATATGGCAAGGCCAGGGGAATCGAGGAACTCACCTTTACCGTTGATAAAGGCGAGATCCTCGGGTTTTTGGGGCCAAACGGCGCAGGGAAAACCACCACCATGCGTATTATCACCGGATACCTTGCCGCCACCTCAGGCACGGTCAAGGTTGACGGTTTTGATGTGTTTGAGGATGCGATGGAAACCAGACGGAGAATCGGGTACCTTCCTGAAAACCCTCCGCTTTACCGGGAGATGACAGTCAGCGGCTACCTGCGGTTTGTGAGTGAATTAAAAGGCATTCCGAAATCGAAGAGGAAGTCTGCAATCAGTTCTGCGGTGGAGGCCGCAGGCATAGACGCTGTCTATAACCGCGTCATTGCTAATCTCTCCCGAGGTTACAGGCAAAGGGTTGGGTTAGCCCAGGCCCTTCTGGGGAATCCCGAGGTTCTGATACTTGATGAACCTACCGTAGGCCTTGATCCGAGACAGATTATAGAAATTCGTAAGCTTATTCACAGTTTGGGAGAGAAACACACAATCATTCTCAGCTCTCACATTCTGCCTGAGGTCAGCATGACCTGTAATCGCGTGGTAATCATTAGTAACGGCCGGTTGGTAGCTTCAGATACTCCTTCAGGGCTTTCCGGAAGGCTTGAAGGGCGAGGACGCATTGCAGTGCGTGTCCGGGGGCCCGAAGATGAAGCCTCAAGACTCATCCGGGGGATTACCGGTGTTGCTTCCGTTTCTGTTGAAACACAGGATTTCGCAGCCAAGAATCGGGAAGTTCTTTTTGTCGTCGAAACAGACTGCTCATCTGACGTGCGGGAAGCCATATTTTTCGCTATGGCAGACCGCGGCTGGCCAATTGTTGAGATGAAGACAATAGACATGAGCTTGGAGGATGTATTCCTGAAGCTCACTACAGAAGAAATACTGGAAGACGAAGCGGAGGTGGCGCCCGGTGCGTGATGTGTGGCCCATTTTCAAGAGGGAGGTCGCCGCCTATTTTCTATCTCCCATGGCATATGTAATGGGGGCAGTGTTTCTTATGCTCTCAGGTTATTTCTTTTCTGTTATTCTGTTAGCGACTCATAGTGCGAGTCTGCAGGGAGTATTAGGAAATATGGCGGTGATTTTCCTCTTTATCGCTCCCGTCCTCACCATGCGATTGCTGGCAGAAGAGCGAAAGCTCGGCACAGATGAGCTTATCATGACGTCACCTGTGAGCATAACTTCGATAGTAGTAGGGAAGTATCTTGCCGCTGTTTTCACATATCTGGCCTATCTTGCCGTAACCATGATCTACCCTGTTATTCTTATTAAGTACGGAAACCCGGATATGGGTCCGATATACTCCGGTTATCTGGGAATGTTTCTTTTTGGGGCCGGGTGCTTGGCTGTAGGGACATTTTCATCATCGCTTACTGACAATCAGATGGTAGCCGGTGTCGTCGGGTTTGGACTGCTCCTCCTTTTCTGGATTCTTGGATGGGCAGGAGCGGTCGTTACAGGGCCTGTAGGAGATGCGCTGTCCAATTTCTCGCTTCTCAAGCGCTTTGACGATTTTCAGAAGGGGATTATAGACTTCTCCGGTGTGTTGTATTACGCAAGCTTCATCTTTATCTTTATCTTCCTTGCCGTTAGGGTCGTAGACTCAAGGAGGTGGAGTTGATGAAGCCTCAAACGTCCAAAACAGGTAAGCTGCGTGCGATCTTGACCGGCCGAAAAATGCGCTATGGATCAAATGCAGTAGTTCTGACCATCGCCGTAGTGGCAATTGTGCTAATGGTAAACGTGCTCGCAGGGCGCCATTCGCGGAAGCTCGACCTAACCAAAGACCGTTTTTACACGCTGTCAGAAGCCACTTGCGAATTCCTCCGCAAATTGGACCAACGAGTGAAGATTACTGCATTTTTTCCCGAGGACGACGCTATGGGGGAAGTAGTCCGAGACCTACTTCGGGAATATACCCGGATTTCCCCGAAGATTCAAGTTGAGTTTGTCGACCCTGATAAGATGCCGTCCGTTGCAAAGCAGTATGATATTACTGCATACGGGACTTCGGTTGTGGAAGTAGGGTTGAAGTCCCGCAAAGTCATGGAGTATGAACTCCTTGATTACGAGACTACCGGTGATATGGCAAATTTCTCAGGGGAGCAGGCATTCACCAGGGCCCTGGTGAGCCTATTTACTGAGGCGATGAGGCAGGTCTATTTTACCACCGGCCACGATGAGCGAAACCTCACCGGGAATTACCTTCAGACTAAGACATTTCTGGAAGGCGAAGGATATGTTGCCTCAACTGTGAACCTTGCGACGGAAGGACGAGTCCCGGATGATACGGATGTTCTTGTGATTGCAGGACCTGTGAGAGACTTCACACAGGAAGAAGCTGATGCAGTCGAGACTTATTTAGAAGAGGGAGGCAAGGTAGTTGTTGCCCTGGACCCCTCAGGACAAGAAGGCGATCTTACGAATCTCAAAGAAGTCCTGGGAGCCTGGGGTATAGGTGTCAACGACGACTTGGTGATAGACCCGGGCAGTCATTATTTCCTGGATATGGCCGGCCTGATACCTAAGATAAGTCTTCACCCCATAACTGAGAAGCTTATTACGAAAGGCCTCGCAACATTTCTGCCAAGGAGCAGGAGTCTGTATTATGTGGGAGAAGGGAAGACTCACGGTATTACTGTAGAGCCTATTCTTGAAACCACTGACAAGGCATGGGGTGAGACGGATTTTACCGATAAGGCTGTATTCGATCCCAAGACTGATATAGAAGGCCCTTTGACTCTGGCGTATGCCGCTTATGTGCAAGACCCTGCTGCAGTCCTCCTTGTATTGGGCAATGCCGGTTTTCTCGATAATGATATAGTGACTTTCCAGGGGAACATAGACTTCTTTATGAATGCCATAGGCTGGATGACAGGAAAAGAAGACTCCATATCCATAAGGCCTAAGGCGCCTGGTTTTGAACAAGTGTATCTTTCAGGCCTCCAGGCGAAGTCCGTATTCTACGGGACAGTCATGGTGATACCTATGTGCTTTGCGCTTCTTGGCGTCGTTGTATGGGCAAGGAGGCGTAACCTGTGAAGAAATTCCGAACAACTTTCGTCGCGATTGCAATTATGCTGACACTTGCTGCCTACATGGTATTCACAGGACGCCAAAAGCCGGCCACAGGTATGGATGACCCCATGATTTTCGGTGTGAATTCCGACGCTATACGGAGGATTTACATTGCCCATGGTGACAACGAAGTGAATATTGAGAAGGGCAATGACAGAACCTGGGTTGTCGATGTGCCGGAAACCTATGAAATAAGTCAGGAAGCAGTCAATGCCCTTGTCACGGCAATCTCCGGAGCGAAATTCGAAAAGGAAATTGAAGCTGACCCCGGTGATCTTGAAGCATTCGGACTCTCCTCCCCGGATACCCGCATAGTAGTGGAGGGTGACAGGGGAGGCAAGAGGACCTTGCTAATAGGTTCTTTAACACCTGTCGGGTCAGGATACTATGTGAAATCGGGAGATGATACAAAAGTATGGGTCATCCCTAATACTGTGGCTGACGATCTCATAAAGACCGCTGATGATCTCAGGGAGAAGAAGATAATCAAGGCCTTGTCCGAGTCTGTTGACGGCATCCGGATTGTCAGGCGTATGGAAGATGATATGACAGACGTTATCTGCCAGAAGCAGGGTGAAGACTGGTATCTCGCACGTCCCATTATTGACAAAGCTGACGAGGAAGTAATTGACGGACTCCTTGCGGACATAACCGGGCTTACCGTAGAGAGCTTCGTTGATGATGAAGGTTCCGGCCTGTCCCGTTGGGGGCTTGATCGGCCCAGATCGAGAATAGACCTGACAGTGGCAGGGAGAGGGACAGCTCTCCAAGTATTCGTAGGTGACCCGGGCCCGAATGAAGAAGGTTTCTATATCAAGACCGGAGACTCACCTGCCGTCTATTTGGTTAAACCCTCGGATTTTTCGCCCCTTGAGCTTACACCGCCTGACCTGGTTAAGAGGCAACTGGCCCAATGGGATCACGACAAAGTCGAGACAGCCACTTGGACGCTTGGCGAGAAACTTATCCCGCCTGTATCTTCCGGTTTAGACACGCTCCTTGCTGCGCTGCAAGATATCCGAATTACCGGGGTCGGCGAGAGTCTGGAGTATGATGTTGACCTTGATTCCCTCGGGTTTCGTAATCCTCGTATTTATGTGAAGCTTGATTTCGGAGACGGGAACATATTCGAGGTCAAAGTTGGGAAGGAGATTGAAGAGGGATTCTACGCAATTGCAACAGGCAGAAACTTCGTGTATCTTGTGGCCAAAGACGGTATAAAAGCCTTGGATGAGACTCTAAGAGAGCTATCTCCTTAGTCTTTGGCGACCTTGAAGTAGCCTGCTCATCAAAGAAGTGGAAATCACCCCACTACAAACAGGAGGTGGAGGTTTTGCAGAACCTGCTACAATCAGTTGTAGCAAACATAGATGAATACGTTGAAATACGATATCACAAGCGTATTGAGACAATTATCGATGCACGCAGCGGTGCTCTCAGAAAGGTAGAGAGAAGAACCCTTGCGGGGGCCGGTGTGAGAAGCCTTGTGGACGGGTGTTGGGGATTTGTCTCTACGACAGATGTAAGCAAAGAAGGATTACAGAATGCAGTCAACGAGGCGTTGCAGGCAGCCAAAGCCGGAGCCCCGCTCAGAGATAAAAAGGTGAGTCTTGCGCCTGCACGCTTCGGCCATGGCGAATTCACTTACTACGATAGCAGCAAAGAACCTGATATTTCCCAGAAGATACAGTATATCCTTGCCGCGGAAAAGCGTATGCGAGAGGCTTCTCCTCTCGTGGAAGGCAGTATTGTCTATTACCTACAGTATGAAGATGAGAAAATCATTGCTACATCCCACGGCGCATCTGTGCACGTTAAAGACAACAAGCCCAGTTTTCAGGTAACAGCCACAGTTCTGAGAGACGGAAAGCGTGAGACGGCTACGAAATCGTCAGGGGTAACCGGCGGCTGGGATGACCTGATAGCGAAAAGAGACCTCAGTGAGTTGGTTGATACTGCAGTGGAGCTAGCAATAAAGAAACTCGACGCGGACTATGCCAAAGGGGGTCAGTACACAGTTATCTTGGACCCGAAACTTGTAGGTATTCTGTCCCATGAAGCGATAGGACATACCGTGGAAGCTGACTTTGTCCTTAGCGGGTCAATTGTCCGGGACAAGCTCGGCAGGAAGGTGGCGTCAGACCTCGTGACTCTTGTTGACGACGGGTCAGTGGAAGGCGCAGCAGGCATGGTTCTCGTGGATGATGAAGGCGTGCTTGGTGAGGGTACAGTCATCATTGATAAGGGAGTTTTAAAAAGCTATCTCCATAACAGAGAGTCTGCGTCTGTATTTGCGGCAGTTCCTTGCGGGAACGCCAGGGCATTCACTTATCGCGACGAGCCTATCATCAGGATGACCAACACGTTCATCATGCCGGGGAAAAGCGACCTGAAAGAAATGATTGCCGGGATTGATAAAGGCTTTCTTCTCATAGATTTGGCTCATGGAGGGCAGGCGGATTCCAGCGCTGAGTTTATGTTCGGGGTCTCCGAAGCCTACAGAATCGAAAACGGCAACCTCAAGGGGCTTGTCAAAGGAGTGACCATCTCAGGTCAAGCGTTCGACGTGCTAATGAGCGTAGATGCTGCATCTTCCGACTTTCAGATGGACACAGGTGCAGGACATTGCGGCAAATGGCAGCCTGCAAAGGTTGACGGAGGCGGTCCATACCTCCGCTGTCAGGTGACTGTCGGAGGACGCCATGAAGAGTAGCGGAGGGATTGGAGTGCAAGGCCAAGAATTGTGTAGTAGTCTGGTGAGCGAGGCAGTGCGGCTGGGAGCTGACGAGGCGGAGGTGTATTATACAAGAAGCCGTAAGCTGGAAGTCGTGTTTGAGAAAAATGACCTGCAGGTGCCAAAAGGTGACAATTACGAAGGTATCGGAATTAGAGTCATCTATCGTGGAAAACAAGGGTTTGCGGCAACTAACATCCTGTCCCCGGACTCTTTAGACGACACGCTGCGATCTGCGCTTTCGATTGCGGATGCTTCCCCTTTTGATCCCAATCATTGGCTGCCTGAGCCTTCTCAGGTTGCGCCCGTTTCGGGCATCTATGACCCGCCGGCAGGGTGCCTGGAACTTCGGGAGGCAGTCTCTAAAGGGAAGCTTCTTATAGAGTCTGCACGTGGTTTCGACCCCCGAGTCACTGTTGACTCCGGAGTCTTCGCAGTGGAAACAGGGACCAGATTCATAGCAAATTCCAAGGGAGTACAACTCGGTGAAGACGCGAGTTACGTTTGGTGTGTTGCCATGGGATTTGCAAGGGAGAAAGAAGATGTCTCGTCTTTTGACGCGGAATATGCTATTTCCTGTAAATTGCAGGATGTGGATCCTTACGCAGTGGGCAGGAAACTTGCTGAAAAAGTCGTCAAATCCCTTGGCGCGACAAGCGTGCCCAGTTTCAGAGGTAGTGTGATTCTCACCCCCTACGCCGGACTCGACCTTTTGATAAAGCCTATTGTGTTTTCTGTCAATGCGGAGAATATCCAAAACGGGCAATCCCAATGGAAGGGTAGATTGAACACCCAGGTTGGCTCGCCTCTGCTTTCCATTACAGACGATCCTACGCTTCCCGGGCGAATCGGGTCTACCGCATTTGATCGCGAAGGTATTCCTGTAAAGCCCCTTCCCATCCTTCGGCAGGGAATACTCAATCATTACCTTTACAACTGCTATACTGCGCGACGCGAAGGGCTGGAATCCAATGGACATGCAGTAGGCAGTGATAGGAGCGTACCCGGGATTGGGGTGACTAATCTGGTTGTAGCACCGGGGAAGGTCTCGCTGGAGGAGATGATTGAAGGGACTTCCAAAGGCCTTGTAGTAAATAGATATTCAGGGAGTGTTGATCCGGTTAGCGGTGATTTCTCAGGTGTTGTGAAAGGAGGTCACTATATCGAATCCGGCAAAGTGATACAGCCGGTTAAGGAAGTCATGATTGCAGGGAACATCTATGAGCTCTTGGGGCAGATTGGAGCTGTCTCGCGAGAGGTTATGACCTTGGGGAACGTTAGTCTGCCCCACGTAGCGATGGACGGGTGTTCGATTACCGGGAAGTAACGACCGGCTTATGCAGGGAACAGGACGTAAGCGTAAAGAGGGGAGGTTGAAACCATGGATAAACCTTGTGTGAGAACAGTGAACGTAAGTGAGGTAATGCAGGCTGTTCGGAAGCTTGCCATGAATACTACGTCAAACGTGCCGAAAGGTGCAATCCATGCCTTGGAAGAGGCATATCTACGAGAGGAGTCTCCTGTAGGTAAGGAAGTAATCAAGCAGATCCTGGAGAACCATAGGATTGCCAGGGAAGAGAATGTGCCTGCGTGTCAAGACACAGGAGTCGCCATGCTTTTCCTTGAAGTCGGCCAGGATGTAAGATTTGAAGGCGGTGATCTCTACGAAGCGATTAACGAAGGAGTGAGGCAGGGCTATGTCCAAGGGTACCTTCGAAAATCCATTGTTACGGATCCGCTTTTCGAAAGGGTCAATACAGGAGACAACACACCTGCCGTAATCTACACGGACATAGTTCCCGGCACTGATATCAAGATAATGTTTGCAGCCAAAGGCGGCGGTGCGGAAAACATGAGCGGCCTCATAATGCTACCGCCGGCAGCAGGGGTTGAAGGCGTTCGCAAATTCGTCATCGACCAAGTGAGAAAAGCCGGGCCGAATCCTTGTCCGCCCGTAGTGGTTGGGGTTGGGATTGGCGGAACCTTCGACAGAGTTGCACTTCTGGCAAAGAAAGCAGTCATTCGTGATGTTGGCACAGGTAACCCTCACCCGAAATATGCCCGGTTGGAGAGGGAGCTCCTCGAGGAAATCAACAATCTGGGAATTGGGCCGCAAGGGTTCGGCGGACGAACAACTGCGCTGGCTGTCAATATTGAATTTGCTCCATGTCATATCGCCAGTTTGCCCGTGGCCTGCAACCTGAATTGCCATGCAGGGCCCCATGACTCCATCGTGATGTAGAAAGAGCGACTAAACGGAGGTGAACAGGTGATGGCCGTTATTAGGATATCTACTCCCCTGGCTGATGAGGTTACAGCTTCTCTTAAGGCAGGCGATAACGTAATAATATCGGGCACGCTTTATACGGCAAGAGATGCTGCGCACAAGCGTCTCGTAAGTCTTATCGGGGAAGGAAAGGAGCTTCCCATGGACATCGAGGGCCAGATAATCTACTATGTTGGGCCTGCTCCGGCAAAACCGGGCCAGGCCATAGGTTCCGCAGGTCCCACCACCAGTTATCGTATGGATTCATACGCTCCTATCCTCATGGAACACGGACTCAAAGGTATGATCGGAAAAGGCTCGAGATCACAGATCGTAAGAGATGCCATGGTGAAGTATAAGGCTGTGTACTTTGCAGCTATCGGAGGAGCGGGAGCGCTACTTGCAAAATGCGTGAAGGCATCGGAGATTGTGGCATATGAAGAATTAGGCCCTGAAGCTATCAGAAAACTCACTGTAGAAGACTTCCCTGCAGTCGTAGTCAATGACACTTTCGGTAATGACCTCTATGAGCAAGGCGTTAAGGAATACAGGATTGACGCATGTAAGTAATCAGAAGGCATGTTAGGCATGTTGCTGCAATCATAACTGAACAGGGTGTCATTCATTCGCCGTGTGCCAACAGCATAAAGAAATTGCTCGATGGAGGCAAAGAGTAGGCTGTTTAGAGAGGCCGTCCCTTTTAACTGATGAAAGGTGTGGCCTCTTTTTTCGGGCCCTTGTCTCAATCCGGTTTGTCTAGTATAATCAAGATAATTTTCACGGAGCGGGAGGTGGTTGGGGAGAGGCCATAATGACTGCGGAGAAGACGACCGAAATTCTGTGAGTGCCATGAGTATGGAGTAGGTCAGATTGTATCAATTCGGTGGCAAATCTCCTATTGAAGGTGAGGTTATGAGAAGTGGAGTACGGATGGTTAACGATAGTCCCGCCTCTTGTTGCTATTACCCTTGCCCTCCTTACTAAGCAAGTAATCCTTTCGCTGCTTATTGGGATACTTTCAGGGTCATTTATTCTTACGAATTTCAGCCCTGTGGGCGCAATTAGCCTTTCAGCGATGACTATGTGGGAGAATATCACGGATCCTTGGAATATGGCGATCCTGGTCTTCCTGGTCACGCTCGGGATACTTACGTACCTCATGGTTATTGCCGGAGGAGCGGCCGCCTATGGGGAATGGGCGGCAAAGCGTATAAAGTCAAGGGCAGGAGCCCAGCTTGCAAGCTTGCTTCTGGGGATAATCATATTCATCGATGACTATTTCAATTGCCTTACAGTAGGCACAGTCATGATCCCCGTCACAGACAGGTTCCGGGTGTCGCGAGCAAAGCTTGCTTATATCATTGATTCGACGGCTGCTCCCGTTTGTGTGCTTGCCCCTGTATCAAGCTGGGTTGTGACTATTATGTCCACTATGGGTGACAAATTCCGAGACGTAGGTATTACCTTGGAGCCTTTTACAGCATTTATCAGGACTCTGCCTATGAACCTCTATGCATGGGCTACACTTGTCATGGTTGCGTTTGTTGCAGTTACCGAGCTTGATTTCGGGCCTATGGGGCGCTTTGAAAGAGAAGCGAAAGTTACAGGAAACGTCTACGGGCCCCGGGCTTCAGAGGAAAAAGTGAAGCTTCCAAAAATCAGCAAGAAGGGGACTGTTCCGGATTTGGTAGTCCCTGTTGTAGGGCTTATAGGCTTCGCGATTATTATGATGGCTTACACCGGCGGGTATTTCGTGGAAAACATCGGGTTTCTTGATGCTATCAAGAATACTGATGCTGCCACAGCCCTGATGTATGCCGGATTTCTTTCTCTCGCCCTTGCTTTGGTAATGTTCCTTTCGCGGGGAGTGATATCGGTTGGGAGGCTTCCCGAAGCAGCGTGGCAAGGATTCTTATCCATGGTCCCTGCCATACTGATCCTTTGCTTCGCATGGACTATAGGCGGAATCATAAATCAACTGGGGACAGGATTATTTCTGGCGACAAGGGTAGGGCAGGCCCTTAACCCCGCACTATATCCTTTGATAATGTTCATCTTATCCTGCATCATCGCATTCGCAACCGGTACTTCCTGGGGCACGTTTGCAATCATGATCCCAATCGCTGTGGACTTCGCTGTCTTGCTTGCGCCGGATCTGCTAATCGGAATGATCGGGGCAGTCCTTGCAGGCGCGGTTTACGGGGATCACTGTTCACCTATTTCTGACACTACCATCTTGTCATCTACCGGCGCGGGGTGTAACCATATCGACCATGTTTCGACTCAGCTCCCATACGCGACGGTGTCTGCCTTGATGTGCGGGATTGGGTACATAGTGTATGGATTCATGGCTCAATCAGGCGCGAATCCGGCAGTGGCTGTTGCTGTGAGCTTCCTTGTAACCCTGGGACTTTTAGGCCTTGCGCTCAAAGGCCTCAATACTCTGACATTGAGATCCGAATCCGGGATAGAAACGGGCAGGAGGATTGCGTGATGAAAGGGTGGCCGGTGATTGTTTTGTCAAGGCAACCCGCTTGGGGAGTCGTCCCCTTAGTGCAACACCGGCCTCAGAAAACGTACGTACCGTGCGGGCCCACCCAAGACGATCGGAAAACCGGCGGTTACTAATGAACGAGACCGTTGTTCTCTCCCACATTATGTTAACGCAGCTCGCTTGAATCGCAAAAACCGGTCGCCGTCTTCGGCGAAACTGGCAGCTACTGGAGAAGTTCAACGGTCTCATGGTGATCTACTTAGAGCCGGCCACCCTGCAGAAGTGCATAGACTTGCGTTATCAGAAAGCATGCGCCTGTAGCGATGAGAAGAGGCATCAATGCAGCGAAGAGCGTCCATTTTACGTCGCGGGTCTCATGCCAAATCGTCCACAAGGTCGTGGCGCACGGATAGTGGAGGACTGAGAAAGCAATAAAGCACAGGGCGGTTCGAGAGGTCCACCCACATGACATGAGAAGGCCTCGAAGAGCGTTCAGGCTGTTCATGTCTACCATGACCCCTCCCGATGAGTACCCCATTATCAAGACGGGAAGGACTATTTCATTTGCCGGGAGCCCCAGAAGAAATGCAGTGAGGATGAAACCGTCAAGGCCGATGGCATTCCCAAGCGGAGTAAGAGCGTCTGCGAGACGGAGAAGGAGGCTCACTCCGTGGAGACGGGTGTTCGCCAAGACCCATGTGACCATCCCTGCAGGAGCTGCCACAGACGCTGCTCTGGTAAGGACAAATACAGTTTTGTCGAGGAATGATCGAACAAGGATCTTCATGATTTGAGGCGGTCTATATGGTGGTAGTTCAATGGCAAATGCAGAAGGCATGCCCCTTAAGATGGTCCTGGATAATGCATGTGACACAATGAATGTCACGATTACTCCGAGGAACACCGAAAACATTAGCCAGACAGTTGTTGCGCCCGCACCGGCCACTGATGAAATACCTGATCTTAAGAACATCGAGGATACCAGAATTATCGCCGGGAACCTTCCGTTACACGGAACAAAAGTGTTGGTGAGAAGCGCGATCAGCCTTTCTCTCGGAGAATCAATGATCCTGCATGCTACTGCCCCTGCTGCATTACATCCGAATCCCATGCACATTGTTAAAGCCTGTTTGCCATGACTTCCTACGCGCTTGAAGAATGTATCCAAGTTAAAGGCTATTCTCGGCAAGTACCCCAGGTCTTCCAGCAAGGCAAAACACGGGAAGAAAATTGCTATCGGCGGGAGCATGACTGATACTACCCATGCAAGACACCTATATGCGCCGAATACTGTTATGCCGATGAACCATTCTTGGGCATTAAAATGCCTGAAAACGCTCACAAAGTAGTCTTCAACTGAAAACAGAAGTCTGAAAAGAAGCGAAGAAGGCCAATTTGCCCCGACGAGAGTAATCCAGAAAACAGCCACAAGCAGTAATAGCATGGACGGGTACCCGGTTATGGGAGACGTAAGTATATCATCCAGCGCCGACGTTAGATCTCTTTCGTATCCGCCATGATTGTGCACGTTTGCCTTGCAGATCTCCTCTGAAGTTCTGCTTAACGATTCCGCAATAACATCAGAGAGCTCGCTATCGGAAAATGATTGGGCTTCCTCGGCTATTCTCATCACGTCTCGTAGTGAAGAAGGCATCGAGCTTCTCATGCGGACATGCCACCCTCTGATACTGCTTTCTCGAGTCTTTCGATAAGCTCTTCGCGAAGCCCCGGGTCTCCGTCGATAAGACGAAGGGCAATCCACCGCGCCGGAAGACTGCATGAATCTCTTTGGATTGCGCTTTCGATCCAAGGCTCAATGAGGCTGACGATTCTCTCTATGCGCTCATCGTACCTGGGCCGCAACGGATCTGTCTCAATACGTCCGTCAGCCACGGCTTGGACTGTGTCCATGAGTTTCTTAAGCCCTCTGCCAAGCCTGGCTACTGTAGGAATTACCGGCACTCCGAGAGAGGAGGAGAGCCCTGAGATATCGATGGAGATTCTCTTTCGACAGGCTTCGTCCACGAGGTTGAGGGCAACTACCACACGGGAGGTGACTTCCAGTATTTCCAGGACCACATCAAGGTTTCTCTCAAGGCATGTCGCGTCAGTCACTACCACAGTGACATCAGGAGCGCCGAAGCATATAAAGTCTCTTGCGACTTCCTCCTCCTTTGAGCTTGTCAGCAAGGAATATGTGCCGGGCAGATCTATGAGTCGGAACCATGCGCCTTCATGCACGGAGAGGCCCTCAGCTACTGCAACTGTCTTGCCGGGCCAGTTACCCGTGTGCTGATTTAGGCCTGTGAGGACATTGAATAAGGCGCTCTTTCCCGTATTGGGGTTGCCTGCCAAAGCCACTGTATATTTGGGAGTGGGATTTCCTCTGATTCGCATAGTACCCGGTACGGTATAGGCAAGACGTGTTCGTGCGCGATGGGCCAGGGTATCGAAATTATCCGGTGTCATCAGGCCCGTCGGCACCTGGCTATGACAACAAAGCTTGTGCGCGTTGACGGGGCTATCATAAGATTTGCTGTCAGGAGAAGGCGGGACATCCGGGGCCACTATGATTTCGTCAGCTTGTTCTCGTCTTAGCGCGACCATAGCGCCTCGTACGGAATATGCAGTAGGATCGCCTGCCGGACTTCGTCGGATGGGGGTGACTTGCGCTCCGGGAGCAAACCCGATATGCAGAAGGCGTCGCCTGGCCTGATCCTTCAGAGCGAGCCGGCATATTCTGCAGGTCACGTAGAGCGGTACTGCTGAAAGAGGAACTCCTTCTCCTGTATTGGCGCTGCGCAATCCCATGATTTCACCTCATCCGCATGAAACACGTCTTTACATACTATGACTGAAAGACAGCAAGGGGTCACTCCAATACAATGTCAATAGAGTTAAATGCCAATAGAGTAATTGATTGACCGTTCGGGAAATGGTAAGATATAGATGTTCCACAATTGAATCCAAGACCTGACAGGTGCCCTTTCAGGGAGAATAGGGAAGAGGAAGCAGGATATAACCTGTAATCCCGCGGTTCCCGCCACTGTATCCGGCGAGCGTCCTTTCATCTTGCCACTCAATATGGGGAAGGCTTAAGGACTTGCAATGACCCGGAAGCCAGGAGACCTGCCTGTCCAAGTTTGCTTGTTACGCCTTCGGTGAAAGGGGGTTGCAAGCCAAAAGTTTGTTTTGGCGATGTGCCCCGGTGGAAGGCCGGGGTACTTCTTTTTCAAGGAAGCCCAGGAGGAAAGCTCAAAGGTTGTCGCAAACCGGCGGCCACTCGCCGGCTGACAGCACGATTGGAGGTTATGACGTGGATGTAAACCAATGTGTAGGCGGTTCCGATTACCGGAGGAGGCCTTCCCCCTTTTCGGAAAGGCTGGCCCTCGTCGTTACTATTTCGGTACTTGGCATCTTGATAATGGGAGGTCGTGCCAACGCTGTAACGCGTGACGAAGTCACCGTTATTGACGCGCTTGGCAGGGAGGTCAAAGTGGGATTGCCGGTTGAGGCCATTGTGTCAATTGCCCCGAGCAACACTGAGATTCTGTTTGCTTTGGGTCTCGGCGCGAAAGTGGTAGGTGTTACAGAGGCGTGTGATTATCCTCCGGATGCCAAATCAAAACCGAAAGTCGGTCAAGTGGAGATGAACATAGAAAAGATAGCAGAGATGTCACCTGACCTTGTGGTAGCAGTTGCAAGCATGCAATTGCCGGTTATTGAAACCCTTTCCAATCTGGGCATACCTGTCTTGGCCCTGGACCCAAAGAACCTTTCGGATGTCCTGGATAGCATAACTTTAGTGGGCACAGCCACAGGGGCGGAGGAAGCCTCAAGATTGCTTGTCACGGGACTTGCCGGCCGGATTCAAGATACTCAACGAAAGGCAGTTGAAGCCATAGCAGAAGAAGGCAGGCCCAGGGTTTTTGTGGAGATATGGGACGACCCGTTGATGACCGCAGGGCCGGGCACTTTCATTGACGAGCTCATTAGGATTGCAGGCGGAGAGAATATAGCAGGTGACGCAGGTATGGAATGGCCTGAGTTCAGCGTGGAGGTTGTCGTTGAGAGGGATCCCGACGTGATAATCACGGTATGGACGGAACCGGAAGACGTGCTTGCGAGACCTGCTTGGAACCGGATATCCGCTTGTAAGAAAGGCAGGATTCGAAAAGTGAATCCTGACATCCTGACTCGTCCCGGGCCCAGATTGGTTGAGGGCTTAGCCGAGCTCCTGGAGATTATGCACCCGGGTTCAATCGACTAAGAAGATCACCATGAGTGATCGCCGGTTTTAGAGAGTGTTTGTACCGTGCGGGGCCACCCAAGCCAATCGGAAAACCGGCGAAAACTAATGAGCTCATACTTAGCATTCCTATGGAATGTGCCTTCCGGTACGGCACACCAACGAGAGGAGATCCGAAGACCCATGAAACGGGAGCCTGCGGCCTACTTTACTTACAGGGATAGACGGAAGAAGTATCTTGTAATATTAACCTTGCTCCTTCTGGCAGCCATTGTTGTTGCAGCCGGGGTCGGCGCTGTACCGATACCCATACGTAAGGTTTCGTCCATCCTCTTGCGGGGCATTCCCTTGGCAAGTCGATGGATACCGGACATAGGCAGTGAGGATGCACATGCGACTATAATACTCGAGGTAAGGTTACCCCGAATTCTGCTCGCTGTAATAATCGGCGGCTCATTGGCAGGAGCAGGCGCCACGCTCCAGGGCCTGTTCGGCAATCCTTTGGCAGACCCGTACATAATGGGGATATCTTCCGGCGCTGCTTTGGGAGCGACTATCGCCATTTCGTCCAGGTTGCCGTCTCTTGTCCCCGGACTGAGTCCTGTGCCTGTTGCCGCATTTATCGCCTCTATTGCCACTATGATGATGGTATACTACCTCGCAGGAGTCCCAGGCAGGGTATCTATGGATACGTTTCTTCTATCAGGTGTAGTTGTGAGTTCATTCCTCTGGGCGGTCATGTCCTTTATCATGATGATGTCCGGCGATTCACTTAGGGAAATCATGATGTGGCTTATGGGAAGCCTTTCAAACAAAGGCTATGCCCATGTGAAAATGGCTTCTCCTTATGCCATATTCGGGGTTTTCGTTCTCGTAATCATGGCACGGGACCTGAACCTCATTTGCCTTGGCGATGATGAAGCGAGGCACTTAGGTGTTGACCCTGAGCGTGCAAAGACGATTACTATGTTCGCTTCTTCCCTGGTGACTGCAGCTTCCGTCTCCGTAGGGGGAATAATCGGTTTTGTCGGGCTTATCGTCCCGCACATAATGCGAATCATGCTCGGGCCTGACCACAGGCTATTGTTGCCTGCTTCCATTATTGCAGGCGGCATATTCCTTGTGCTGGCAGACACCGTTGCCCGCACCTTAATTGCACCTGCGGAAATCCCTGTCGGCGTTATCACTGCGCTTGTAGGCGCACCCTTTTTCTTCTACGTACTAAGACGTCGCAAGGCGCCTGGGAAATGATTTCAGAGTCAGGGCCGGATGGGGGTTTTGGGCCTGGACAACTGAAACATGAAAGAGAGCGAGATGGACAGATCATGAGGCTTGATGCGTTTTCCATATGTCATAAGTACGGTATAATAATAGCCATAGACGACGTATCATTGTCTTTGGAAAGCGGAGAATTCGTCGGTATTCTGGGCCCCAACGGTTCAGGAAAGACTACTCTCCTCCGAGTGCTGGCAGGAGCTATAAAGCCATCCGGAGGAAACGTCCTTCTCGATGGAGAAGACATTCATAAGATGCGCCCTAAGTCGGTTGCAGGGAAGATTGCCGTAGTACCGCAAAACGGACACATGCCCTTTCCTTTTTCTGTTTTCGAGATGGTAATGATGGGCCGCGAGCCTCACATGACGAGGTTTTCCAGGGAGAGCCCGAGAGACGTGGAGATTGTCTCACAGGCTATGGCAGCCACAGGTGTAGCCCATCTTGCAGGCAGGTCAGTGCTTGAGTTGTCTTACGGTGAGAGGCAGAGGGTTGTTGTTGCAAGAGCCCTTGCCCAGGAACCCGGAATACTGTTGTTAGATGAGCCTACTTCTCACCTTGACCCTGGTTACCGTATGGAGATCATGGATGTCTTCAAGTCCTTGTCGAGTCGCAGGAATATCGGAGTGCTGGCTGTTTTGCATGATGTCAATTTGGCTTCTCAGTACGCAGACAGGTTGATCATGCTGAAACAAGGCAGAAAAGTGGCAGACGGGATCCCCCGGGAAGTTGTTACGAAAGAGATATTGGAAAGCGTCTACAGGGTGGACGCCATAGTCCGGGCTCACCCGGTAGTCGGTTGCCCCCAAATGATCCTGGTGCCGGGCTTCAGGGAGGGCCAGGGTGAGGACAATTCCCCGGAAAACTGAAGGTGATGAAATGAGATGTCAAGATGAGGCCGTGCCCGGCCTTGTCCAGGTCTACACAGGGGATGGCAAAGGGAAGACCACTGCAGCTTTAGGCCTTGCCTTGAGAGCAGGCGGCCATAGATTTTCTGTGACAATCATCCAATTTGCCAAAGGCGTCAGCTACACAGGAGAGCTGTTTTCCATCCAGCGGTTGTATCCTGAAATCCGGTTATACCAGTTTGGACGGGATTGCAGGCGCTCCTCTGCGATAAGACAGGGCCTCGAGGGTTGCAAGGGGTGCGGTGAGTGCATGCTCAGGCGCGGAGAGATAACAGATGAGGATCGCCGGTTGGCGAAGACAGGGCTCAGTCTCGCACTTGCCATCGCCACGGGGAATGAAGCTGACATTCTGATCCTTGATGAAATAGCTCTTGCCGTAAATTTCGGTTTGCTTGCCGTAGACGACGTGGTTGCCCTAATCGAGAGAAAGTCTAATCATATAGAGCTTGTTCTCACCGGCAGAGGCATGCCCCGGGAGATACTGGCATGTGCGGATCTCATTACGGAAATGCGCGAGATAAGGCATCCTTATGCCCAGGGCATACCGGCTCGCAGGGGAATTGAGTACTAAACCGTTATTCTGGAGGGGGCTGTAATGAATTTCCCCGGATACTATCGAAGCCGACGCGGATCGTTTATCGGTTATTTCTTGGTAGGCCTTGCAGGGGCTCTCATAGGCGGCCTGGTTGTCGGATCCGTCTTTTTGGAGCAGGTGGACAGGCGTATTGCCGCAATACCTAAAAGCGTACCTGACTTAGGTGAACCCGGCAAGGTTGATACGCCGAGGACAGACTACTTGGCTCCGAGCGGGCAAGGGCTTGGTGTAGCAGGTATAGCCAGGGAAGTAGGCCCTGCTGTAGTCAAGATATCCACTCTCAAGGAGCGAGTTTACTACACTTTCTTCTTCGAGCGCATGGTTCAAGAAGAGCAGGGGTTAGGCTCAGGTGTCATATTCGACAGAAGAGGGTTTGTGCTCACGAATTATCACGTGATTGAACAGGCCAAGGAAATCGGAGTCGTGCTTTCCGACGGACGCGAATTTCGAGCTGCCGTGGTCGGGGGTGATTACTACACCGATCTGGCAGTGCTGAAAATAGACGGAGAGAACTTACCTTGCGCTACATTGGGGGACTCCGATATTGTGCAAGTAGGCGAGGCTGCAGTTGCGATAGGCAACCCATTTGGATTTGACAATACGGTCACTGCAGGCGTGGTCAGCGCTTTGGGAAGAGCAGTCCCTCTTGACGCTGAACAAGGGCTTTATCTTGAGAACCTAATCCAGACAGACGCTCCTATTAACCCGGGAAACAGCGGAGGCGCGCTTGCTGATGAGCGTGGCACTGTTGTTGGAATCAATACCGCTATCTATGCGGAAGCTCAAGGTATCGGGTTTGCGATCCCGATAAACACCGCGAGGGAAATAGCCAAGGAGCTCGTGGAATTCGGGAAAGTAAGGCGTCCGTGGATTGGGATCACTCAGGTTTGGGTAATCACTCCCAAGGTCGCTCGTGACTATCGTCTCGGCATTGACCATGGCCTGGCCATCGCAGGCTATGTGAGGCAGAGCCCGGTAAGTTCAGCAGGCCTTCGTCGCGGCGACATTATTACGTCAGCCGGAGGGAAAGCTACGAAGTCAGTGGCTGACTTGAGAAACGCCGTAAACGCTGTGGGTATAGGAGGCAGGCTCGAGCTCACAGTCTACCGCGACGGAAGGACGTTTACTGTATCACTCAGTGTAAATGAAGCCCCGTGACACACGAAGATCAGAGCCCTGTGGGAGCCTGAACAAATACTGTGGGAAGCCCCAATTTGGCCTCTATGTGTCTTCCCAGAGCCTTGGGCCCCAGTGTTTCAGTGGCGTAATGGCCTGCAAATATGATACTTGTTTCGGCGTCCCGTGCGAGAGCCACTGCCTCATGGGACGCTTCTCCTGTAAGATAAAGATCCGCGCCTGCTTCTATCGCTTGATCCAGGTCCCCTCCTCCTCCTCCGCTGCAGATGGCAACAGAGGTGATTTTGCGCCTCGAGAACGGAAACACTTGGATACCGCTGCCAATCTGATTCTCTAAGAGTCTTGCCACCTCATGGATATTCACGGCCTCTATGTCCCCGATAAGGCCGATCAAGGAGCCCTTATACCTTAGAAAGGGCCTGGCATTCTTTATGCCCAGTATTCTCGCAAGTTCCGCATTGTTCCCCACTTCTTCGTGCATGTCTAAAGGAAGATGTGCAGCATAAAGACCTATACGGTTCTCAATAAGATATCGGACGCGTCGATAAAGGGGCCCTCTGATCGGCACCTTGTCCCAAAACAGTCCGTGGTGCGCAATAACGAGTTCCGCCTGGTGTTTCTTGGCTTGCTCAAATGTTTCCAAGGTTGCATCCACTGCCATGGCGACTTTGATGATATCCCGATCCGTCTCTACCTGTAATCCGTTGAGCGAGGAATCGGGAATGTGAGGAACCATAAGAAAACAATCAAGGTACTCAACAATCTCTGAGAGTTTCATCGAAATTCACCGCCTCTCGAAACGCCTCTTGTCTTTCCTTTTCGGCATGAATCGATCATACCACAACTCCTGGCGATACGTGCAGCGTTTGTCTCTGAATAGCAAACACTCGAGGCGGCATAATAAGTCCAGGTTTGAACACAGCCGGAGGTGAAAGCCGTGCCGGACGGAGTTGGGAAGTTCGTGTTTGCAATTACCATTCTTGTAGTAGTAGTCACGGTTTTGTGGCATGTCCAATCCGGAGGAGTCTTCGGCAACAGGGCAGCGTATCGTCGAGAGAATGAAGACAGACTTCCTTACATGGCTGAAGTTGACTTGGCAGATCCGGGCCAGAGCTACAGCTACAATGTGGAACTGATGGCAAGAGTAATCTCTGCGGAAGCAGAAGGTGAGCCATACCTCGGTCAGGTTGCAGTCGGGGCTGTTATCCTAAACAGATTAGACCATCCTCATTTCCCCAAGACTATTCCAGGAGTCATTTTTGAGCCTGATGCTTTTACTGCAGTCACCACAGGGCATGTATGGTATCCTCCTGTCTCTTCCTCTTATCGGGCTGCACAGGACGCTTTGGCAGGCTGGGATCCTTCAGGCGGCGCAATCTACTACTATAACCCGGCCAAGGCCACAAATTGGTGGGTTGCCACCAGGAGCTACATTATTCAGATAGGAAGACACATATTTCTTAGGTAATCGTCTGCGAGGTGGTAAATATGAGGCGAAGATGGGGATGGGCGGCTTTAGGCTTGGCCGTTGTCATATTAGGCCTCATAGGGCTCAGAGAGTACTCATTGAGAAAGGAAGTGGAACTTAAGACAGAAAACCAGTATCAACGTGCATTCCAGGAAGTCGTCTATCATGTGGACTCGCTTGCCGATGAACTAACAAAGGCGGCAGTGTCAGGTTCTTATCCCATGACTCAGAAAGCCCTTGCAGACGCATGGAGACACACTGAATCCGCCAGGTCCGGCCTGGGGCAACTGCCTATAGGCACAATTGAGCTTTCCACGACTGAAGACTTCTTGTCACAGGTGGCTTCGTTTACTTACACTCTGTCGCAAAGAGGCGAATCCGGAAGCGGACTCTCAGACAGAGAATGGGCAATCCTCGGAGATCTCCGCCGGGAAGCGACTTTTGCAGCCGAGGAACTCACAAATCTAGGCGGGGCAATTGCCTCCCGACGGCTCAGATGGATAGATGTTCAGCGCGAAAGTATGGCTACTGCAGCTATGCGCCCTGAACGAGAGAAGACGCAAGGCGCGCCTTCTAACCAAGTGACAAAAGGGCTCAAGATGCTGGAAGACGGAATGACAAGGTTCCCAACGCCTGACTTTGAGGGGGTGATCCCGCCTCCCAGGAAGAAGCTGCCCGGTATTCCCGGCCCTGAAATAAGCACAGATGACGCTATACTGATAGCTATGAAGTTTGCCGGATACTCGATTCAAGAAGGCGCAAGAGGCGAGGTCATAGCCAAGATAGCTTCAGAGCCTGAAAGCTACAGAGTAGAGATAACTCCTCCTCGAGGCCCGGTTTCCAAGGCGTGGGCAGACGTGTCCGTGAGGGGCGGCAGAGTGCTGTGGATGTACAGGGATTCGCCTATAGGTCCTGAGACCATTACACCTGCCATAGCTGTCGATGCGGCTAAGGCATTTCTGGCATCTCATGGTTTTCAAGACATGCGAGAGATTTCCAGACGTGATTATCAGGGAGTGTCCTCCATAGGGTTTGCTTACGAGCAAAACGGCGTCGTAATATATCCCGACTACGTTGTGGTAAGGGTGGCGTTGGATGACGGCCTCATAGATGGATTTGAGGGCACGAATTACCAGATATTTCATAGAGTAAGGCCGCTGAAAGAGCCCGGGCTTTCTGAGGCTGAAGCAAGGGAGAGGTTAAATCCCAGATTGACTGTGATAGGTTCAAGGTTGGCCGTCATACTTGATGATTTCTATCAGGAGAAGTTGGTATACGAGTTTCGATGTAAGCTTGAGAAGGATACGTACTTGGTTTACGTAAATGCGGAAACAGGCGAGGAGGAGGAAGTGAAAAAGGCCGGAACCGGAGGTTTCGAGCTAGTGTAACAGGTTGACTCTGATTTCTTCAGATGCTCTTGCAATGAATAGGGAGTTGGTCGGCACTCGCTCAGCATCCAAGTCTGAAAAGGCGCCGAAGAGTTTCTTCAACCGGATAGGATCTCCTTCTTTCCAGGTCTTGCGGATTGCGTACCTGATGGCAGCCTCCACCACTGGACGTGTAGTCTCGTGCCGTTCTGCGATTTTCCTATAGAGGTCCGCGGCGATCGGTGCGTACATATGGACGTCTTCAAGTACCATGCAAATAGCGTCTTTGAGATAGGAGTACCCTTTAAAATAAGCAGGCATGCGCAACTCGAAAAGGAGCTTGGCTACATGTACCTCTATGTCGTTTCCGAATTCGTGGGGTGCTGAGTCTTGGTTTCTGTGGGTTTGGACAGGCTTGAGTCCTGCAGTCTGTTTAATCCTGTTGATGAGTGTTGCAGCATCAATCGGTTTGAGGAGATAGTAGTCAACTCCCAGTTTTGAAAGGGCCCTAATAGTGTCCTGTTCCGCAACAGCACTTAGTATTATTATCCTCGGCTTCTCTTCGGGGCACATTGTAATCAATTGCTCAACAAAAGCGACTCCGTCAAGGCGCGGCATGATAATGTCTAAGAGGATTACATCAGGCTTCAAGCTGCTGATTGTTTCAAGAGCCAAAACGCCGTCTTTCGCACAACCCACCCATTCCAAATCAGGATCGCTCTTTATGACTGCTTCCAGCATCTCGCATACATCTATGTTGTTATCTATCACCATTACCCTTATTCTCTTCNNTCGAGTTGTCTCAACGTTACCACACCCACGTGTCGGCTTTTCCATCACACATTGCAGAGCCGCGTTGGAAAGTAGGACACGGTTCTCCGGCGACCGCATGGAAGCCCTCAAATTCATCGGAATGGCTCTCTAGGCGGGCGGGCCATTCGACTGGGATACCCTTTAGGGGGGTAAGGAGGTCTATACGCTCTTTCATAGATGGGCGAAGCTCTCATCCAATCTAATAGCTACAAATAGCATGTGAGCTGGGACGCAGATCCGGTGAAAATAACGCTTGCAGAATTCCTGGAAAGAAGGGGCAAGGACTTGACATATGCGGGGAATCCGCATAAATATGGTGCGCCTAGCAGGACTTGAACCTGCGCACCCGGCTCCGGAGGCCGGTGCTCTATCCCCTGAGCTATAGGCGCACTACCTGTGTACATCATAGCAAGTCAGACCATGAGTGTCAAACAAAAATCCTTGGGGCCCTGTTTATGTTCTGGCAGAACCGGCAGGGCTTCGGTTTCCCTGCTTGGTGGAAAACCTCTCGTATATGCGAATGCAGCTCCAGATGGCAATAACGCCTCCTAGGGCTGTAGTTCCGAGCCTGCCGCCAATTCCCCCGAGGGAAGGTGCCCCCCATACCAAGACGAGCCCTGCAACGATACCTGCCAATGCCATAAACCATTCGTTAGGGATTCGTGCCCTGGTGGACATACCTGCATAAGACCCACAGGCACAGGCGGCTGCTAAAGTCGCGCCAACCTCAGGAAATAGGGCTGGCAGGATCAGCCCACCTACAACGCTTACGATACCGCTTCCCATAATCGGACCGTGTTTGAACCTGGTGCTGACAATATATGCGGCTTCCGCAGAAACAACCGCCACCGGCACGACGTATTTACCTACAGACCAATCCGGCACCGAAGCTGTAAGCATCTTGTTACCTGCTATCAATGCTGCTATGGTGCAACCTGCTGCTGCCATGGCACCGAGTTTCCCGCCGAGACCGTTCATGGTTTCTTTTGCAAGCACGAATACAATTCCGGCTATTGCTGAAGCCAGTATCAGGTACGGCACGCCCGGTAGGACCTTCATGGATACCATGCCGCAAAAGCTTCCGCAAGTGATAGCTGCGCCAAAGGCGGGCATAATCAGCGCAGCCAGAACTGTAACCAGGCCTGCACCTAATACCGCTCCAAGACCTAGGGTTACGTTCAACCAATGGCTGGCCAGAGCCCCTCCAATAACTGCAACAACGAGTTGTAGGTCGGAAGCGCTAAGGGGCGGGTTCTTGGCGTTTTGAGCTGTAGGCCACTCAAACCAGTATCCTACCAGGAGGGTAAGCACTGCAAGCGCCAGTGGCACTGCAGCAGGTGAAGTAAGGACTACACTTTGCATAAAGCCTGTTATGTACAGATAACCGCTTATTGCCACCAGTACGACGAACCCTATCATTGACCTTTTCATTGTGACGCTCCTCTCCACAAGGTATTTTCAGTTGTTAGGCGATTTAGCGATCGTGCTTTGGGTTACGCTTTAGAGTCAAAGCTCAATCCATTGAGGCAGGACGCTGCTGCGTAGCAGGTAAAACCAGCGCCTGCCGGATCCCAACATCATGTTTAGCCAGGTTTAGTATGTTTTCGGCCGGCAGGGTCTATGCCTGCCACCCGTTCCGAATTCGAATACACCGTCATGCGCCGGTCTCTGACAAACCCTATTATGGTCACTCCTGTCTTTTGAGCAGTTTTTACTGCCACATCCGTTGGAGGCGCTTTTGACGCTACTATAGGTATTTCGGCGGAAACCATCTTGTCCACGATTTCTGCGTTAATCCTACCGGTTAGAGCGACCATCTTATTGTCCAGAGGAATTCTTTCAAGAAACGCATGGCCTATCACTTTATCTACAGCGTTGTGGCGGCCTATATCTTCGTGCCACAGCAAGATTCCTTTATTGTCACACAATGCTGCAGCGTGAGAGGCGCCTGTCATTTCAAAAAGTGAGGAGCGCTTCAGCAGGTCATCGAATATCTCACACATGGTTCCCGGGTCAAATATGGGATATGGCTCTGAAACAGGTGGGGTCTGTTCCAGGTGGCAGCCTGAGCCTGCTTCCGGCAATTCTGCCGGTTTCGGTGCATCTTCCGGGGCCGTTTGCTCTGTCTCCACGTAGATTACATTCTTTTCAGGGAGGCACCTCAGTTCCACCACCCGGTCAGCATATCTAAGCAATCCTCCGGTTAAGAGGTGTCCCAGGGCAAGATACTTCATACCGGACGGAGAACATGACGGAATATTCACTGAAATAGTACGGTAAAGCACAGTCAAGCTTGACTCAACTATGACCGTGTCCCGTGCTTCGCTGACTGTTTCGCCATTTGTCCCTATTGCAGAAAACCGTTTTATGGGGACTTCTGCATAGTCCGGACAATCTGAAGTATGGCCCACTCTCAACCCCTCTTTTAGTGTCCCTACATGCTTGAACGCCTTCGAATAGGACTATAAGCGCGCTTACCGTAAACTATGCTGTAAATTACACATGAACTTACACAAATCCTCTTTCGTATTTATGTTCACGAAAGACCGCAGTTCAGGGTCAATGGCCCGGATGTCAGTTTCATCCGCATAGCCTATGTTGACCTTGGAGAATACGCTTCTTACGCGGTAGTCTCCTTTTGCCAGGCTATCTCTGATCGGCGCCATGCATTTTCTGGAGTATAGTGCAAATAGCGGTTCGAGGTAAGAACCGAGCCTCGGGATAAAAATATCATAGCCGTCGCAACCTGTGACCATCCACCTTATCAGGTTGGAGTCAGCACACGGCATGTCGCAAGCAATAACGAAACAATAAGGGGTTTTGCACACTGACAGGGCACTGTAAATCCCAACCAGGGGTCCGTTTCCCTCTATACAATCGCCAATCGTCCGAACCCCGGGCACATGAAAGTCATCTGCATTCTTGGCTACAATAAGGATGTCTGAAAAGGCCTCTCTAAGTGCGTCAACAACATACATGATCATCTGCCTGCCATCAACGACTATGGAGGGCTTGTCCAAGCCCATCCTTCTACTTTTCCCCCCGGCGAGCACTGCACCGGTGATATGGTCGTTTCTCATTTTTGCAGCATAATTACGATTTACCGCATATTTGAGCCCGAATCCCCGGATGCATAAGCTAAATTGCAGCAACCGGAGAAGCCAATTCCTGGTCGGGCGGTATCGGCCGGTCTTCTCCAGTAGGGTTTACCTGTACCTTTCCTTTGGCTTCATCAGGAAGGCGGTCTATTCGTACAGCACATACTTTAAACTCAGGGATTTTTGCCTTTGGATCCAAAGCCGGATTAGTCAGCACGTTGGCTGCCGCTTCAGCGAAGTGGAACGGCATAAATACCACACCGGGAGCAGGCCACGAAGTAACCATGGCCTTAACTTTGACTTCGCCTCTGCGGGAAGACACCAGAACCATCTCTCCGTCAGCGATACCCAGGTCTTTAGCAGTTTCCGGCGACATTTCAATATACCCTTCAGGCCTATGGGCGTTGAGTGCCTTGGCCCTTCTGGTCATTGAGCCCGTATGGTAGTGATACAGCATCCGTCCTGTTGTAAGAGTTAACGGGTATTCTTCATCAGGGAGCTCTGCCGCGGGAATATATTCAACAGCAGTGAACAGTCCCAGGCCGCGGGAGAATTTGCCTTTATGCAAGTATGGCGTACCAGGGTGGTCCTCTGCAGGGCATGGCCACTGGAGCCCGTCGCCGGCTAACCGGCTATTAACTATTCCTCCGTAGATTGGCGTAAGCGAAGCGATCTCATCCAGTACTTCAGCAGGTGAGGAGTAGTTCATCGGATAACCCATCCGGTTTGATATCTCAGTGATGATTTCCCAGTCAGTCCTTGCTTCACCCGGAGGGTTTACTGCTTTTCTCACAAGCTGGACCCGTCTTTCCGTGCTGGTGAAAGTCCCCTCTTGTTCTGCGAAACAAGCGGAAGGAAGCACTACGTCTGCCAGTCTGGCTGTCTCCGTAAGAAAAATATCTTGCACGACCAGGAAGTCAAGATTCCTGAGTGCAGTTTCCACATGGTTGATGTCCGGGTCAGACACCATTGGGTTTTCACCCATAATGTAGAGGCCTTTGAGATTGCCATCGTAGGCGGCATTGATAGCTTCAGTTACCGCAAGGCCTGGATTGGGTGGTAGTTCACATCCCCATGCCTTTTCGAATTTACCTCGAATGGCAGGGTCAGTGACTGCCTGATAACCCGGGAAAAGGTTGGGGAGTGCGCCCATGTCGCAGGCTCCTTGAACGTTATTCTGCCCGCGAAGGGGGTTGACTCCGACGCTTTCCTTACCCAGATTACCTGTGAGCATGGCCAAGTTTGCAGTTGAAAGCACGTTGTCGGTTCCGGTGGAATGCTGGGTTATGCCCATTGAGTAGATTAGGCTGGCCGTATCCGCTGTCGCGTAGGCTATTGCAGCTTCGATTATGTCGTCGGCTGGAACGCCGGTTATTTCTGATACGTGCTCAGGGGTATATTTACTTACAGAGTCCTTAAGAGCCTCAAAATTCTCAGTCCTTGTTTCGATGAAGTCCTTGTCGTGGAGGCCTTTGTCTATAATTACGTTCATCATACCGTTCAGAAGCGCAACGTCGGTACCGGGGCGATGCTGCAGGTAAATGTGTGCTTTTTGAGCCAGTTCAACTCTTCTGGGGTCTGCAACGATAAGTTTGGCGCCTCTTCTGAGTGCTTCTTTTACCTGAATACCGATTACAGGATGGTTTTCAGTAGTATTTGAACCAATGATGAACACTGCCTTGGCGTCTGCTATTTCGTGGATGGAGTTTGTCATAGCACCACTGCCGAAACTTGCGGCAAGTCCCGCAACGGTTGAAGCGTGACATAACCTGGCACAATGGTCAACGTTGTTAGTGCCTATAGTAGCTCTGGCAAGTTTTTGCATGAGATAGTTCGCTTCGTTTGTGCATTTGGCAGAGGAGAAAAATGCTACCGCATCAGGGCTGTGGCTATGTGCCAATTCGCCGAGTTTGGAACTCACGAGTTCAAGGGCTTCATCCCAGGAGGCCTCCCTAAACCCATCGCCTTCCCTGATTAACGGTACCCTAAGCCGGTCCGGGTGATGGATAAAGTCAAGTCCGAACCTACCCTTAACGCAAGTGAATCCTTTGTTCACAGGGCCGTCCGCACCCGAAGCACCTACTACCTTGCCGTTTTTAACGTGCAGGTAAATGAGGCATCCTGTGCCACAGTACGGACACGTGGTTTCCACTTTCGCGATCTCCCAAAAGCGGCCCTGCCCAATGCTTTGCTTTGGAATGAGGGCCCCTACAGGACAAACTTGCACGCAGTTGCCACAAAATACGCATGGGGAGTTTTCTAACGGTTCTCCCCATGCAGGTGCCACTACAGTTTCATAGCCCCTGCCCACTGGGCTAATAGCATCCTGTCCTTGGATGTCACTGCAAACAGCGACACATCGTCCGCATAAAATGCATTTACTTAAGTCTCTGATAAAGAAGGGGTTGGTATCGTCCAGTTCGGGAGCAGTTCTGTCTGAAGGGAATCTTCGCTCTTCCAGGCCGTACTCGTATGCGTACTCCTGAAGTTTGCAATCTCCGTTTTTTTCACAAGTCATACAATCCGTACGGTGGTTTGACAAGATGAGTTCCAGCACATTGCGTCTTGCTTGGCGCACAAATTCGGTATTAGTTTTGACTACCATGTTATTGACTACTGGAGTCACGCACGAAGCCACAAGCGTCTTGGCCCTTTCAACTTCCACCAGGCATACTCTGCATCTGCCGGTTTCGTTTATATCCTTGAGATAACACAATGACGGTATCTCAATTCCGGCAGTTTTAGCAGCCTCCAAGATTGACGTTCCCTCTTCAACTTGAACCTGCGCACCGTCAATTGTCAGCGTTACCGAAGGCATGACGACACCTCTCTTCGTTCAGTGTATTCCGTGCTGTTCAAGATTATTGAATTCAGTTGCAATTCGCTAATATAATAACAAAAAACATAAAATAAGGCAACGCCGGTCCACAAAAGCCAGGAATTCCCCAAGCGCCACGTTCCCCGCGTCTTCCTTTATGTATGTTGATCTATTGGGCTTAGGGCGCGGGGACTCTCTCTTCTCCGCAGTATTCGCGCAGGTTTGCCACATGTTGCGCTCTATGCCTTGCGGAATGCATGCACAAAAGCTGTCTACTCCGTGCAAGCGCATAGCACAAAACCCGAAGCTGTTACTTAGTATAGACATGTAAGGGGAGGAATGTCTTCTCCTTTGGAAGGGGGTGGAATGCATGAGATGGCTGAAGGTTCTCTGGAACGTGATAACCAGTGAGTCAGTGATGGAGCCGCTAATCATAATCCTTGTAGGTTATGCGCTGCAAGTATATCAGAGGAACCGCAAATACCAGATTATTGCGGATACTACTGTAGACATAGTGGACTATATTGAAGAGCACTATAAAGAATGGGGCATAAAAGGCGATCAGAAAATGGAGAAATTCATCGAGCTCTTCATTGAGGAATACAAGAAAGCTACCGGGAGAGTTCCAAAGGGAGAAGATCTCCAGACTGCAAGACTCAGGGCTGAAGCCCATGTTCAGCGTGGGCGGCGAGGGGACATGATTAACTTGCGGAATCGTAGAGTCGCGTGAGAAGAATCTGTTGTTGGAAGCCATGCGCCTCTTGATATGTGGGCCGGCAGTGATATAATTCCGTTGCCCCTAAGGGATTGTCCCGAGTATCGGAGGAGTTGGATTGGCTGCCGAGGCGCAAAGGCCGGTGTCAGGGAACCGGCGGAAGTTCTCGGGAAGGTTTAGCAGGTTAAGCCCGCAGCAAGTTCTTGTAATAGGCTTCGCTGCTCTCATAGTTCCAGGTGGCGTGCTCCTCAGCCTCCCGGTAGCTTCTCGCAGTGGTGGCAGGCTTCCTTTTGAAGATGCGCTTTTTACATCTACATCGGCTGTGTGCGTAACCGGACTTGTAGTTGACTATGTTCAGCGGCCGTTTAGGCCCGCTTTACAGTAGCTGCTGCAATTGCTCAGAAACAGCATGTTGTGCAAGTGCGTTATCCCGAAGAAAAAGTCATGGTCGGATAAAAATCAGCATTCCGGCTTGGCGCGAGTCATCATAGTATATAAGCGATTCCGAATCTAGTCAGTGGGAGGGGGCAAGAGAATGCTGCCGACTCCACGGAGATTCACGTTGGTTGCAGGAAGCGCAGAAGGGGATACGCAACTTACAGCATTCGATAAGGCGTTGCTTGTGGCGGGCGTTGGTAATTTGAACCTTGTCAGGGTTTCCAGTATTCTTCCCCCCGGTGCTGAGTATTCGCAGCAAATTGATATTCCACCCGGATTTCTCACGCCGATTGCATATGGGACTATCAGCAGCGAAGTTCCCGGCCTTGTTATCTCTGCTGCTATCGGCGTAGGCGTCATAACCGGAAGCTTCGGCGTGATCATGGAATTTACCGGGATATGCAGGAAAGCCGAGGCAGAGAAGAGGGTTGAGAAGATGGTGCGCGAAGCCCTGGCCATCCGTAATGCCCATCCTGAGAGAATAATGGTGAAGGCCACGGAACACGTGGTAGAGAAAGTGGGGTGTTCATTTGCCGGCGCCGTCCTATGGTACTGAGTATGGGTTCATTAGTTTTCGCCGGTTTTCCTATTGTCTTGGGTGGCCTCGCACGGTACGTACGTTTCTCAGAGCTAGCGATTACTTGTGGCGAAGACCGTTCGACTTCTCCAGTAATCGCCAGTTTCGCCGAAGACGTCGGCCAGTTCTTGCGATTCGGGCGGGCTGTGTTAACATAATATGGGAGAGAACAACGGTCTCATGGCGATCTACTTAGATGCAACACCGGAGGAAACACCGGAGGAAATTGGTTGTCATTAGACATCGGTCACAGTTATAATGTATGATGGTAACCCGGGACGTTTGGTAATGCCCGGCTGCAACAGAGTATTTGGAGCTGCAATTTATGAGACGGAAATTTCAGGTGTTAGATGACTTTTTTGCGCGACATTGGTATAGGTATGTCATAGGGGTGCTGTTCTTTCTCGCTGTTGATGTTCTTCAACTGCTGGTTCCACGGCTGCTCGGTAATATGACTGATGAGTTTCGAGAAGGCGTCTTGACAATGCAAGGACTCCTTCGTTACGTATTTCTTATTATCGGCATAGCCGTCCTTGTGGCAGTGGGAAGGTACTTCTGGCGCATCTACCTGTTTGGAACGGCAAGACTCCTTGACTATGCTCTGAGGAACAAGTTCTTTGCCCACCTTGAGACGCTATCCGCGGATTTCTTCAACAGGCACAAGACAGGCGAACTGATGGCACATGCTACCAATGATATCCATGCAGTCCGCCATGCATTCGGACAAGGCATAATGTTATCGATAGACGCAGTATTTCTCACTATCGCCACTGTCTCGATTATGCTGACTACTATTGATACTCGCCTTGTACTCCTGGGCCTTCTGCCGTTACCCTTCGTTGCCCTGGTCGTCACCGGGTTTTCCAGAGTGATACATTCGAGGTTTCTCAGAGTCCAAGAAGCTTTCGCCGGCCTTACTGACTTTGTTCAGGAGAATCTCAGCGGTATCCGAGTGGTCAAGGCTTTTGTCCAGGAAGAAGCTGAATTGGCAAGGTTCATGCATTCAAATGAGACGCTTGTTGCCACTAACATGCATTTAGTCAAGGTGTGGGGCCTTTTCTGGCCTCTTGTGCAGTATTTGGCCGGACTTAGCTTTGTGGTGGTACTGGGTTACGGTGGACGGTTGGTTGTCTTAGGTGACATAAGCCTCGGTGATTTCGTGGCATTTACGGGATATCTCGGAATAGCGATATGGCCTATGATGGCAATAGGCTGGGTAGTCAACACTCTTCAACGAGGCATGGCGTCCATGGATAGGCTTAATCTGATATTCCGGGTACAGCCGAAAATCACTGATCACGAGGATGCGGTGGATACTTCGGAGATTGAAGGGGAGATTGAATTTCGGGCTTTGACATTTGAGTATCCTGATGCGATTTCACCGGTGCTTCACGGAATCACCCTCCAAATCCCTCAAGGCATGACTCTGGGCATTCTTGGTCGTACAGGCAGTGGAAAAAGCACTCTTACAGATCTCCTCCTCAGAGTCTACGATCCTTCCCCCGGCGAGCTCCTCATTGATGGGATAGATATTACAAAGATCCCCTTGGCGATATTGAGGAGAGATATCGGCTATGTGCCGCAGGACGACTTCTTGTTTTCAGCATCAATAGGGGAAAACATCGGATTTGCAAGTTCGGAGTTTTCTCGTGAAGAGGTGGAACACGCTGCTGAACTTGCAGGGGTCAAAGATGATATCCAGGGATTTCCCAAAGGGTTTGATACTCTTGTGGGCGAGCGGGGAGTTACCCTTTCCGGCGGGCAAAAACAGAGGGTTGCAATAGCGAGAGCGCTCGTTAAGGATCCCAGAATACTAATTCTCGATGACTGCTTCTCGGCAGTGGATACCGGAACAGAGGAGAGGATCCTCGAGTCACTGCGGGATGTAAGGCGGGGGAGGACGACTATCTTAATCTCCCATAGAATCTCCACTCTGAAGGAAGCGGATGAAATCATAGTCTTAGACGAGGGGCAAGTAGTCGAGAGGGGAGATCATGAGTCTCTTGTGGCTGCAGGGGGACTATATGCAGAGATTCATAGGCGACAATTGCTGGAAGCTGAACTCAGCTCTGATGAGGAGACATAAATCATGGCCATCCATCATGAAGATGAAGTACTGGGAAAAGCATACGACCGGAAGCTCATGAAAAGGCTGCTTAAGTACGCCTTGCCCTATCGATGGTTTCTTGTGGGATGTATAGCGCTTTTGCTGCTCATTACAGGACTGGATCTAGTGCAGCCTTATCTCATAAAGATCGCAATAGACAATCATATGAATGCCCTCACCGAACCTATGCTGGCGTTTGCTCCAGGGGACGAACCGTGCCCGGGCATCGCATTTGACGAATACGTATTTGTCCGAGAGAGGGAACTTACAGGTAAGTCCGCGCCAGGTTACGAAAGTTCCCCGGAACCTATAAAGGCCAGGATTGAACAGGTGGGGGACAAGTATTACCTGCTAATGGAGTCTCCGGGCGATGTTATTCTAAGGCGAGAGCTGACAGGTGCCGAGTTGCGCGTATTCAAAGAGTATGATATTCGCGCTGTGACAAGGTTGGGCTTTATTCTACTCGGTGCTTTGACTCTTGCATTTCTTCTCAATTACATACAGGTTTATGCTCTTCAGTACACAGGCTTGAAGATTGTCTCAAGCATGAGGCTTGAGGTTTTCCGGCATTTGCAGCGCTTGTCATTGTCTTTCTTCGACAAGAACCCTATAGGCCGGCTTGTCACCAGAGTAACCAATGACATGGACGCACTGAATGAGATGTACACTGCGGTTTTGGTGAACTTGTTCAAAGATGTTTTCCTTCTTGCCGGAATCATCATAGTGATGTTGAAGATGAATGTTAGGCTTGCACTGGTCAGTTTCGCTATGCTGCCTGTAATATTCACGGTTACGGCGATATTTCGCAAGAAGGCCAGGGACGCGTATAGGGCAGTCAGGGTAAGGCTCGCCAGGATCAATGCCGCTATGGCTGAGAATATCTCGGGAATGCGCATAATTCAGATTTTCGGCAGGGAAAAAAAGAAATTCGAGGAGTTTGACCGGGTCAATCACGACTACTTCCGTGCCGGTATGCAAGAACTCAGAGTATACGCGATTTTCAGGCCTGCCATGGATCTTATCTCGTCTCTTGCTCTTGCGCTTCTAATTTGGTTTGGCGGAAGGCATGTAATGTGGGGCACACTGGAATTCGGTGTGCTTTTCGCGTTCACCAATTACCTGCAGCAATTCTTCCGCCCTATTAATGATCTTACTGAGAAATACAATATTATGCAGGCTGCCATGGCTTCGGCAGAACGAATCTTCATGCTTCTTGACGCTTGCGAAGTTGAGCCTGATCCTCCGGAACCCGTAGCCTTCCGAAGACCAAAAGGAGAGATTGAATTTCAGAATGTATGGTTTGCATACAACGAAAACGACTGGGTATTAAGGGATGTCAGCTTTCGCATTGAGCCGGGTGAAACCTGCGCTTTTGTAGGCGCGACAGGGGCGGGAAAGACCTCAATCATCAGCCTGATAGGACGGATGTATGAGATATCCCGTGGGCGAATACTCATCGACGGGGTGGATATCAGAGATATACCCAGGCATGAGTTGCGACGTCACATAGGCGTAGTACAGCAGGATGTATTCTTGTTTACGGGGGACGTTAAAAGCAACATAAGGTTGGGTGACAGTGGCATCACCGATGACCAAGTGCGGGAAGCTGCCGCTTTCGTAAACGCTGACAAGTTTATAGGCAGACTCCATGGAGGGTATGACGCGCCTGTCAGGGAGAGAGGCGTTACGTTATCAGCCGGTGAGAGGCAGCTCTTGGCGTTTGCACGGGCATTGGCGAGAGATCCTGCCATACTCGTCTTAGATGAAGCTACCGCAAGTATTGACACTGAGACTGAAGCCCTTATCCAGGACGCTCTGACAAAGCTGATTCGTGGAAGGACTACTCTTGTTGTGGCCCATAGACTGTCAACGATTCAGAATGCAGATAAGATTATCGTAATCCACAAAGGAAGGATTAGAGAGATCGGAACTCACCAGGAGCTGCTGGCAAAGCACGGCATTTACCATCAACTTTATCTTCTTCAGTACAGAGAGCAGACAGAAGTATCGTAGGCTGCATTCGGGAGTACTTTGCCGTATCCGATATCCCATTGTATAATGTGTTGTGTGGGGGGGAGTAGGTTGCCGGGATTTGTCTTTGTCGATGACGATAAGTGTAATAGGTGTGGCGTGTGTATTCCGAACTGCCCTGTTGACGCCATATCCTCTGTGAGAGATAGAATCATCGTGGATCCGCAAAGATGCGACGGATGCGGCGCATGCTTCAAGGTGTGCCCTGAAACCGCGTTCAGGCTTTCAGACGATCTTAAGGCAGTTTTGTGGGTATTGGCTTCAGGCGGGCAGGTGTCAAAAGAGCTTGATCAAACCTTTGCCGAAGCTCTTCCAGGTGTCGATAAAGATCGCATTACCAAAGCTGCCGGGCTTCTCCTGTCCTGGGAATCTCAGGATGCTAAGAAGTCCCGTGATTCCGCGGGAAACCCTATCATTGCATACAGCGTGGAAATGGGCAAAGTGTTGCAGGTAGCGACTAAGGTAGCACACGTGACCACGACTATTCTCATCCTGGGCGAATCAGGAGTCGGAAAAGAAGTGATCGCGCGATTCATCCATAATGCAAGCCTTCGCAAGAGTGGCCCCTTTGTCACCATAAACTGCGGAGCAATCCCTCCGAATCTTCTTGAATCCGAGTTATTCGGGTACGAGGCCGGCGCATTCACCGGTGCAAAACGCGAAGGCAAACCCGGGATGATAGAAGTCGCGTCTTCCGGCACACTCTTTCTTGACGAGATATCTGATCTCCCTCTTGATCTTCAAGTGAAACTACTTCAAGTTATTCAGGAACGTCGTCTTACGCGGGTCGGCGGGATTCATCCTATTGAGGTTGATATCAGGATAATTGCCGCCACCAACAGGGACCTGGCAAAAATGGTGGAAAGAGGGGAGTTTCGTGCTGATCTCTTCTACAGACTGAATGTGGTCCCAATAGTCATCCCACCCCTGCGCAGCAGACGGGATGATATCATTCCCTTGATTTATCATTTCTTAGCGAAACATAACAATACTCACCGGTACAACAAAACGATTTCCCGGGAGACAAGGGAAGTATTAACCCAGTACTCATGGCCCGGTAACGTCAGGGAGCTTGAAAACCTTATAGAACGGCTTGTGGTCACAGTAGAAGGAGACGAAATCGGTGTAGAGGACTTGCCTCAGTATGTTAAGGAACGGGGTGTCAATTCCAATTCCAAGGTGACAGTGGAAGGAGTAATACCACTCCGTGAGGCTGTGGAAGAGGTTGAAAGGCAGTTAATCAAGCAGGCCAAGGAAGAGCATGAGACTACTTATGAAATAGCTGAGGCCCTCGGGGTGAACCAATCCACCGTTGTCAGGAAGCTAAAGAAATATGCACATTAATGCACGTGTGCATTATGCGATGCTTGTTTGCATTTACTGCTGAATTCCCCGGTTTCGCCCGGCCTTTAAGGAATCAAGGAGACAATGCAAACGTCATTCCCCAGCTTGCAACTGTTAATAGCTCCGTGCAATTGAGATCCGTGTCATAAATAAACTTTCCAAAGAACGTGAAAATGAAGCAGAGCACGCCCGAATCCGTGCCGGTAATGCACCGGCGCATTAATTCCGGCGGATTTTGTCATTGCTTGTCTGTTCGCCGATTGACTTTGTGACGCCTTTCACAAGGCTTTAGCGGAAATATGCCTGATCCGGTGTGGACTGGCACGATCCTTGCACTACAATAGACTGTGGTTCCCGTTTCGGCAGGTATGGCAGTGCCCGTTTGCGGCTCTGGATCGGTAAGGAGGAATAGGTATGGCCTGTGAGACGTGTACATGTATTAGCGAGATTACTGATGAACAAAGGGAGAAAGTCAGGGAGATAATCAAACACTACAAAGGGAAACCGGGTGTCCTGATTCAAACTCTACACGAAGCCCAGCAAGTGGTGGGTTATCTTCCCAGGGAAATCCAGGTTATGATTGCTGAGGGGCTGGATATTCCTCTCAGCGAGGTTTACAGCGTTGTAACGTTTTACGCGTTATTTTCGCTGAAGCCTAAGGGTAGGAATGTTATCAGTGTTTGCAAGGGAACGGCATGTTATGTTAAGGGCGTGGACGCCATAATGGAGAAACTCGAAGAAGACTTGGGGATCAAAGGGGAAGACACCACTGATGACGGAAGGTTCTCGGTGGAGATTGTCAGGTGTATGGGAGCTTGCGGCCTTGGACCCGTGGTCAGAGTGAACGAGGATATATACGCGAGGGTCAAGCCGGATCAAATGAAGGAAGTATTGGATAAGTATGAGTGATGTCATGACGTTTCCGGCTTGTTTTGAGCGTCGGTCTAAATTTGTGTGGTTGTTCCAGGATAAGGAGGCTTGGTAACATGGGTTCCTACAGGACACATGTTCTGGTTTGCGGCGGGGCGGGTTGTGCCTCGTCAGGATGCAAAGATGTTGAACAGGCGCTTAATGATGAAATCACCAAGCAAGGCCTCGCCGACGAAATCAGGGTTATCGTTACAGGATGTATGGGTCCTTGCGAATTGGGCCCCATCATTATTGTCTATCCGGAAGGGGTCCTTTATAGAAATCTCAAACCGGACGACGCCCGTTTAATAGTCAAGGAGCATCTTTTGAAAGGGAGAATAGTTGACAGACTTCTTTACGTAACCCCGGACACAATGCAAAAAGTCCCTACGTATTCTGACATGGTTTTCTTCAACAGACAGCTTCGGATTGCACTTCGAAACACAGGCAAGATCGATCCTCTGGAAATAGAGGAGTACATAGCTGAAAACGGATATGCAGCCCTTGCAAAGGTCCTCTCCGAGATGACTCCGGAAGACGTGATAAACGTT
>MTKW01004931.1_pt1 | contig 53286 bp, 36 predicted proteins | sample 1042761 | NCBI WGS metagenome assembly MTKW01 (sample SAMN06205366, study PRJNA360243) | anaerobic digester metagenome | biome: Wastewater treatment plant; feature: Anaerobic digester sludge; material: sludge; isolation source: anaerobic digester fed with sludge from wastewater treatment plant ... | reverse complement strand
CGGTACGTACGGTGGTGTGGGAGGTCTCCCGGCCAAGTAATGGCCGGGATCCTACCCGATTTCCAATTTGTGGAAAGAAAAAATATTGGCTAATGAAGGGCGATAGGACAGTTTTTGTTGATGCTTCCATCCTGCAAAAGAATACAGTCCATGGACGGTACACTTAGCTTCTTCAAGTGGCGGATGATTCATAAAGCGCCGCACCGATTGCTGTAGCAAATTCAGCGTGTTCAGGCACCACGATATCGACATTGTACAGGTCAGAGAAGCCTTTAAGAACAACACGTCCCGAATCGATGCGCAACAAATTGCCCGTAAAGATAATCTTGTCTACTTTCTCAAGTCGCGCCGCGAGCACCGCAGCCGTCCCGACCGACTGAAAGACTAAATTGACAATGCCGTGCGCCAAATCGGACGGTGTCACGCGCTCATCGACTCTCCCGAAATTGGAAGCCGTCGTGTCTGCCGACAATCCGGGAATGTCGTAGCGCGAGATGTCGCCGACCGAAAGATCGATTTTATGGAGATCTCCCTCCAAGCTCATCTCGCTGATACTTTTGAAATCCCGAACGCCCAACATCGTCTGCCCTAGACCGAGCAACGTACCGCCTCCGACGCCAGATCCGATGATGTGGCGTATCGTTTTCATATCTGCGTAGACAAAAGATGTCCCCGTGCCCATGCTGACGACGACAGCTCTCTCGGCTTGAGCCGTGTATAAACCTCCGAGCCCCACCGCATCAAATTCGGGAACGATTATGCTGGGCAGCTCGAGCAGCTCGCTGTCCTCCACGTAAGAGGCGCCGACGCCCGTAATCCTGATCGCCTCGACCTGGTCAAGTCGGAGTTCGTTCAAAAGCATAAACTTGCCGAGCGCTCCGTAAGCCGACGCCACGGGGTCGCTCGCCTGGACGAGTGTCTCTTTTAATAATTTTCCTTTGTGAAAGCCGACAATTTTTGTGATGCTTCCGCCGACATCAAGACCGATCAGTATACCGTTTGAGCCGATCGCCTCCCGGCCCCGTTTCTCCTTCTTTGGTGTCGCGGCCATCTTCATCGGGTGTAGCGCGATATATCGCGTTCGCTCATCGCATTCGGTACAGGCGCATTACGCCCTACGTCACGGAGCGTACTGAAAGCGAGCCGTCCGTCATCAAAATCAATGCGAGTCGACGCCGGAGCGAAGACGAATATAAACTGTGAAACGGCTTGGAGCAGACCGCCGATTGCATAGGCAGATCCGGAAACAATGTCCTGGAAACGTACGCGAATATCAGGTGTGAGGCGCTCCGTATTGCAGATCACTGTCCGACCCTGCTTGACGTGGTCACAGACTGGCCACGCCGTGTCGATGTCGAACGCCTCGACTAAAACAACAGTGTGGTCCGTTCCCTGCTTGGCGGCCGGGAACGGTACCGTCCTCTCCTGAGAACGTCGGGAACGACTCTCGCGGCTCGGGCGCTGAGGTTCTTCCGGAAGCAGATCATCCGGCGGGTAATAGCCGTAGCTCTCATCGAGATCGTCGTAGCTGTCGTCGGTAGAACCGAATAATTTATTCAGAAAGCTGCTCATGATTGCCTCCAATATATAAATGATCGATCATCATCACGGTACACGACGGCGAACTCGCATGAACGCCGTACCCGTTCATTATAGAGTGCATGCCGAACCGTTGCAAGATTTATTAACGAGGTGTCATATGCTTGTCAACTCTTAGTCAACTCTTTGTCATGTTGCGCCGTCATCGCGCTTTGGAAGACACGTACAAGACTTCCGATCAACCGTAGCGGCTGCCGAAAATGGCGCTTCCGACCCGTATAATCGTCGCGCCTTCCTCGATCGCCTGTTCAAAATCGTTTGTCATTCCCATGGAGAGCTCCGGTAAATCACGGACGACACCTTGTGAAATCAACCGGTCGCGAAGCTCGCGCAACTGACGAAAAACGGGACGCGTCTTTTCGGGGTCCTCATAATGCGGTGCCATCGTCATAAGCCCTCGGACTCGGACGTGAGGAAAGTCGCGGCATTGCAATAAGACGTCCTCCACCTCGTCAGGCTCAAACCCCTGTTTCGTCTGTTCGCCGCTGACGTTGACCTGGAGCAGAACATCCTGAACGACTTCTTCGCGATCCGCCAGTCTCTCAACAACGCGCATAAGTCGGAGGCTGCCGATCGAATGGATAAGCGAGACCTTTCCGATGATGAAACGCACTTTGTTGCGTTGGAGCATGCCGACAAAATGCCAATCGACGTCGATGTCGAGATGAGCGGAATCAATCCACTTTTGCTGCAACTCCTGCACCCTGTTTTCTCCGAAGGCGACTTGGCCGAACCGGTATGCTTTTTCCAGATCGGAAACGGGGAAATTTTTACTGATGGCGAGGAGCTGAATATCTGCGGGATCGCGTCCCGATGCCTCCGCCGCATTCGCCATCCGCGCTCTTACACGTTCAATATTCTGTTCAATAAACGTTGTTCGATCGGTCACTTTCATTCACTTCCATGGACATCCTATGTGTATACGACCGGAATTGAGAACAGGCTTGTCTGTTACTAATACAACTAGTCGATCAGCTGACCTTCTCCGATCGTCCAAGGATTGACGACGTAGAGGTCGGCTTCTTTTAGAGGTTCCTCATGCTCGGGACATTCAATGACAGCGTAGGTGCCGTCGTATGCCGACACGTGAACGGAGATTGTTTTCGTCACGCCTTTCATCACCTTCTTCAATTTTGCCGTCTTCGCTTCGGCAGAAAAGTCAATCAGGCTGCGAACAGGAACAGCCGGCCCCGTCACGACTTTGACAGTCATGGCAGCATCGGTGACGGCCGTCAAGCGGCTGGATAGTTCGGCATCGGCAGCCACCGTCAAAAAGATGCGATCAACATCGTCGCCCTGCACAACTCTCGAGACACGACAACGATCGAGCCTCATGTCGGTTGAAATGATGAGGTCGACGGTGTCACCCTTTTCAACGCGCGTCTCGTCATCGGGGTCGTGAGGGGTGACGGCAATGACGGTATTCGCAGCGACGTTCGAAATACAGACTACAGGCATGTTAGCCGAGACGTGACCTTGTCGGCTATCGATCGGAAGCATCGACGGGGCAGCCAGCCGCTCAATCTCCGCTGTCGGATCGGCGATCTCTCGCCATCCTTCTTCGTCGATCGCATCGTCGGAGGGTGAAACATAAAAACTGACCGTTCCCGGCGAGGGTGCCGTGAGGATGCCGTCCAACACGGCAGATGCCTCCAACTGTTCGAGCAGTCGATCTCTCTCGCGCTTTCGCTCTGTCAATTCTTCATCGCGATTCGTCTCCTGCAGGTTTTCGCCCCGATAAGAGTCAAGTGCGTGACTCATGCGCCGGATCGCACGCTGAAGCGCCGATAAGTCCCCCACCGTCGACGCCCGACTCAGTGAAAGAATCGACTCTCGCATGAGACTGTCGGAACGCGTTTTCGGAAGCGCCTCCTCAACCGTGTTGCCAAGTCCGGCTAAGACGATCCTTCTGGCGTGGTACGCTTCATTCGCAGCCAAAAAAACTTTAACGTCTTCTTCAAGACCGAGTCGCACAACCATCGCGACGCGATCGCCCTTGGCGACACGCGCGCCCTCTTCGACGAGCGGGACGAGAATACCTTCCGCCGGAGCACGAAGCTTCTCAGACGAATCGATCAAAGCGATAGGGCATGCTACCGTCTCTTCAACCGTCCTCTTTGTGATAAAAGCGAGTCGTGTCGTCTCGTGTTGGCGAGCCATAATAAAAACGAGAGCCCAGATCGTGAAGGCAACTGTCAGCACGACAAGGATCGACATCGCCGTAAGGGCGGCGCGCTGTCTCTTGCTCCTTCTCTTACGTTGCTCTTGCAGCTGATTCGATTGCTCGAACGAGTCGTTCTTATCCATGTCGCTCCGAACTATTTTCCTTCAAACTGTCGCAAACTCTCTAACGCTTTCATGGCGCCGAGGCGGGCATTCTCAAACGTGAGCCCCCCTTGAACGAAAGCGAGATAGGGAGGTCTCAAGGGGCCGTCAGCCGATAGCTCGATCGTCGAACCTTGCACGAAGGATCCCGACGCCATGATGATATCACAATCGTATCCCGGCATCGGTGCAGGTGCAGGTGTAACGAAACTGTCAACGGGAGATGAGGCCTGGATCGCTCGACAGAACGATTTGAGTATACTCGCTTCATCAAGCTGCACCGTCTGGACAATATCACCTCTCACATCGTGGATACCAGGCGAACATCTGTAGCCTGCCAGTGTGAAAAGCGCGCCCAAATGAATGGCGCCCTTCAGGGCAGACGCCGTAACAGAGGGCGCGAAATAAAGACCTTCCAACAGCAGTCTGGAAAGACCTAATGAAGGGCCGACATGGCGACCTACATCGACAGCCGTCATCTCCTCGGATATCTCCTCGATAAGCTTCGCCCTTCCGGCGACGTATCCGCCGGTCGGCGCGAGCCCGGCACCGGGATTCTTGATTAAGGAGCCGGCGATCAGGTCGGCTCCGACCTCTGTCGGCTCGACCGATTCAACAAACTCGCCGTAGCAATTGTCGACGAAGACGATGGTATCGTGACTGATCTCCCTGACGACATGAACGATCGAAGCGATGTCCTCAGCTATGAGAGCGCGGCGTTCGGAGTAGCCTCTAGATTTTTGTATATAGATCATTCTCGTCTCGCGTTTAATACAGGAGCGCATCGATATAAGATCGGGCTTCCCCTCCTCTGTCAATTCAAGTTGACGGATCGTCACTCCGCGCGATGAAAGCGCCCGTCGCGAAATTGCGGAGATATCGTCAGGGTACAGGGTTTGCCCCGTCAGCGCGTCGTGCACCACGCCGAGCGTCGGCAACAGCGTGTCGTAGGGGCGCCCGGTCACGATAAGAAGCTCATCGCCGTCGTTTAGCAAAGCGCGAAGACAAGTCGCGAGTACGTGCGTCCCCGACCCGAACTGCAATCTGACGAGCGCGTCGTCGGCTCCAAAAGCGTACGCGAATACGGCTTCCGTCTTCTCTCTCCCGATATCGCCGTACCCGTACCCCGTCTTTGCCATAAAGACGCTCTCCGAGACACGAGTCTCCATAAAGGCATGGAGCACATCCAGTTGACGCTTCTCTTTAATCTCATCGACACGAATAAAAGCATCGCGGGCAAGCCGTATCGCCTCCTCGGAAAGCTCAAAAACTTCACGGCCGATACCGAACGGTCGATAATGATTGTAGTCGCTCATTTCCATCCCCTGCAATCGCTTAATGAGATAAAAAACCACCGAGTGCCTTCGCCTCAGCGCCTGCATTCGGTGGTGACTGTCTTGGTGCGGCCAACGAGACTCGAACTCGTACGGTCTCCCACACGCCCCTCAAACGTGCGCGTATGCCAATTCCGCCATGGCCGCATGTCGATTCCGGCGAGAGGCCGGCCAAGACATTATGTCAAATAGAATTTCTCTTGTCAACTTTCGGACAGAGGAGAGGCGACCGCCGTTCGACTGAACGTGGCATTATCCGCGATTATTTCGTCATACTGACGATAGCCCGACGAACGCTCACAGGTCTATACTTTAAATGTCAAAACAACTCGATAAATCGGTCGAAAGAAAGACAGAGGTAAAGCGACAGATGATCGAAATTATAGGCGTAAGCAAAAGCTACGACGGCAAACGAAACGCCGTCGACAACTTGACACTCAGTATACACAACGGTGAGATTTTCGGACTTCTCGGACCGAACGGAGCAGGTAAAACGACGGCGCTGAAACTCATCACGGGGCTCTTGTCACCCGATAAGGGTTCCATCACGATTGACGGTTGCGACATCGAAAAAGATGCGCTCGAAGCGAAGCGTCGGTTCGCCTTTGTGCCTGACAATCCGGAAGTATTTACACGACTCAAAGCAATCGAATATTTGCGTTTTATCGGTGACGTCTACGGTGTGGTAGGTGATGTACGAAAGGCGCGCGTAGATGATCTGGCGAAGAAATTCGGCATCGCCGACGTGCTCAATCAACAGATCAAGACTTTCTCGCACGGCATGCAGCAAAAGCTCATCCTCGTCGGCGCGCTCCTCCACGATCCCGATGCCTGGATATTGGACGAACCGATGACCGGTCTCGATCCCGCCTCGTCTTTTACGCTCAAAACGATGATGCGGGAACACGCCGACACCGGGAAAACGGTCCTCTTCTCAACACACGTCCTGGATGTCGCGGAGAAAGTTTGCGACCGTTTAGGAATCATTGATGACGGAAAACTAATCTTCGTCGGAACAGTCCATGAGCTGAGAGCGCATTACCAAGATGACTCCTCGCTCGAATCTCTTTTCCTGCGCCTCGTAAGCGATACCGAAAACGCTGCGCATGGCGATGCTTTGGTCGAATAGACTGTGATGATTGGACCGGTGACAAGATGAAACAGTTCCTTATACTCATGCGCCCCCTTTGGGTGGAAATGATAGGCGGATTGACGGAACGTACGGGATCTTCTCGCAAGAACAAATCAGGCAAACCGCGTTCTAAAGCCGGAACGGTTGTTCTTTTTATCTTTCTTGCCGCGATGTTTTCCCTGTATTCCGTCTTCATCGGCGTCGGCTTGACGAAACCGCTGATGGCCGTTGGCGCAGAAGACTTATTTATCAGGATCATCGCGATGGCGGCGCCCGTTTTTGCCGTTTTATTCGGCATTTTACAGGCAATCCCGACACTTTATCACGAGAGCAGCATTGAGACGCTGCTCGTGCTCCCTGTCAAGCCGTCGGTCATTACTGCAGCGAAACTGACACAGGCATTTATACCGATTTTTCTCATTACGACTATTCTCTGCTATCCGTCTCTTATCGCACACGGCATCATTACGAAACGACCTTGGGGCTTTTATTTGCAATCAATACCTTTCATGTTATTCGTCACGGTCGCACCGTTCGCCTTGACGGCGATCCTCGTTCTCGTCATAATGCGCTACACGAAATGGGCGCGCAATAAAGATCGATTTCAGCTGATCGCGTCGATTGTGTCTGTCGTTCTCGTCGTCGCTTTCTCACTCTTTGCCAATTTGCAGACAAACGACAACTTTTTAGAAAACAGCGGTATTTTTTCGGATCCCGCGACAGGAATTCTCCTGAATAAACTCGTCAAAATAATGCCGACGTCCGCTTTCGGCACCGCCATGCTCATCAATGCCAACCGCTGGATTACCCTTCTCCACGGCCTCATCGCATGCGCGTTGAACGTTGTTTCCGTTGTACTGATGCTCGCAATCGCCGATAAAATCTATATCCCCGGTGTTCTCGGCACAAAGGGCGGTCAAAGCGCCAAACGGCTCACGGCGACAGAAACATCGCGTAAACTCACGCCGCGAAGCGCATATCGTGCGATTTTGCACAAAGAGTGGAGCTTGCTCCTTCGTACGCCGGCGTTTTTCACGCAGACAGTTTTCTTCGTGCTGTTCTTTCCCGTGATCATGACCGTGTCGTTCGCCATCAGTTTTTCACAGACGTCCGACGCATCGGAGGCGGGGTTTAATGTTATCTCCTTTTTGCGCCTCTGGATTTCGTCCGGCGAGTGGAAAGATTCCATCTGGATTATCGCCTTAGTCGTAGGAGGAGCCGCAACCTTCTTTAGCGGTACGGCGCTCATATCGGCATCGGCGATTTCGAGGCAGGGGGCAACATTCAACATCTCGAAAATAATCCCCGTTCCCTTACGCACACAAGTTCTTGCGTGGCTGTCTCCCGGCATCTTGCTGATGACTGCCATCTGGCTTATCATTACGGTCGCCCTCGCCCTTTTCCTGAACATGCCTCTCAGCTTGGCGCTGCTTGTTTTTGTCATCGCCCTGATCAACTCGTATTCCATGCAGTTGTTGGGATTCTGGGTCGATATGAAAGTGCCGTCGCTCTCTTGGAGCAATGAAATTGAGGCTGTCAAAAACACACGCGCCGGAACCGTATCGTCGCTCGGCGATTTCGCCTACATCGGCGTCTCTGTCGGACTCGCCTTTCTCGTGCGAAAACTCACGGCGGGGAACGATCTCGCTGTCGCCATTATCGTCCTAGCGTTCTACGTCCTCGTCGCTATCGTCTTGACGTTTCTTGTCAAACGGACGGCGCGTCGACTTTTCCAAACGGTTGAACTCTGAGATAATAGAATCGTGCTGGCGACGTTACCGTAAGAAACATCGCCTCCGGTAAAACACAAATGAGATACACATAAAGAAGAAAAGGAGCCACTTTTTCATGACAAAACTTATCGGAAATCTCGTATTCGGTCAATCCGGCGGGCCTACCTCCGTCATCAACTCGAGTGCAGCAGGCGTTTTTCTCGAGGCATTGGATCATCCCGAGCTCATCGAAAATGTATACGGCATGCGCCACGGCATCGAAGGTATTCTCCGCGATGAATTGTATGATATCGGTCAGGAAGATCGTCAAGAGCTCGAATACTTGACGGGAACACCCTCTTCCATTCTCGGCACATGTCGCTATAAACTAGCATCACCCGATGTCGACGACACTGATCTTAAACGCATCCACGAAGTGCTGGCAAAGCACAACATCCGCTACTTCTTTTACAACGGCGGCAATGATTCGATGGATACCTGCTTGAAAGTAGGGCGCTACCTGAAAGCTCAGGAATATGAATGCCGCGTCATCGGCATACCGAAGACGATCGATAACGACTTGTTCGGAACGGATCACTGCCCCGGCTTCGGGTCTTCCGCCCGTTACCTCGCAACGGCGATCTCTGAAGTTTGGCAAGACGCTCACTCGTACAACACACCGATGGCGATCGTCTTTGAATGCATGGGACGTCATGCCGGCTGGCTTACCGGAGCCTCGGCGCTTGCGGGCGTGATCGGGTACGGTCCCGACCTCATCTATCTGCCCGAGGTTCCTTTCGACTTCGATCGGATGCATGAAGATGCACGTCAAGTTCTGAAAGAAAAGAACATCGTCATGATCAGCGTTTCGGAAGGCATCATGACGGCGGACGGCACGCTCGTCGCCGAGCAATTGTCAAGTCGCGCGACCGACTCGTTTGGACACAAACAATTGGGAGGCGTCGCGTCGCTGCTCGCAGATGAACTCGCCGATGAACTCGGAGTCAAAGTACGCGGCATCGAATTCTCCCTGTTACAGCGCTGTGCGGCGCACGTCGCTTCCGGTCGCGACATTGAGGAGGCCATCCTCGCAGGCCGTTCAGGCGTCAAGGCTGCCTTGGATGGCGCGAGCGGCGTGATGATCGGGTTTAAGCGCGCCGAAGGCGAACCGTATCGCTGCGAAATCATACACGTTCCTCTCGAGGAAACGGCAAACAAAGAGAAGGTCGTCCCTCGCGAGTGGATTAACGAGGCGGGTAACTACGTCACACAGGACTTTATCGACTACGCCATGCCGCTCATCGGCGGAGAGCCGTTGCAAAAACATGTAAACGGACTCCCGCGCTTTGCGAGACTGAAGAAAATTCGCGTATAAGAAAATCCGATGGAGAGATCGCTTAAGAGTAGACGATCTCTCCATCGATTATGAGTGAACCTGTCGCCCCTCGCTTCGTCAGCTCAATGCGGACGATCGCTTCGTTCGGCCCCTCGACTTGACGGCAGAACACATCGTTTCCGTCCTCCGTCAGATAACGGCGCATAACGATTATCTGTTTGTCCGCCTCAAGCACTTCAAAAAATCCCGTCTTCAAAACGGGCGTCGATGCGCGCAGCTTCATCAGCTGTCGTACGCGTCTCGTGAAATCGCCCTCCGGCGCACCCCAAGGGTACGTACGCCGGTTAAACGGGTCATCGTATCCTTCCATGCCGAATTCGTCACCGTAATACACTGCCATCGCGCCGGGGAAGGCAAGCTGGAGAAGCATGCCCGCCAAGACGAGCTCTTGACCCTTTTTGCGATCCGCCTTTGACAACGACAGACGCATCCGTTCCTCTCGCTTCGGAGGCTGCGGCTTGCCGGCAAGTTTCGTGATGATGCGTTTCGTATCGTGGCTCCCGAGCAGATTCATTTGACTGTATAAAGACTGCAACGGCGTCACGGAACAGAGGTGATCGAAGCCGCAACGCAAATCTTTTGCGTCGATCTGACCCTTCAGAAAGTCGATCACATATTTGCGGAACGTGTATCCCATGACGGCATCGTGCGTACGTCCGAATAAAAAGTCGCGATGAGATCCGTAGCTGATCTTCGCCGTCGGCTCTTCCCAAATTTCTCCTAAAATATAGGCGTCGGGATTCACCGCTTTTACACGCCTCCTGAGCAACCTCAGGAAGGAATCGGGCAACTCGTCGGAGACGTCGAGCCGGAACCCCGAACAACCGGCTTTAAGCCAATAGGCGAGTACGCCATCGGGACCGCAGATAAACTCTCGATACGTCAGTTCATCTTCGTTGACATTCGGCAGAGAGTGAAAATCCCACCAGCATTCATACGGAGCGATCACGTCACCGTCTTTTGAGACTTTGGGATTAATCAACTGTTCTTCCGCATCACCGTCGAAGCGATACCACGCCGTGTAAGGAGACGGCGTTCCGTCTCGTATCTCCTGCCATGCTCCCACGGAATTGTACCGATCGTAGCGGTTGAAATAGAGGCTGTCGGAGCCGGTATGGCTGAATACTCCGTCCAGTATGACGCCGATACCGAGACTTTTCGCTTTGCTGAAGAGTTCAAGGAGGTCGTCATTTGTCCCGAGAAGCGGATCGACGCTCAAGTAATCGCCCGTATCGTAGCGATGATTCGATCTCGCTTTAAACACGGGATTCAAGTAGAGTGCCGTCACGCCGATGTCGGCCAGGCTTTCGAGTTTCTCCGTGATGCCTGCCAACGTCCCGCCAAAGAAATCACACGCCTCGTAGCCTTCCGGCTCCCTGCCGACAATATCTACTTCTTCGCTCCAGTCGCTGTGCCAGATCCGCTCAGGAAAATGCATCAGCTCAAGCGCTTTCGATTCGTCGAATTGCGACCCGCGATTGTATCGATCGGGAAATATCTGGTAGAGAACGGCGCCTTTCATCCAGTCAGGCGTCTCAAAGTCGGGAGTATAAACCGTTATCTGGAAACCGGGAATCTCCTCACTTCCGTTCGAACGAAAACGCGGACTGAACTTGAGCGTTTTTGCCGTCGTTCCGGCCGTTGATTTGTCAGGAAAACCCCATCGATACCGCTTATCGTAAAACCTGACCTCAAACCAGTAGAAAAACAGGCCGGGCTCATCGTTCATGCGAACATCCGCTGAATAGACGACAGCGCCAACGGGAAGCCGGCTTTCTTTACGTACGCCGTCGGTCTCCTCGTATTCCTCGCGCTGCATCAGCACGTAGCCTTCGCTGAAAGACTCAAGCCCGTAAACGTAAAACAGCCGCACCGAGTGAATAGGGGCCGAAAACTCGGAGAGAGCCAGACGTAATTTTATTTTAGTACCTGTTGTAACTGCACCTTTTGGCGATCTGTAAAACGACGATGTGACATCATGCGTAATGGTGATCACTAATTACCTCGCTTCGGCCGCCATCGCGGCGTATAGTTCCTTATACGCTCCGGCTGAACGATTCCATGAATAGTCGCCTTCCATGGCGGCAACAACCATTTTCGCCCAGCCGGCTTTGTCGTCGCGGTAGAGCGAGGCTGCATCTTTCGCCGTATAGAGCAGTTCATGTGCGTTTATGTTCTGAAATCCAAATCCCGTTCCCGTTTTCTCATACTTGTTCCACGGTTCAACCGTGTCGGCAAGTCCGCCCGTCTGGCGCACGATGGGAATCGTGCCGTACCGCATGGCGATCATTTGCGACAGACCGCACGGCTCGAAGAGGGACGGCATGAGGAAGATATCCGATCCCGCGTAGATGCGGCGCGCCAGGTGGCGGTCAAACTGTATGATCGCACGCATGTTGTCAGGATGTCTCCCCTGAACTTCCTGCAATCGCCTCTCGTACGACGGGTCGCCCGTCCCGAGCACGACGATTTGCAAGTCTTCTTCGAGGAGCTCGTCGATGATGTGGAGCAAAAGGTCGAGCCCCTTTTGCGAGTCGAGCCTCGTGATCATCGAGAAGAGAGGCGTTTTCGATTTTTTAGGAAGATTCAATTCATCCTGTAGCGCTTTTTTACATGCCGCTTTACCGCGAACCCACGCTTTCGGCTTGTAGTTTGCGGCGATTTCAGGATCGGTTGCGGGGTTATAAAGATCGACATCGATCCCGTTCAGAATCCCTGATACTTTCCAACTGTGCTCCGCAAGAAGACCGTTCAATCCCTCGCCGAAATAATCCGTCATAATCTCATGGGCATAAGTCGGCGAAACAGTCGTCACGCGACTCGACCATGCAATCCCAGCCTTGAGAAAGTTCGGCGCGCCATCCTTGAGAACAGCAGTCTCCGTCATGTAAGAATCGGGAAGATCGAGTAGATCCTGAACGACTTCGCGCCCGTGTATCCCCTGGTGCTTGAGATTGTGCAATGTTATGAGACAACGCGTCTGAGGATGATAGTTATGGCTCTGATAGTGAGCCTCCAACAGAACGGGAATCATTCCTGTCTGCCAATCATTGAGGTGCAGAATGTCGGGATGGAATCCCATCGGCTCGCCCATCGCCTCCAAGACGGCACGTTGGAAGAAAGAGAAGCGCTCGATGTCGAACGAATAATCAATGTAGAGACTGTCATGTCCGAAATAAAAATCGTTGTCGATCAGATAGACCGGCACTCCGTTCACTTCCATCGTGAACAGCCCGCTGTACATCGTGCGCCAGCCGAGTTTGATCATCGACCATCTCATAAACCTCAACTGGGAAGCATGGCTCTGCTTGATCCTATTGTAGAGGGGCATGATGATGCGGATATCGACGCCTTGACGGCGGAGCGCTTCAGGCAGTGAACCCGTCACGTCGCCGAGTCCGCCCGTGGCAGCGAGCGGACTCATCTCAGATGATACAAATAACACTTTCATAAGTATCAACTCCTTCATAAGTTTCGAGGATGAACGCTCAAAACACTTGAATACGTTACTATGATTTGCTCTCGTTTACACGATCGCGTTCTTCTCGATGACGATCGGAAACCCTGGCTGGCCTAGCAGTCGACCGTCCATCTTGACGACACTGTTCTTGTCGATGATCACGTGATCGAGAACAACGCCCTCCGAGATTTGAACGTCTTGGAAGAGCACACTGTTTGTCACGCGTGCCCCGCGCCCTATGACGCATCCGCGGAACAGAATACTGTTCTCCACATGCCCCATGATCGCGCAACCGTCGGAAGCGAGTACATTCTTGACGACGCCGCTTTCCGGAGCGACGATACACGGCGCCCTGTTCTTCGCCTTCGTGTAGATCGGCCGATCAATGTCGAAGAGTTTGTGACGAATCTCGGTATCGAGCACTTTCATCGACGCATCGAAGTAGCTTGCCACGCTGTGTATGCGCAACAACGGCTCTTCAAGCTCAACGGCAAGAACACGGAATCTCTTGTAGTTTTGCAGGATTCCCAAAATCGAGAAATCAGCGATACCGCGCGCCATCATTTCCGCCAAAAGCTGCAACAACAGATTGCGCGAAATAACGATCAGACCGACGGCATATTTCTGACTCGTCGATCTCGGGTAATCGACCATCAGATCTTGTACATAGCCATCGTCATCAAGCTCTATCGCCATCGCTAACGGCCCGTCGATCGGTCCGTCCTTATGGTACAGGATGGTGAGATCGGCATGCGATTCGATGTGCGCATTGATCAACGGCTTATAAGATGTATTCGTCACAAAAGCACTGCCGGAAATGACGACGTACCTCTGATCTCCCGTTTTAACGTAATCGATCACGCTCTGCGCATCTGTCCGATCAGGCTCGCGTGTGACCGGATTGATGTAGGGCGGGATCATGTACAATCCCTGCCTCATGCGGTCGAGATCCCACGGTGCGCCCGTTCCCATGTGATCCATGAGCGATTTATATTTCGTCAGCGCGACGACGCCGACGCGTTTGATCCCGCTATTCACCATATTGGACAGCGTGAAATCAATGATGCGAAAACGTCCGGCAAACGGGATGGCGGCGATAGCTCTGGGTTCTGTCAGAGCGCCCAGTTGAATACGCCGATTATCTGCCAAAATGAGCCCCATGGCGTCAGTAATCACAGGCTTACCTCCATTCTGGAATAGTGCGGCACTTCCTTAATAAACTGCGGGTAGTTGCGCGCGTGTTCTGCTCCGATCATTGAGTTGCCGACAATTTTCGTACCTTCCTTGATGATCAAGTTCGGCGCGAATACGGTGATCCCGTCCTTACAGAGCTTGCTATTGACAAAAAGATCGATGCCGTCCTCCTCGTCAGGAGTCGCCCGCACATCGCGTTCAACCCTCGTGTCCATCCCGACGATGCAACGCGTCAGAACGGCACCGGATTCGATATAGGAGCCGGGCATCAGGATCGAATCGGTGACGACGGCACCTTCCTCGACGACAACGTTATAGCTAACGATCGTACTGTGACATTCGCCGAATATCTCCGAGCCGTCCGTAATTGCGGTGTTTTCAACCTTCGAATTGGGTCCGAAATAATGTGAGGGTCGCTGAGGATTCCTTGAGTAAATCGTCCAGCTGATGTCGCGAAGATTGATCACATTCGGATCGTTCAGGAGATCCATGTTGCTTTCCCAAAGCGATGAAACCGTTCCGACGTCTTTCCAATATCCGTCGAAAGCGTACGTGAACACGTCGTATCCGGCATCAATCATTCCCGGTATGACGTTGGCGCCGAAGTCGTTGCGCGAATCCGGATTCGCCTCATCCAAGATGAGACTTTCTCTTAAGACTTTCCACGAGAAGCAATAGATACCCATAGAAGCGAGATTGTTTTTCGGCTCGGCAGGTTTTTCCTCGAACTCTACGACTCGCCCCGTTTCATCCGTATTCATGATCCCGAAACGCGACGCCTCCTCCCAGGGGACTTCGATGACGGCGATCGTCGCCTCAGCTTCGTTTTGGATGTGTGATTCAACCATTTTGAGATAATCCATTTTATAAATGTGATCGCCTGACAAAATGAGAACATACTTCGGATCATAGCTGTCGATAAACGGAATGTTCTGGTAAATCGCATTGGCTGTTCCCTTGTACCAATCATTTCCTACTTGGCTGAGATACGGTGGCAGGATATATGTCCCGCCGTTGTTGCGATCCAAGTCCCAGGAATGTCCGTTTCCGATGTAGGAGTTGAGTTCGAGCGGCTGATATTGCGTCAAAACGCCGACCGCCTCAATTCCTGAATTCGTACAGTTGCTGAGCGGAAAGTCGATGATGCGGTATCGGCTCCCGAACGGCACTGCAGGCTTCGCGACTAACTCCGTCAACACGCCGAGCCTCGATCCCTGCCCGCCGGCTAGAATCATGGCGATAATTTCTTGCTTAGCCATCCATTAAACCTCTTCCTTTCTATGCGATTTCGCCTCGTCCGCAAACTCATAGCGAGACGATCAAAATCACGATTCATATGAATACTTAGCCCGTTATTCCATCATCCGTTTCACATCGTCCAGCCGGAGATCGCGGAATAACACTTCGTTTTATTATTTATCTCCCTCGAACAGCAAGTATAACCCCGCCAGCGGAGGGAGCGGCATATCGATCACCGGGACAGGGTTTTGTGACGACCATTTGTCGTTCGACATGGAATGCGAACCGCCTTCATATTTGAACGGCTGTGCCGGCACTTCGCCTTGTGCGTTTGACGTATTGGCCATCGTCTCGTATAACCCGGGTTTGTCACCTCTCTTCGAAATTGCCGATGAGATCGTGTGGAATACGACGTGCTCTCCGTCGAGTCCACCGTATCCGCTTCCGCCATAACACGTCCAATCGCTATTCAGGAGCAGTCTGTATTGCCCGCGCTTGGGAACGCGCACGCGATACGAACTAAATGACGCAGGAGTCATGTTGAGGATAACGACAATCACCTCGCTCCCATCCGCATTGGTGCGGGCGTACGAGAACACGCTGTTCTGACGGTCATCGGGATCCAGCCAATTAAAGCCGTCCCATGAACGGTCGAGTTCCCAAAACGATGTCCTCGTGCGATAAAAGTGATTCAAATCGCGGCAGAAATCCTGCATTTCCCTGTGGCGCGGGTATTGCAGCATGAACCATTCGAGTTCCTCATAGTATCGCCACTCGATAAATGGCGCGAACTCGTTGCCCATGAAATTCAGCTTGGCACCCGGGTGCGACATCTGGTACATGTAACACGTTCTCAGCGACGCGAACTGACGCCACTGGTCGCCGGGCATCCGACCCAGAAGCGACTTTTTACCGTGTACAACCTCGTCATGTGAAAACGGAAGGATAAAATTCTCACGGAACGCGTACATCATCGAAAAGGTAATTTTATCGTGGAATTGACCGCGCGCGTAATAGTCGGCTTCCATGTAAGCAAGCGTATCGTTCATCCACCCCATATTCCACTTATGCGTGAAACCGAGCCCGCCCTCACTGACAGGAGTCGTCACTCCGGGGTACGGCGTCGACTCTTCCGCCGCGACGATGCAATGCGGGAAATGCTTGCGCACCATGCCGTTCAACGCCTTGAGAAATTCTATCGCCTCGAGATGCTCATATGTCCCCAGAACGTTCGGCTCCGCATCGGGTCGACCGAAGTTCAAATAAATCATGCTGCTGACGGCGTCGACGCGGATTCCGTCAAGGTGGAATTCATCGATCCAAAACCAGGCGCTTGACAAGAGAAATGAACGCACTTCCGTCATTCCGTAGTTAAAGACGAGCGTCCCCCAATCGTCATGTTCGCCGCGCCGCGGATCGGGATCCTCGAAGAGCGGCTCACCGGTGAATCGGGCAAGTCCGAAAGCGTCGCGCGGGAAATGTGAAGGAACCCAGTCGAGAATAACGCGGATACCTGCACGGTGCAATGTGTCGATCAAGTATTTGAGATCAGCCGGAGTTCCATAGCGCGACGTCGCTGCAAAGTAACCCGTTACCTGATAGCCCCACGACGTATCGAACGGATATTCCGTCAAAGGCATGAACTCGACGGCGTTGTAGCCCATATCGACCAGATAGTCCGTAAGCGGTCTCGCGATGTCGCGGTAGCTGTAAACATTGCCGTCGGCGTGGCGACGCCAGCTCCCGAGATGGACTTCGTAAATATTCAGCGGTCCGCCGTCGAGAGCGTCTCGGCGGCGCGCCATATAATCGCCGTCTTCCCACGTGTAATCATTCTCGAAATTGTAGAGTATGGATGCGGTGCCGGGTCGTGTCTCGGCGTGACGCGCGAACGGGTCGGATTTGAGCACGACTCGTCCCGATTGTGTTTGTACGGCATACTTGTAACGTTGCCAATCGCAGGCGCCGGCGATGAAACCTTGCCAAATACCCGTCGTCCCGTACGGTTGCAGACGGTGCGCATTCGAATCCCACCCGTTGAAATCTCCGACGACGCTGACAGACTGCACCCTCGGAGCCCAGACGGCGAACCTGTACCCTTGTTCACCTTCCGGCGAGGTCGCGGGACGTGCACCAAGCATATGATAGCTTTGGTAATTCTTGCCCTGATTGAATAGCCATGCCTGATTCATCGCTGTCATATCTTTCCGACAATCTGCTCATCCGTATCTCCGCATCTCATGGTCTCAGGTACATATCGCCGCAAAAGATAGGATGTAAACCAATTATACACGAGAGTTCGTCGTTTTACCGACTGAGATGCAGTTCGGCAACGGTGACACCGTCACCTCCTTCTCCGTCCCCTCCCGAACGGAAAGACTTGACGCGACGATCGCGCATCAAATAGTCCTGTGTCGCCTTGCGCAACGCCCCTGTCCCCTTTCCGTGCACGATTCTCACGGGCGAAAGACCGGCCAAGACGGCATCATCAAGGAATTGATCGATTTCCCCGATCGCTTCGTCAACTCTTTTTCCCAGAAGCATGAGCTCCGTCGTAGCGCGCATCACGATAGCGGAGCGCAAGCCGGAGGACGTTTCAACTTTTGTCGGTCGCCTACGTCGCTTCGGTTCCTTTTGTCGCCTCGCGGGTCTCAGTTCCGATACGGGAACAGTCACTTTGAAAGAACCCGACTCAAGAACAACTTGATCTTTCGCGTCGGGAAGCTCCCGCAAAACACCGGACACACCGAGCGATCTCGCCTCATAAAGCTCTCCGAGGCGGATACTGTCCGGACTGACAGCAGCATTAACGTCTGGAACGACTGATGAACGAACTCTGTATTTCTTCTCGATCGATGCCAATCGACCTCGCGCTTCCGAGGCGACACGGTGGTCGCCCGTTCCGGCCGATTCCGCCTCGCGGCGCATCTCCTCAAGCAACAGGTCAACTTCCGAACGTGTTTCATCGAGCAGCGACGCAGCTTCTTCGCGCGCTCTCGCCAATAGGCGTTCGCGTTCATCCGCGAGAGCGTCTCTCTCCCTTTCGAGGGCATCTTTTGCCAGGACCGTTTCTCTGCGAAGGCGATCGATCTCCTCTTCCATCGCGCGCGCCTCGCGGTGACTCTGTTCAATCGCCGAGACGAGATTCTCAAAGCGAGTCCCCTCATCCGATATGAGCGCTCTCGCCTTGTCGATGATCGCGCCGTCAAGCCCCAAGCGGCTTGAGATGGCGAAAGCGTTGCTCACGCCGGGAACTCCGATCAAAAGCTTATAGGTCGGTTGGAGCGTCTCCGTATCAAACTCGCAGCACGCATTCTCAACGCCCTCTTCATTCAGCGCATACCCTTTCAGTTCGCGATAATGCGTCGTCGCCACCGTGTGGCAACCGGACTGACGGAGATGATCGAGGATTGCGATCGCAAGCGCCGCACCCTCGGACGGATCCGTGCCGGCGCCGAGTTCGTCGAGGAGGACGAGTACGCCTTCACCGGCAGTCTCCGTGATGCGAATGACTTCACGCATATGCGAGGAAAAAGTTGACAGATTCTGTTCGATGCTCTGTTCGTCACCGATATCGACCTCAATGCTTTTAAACCAAGAAATCTCCGATGGCGTGCGTGCCGGGATAAAGAGCCCGGCCATCGCCATAAGCGTCAAAAGGCCGCATGTCTTGAGCGTCACCGTCTTTCCGCCCGTATTCGGACCCGTGATGACGAGCGTTTTGAACGTTTTTCCAAGTTCAAAATCGATCGGCACGACGCGATCTTTCGGAATAAGCGGATGTCTTGCCTTGTACAAGACGATGACTCCCGAGTCGTTCATCGCCGGTCTGATCGCGTCCATGTCAAGAGCCAGCCGCGCCTTCGCCATCGCAAAATCGAGCTCAGCAAGAACAGTTGTATTCGTAAGTAGCACCGACGCCTGCGTCGAGACTATCGCTGACAGCTCTTTCAAAATTTTTATCACTTCGTGCTGTTCCGCCGCCTCGAGCTCGCGAATCTTATTGTTGAGCTCGACAACGGCCATCGGTTCGATAAATAGCGTGTTGCCGCTCGCCGATGTATCGTGTACGAGTCCTCGAATGGAAGCTCTCCGATCTGAGCGTACGGGGACGACGTAACGACCGCTACGCATGGTGATGAGATGCTCCTGAAGAGCCGAGGCATGCTTCGTCAATACTTTGTCAAGTTCATTCTTGACGGCGTCCTGAGCATCGCGCAGCCTTCTCCTGATCTTGTAGAGCTCCTCGCTCGCGTGGTCAAAGAGTTCATCTTCTCCGGCGATGGACTGTTCCAAACGCCGCAAGAATCCCGGCAACGGCTCCAACATTCTCGCCTTTCGGTGAATCGCGGAGTCGTCCGATGAGTCTTCGTCGTACGGATGATCGGCGACGGCGTCGAGCATCCGATCGACGGCGCGAAGAAAAGACGCAATTTTTAACAACTCTCCACATTCGAGCGTCGCCCCTGCCGAAGCCCGACTTACAATCGGGCGTATGTCATCGATACCGCCGAACGGCAAGTCGCCCCATTTGATTAATCGCCTGAAGGCATCTTCCGTCTCCTCTTGCCAATCAAGTGATAACGTTAGCGACGTAGCAGGCAAGAGCTCGCGACAGAGCATGCGACCGATTGACGTGCGCGCCTGCTGAGCAAGGAGGTCGATGATCACCGTAAATTCGAGTTTTGCGAGAGATTTATCTGTCATACGCCTACTGTCGATCGCGACGATTGTTTACAGCACGCAACGCGCGGATTTGAGTGACAGCGTAGTGGATCGTCGCACTGAAAGAAACGAGAACAGGAATAATGAAAATGAAATCTTTTACCCACATGTATTTTGTCGGAAGGAGGTAGACAACACCCACGGCGATGACGAAAAGAAGGGTCGAAAACTTGCCGAGTCGATCAGAGTACACGACGACTTGGTGCTTTGTAAGAAGGACGGTGCTCGCAAACAACATGAACGTTTCACGCAACACATAAAACAGGGGGACCCAAAGGGGGACGAGCCCTATGGAAAAAAGCATGATGACCGTCACGACCTGAAATACTTTATCGACGAATGGATCGAAGAGCTTTCCGAACTCCGTCATCATATTGAAACGGCGCGCAATGAAACCGTCCAGAATATCCGTCAGCCAAATACCGGCAAAAATGATCACGGTGACGAGACGCTTTTCCGGCCAATGTGTAATCAGAATGGCAAGCGGGACAATGGCCAGCAACCTGATAATCGTCAGAACATTCGGGATATTGAGAATGAATCGAACGCTAACGCCCGAGTCCGCATGCGAATCCCCCGCCATGTCCGACGTGTCATCCGTTCCGGCTTGAACGTTCGACGCGGTTGAACTTGCCTCTCGGGCGGTTTTGTGATCGAGTTGTGATCCATTCGATGCGTTCATTAAGACATGCCACTTTCAATAAAACAACCTTATAAATCGAGCGACGAGCGCGCCGGACGCGCTACTTACCGCCTTTCATAATATAACACGTTCATGTAAACTTTAGATTAAACCGAAGTTCTCCGCTCCGAATCTTTCCATAAGCAACATCGACGTTTCATGTGTCCACTCCACACGCAAATCGTCTTCGGCGGGGAGCAGAGACCCGCTGTGTTCTTCAAAAATTCTGAGGGGGATTTCTCCGGAAAAATATTGAACAGCGGACCGCAAAGCGAGGAGCTCCTCCCTCGACTCTCCCTTGACTCTGAAGACAATTTGCTTCGGCTTAAATTCGTAAGTATCCGTCATTTTCCGATTGTCGGGCGGCGTACTGACGCCGGGATCGGAACGATGACTCGGACGGTGTTCACGTCTCTCCTGTTGACGTGAATAGCCATTACGGTTATTTGAACGACCGTTTCCGCGCTCCTTTCCCCTGACGTGTCTCTCCACGTAACCGGCTTTCTTAAACTCCTCCGGCAACTCACGCATGTCGCTTGTCAGAGGCGCAATTATTTCCGCAAGCAGTTTAGGCTCTTCATCGCGCATATCGGCAGTTCCGGCAATGACAAGCACGCTACGATCGTCGAGGAGATGGTGGTATTTCTCGTACACTTTCGGAAAAACGACAACTTCCCACAGTCCTCCTTCATCCTCCAAAGCGACAAACGCCATTCGTTCATTTTTATTCTTTGTAAAATGATCGCGACGACTCGCCACCAGCCCCGCCATGATCAGGCGATCGCCGGCACGTATGTTCACGGCCAGTCGTTCACGGCCTTCCTCAAAATCATGCGATTCGTCGTCGATGTCGTCTTGCCTCAGCTCATTGCTGGTAATGAGCGGAAGTGTTTCAAGCGCCGCTTGATAAGAGCCGAGAGGGTGTCCCGTCACGTAAAGTCCCGTCATCTCTTTTTCCATGGCGAGTTTCTCAAGCAAAGGAAAGTCAGGAACATTTGGATATTCGGGCTCGTCAGGTCGGGCGAACGCTTCGTCCGTTGCGAGTTCGAAGAACGATATCTGCCCTTCCATCGTATTTCGCTTCGCAGCCAATACGCTGTCGGTGAACGGATCAATCACGGCGATCATCTGTGAGCGCGTGATGCCGAAGGTATCACAGGCAGAGGATCGGACGAGGCTTTCCATCATCTTTTTGTTCATCGCCGTGTCGGACATACGTCTCAGAAAATCGCCGAACGACTTGAAAGGCCCGTTCCGCTCTCTTTCCGAAACGAGCGCCTCGATGGCTTCGCGTCCGACGTTTTTGACGGCGCCGAGCCCGAAGCGGATGGCATCACCTTCAGGCGCAAAACGGGCGACGCTCTTATTGATATCGGGAGGCAAAACGCGAATGCCCATCGCCTCCGCCGTACCGACATACCGCCCCGCCTTGGTCAAATCCCCGAGGTATGAATTCAACATCGCCGCCATGAATTCGACAGGATAATAATGCTTGCACCATGCCGTGTAATACGCGACAGCAGCGTAAGGAGCCGCATGCGCTTTGTTGAAGGCATAACCGGCAAAAGCTCTGATGTCCTCAAATAACTTAGTAGCTACTTTCCGCGACACGCCGTTGGCAAGTGCGCCCGGCACGACCGCGCCTTTTTCATCGACGCCGCCCTCAATAAAGAGAGTCCGCAGGCTCTGCAAGAGTTCCTCATTCTTTTTGCCCATCGCACGGCGCACATTGTCGGCCTGCCCCATTGAGAAACCTGCAACCGCGCGTACAGTGCGCATGACCTGTTCCTGATAGACCATGACTCCGTACGTCACTTCAAGAATCGGTTTCAATAGCGGTGTGTCGTATTTAATCTTGCTGGGATCGTGACGTGCCTCGACATAGCGAGGAATCTGGTCCATAGGCCCCGGACGGAAAAGCGAGATGCCGGCGATAATGTCCTCAAATGTCTCCGGCTTTAAGTCGCGCATAAACTGCGTCATGCCGCCGCCCTCCAGCTGGAACACGGCGTCCGTATCACCGCGACTGATCATTTCATAGACATTCGGGTCGTCAAATATCATCGAATCGAAATCAATGCCTCTCCCTGTCTTATCCTCGACAAGCCGCGATGTCTCCTGCAAAACGGTCAACGTGCGAAGTCCGAGGAAATCGAATTTCAGAAGGCCGACATCCTCAATATCGTCTTTCGTAAACTGAACGACAATCGATTCATCATTACGTGCGAGCGGCGCAATTTCGCATACGGGTTTTCCGGCAATGATAACACCTGCCGCATGCGTCGAAGCGTGACGAGGCATGCCCTCAAAACGTTTGGCGAGATCGATCACGCGCTTTGTCACGGGATCGTCTTCGTAGAGTTTCTTCAAATCGGGATTTAAACCGAGCGCTTTGTCGATCGTCATCTTCAGCTGATTCGGCACCATTTTTGCGATGCGGTCCGTCTCCGCGTAGGAAAGGTCTAGAGCGCGCCCGACATCGCGAATGACGGCGCGGGCGGCCAAGGTACCGAATGTGATGACTTGACAGACGTGATCGGCGCCGTATTTGTTTGTGACGTATTCGATCACTTCGCCGCGCCGCTCATAACAAAAATCGACGTCAAAATCGGGCATGCTGACGCGTTCCACGTTAAGGAACCGCTCGAAGAGGAGACCGTATTGAAGAGGATCGATGTCCGTGATAAATAGCGTGTAGGCGACGAGCGAAGCGGCGCCCGAACCGCGACCCGGACCTACCATAATGCCTTGCTCCCGCGCGTAGCGGATGAAATCCCAAACGATCAGGTAGTAATCGGTGTACCCCATACTGTTGATGACGTCGAGTTCATAATCGATGCGGTCGAGATAATCCTCGCGCGGGATCCCCGTCTTCCTCGCCGCCATGCGCCGGTCAAGCCCTTCCATGCAAAGGCGCCTAAGCATTTCGACGGACGTCTCCCCCGCCTCCGTTTCAAAATGCGGTAAAGAGAGTTTCCCGAATTCAAGCTCTACTTGACAGCGCTCCGCGATCAAGGATGTGTTCGTCAGCGCTTCCGGCGTCGATGCGAACATCTCGGCCATCTCTTCCGGAGAGCGCACATACAGCGTGTCCGTATCCATTTTCATGCGGTCGGGCGAGTTCAGCGTTTTGCCCGTCTGCATACACAGGAGAACTTCGTGCGCAAAAGCGTCATCTTTGTTCAGGTAATGACAATCATTCGTGGCGACGAGCGGAATGCCCGTCTCACGACTGATTTTGATTAACTCCTGATTGACGACGGCCTGTTCGGGTATGCCGTTCGCCTGTATTTCAAGGAAATAGTTATCGGCGCCGAACAGATCGCGATGTTCCAGAGCAACTTCGACGGCTCTGTCGCGCTGCTCCTCGAGTATGAGACGCGGCACCTCACCCGACAGGCACGCCGAAAGTGCGATCAGTCCGCCATTATACTTTTTCAGCAACTCTTTATCGATACGGGGACGGTAATAAAACCCGTCGACAAAACCTGCGGAAACGAGCCTAATCAGATTGTGGTAACCCTCGTTATTCTCGGCGAGAAGGATGAGGTGTGACGGCTCGCGATCGAGCGCTCCCTCCTTCTCCAGGTGGCTGCGAGGCGCCACGTATACTTCACACCCGATGATCGGATGAATACCGTTCGCCTTCATCGTCCTGTAAAAATCGAGGATCCCGTACATCGCACCGTGATCGGTAATGGCGCACGCATCCATCCCCATCTCCTTCAAACGTTGAGGGAGTTCTTTAATACGGATAGCTCCGTCCAGAAGGCTATATTCAGTGTGAAGGTGTAAGTGCGTAAACGCCATAGGAAGTTATTCTTCCAACAATCCGTTGACGCGGTCGAGGACGATCTGCTCGTACTTCTTTTGACGCGCTTCCGTATCGTTACGATCATCACCGTAGCAACCGAAGTAGACTTTTATTTTCGGTTCGGTGCCCGACGGCCTGACACACATGAAGTCGAGCCCGCCCAATTGGTACAAGAGGACGTTGCTCTCAGGAAAGTCCAGCTCCTCTTTCTCTCCCGTGGCGAAATCCAACATCTTACCTCGCTTGAAATCGGAAAGCTTCCGAATACCGAGCGCCTCAAATTCATCGAGAGGATTCTCGCGGAGTCCGTTCATTGCATAGGCGATTTTTTCCTGACCGACCTTTCCCTCGCGGTAGATCGAGATCGTATTCTCCGCGGCGAACCCGTACTTGCGATACAACTTTTCGACGCGATCAACAAGCGTCTCGTTATCCTCCGCAGCGACAGCGGCGATCTCCGCAATCATCAGACAGCTGACGACAGCGTCTTTGTCGCGCACGTCTTTCCCTACGAGATAGCCGAAGCTCTCCTCGTAACCGAATTCGAACGAACCGCCCCTGACATCTCCGTATTTTTGAATCTCCTGGGCGATGTGTCTAAACCCTGTCAACGATAAGTACAAGCCCGTCCCGTAATGCTCCGAAATAGCCTCCGTCAAGCGCGACGAGACGATGGTGGAGACGCAGAACGAACCGTCACCCAATTCACCGCGCGCATCTTTCGTGCCCAAAACGTAGTCCATCAGCAAAAGACCGATCTCATTACCCGACAGGAGCACGAACGCATCGTCTTGCGTTCTGACGGCAACGCCGACACGGTCGGCATCGGGGTCTGTCGCGAGCACGAGGACGGCGCCCGTTCTTTTCGCTTGCGCAATGGCGAGTTCCAACGTCTCGGCAAGCTCCGGGTTCGGCGTCGGCGTCGTGGGGAAGTTGCCATCAGGCAGCTCCTGCTCCTTTACGACCTGTACATTCGTAAACCCGTGCTTCTTTAAAATACGACGAACCGGCTTGTTACCCGTACCGTTGAGCGGCGAATAGACAATAGGAAGGTCGTGATGTTTGCGAACGAGCTCACCGTTCAGCGTCAGGGACAGCAACATTTCGTCATACTTTTCGTCGAGCTCCGCACCCATAAAGTGAAACAACGGGGATCGGCTCGCCTCCTCGAAAGAGAGAGTCTTCTCGAGAACGCCCGTAAGGTCCGTCACCGTCGCCATCACTTCGGCGACATGGTCGGCATCTTCCGGCCCGAGCTGTGCGCCGTTGTCGCCGTACGCCTTAAAGCCGTTGTAAATCTTCGGGTTGTGGCTTGCTGTCATCATGACGCCGCCGACACACCCGTGTTGACGGATGGCATACGACAGAAGCGGCACGGGACGCAGCTCGTCGGAAAAATAGACGCGCAGTCCGTTCGTGATGAAGACTGCAGCCGTAAGCTCTGCAAATTCACGCGAACGATTACGCGAATCGTACGAAATGGCGATCCCGCGCTCGCACGCCTCTTCGCCAAGCGATTTGAGGTGAAGAGCAAAACCTTCCGCCGCGCGTGCAACCGTATATTGATTCATACGGTTCGTGCCGGCGCCCATAATCCCGCGTAATCCGGCCGTTCCGAACTGAAGATCTTGATAAAAACGATCTTCGATTTCAATCGTGTCGTCCGCAATCGCAACGAGTTCCGCCAGCGTCGATGCGTCGATCGCCGGATTATCCAGCCAGCTTTGATAAATAGTTTGAGCACGTGAAATAGACATAACAATCTCCCTGTAATTGAAGTAGTTTACTACTGATCAGTTTATCACAGAGAAGAGATCGTCCGATACAAAATAAGGAGCAGGTGAGACCGATCCGAAAGAGCCTTAGCGCAAGCGCGCCTCGACCCGAGAAGTGTCACTTAAGGGGGAATTTACTTTGACCCCATTTCGCCTTTGAGAACGATCAGCTGATCGCGAAGAATGGCGGCGAGCTCGAAGTCGAGACGCGAAGCGGCCGATCGCATCTCCTTTTCCACTTGCTTCGCACGTTTTTGGAGCTCGTGATACGTCCACTTCGAGATTTCCTTTTCAAAGAGTTCAATCTGTTCGATTGCGTCAAGTCCCTCATCGGCGACAATATCAAAAGTTGTATCAATCAGGTCATGAATCTCTTTTTTGATCGTTGTCGGCGTAATACCGTGTTTTTCGTTGAACGCGTTCTGAATTTTACGGCGGCGATTCGTCTCGCTGATCGCTCTCTCCATTGATGCAGTGATCTCGTCAGCATACAAGATGACGCGACCGTTCACATTGCGCGCGGCGCGCCCGATGATCTGGACGAGCGACGTCGTCGAACGGAGAAAGCCCTCCTTATCTGCGTCGAGAATGGCGATCAACGACACTTCCGGCAAATCGAGTCCTTCCCTCAGAAGATTGATGCCGACAAGCACGTCGAAATCGCCCGTTCGCAATTTGCGCAGAATGGCCAACCGCTCGACCGTCGCGATATCGGAGTGCAAATATTCGACGCGCATGCCTTCTTCCTTGAAATATTCAGAGAGAGACTCGGCAAAACGTTTTGTCAGTGTCAAAACGAGGGAGCGTTCGCCGTTCTCCGTCGTCTCGCGAATGGCAGCCAGCAAATCTTCCATCTGATTCTCGACGGGGCGCACGTAAACGATCGGATCGAGCAATCCTGTCGGCCGGATGAGTTGTTCAACTATCTGCGTCGACTGTTCGAGTTCATAAGATGCCGGCGTCGCGGAAACGTAAAGCGTCTGCCCTGCCCTTTCCTGAAACTCATCGAACGTCAGAGGGCGATTGTCGAAAGCCGACGGGAGACGGAAGCCGTATTCGACGAGCGAATCCTTGCGCGAGCGGTCCCCTTTGACCATCGCACCGATTTGCGGAACGGTGACGTGCGACTCGTCGATAAAGAGAAGATAATCATCCGGAAAGAAGTCCATCAACGTATAAGGCGGCTGACCTTCCTCTCTGCCCGTCAGATGGCGCGAATAATTCTCGATGCCTTTACAAAAGCCCGTCTCGATCATCATGTCCATGTCATAGCGCGTGCGCTGCTCAAGGCGATACGCTTCGACGAGTTTGCCTTCGCCGCGCAAGACTTCAAGCCTTTCTTCAAGCTCCGCCCCGATGGCGAGCACTGCACGTTTCATCTTTTCCGTCGTCGTCGCATAATGGCTCGCCGGGAAGATGGCCACGTAGTTTCGCCCCGTAATCGTGCGCCCGCTCACCGCGTCGATCTCGCGAATTTCCTCGATCTCATCGCCGAAAAAACTGACGCGCGTCACCTTGCTTTCCTCAGAGGCGGGGAAAATATCGAGCGTGTCGCCTCGGACTCGGAATGTCCCGCGCTTCAGTTCGTAATCATTGCGCACATACTGTATGCGTACGAGATCCTCGATGACCGATTCCCGCGATCTTACCATGCCGGGGCGCAGGCTGACCATCAGGCTCTTGTAATCGTCGGGATCGCCGAGACCGTAAATACACGAAACGGACGCGACGACGATGACATCGCGGCGCTCAAGAAGAGACGACGTCGCTTTGTGCCTCAGTCTATCGATTTCGTCGTTAATCTGGGCGTCTTTTTCAATGTAAAGATCACGCGACGGGATGTACGCCTCAGGTTGGTAATAGTCGTAGTAACTGACAAAGTACTCGACGGCGTTGTCGGGGAACAAGCTCATAAACTCTGCCGTCAGCTGACCTGCGAGCGTTTTATTATGGGCGATGATCAGCGCCGGGCGCTGCGTCTTTTCGATGACGCTCGCCATCGTGAATGTTTTGCCGGAACCCGTCACACCCAACAGCGTCTGGCCTCGATCTCCGCGCTCGATGCCGCGGACGAGCCGTTCGATCGCCTCCGGCTGATCACCCTTGGGTGTCATGTCGGTGCGCAAAGTAAACACGCCGGGCAATACTTTGTCTTTCGGATGTATCGTCATGTATTTCTCAACCGTATCTTATTGCCGCTTTAAACGGTGTCGTTGTCATCGGAACGTAACGGCGGAAGAAAGGACAGCTCCTCAAGTTTTTTACGCACGGCAGCGAAATCTTGCCAGAGCAATGTCTTGTTTCGAGGATCGCGCAACACATATGCCGGGTGGAACGTCGGCAACACATAACAGTTATTCGTCTCGATCCACAAACCGCGTACTCTCGTAATGCCCTCATCCGAACCCGTGAAATACTTATAAGCCGTCCCTCCCATCAGGAGATAAACCGTCGGCCTCACAAGCCTGAGCTGTTCGCTCAGAAGCGCGCGACATTGCGCCGCTTCTTCCCTCGTGGGGACGCGATTGCCGGGCGGCCGACATTTGACAATGTTGCAAATATGGTAATCGTCTTCCGTAAGGCGGAAGCTTGCCAATAGAAGATCTAGGAGTTTACCTGATCGACCGACGAACGGTATTCCCAGACGATCCTCATCGGCGCCCGGTCCCTCGCCGAGAATCATCAGCGGCGCCTTGATGCCGCCTCGCCAGACGACAACATTTCGCCGCGACTCGGCGAGGTCGCACGCTCGACACGAAAGACATTTGTCGACAAACTGATCCCATTGCGCTTGAATCGTCATGGACGAACCTACCCTTCTAAAAGTGCGTTTACTCCACTGATTAAGATTATGCCACCTTTACCGCAAGTAATGCACATGAAGCGATTATACCCGTTAAGCTCACCTTCGACACTGAACACTGCTACCGAGCGTGAACAGTAATTCGATATTAACTGCAAAATTGCACGCCGACACTGAGCGTGAACATTAATTCGACATTAACTGCAAAATTGCACACCGACACCGAGCGTGAACAATAATTCGATATTAACTGCAAAATTGCACGCCGGTGTGCAGGAGTGCAGAGTGTTCGGACAATTAGCGCGACGAAAAGGGAGGCTATCTCATTATCGCCCTTTATGAACGGTTTCGAGACAGCCCCTCTATATCAATGAAATTTTGTTTTGGTGACTTCAGTATCAATACAGTTTTGCACCGGCAGGTATGTTGTCGTCCAGAATCAGAAGATTCAATCCTTCTTCCCCGTCATATTCATACACTGCAGAGATGACCATTCCTTGTGATGGGATACCCATCATCTTTCTTTCCGGCAAATTAGTTATCGCAACCAAAGTTTTTCCAATCAGGTCTTCTGCGTCGTAGTATTCCTTAATCCCTGACAAGATTATTCTGTCTTGGCCTGAACCGTCATCCAATGTGAATTTTAACAATTTATTGGATTTCGGCACTTCTTCACAATTTAAGACTTTTACTACCCTAAAATCTGATTTCGAGAAAGTTTCAAAATCAACCATGTCTTCAAACAGAGGCTCAACTTTGACCTTGGAAAGGTCTAATTTCTCTACATCGGTCGTAATCTGGTCGTAAGGTTTTGCACTTCCCTCATCTGACGTTTGATCTTCGGCGGCTTGACTGCTCAACGGCTTCATTGTCGGGAACAACAACACGTCTCGTATCGACGGCTGATCCGTCAGGAGCATGACGACGCGGTCGATACCGATGCCGAGGCCGCCCGTCGGAGGCATCCCGATCTCGAGCGCTTCGATAAAATCGTCATCGGGCATCGTCGCTTCTTCATCGCCCGCCTCGCGCCTTTTCTCCTGATCAGCAAACCGTCGCGCTTGATCGAAAGGATCGTTCAGCTCGGAGTAAGCGTTCCCGTGTTCTCTCCCGTAAATAAAGATTTCAAAACGTTCCGTCAGGCGACCGTCCGTACCTTGCTTTATCTTTGCCAAAGGTGACACTTCGATCGGATAGTCGATAATGAACGTAGGCTGGACAAGATGCTCTTCGGCATACTCTTCAAAACACTCGCTCAGCGCCTCGCCCCAAGTCATCGTCGCGGGAACATCGTCGAGGCCTCGCTTGCGGGCAGCTACACGCGCTTCCTCATCCGTCGCGATTAAATCAAAATCAACGCCTGCGAACTCGCGGACGGCTTCAATCATCGTCATTCTTCGCCACGGCGGCGCCAAAGAGATCTGCGTCCCTTGGTATTCGATTTCATACGTGCCGTTAATGTCCATGCAGGCACCGGAGATGAGCGCTTCCGACAGCTCCATCATAGAATGGTAGTCTCCGTACGCCTCGTAAAGCTCGAGCATCGTGAACTCGGGATTGTGCCGGTTGCTCATCCCCTCGTTTCTGAAATTGCGGCCGATCTCGTAGACGCGCTCCAATCCGCCTACGATGAGGCGCTTGAGATAGAGCTCCGGTGCAATGCGCAAATACAAATCGAGGTCGAGCGCATTGTGGTGCGTCACGAAGGGACGCGCCGTCGCGCCGCCGGGAATGGTGTTAAGAAGCGGCGTTTCTACCTCAAGGTACTGTCTGCGCTCGAGTTCTTCGCGCATGAAACTGATGATTCGACTTCGCTTGATGAACGTATCTCGCACTTCAGGGTTCACGATCAAGTCGAGGTAGCGTTTCCTGTACCGCGTGTCGGTGTCGCGCAACCCGTGGAACTTCTCCGGAAGCGGCCGCAAGGATTTGGCGAGCAGCCTCCACTCTCCGTTGCGGATCGATATCTCACCCATCTTCGTTCGGAAGACCTCGCCTGTGACCTCGACGAGATCACCGATATCGAGGTTCTGCCACGCCGCGTACAACTCATCCCCGAGATTGTTCAGCCTGCTGAAAATCTGGATCGTACCCGATCGGTCCAGCAAATCGGAAAAAGAGACCTTTCCCATGCCGCGCTTGGCGAGAAGACGTCCCGTGACCGTCACCGTCTCGTTTTCCAGATGCTCAAAATCCGCTACGATGTCTGCGGCATGGTGTGTCTGCCGCGCCGTCGTTATCTGATAAGGGTCTTGACCGCATTCTTTTAATGCGCGCAGTTTCTCGATCCGGAAGCCCATCTGCTCCGGGACAGATTCCATTCGTTCAACCGGGTGTTCCTGCTCTGTCATTCATCTCATCCTTTTGGTCTCGATATTCTCATGATCGTATAGCTATAAATTCCGGACGGCGTCGTCACCTCCACGGTGTCGCCCTTGCGTTTACCGAGAATTGCCTGTCCGACAGGCGAATCGCTGGAGAGTTTGCCGATGAAAATATCTTCCTCTTTTGCCGATACGATCATGTACTCGACTTCTTCGCCTGTGCTGTCATGGCGCAGGAGAACGTTGCCGCCGAGCGTTACACGCGTGCGGCTGATGTCTTTTTCATCGATCACTCTCGCATTCTTGAGAATCCGTTCGATTTCCATGATACGGAGATCGTTGTCGGCGTAAGCTTGCTTCGCGTCATCGAATTCGGAGTTTTCCGTCACGTCGCCGTGCGACCGCGCCTCTTTCAACCTCTCCGCAATTTGCGCCGCGATGCGCGTTTTACGGTCTTCCAGCTCCTCTTGGTACTCGCGAATCTTGCCGTATGTCATTTCATAGACTACTTCTGCCATAATACCTGCTTCCTTTGATGTTTATTCTAAAAACCTGAGTAAATCAGTTTTCCATTTGGCTTTCTTTGCGAATGACGTCGTGGGCTCCGCCCTCCACAATGCTCGTCGGCGAGACGACGACAAATCTCGACCTCTCCCGGAATTCTTTAAGATTGATTGAACCGCAGGCGCACATCGTCGATCGTATCTTCGCAAGTGTCACGTTAACATTGTCCGCCAGTTTACCGGCATACGGAACGTAAGAATCGACACCTTCTTCAAAGTGCATGTGCCCTTCGGTCCCACCATCTTCGTATCGCTGCCAGTTGCGCGCCCTGTTCGACCCTTCTCCCCAATACTCTTTGACGTAACTCCCCTGCAACAACACGCGCCGCGTCGGGCTTTCGTCGAATCGGGCAAAATATCGCCCGAGCATGAGAAAATCTGCCCCCATCGCAAGCGCAAGCGCCATGTGGTAATCGTAAACAACGCCTCCGTCAGAGCAGATAGGAATGTAGACACCTGTCTCCTCAAACCAGCGATCTCTCTCTTCCGCCACGGCGATCAGTGCCGACGCCTGACCGCGTCCGATCCCCTTCTGCTCTCTCGTGATACAGATGGAACCGCCGCCAATGCCTACCTTAACAAACGACGCCCCAGCCTCTGCGAGGTAGCGAAAGCCTTCCCCATCGACGACATTCCCGGCACCGAGCACAAAATCGTCGCCGTACTCCGATCGGATATAGTCGATCGTGTCTTTTTGCCATTCGGAAAAGCCATCGGACGAATCGACACAGAGGATATCACATCCGGCTTCTATGAGAGCGGGTACTCTTTCCCGATAGTCGTGCGTATTGATACCTGCGCCGACGAGAAGGCGTTTGTGAGAATCGAGCATCTCGTAGGGGTTTGCTTTGTGCTGATCGTAATCTTTCCTGAAGACAAGCGACACGAGTCGGCCCTCCTCGTCGATGATCGGGAGCTGATTGAGCCTGTGGTCCCAGATAATGTCATTGGCTTCACTGAGCGTAATACCTTCCCGACCGAATACGATGTCTTCAATCGGCGTCATGAAATCGCGAACCGGCATCTCCGGGTCCGCACGAGAGACACGGTAATCACGACTCGTGACAATACCGAGCAGTTTGCCCGATGATGTCCCGTCGTCGGTAATCGGGACGGTCGAATGGCCTGTGCGTTCCTTCAAGCGGATGATATCCGCCAATTTATCGTCAGGCTTCAGGTTACTGTCGCTAGGGACGAACCCCGCCTTGAATTTCTTGACTTTGCGAACCATGTCGCACTGTCTTTCAATAGGTTGCGATCCATAGATGAAAGACAGGCCGCCCTGCCGAGCAAGCGCGATCGCCATGCGATCATCGGAAACGGCTTGCATAATCGCCGAAACGAGCGGGATATTCAGCGATAAGGGGCATTCCTCCTCCGCAGGACGATACCGTGTCAGCGGCGTCTTTAGATTGACACGATCGGGAATACATTCACGCGTCGTCAGATTCGGTACTAATAAGAACTCGCTGAACGTTCTGGAAACGCCGGGAATCATCTTGCCCATATCACACCTCCTTTGAGCGCTTTCGCTCGATCGCCTTTTCTACGAAGGCGCGAAACAACGGATGCGGACGCGTCGGCCGAGATTTAAACTGAGGGTTGGAAATAATGCCGATGAAAAAGGGATGGTGCGGCCATTCAAACGCATAGACCCATCGGCCATCGGGAGACATACCGGAAAAGCGTAACCCCGTCGCGGCCAGCGCCTCCGAATACGCTGGGTTGAACTCGCGGCGATGGTGGTGACGCTCCGAGACTTCGTCCGCCCCGTAAATAGCGCGAAGCATTGAGCCTTCCTCCAGCGCCATCGGGTGCGCACCTCTGCGCATCGGCCGCTCACTGATCGGTATCTTCGCAAGATTTTTCTTCATCTCAGCCGTCAAGTTAGCGTAATAAAAAATATCTTGACAGTCTTCAAGCTCAGCCTCATCCGAATGCGCTTTGGAGAGCCCCGCGACGTGGCGGGCGATGTCTACCATCGCCATCTGCATGCCGAGCCCGACACCGAAGAAGGGAATCCCCTGCTCGCGCGCGCTTCGAGCCGCGGCAATCATGCCCTCCATGCCGCGCGCCCCGAAGCCGTTCGGAACGATCACAGCGTCGACGTTCGCCAAGCGCCGATCGACTTCCTCATCGGAAATATTCTCGAGCTCCTCGCTCGCGATCCAGTCAATCTCAGGCAATACGCCGAGGGCGATGCCGGCATGGTCGAGCGATTCAATAATGCTGTAGTACGCGTCCTGAAGCTCCGTGTATTTTCCAACGAGCGCCACGGTCAATTCTTCACGTTCAGCGCGCGTCTTCTCGATCAACTGCCCCCAATCCTCAAGATCAGGTTCGGGCGCATCGAGACAGAGACGCTCACAGACGTTAGCGGCGAGTCCTTCCTTCTCCAAAATCAAAGGGAGCTCGTAGATCGATTCGCAATCGATGTTTTGAATAACCGACTTTGTGGGAACATTACAGTACAAACCTATTTTTTCGCGGATGCTCTGGTCGAGCGGCAGTTCCGTGCGGCAGACGAGAATATCGGGCTGTATCCCGAACGAGAGCAACTTCTGTACGCTGTGCTGTGTCGGTTTCGTTTTCAATTCACCCGGTTTGTTTAAGTAAGGCAACAGCGTGACGTGGATAAAAAGGCAATTCTCTCGTCCGACCTCATAACTGACTTGACGTATCGCTTCAATGAAGGGTTGCCCTTCCATGTCACCGATCGTGCCGCCGATCTCGGAGATGACGACGTCGACTTCCCCGCCCTCGGAGACCAAGTAGATGTGATCTTTGATTTCATTGATAATGTGCGGGACGACCTGCACCGTACCGCCATCGTAACCGCCCGAGCGCTCGCGCGTGATGACGTTGAGGTAGATGCGCCCCGACGTGATATCACTTTCACACGTCAAATTCACATCGGTAAATCGCTCGTAGTGACCGATATCGAGATCGGTCTCCGCCCCGTCTTCCGTCACGAAAATTTCACCGTGTTGTGTGGGATTCATTAGTGCTGGGTCAACGTTGATATAAGGATCGAACTTTTGGATACGGACGTTCAGACCTCTCGCGATAAGGAGTCTGCCGAGCGCCGCCGCCGTGAGCCCCTTCCCTAAACCTGATACAACACCGCCTGTAACAAAGATATGCTTCGTCGCCATCTTTACGTTCCTTCTCACCTAAAATTCATCTCATTAGAGCTCTCATGCGCCTTATCTGAAAGACAAGCTGCCAAAGCACCGAACAATAACAACCGCGACGACCGATCGATGACAAAACACACGATGTCACGAAACACCTCTTCGCCACAATTCGATTACGAATAACGAGATATCGGCGTTTGACCTTTACAAACTATACCACTATCATGCATCTTTCACACGCCACTTGTTCAGCAAAATGGATTTTGTGCATCTATCTTATTTCTGCATCGGAGAACGTTAGGCCCGGTACACCGAAAAAAGGGGCGATCTACCGACCGCCCCCCTGTAAACGAATTCATCCGTCAGTCTAATTTAGCTGCTTTGGTCTTCTCCGATTCTCTTCTTCTGAACGACCATCACGGCACCCAACACAATGAGAAGTCCGCCGGCATAGACGACCCAGCTAGTCGACTCACCGGTAGCGGGTAGTGCGGGCTGTTTTTCTGTTTCGCTTTCGACAACTGAAATCTTCTTGGTGACTTCACCTTTCGTTTTTGTCTTGATACCGATGACGTGGTCACCCTTAGACAACGTATCCAAGAATTTCTTCGCCAGCTTAACGATGAGACTTCCATCCTCCAAGGTGTAGTTCTCAGCCTTGTGCTCCACGAGTGTGCCGTCTACGTATAAAGAGTCGAAGTCGGCAACCGACGCATTAAGCACCACGAAGGACACTCCCGTCGATTTATTTTTGTCGTACACGATTTTGTCGTCTTTATGCTCAACTTTGGTCTCTTTAATCAGATCCGCAGGAACATCAATACCAAGCGCAAATTCAGGCGCCGGTTTAACGATGAGACGACCGTCTTTTTCTACCGTAAAGGCGCCTTCCTTACTCAGCGCTTTAATCTCGTCGACGAAGATATCGAGCATCAGTCCGAGCAAGGTCACCTGTTCCTTGCCGCCGAACATCTCATATCCGTCTCCGCCGCTGGCGAGGAAGTCGTTCGTCGCCAACGTGTATGTCTTCGCAGGATCAATCAGCTCGCCGCCAACCTTGACCTCTCCGATCTTCGAGAACTTACCCTCAGCGTCGGTGAGAATCGTGTACGTCATACCTGCGACGTGCGGGAATCCGCCGGCAGGCTCAGGGTAGCTCTTAGCGCCGAACGCCAGTGCGTCGATGATATCCTGTCCCGATACCTTGATGACCGTCACGAGGTTACCGAAAGGCAACACGGTCATCGCATCACCCATCGTAATGTCGCCGGCGGGAATGCTGGCACGAATACCGCCGCCATTCGTCAACACGACGTCAGCTCCCGACGCTTTAAGCATTGAATCGGCAATGAGATTGCCGAGGTTCGTCTCACCGGCACGGACGTTGGCGCGTTCTCCATCGAGATTCACCGCCGTCTTGCCGATCACTTTCTTTAGAACTTCGTCGTTGGCATCATTAAACTCTTTAATCTTTGCCTTTATGGCTTCATCTTCGACTACATCGCGTTCTTTTGCGAATGTAAGGAGTTCCGCCTTCCTATCCTGCAGGTGGCCTCCCGCAAACTCAAGCGTCACTTTACCGATATTTTCAAAGTACGACCCCGTCTGTACAAGCAGGACATCGATGCCCTCGGCGTCTTTAACAATCGTGCCTTTCTCATACGTTGTGTGGCTGTGTCCGTCAACGACGAGACCGACACCCGTCAGCTTAGGAATGAGAAGATCTGTTCTGACTGCTGATTCTTTATCGACGCCGAGATGTGTCAGCAAAACGATAAATCCGGCTCCCTTATCTGATAGGTCATCAATCTCTTTTTGGATAACGGGCACAATCGCATTGAGATCATCTTCCGTCGGACCTGCACCGAAAGACAGACCGGCGGTGTACCGCGGATCGGCCTTTACTTTCGTTTCGGGAGTCGATACACCGATAACACCAAAGTCAACACTTGAAGTCCCGGGGTAAATCTTACTGTTGACATTGAAAAAGTAATTGTCACCTTTCTTGATGTTGGCTCCCATGATCGGGAAATTAGCTTTACCTTCAAGCACTTTCAGCTGTTCCGGTCCATAGTTGAATTCGTGGTTGCCGCACGTCATCGCGTCGATGCCCACCATGTTCATCAACTCGATCATGCTTTCGCCTTTTGACAGCGTCGCGAAGTTCGTCCCGTGAAGCGCATCACCCGCATCGAGCGCAAGGACGGCAGTACCCGGCGTCGCCTTTGCTTCATCAAGGATCGTCTTATAGCGAGCGTAACCGATCGAACCTTTTTCATTAACGTTGCCCTCTTTATCCTTGGCAGGAGTTCCTTCTGCGCGGCCGTGAATGTCATTCGTGTGGAAAATGACCATCGTATGCACCTCTTCGCCTTCGGCAAAAGCGAATGCGGCAGGGAACATCATGACCAACAGAGCAACGATGACGACCGTAATCGTCAGCTTTTGAAAACTCTTCATATGTTGTCCTCCTTAATATCAGAAAACTAATGGATTCAATGACATCATCATAGCAGAATTAATCGGCATTATTCAAAATACCAAGCAATATCAAGTAAAAGTTTCGTTTAATTTAACTTAACGAACTCAGAATGAGCTGCTTCTTTTTACCAAAACTTAACAAATGCATTGCACAATTCTTCTTATTTTGTCACGAGGCATCTAATAAGATAGTTCCATGAAAACGAAAACGATCGCCGTAACGACTCTTCTTCAAGCCGGAAAGAGCGAGGTGTTTCGCAGATTGCAAAAACTGGAAACCCTGCAATACATTGCGGCTCCGTATGCCACATTTATCCCCCTTGACGGCAATCAAGATATTGAATGGGAAGAGGGCTCAACCTTTTATTTCCGTTTTTATCTGTTTGGCATCATTCCTTTCGGCGTCCACACGATCCATGTACTTTATTCCGGTGAAGATACCGGCATCAGTACCGAGGAAAATAATAAGCACGTCCCTATCTGGAATCATCGGATATATCTTGAATCGATCAATCAGGAAACAACACGATACACGGACGAGGTGGAAATCGGCGCGGGATGGAAAACGCCGTTTGTCGCCCTGTGGGCTAAAGCGTTTTATGCTCACCGGCAGCGAAAGTGGCGGAAGCTATTTTCGGAAACAAAGAGTTGAGTGACGTAACCGAAAACTGTATTTGAATTCCGTTCGGCAATAATTCACATCCTTCTTTAACACCATATATTTTCCCGAACCGCCATAGCAGCAATCCAAAACATGTACACAAGCAGCAACCGCCTGATAAAGCCCGTTGCTTATTAAATACCAAATCAACCAACTAAATATTGAAAAATATCAAGTTTTGGATAATATAAATCTAGTTCATTAAAAATTTACAAATTTCTCTGGACATAAAACAAATCTTTACGATATATTGGTTCCATTGAGTTGACGTTTCAAGTGCTGTACTTAGTGAGAAAGGCCCTGATGTAGATGAAACGGCAGGTTTATAATCCGTTAACAGACAAGCAGACAGGACGGTTCTGTCCGTTTCCGGCGTTTACGCTTAAGAGAAAGCATAAATATAAATATAAAAATATATTAATTAGTTTTGTAAGACCTGAAAGACTCTTTGTCGCGCAGGTTTTATTGTGCCACTGTGGGTTGACTTAGGCGCGACCCCTAACGGTTCTTCCTGTGGAGAACCGACGCCAAGCCAAATAGAAGGAGATCGAGAAAAATGAAGAGACAAAATCAAAGAGCAGCCATATACATTGTACTGGCACTGTTGGTGTCGCTTGTCATACAGGTTTACCAGCCCGTGCCTGTCATGGCGGCAGGTACAATCTCCAAAGTGGACATCACCGGAGTAACACCGCCTGAAGCAGGTGTAAAGCCAACCGTGGAGGGCATTAAAACAGATACCTCAGGAGTAAAGATTGATCCCACGTTGACACTCTGGAAAGAGTCGCACGAGGGGGGACTAATTAAAAAGAATCCTAATACTCCTTTTAAGGCCGGGGAAGTGTACTGGATTGAAATACATGTTGTCCCCGAGGCCGGCTACGCCTTTGAAGATACAATCACAGCTTCAATAAATGGTGAGAATGCGACAAAAGTAGAAAAGGAAACAGGAGAAAACTTCAGAAAACTCTTATTGGAATTCCCTCCAGTCGAGCCGAAAGAGTACGTCTCCCATATAGACATTATCGGGGTAACACTGCCAAAGGCAGGCGAGAATCCAACCCTTGAGGGGATTCGCACAGACAGCAAAGGATTAGTCGTTGATCTTGATAATTCGTACTGGTCAGAGATGGAAGGTTCAAATCGAAAGAAAAAAGATCTCGCTACCCCCTTTGAGGCAGGGAAAGAATATTGGCTTGAATTAAATGTGTCCCCTGATGCTATATCCGGTTTTTCAGGTACATTCCCATTCACGGCTTTTGTCAATGGCAAGCAGCCAACAGAGATTCGAGACGCAGAGGGAGCAAATGCAAAGTGGGTTATCTTGAAATTTTCACTACCGCCGGAGGGAGCTCCATCTCAGGCAATCTCGCATGTAGACATCACAGGAGTAGTCCCGCCCGCAATAGGAGAACCGGCAATCCCTCAGGGTATCAGTGTAGATACCGATGGAGTGGTACTCGGCAGCGATCATACAAAATGGTATGAGTTCAATGATGGCACTCACACTCCTATGCCTGCGGGAGCATCCTTTGAGGCGGGGAAACAGTATTCGATTATGATTGAAGTCAAGCCCTTGGCAGGCTATACTCTTGCAACTGAAGATAAACTTACCGCTACAGTGAACGGGGAAAATGCAACAGGAGTTCGCTATTCTACTCCGGAGACTAGAGGAATTGTTTTCGTATTCCCTCCGCTTCCAAAGGTGGTCTCCAAAGTGGATATTCACGGGGTAATCCCGCCTCAGATTGGCAAGTCGCCAACCACAACGGATGTCATAACCTATACCGAAGGAGTGTATATTAAAGACTCATTTTGGCTCAAGGTTGAAGAAGATAAATCCTTTCATGAAATGGCCTCGAATGAGACTTTTGAGAAAGGAGCGGAGTACTGGTTTGTATCAGAAGTTTTCTGTGATGCCGGATACAAGTTCCCAGCTCTAACAACTGAAATCAACGCCACGGTAAACGGTTGGCAGACGAAAGATATTGAACCTGCATTTTGGGGAACGAAAACAGGTATGTCCATCACCCGTAAATTCTCTCCGCTTACGGATGCCGAAAATAAAATGACCAAAGAGCCTGAGCCAATGGTAGACGGTTCAGTGGATTCTGCGAGCTTCACCTCCGGTGCAAATATTGAAGATTTTCAATATGTTATGTTTGGCGACGAAGAACTCCATCCAAATTATTACGAAGTAAAGGGGGACTCCGGCTCTACGAATGTCACCATTAATTATGATTTCGTCAAGACTTTGGATCCCGGATCATATGTGGTGAAAATCGTCTCGAAAACCGGCACAGCCAAAGGTGAAATTGTGATCTTAAAAGAAGCTCCACCAAAGGTCGATGAAACACCAAAGACCGACAAAACGGCCACGCCCGCTACCCGCCTGCCGGCGACTGGAGAGAATATTGGAACTGCTCTGTGGATCGCTTTGATACTCTTGGCGGCAGGAGTCTTGCTGCTCATCTCACGCAAGAAAATTGCGTCAAAGTAGGAAAATTAGAAACGACTAGTATAGTAAGGTAATCTGAACTGACAAAAGGAGCCGAAAAACACATCGGCTCCTTTCTTTTTCTGTGAGGATGACGGGAACGTGTGACGATATATTCCTGTGGGTACTGCCTGAAACATTCAGAATCAACCGACACCACGCCTACGGTCGGATCCCGCCTTGATTCAGATCAATCACAGATGTCCTAAGAAATACGGCATTTGTTTTCTCCACCAAGGCCAGTCGTGATTGACGTCATAGCCCCAGAAGTCGATCCAGGCAGGTACATTCTTTTCGTGGAGAACCTCGCCTAAATGTCTCGTGTCCCTGATGGAATCTTCTTCCCAGGCGCCCTGACCCGTGCAGATAATGATCTTTCCCTGCCTGAACAGATCGAGGTAGTAAGGGTCTTCCAGTCCTCTTAAATAGTGGACAGGGCTGTTGAGGTAGACATCAATGTCAGAGATGTCGTCGCCGACAAAAAATCTCGCATCGTATATACCGCTCAAAGCGATGACCGTATCGAAGACATCGGGATGCCTGAAATAGAAATTAGCGCTATGGTATCCGCCCATGCTGCAGCCGGTCGTGACCATCGGTCCCGTCCAACCCGAATGAGATTTTACGAAAGGGATAAATTCATCAATGATATACCGATCGAAGGAATTGTGCATTCTGGCTCGATCGCCCGCCCATTTGTCTTTTGACAACCAGCTTTCGTTGTCGACGCTGTCGACCGTGTAGAAAATGTATTTTCCGTCATTTATGAAATCTTTGACGGCATCGATCATTTTAAAATCTTCGTATTCATAAAACTTTCCGCCCGAAGAAGGAAAGACGATGACCGGTTTACCGCCATGCCCATAAACTTTAAAGGGCATTACCCTGTCTAAATGTGAGCTGTAAAACTCGTGGTATTCAATTTTCATCTATTTCTCCAAATGATTACTTATTTGCTCTGGCAGTGATATAGTGTGCGGCTTCCATCAACTCATCAAAATCACATGACCTGATGACATAGGAATAGTTGCCCATGACGGCCGAGAAGATGTCAGGCATCGGTCCGTGCTTGGCGACCATGTATCCATACTTACTCAGCGATTCATCGAGCGAGTGTTTCAATTCATTTTCCAGACCGAACTTCACGCCGACGAAAGCGCAGTGATATTTAATCTCCGGCATCTCGGACGGTACTTTACCCAATACCATCTTGGAATACATATCGAAAACACTCATGTCGCTCGCATAGTTGAACATATCGAGAGACCATCCTCCGGGTGGCCTGATGTTCACTTCCAAGGCGATCAATTCGTTCTCTTTCGTCTTGAAAAATTCCAAGTGGAAGAATCTGTTCCTGATGTCAAATTCCTTGACGGCTCGAAGTCCGACTTCCTTAATGTCTTCGGGAATCTCAACCTGATTATGATAAATATTGTCGAGCGCGTCTCTGATGGTTTCCATAACACCGCCGTACACGAAGGAATTCAGGAATAAAATGTTGCCCTTCTTGTCAATCAAGCCGTCAAACGTATGGATATCTCCTACAATGAAGTCTTCCATGATGTATTCAATAGGCTGTTTGAGCGAGAAGAACTCCTCTAATTCCTCATCATTCTCAATTCGATGCGTATCGGCCGCGCCGACGCCTACGTCGGGTTTTATGCATATGGGATATCCGACTTCCTTTACGAATTTTTTTACGGAATCAACATCTTTGACAAGTTCACCCCTTGCGACGGGAATATTGGCTCTTTCAAAGACTTTTTTCATTTCCGACTTCTTCTTGATCTGCGGCAAATCTTCAACTTTTAATCCGTCAACATTAAAATCCGTCCTTAAACGAGCTTCCTTTTCAAGCCAGTACTCATTCATCGATTCAATGTAGTCGATTTTCCCGTACTTGAAGGTAAAGTATCCGCACGCTTTCAGGAGTTGATCGTAATCCTCCATGTCATCAACTCTAAAATACTCCGTCAAAGAATCTCTCAGTATCGCATCCAAATCGTCATAGCTTTCCGACGCTATTCCCAAGACATTGACGCCGTGGTTCCTCAACGACGACACGAAATATTTAAAATTATCAGGGAAATGTGGTGAGATAAATACATAATTCATCGTGCCGCTCCTCTCTGAAAATTCTTTCACTTATTTTATGTTTGTTATAAGATTTTGTCCTTAAGCAAATTCACCCTTTGGAAACGCCTTCACACAGCTATAGTCTATAAAAGTAACAATCACTTCCAAGAAGTTTCAATAATAGCACACCACCCCCGCTTTCAAGGCGCAATACGGAACTCATGCCAAAGTCGTTTGCGACATGATGACCAAAACCGAAGCGACAAGCAAGCACAATAAGGTAAACGACTTGCCTCGCCTCATCGTTGGATATAATGGAGACAGTTGAACGCTTAGCGCAGAACAACATTTGACAGATGACAGACGACGAACATATAGAGGAATGACCAACCATGCAAAACGGTATTTTATTACAGGCCTTTCACTGGGATTATCCCGCTGATGGCCGCTTATATCGACGCTTAAAAGAAGAAGCCGCATCGCTGGCGGAAATCGGTATCAGCGCGGTATGGATGCCGCCTGCAGGGAAAGGTACCTCACCGGAAGATGTGGGTTACAGCAACTACGACTATTGGGACCTTGGCGAATTCGACGCCAAAGGCGGCGTTCGCACGAAATACGGAACGCGCGCAGAACTGGAAGAAGCCATTACGGCGCTTCATGAAGTAGGCATTTCCGTATACGCGGACATGGTCTTTAACCATAAAGTCGGCGCCGATGAGTCCGAAGTATTTCAGGCCGTCATGGTCGACCAAAACGACCGCCATAAGGATATCAGCGTCCCCCATGATATTGAAGCTTGGACCAAGTTTACCTTCCCTGAACGTGCCGGAAAATATTCCGACTTCGTTTGGCGCTACTACCACTTTTCCGGTGTCGACTACGACAAACTCACCGGCACCAATGCTATTTACCGCATTGTCGGCGATGGTAAATACTGGGCGGAAGACACGGATAAAGAAAAGGGCAACTACGACTACCTCTTGGGAGCCGATATTGATCATAACCATCCGGAAGTTATTGAAGAATTAGAAAGAGTCTCCCAATTCATGATCGAAGAGATGAAGTACGACGGTTTCCGCTTTGACGCTTTAAAGCACATCTCTCAATCTTTCATCGATGAGCTGACCGACTTCATTATTGAAAAGCGACCGGATTTTTATTTTGTGGGTGAATACTGGCACGATTCGAAGCCCCTCATGGAATACTACCTGGACAAAACGAGTTATACGGTTGATCTCTTCGACGTGCCTCTCCACTTCAACCTTTACGAAGCATCGAAGCAGGAGGACTTTGACTTACGCAACATCTTTCAAGACACGCTGGTCCAGGCCAACCCCATGAAAGCCGTCACCTTTGTCGATAACCACGATTCTCAAACTGGGCAATCCCTTTCCAGTTGGGTTGAACCTTGGTTCCGTGAAATTGCCTACGCCATCATCCTCTTCCGTAAAGACGGCTATCCATGCCTCTTCTTAGGCGACCTCATCGGAATCCCTGAGGCAGAGTATGACGGAATGGCCGATACGCTAGTTAATATGTGTAAAATTCGCGGTCAAAACGCTTACGGCGAGCAGGAAAACTACTTTGTCACCCCCACTAAGATCGGCTGGGTACGTCGCGGCGATGATGAACATACACCTCTTGTCGTCCTCATTTCCAGTGCGGATGACGATGAAGAGCGCATGTTCGTGGGCGAGGCGGAGGCCGGCAAAACTTACGTGGATCGCAGCGGCAAGAATGAACCGATTACGATTGACGAGACAGGATACGGTATTTTCACCGTGGCGTCGAGGTCGGTGACGTACTGGACAAGGGAGTAAGAAGCTTCTAGATATACTTCTCCCGAAAATAGTGGCAAACGGCACAAGGAACCATGCCGTTGTAGAGTTCCGCCTTGTGGCCGGTTTCGTCGTCAAAATCGGCTGCGCTGATGATGCTGGCGCGGACACCTTGTCAAAGTGGTATGCCTATTCCTGACAGAAAATAGACTCAAAACAAAAGAAAGCAGTTATCAATAATCAATACAAGAAATTATATCAATAACTGCGTTCTAAGTTGTATGCTCTACGCAGACATCCGAGGTGTTATTGAGGAATATAATGAGCATGAAAACATATCCGGAAGCGACGAAAAATGACCGGCAGCAGACTGGGGATATTAGCCATACGTTCCCGTCTGTCGGGCAAAGCTAATCATAGTTTTCGTGGAGGATTGAACAAATGAAACGATCATACGTAGTTCTTGTCATAGCATTAGTCCTGTTGCTGACAGCCTGCAACGGTAACGCGCCAACAGAAAGCTCATCGCCGTCAGTCACTGACGCGTCAAAGTCATCAGTGACCGAGCCACCTCCCTTTTTCGATGGCACCGTGAAGGCTGAGCATTTTGTCGAGGCGGCAAAGAGACTGAAAGCCAGCCCGGAAGATTTCGGTACTTTTTTTGCGGAATACAAAGAGAAAAACAAGGAGCATATCGCGGATTTTACGAACCCCGGCATCAAGCGTAACGGTTTTCTTCTTCCGTTGGATAAGTACGCTTTTAAGACGAGACCAGCAGACGGCAACCGCGCGCTCATATTCTATAATCAGCTCTCAAACGACGATGCTTCACTGGAAAGAGGGGACGGATTATTCTTGGACTGTATGGCACAGTTGCCTGAAGAGAATATCCCGAACAGTCTGTCTGAGTGCGATATTATTATAGAAATCACCGTAATCCCCGATACAGTTTTCACATACACTTCCTATGGTGGAGGCACATTGCCCGCCATCCGATGGCTAATTGACGTGTCATATGTTGATACGACATCACATTTAAAAACATGGATTGAAAGCTTCGTGGGCAGCGAACCGCCTCCATCCATTACAGTTACGAAGGGCACAAAGTACTACGACGGTTCATTTCCGATGCAGGAAGCCGTCAACTGTGCTTTGAAACATGCCACAGGCACAATGGAGATGGAAGTGAGGAGCAGAGATATCGTAGACGGTGAAATATGGCCGCAGTACGGCATGTTCGGGGGCCAGATAGAAGATGATGTGCCGACACTCTCATTCCCGATCTCCATAAAATATGCACCGGAAAATACTGTTTGCTATGCGATCAAAATGACTGATCCCGACTCTGTACCGCTATGTGGCTATGAGTGGTTTCATTGGACAGTAGTAAACCTTAAAGAAAACGAACTGCCGGAAAATGCAAGCATTACGATGGCAGCAGATATGGTTCAAGGGAAAAACGATTTCGGAAAAATCGGTTATGGCGGCCCCACTCCGCCCGATAAGCCGCACACGTATGTCATCACTGTTTATGCTCTCGATTCACTTGTTCAGCTGGAAAACGGATTTACAAAGGAACAATTTGCCGAGGCTATAGAGGGGCATATCCTCGCCGAGGCGAGCATGGAAGGTAAATATAGCAATAAATATGAGTAGTGATATTGCGTTCTTGAAGATGACTTCGCAGCAGTTTTTACGATACATTGAGCTTTTCAGCAGTTGACTATGAGCCTTACAAGTTTCTTGATTAAGCATTTGTTCTCATAGCTTCGCGTAAAAATAAACAAACGGTTCATAGCCTTGCCTCTTCGGCTGCTCTGTATTTCCTAATTCTCACTGACTGGACGATCACGATCACGAGTAAAATCAAAATGACAAAACCCAGTCCGATCACCCAACCGTATGGGAAAGCGGCTTCTCCCTGTTCGCCGGATTTCTCACTCGGGGTAAATTCCACCTTTTTCAGCACTTCCAGCTGTACCGGCAATTCTTGCGAGTAAGACCTGCCCCTCTCGTCTTCAAACTTGAGCAAAATAGTTCCGCTATATGCTTTGACTTCCTGCTCGGGGTTGATATAAACGCTCAGTAAACCCTTGTTACTTTGGCCGGGGCCGATCGTTCCTACCAATGAACTGATACCCTCGGACAGACCGGGGACCTTCGTCCGGAGCAGGACATTGTTGAGAGAGCCTTTACCCAGATTCATAATATTCAGCGAGAAATCCAGCACTTCCCCTTGGATTATCCGATTCGTATAGATCAGATCATCATGCTCTAGACGCAGTTCTTGCCCCAGTTCTATATAAAAGGTCTGAGAACCGCTGTATATACTCCCCTGAGAGTCCTGATATTCAAACGAGAAACTCACCGTATGCAGACCGGGCGATGCTGTCTCCGGAATCTTAACCGGGAGCACCCATTCCTCTTCTTTCAAGGCGGAAATGCCGGCAATATAATGTGAACTGCTGCCCAGCGGTATGACAGAATGATCTTCCGCCTGGCAAGAGATGACAATATTACTGGCTTTTAACCCCGGCTGCATATTCTTCAGCCTAATGCGCAAAGTTGCTTCGTCTCCAGGCAACAATTCTCCCCCCTCCTCTTTTTCAACTTGAAACTCCTCAATCATAAGTCGGGGCGGAGCCTTGGTTGCCGCCTGAACATTCTTGCCGGGTGCCAGCAGCAAAATAGGCAATAACAGCAGACCGACAATTATGACAAATTCACGGATATTCTGAACAATAGGTCTTTTCATAATTCTACCAACTTTCCGATATGCCCCAAACGAAACGATAAAAAATAAGATAGCGATAAAGGCCGGGGGCAAAAGCAGCGGTAAGGGAGAGATTTTGTCTCCGGATTTCCCATAAAGATAAATGAGCAATGCAGCGCCTAAGATCAGCCCCAATATGGTGCCTACGAGGAAGAAACCTAGTATCTGATAGAAAAATGACTTCCAGACCATATTCTTGGGCGCACCGACCGCACGTATGGTTCCGATTGCCCGTTTGCTGCTTCTGATTCTGGCAGAAATATTATTGCTAATAATACTGCCGCAAATACTGGCCAAAACAATAAAAATGGAGGCAGCTGTAATCAAGGTCTGAGCTAACACTTTTCTGGACGCCTCTCTGAACTGGCGATGATTTACAAAGTACGAACCATTGACACGCCAACTCAGCTGTTCCAAGGCAGTTTCGACATAAGATGCTGTTTCCTGACTAAGGCGCGGTTGCATATCTACAAAAATACTGCTATAGCTGCAGTCAAAACCCAGATTTGCCATGCCCTCAATGGTCGTTATAGCTCCTAGGTTTCCTAATACACGGTATTTATTAAAATCGGAATAGTCACTGGAAAAGACTTCGGCGATTTCAACACTTCTTGCGAGACTATCGACTTTGTTAGGCAATTTAACGTCGGGCATAATGGGAAATGCTTCATCTAACACTTCATCGGTATATAGCAAACGCATTTCCAGAGAATCGCCGGCTCGGAAGTAATCATTCTCATAAATAGTTGTTTTACCCTGATTCTGTTCAGCTGGATATGCCAAACCCCAACCGATACAGCCATTCTCATAATATGTCACGCTCATATGCGGAACATTGACAATGACCGAGCGGCCGGCATTGATTGCCTCCAAATCTACCTGACCCGCGGCCTTGTAATCAAGGATTTCTTTGAGCGCATCCGAGGGCAAGGCCAATAAAGTGAATGGTACGAATTCTGTCTCAAAACCATACTTTTCCTTGATCTGATCATATAGATCAGGATGAATATGTGCGCCAAAGACACCGGAATCTGGACAGAGAAAGCCCAAAGGACCATAACCATCCTGAATAAAATAAGATGTAGGCTCTTGGACCTCAAGATTTAAATTAAGATCTTTGACCCCCAGCACCGTGTCAACCTTAGGAAGATTTCTGATCGAATCCAGATCATTTTCCGAAAAAGCCGGTCTCTGATAATGACTGTTAATGTATGTTGCGGGAAGAAGAGATTGCTCCAAGATATAATCATTCTTAAATTCTTCTTCTTGGTTCATTTTGATCTGCAACAAACCTCCTGCAAACATAGCAATCGCAAGACACAGCGCGAGGAAAAAGCTGATTCCGGGCAAACGCGTACTATAAAGCTTGGTATTCCTGGCTGCCAGCAGCCAGCTGGGAGAGAAATGACTCTTGCTGACCACTTTATGCTTCTTGAGCTTGCGCGTCAGATCTATATTGCGTATCGCCTGCATCGGAGGAATCCGTGACACTTTGATCACCTGACCGATATTTGTCATGAAGATAACAGCCAAACTGAAAGCTGCGATTCCCAGCAATAACAATGGATGAAAAAACAAGGTAAAGTTTGAAGGTAGATACCTGCCGGCAAACCTGAGAATAAGCACTCCCAATACTATAGCCAGCGGAATGGTCAGAGCAGTTATGAATAACGTCTCTTTCATATGGAGGGCAACGATCTGTCTTCTGGTTGCACCGACTGCTCGCATCATAGCGATTTGTCGGTTCTTGCTGTCCAAGACAGAGCGCATACTATTGCGGGTACCAAAAATAGCAGCTAGGACAAGAGCGCACGTAAAGATCGCTCCCAGAGCAATCGGCATGGAAAAGTCAAATTCCCAATACTTGTCGAAAGCAAGCATATTCTTTGTAAGCATCTCGAGCTCGGAGTTAATATTTAGTCCTGTAAGGCCAAAATTATCTCTGACACCTCCGCTTGATAATCCTTTCAATTTCGACAGAAAAGTTTTATCGAAACTGGAATAGATAACAAAAGACGGAACTGTGCCGGCTGCCAAGGGCTCTGCCGCAGATACATAAGCCAAAGGGAGGCGCCCATACCCTATCTCGCCGGGATTTGTCAGACTTTGCATGATCGATGCGTTTTTATTTTTGACAATACCGACAACGGTAAAGGATTTTTCTACAGGCTCTTGCGGCGAATTTTTGTCAGCGCCAATTAGAACATGCAGAGGAATAATGATCTCGTCTCCCAACGCAGGACTCTTACCAAGCGAACGTAAGGCTTCAACCTCTAAAGCGATTTCCCCCGCTGTTTCCGGCATTCGTCCGCTAAATAACTCAAGTTGAAGATATTCCTCCGCTCTGGCATCAAGGCTGGCTACTGCATATGGGAAAGAGTGAGAAGCAAATGCCTGCTCCTCGGGCTGAACATAGCCGATCACTCTGGCCACGCCATAGTCAGTAACAATGCCTTTTTCGGCAAACTCTTGAACCGCAGATTCTGTCGTATCAACAAAAATGAAATCCGCCTTACTGTATCTGGAATAGAAAGATTCTTTAGCCGAACTGTAAATACTGCCTAAGAGTAAAGCCATAACCGCAATAAAAGTCACCGTCAGGATAATGCCAATAATGAGTGACAGATACTGGCTTTTGCGTATTTTGAAATTATTCTTCAGTATCTGAGCAATCTTCAAGTTATAGTTGGGCTTCCTCTTCATCAGTATCACCCCCCTATAGCTTCTTTGCTATCTCGCTTGATTCTGCCATCCTCAAGTTGAATGATACGTTCCGCCTGCTCGGCGATATTAAGATCGTGAGAGACCAAGATCAGGGTTACACCAAAATCGGTACTGACATATTTCAATAAAGACAAAACTTCACGACCGGTATGAGCATCCAAATTTCCGGTAGGTTCATCGGCAAACAGAATCGCCGGTTTATTACTCAGTGCCCTCGCGATAGCCACTCTCTGTTGTTCGCCTCCGGAAAGAGCGCTGGGCAGATGACTTAGGCGGCCTTCAATACCCAGAACATCGATAATCTCTTTCAGATAGTCATCATCCGGTTTTTGTTTGTCCAACATGACAGGCAAGAGGATGTTTTCCAGTGCCGTCAGCTCCTGTACCAGATTGTAAGCCTGAAAGACAAAGCCGAATCTCCGCCGCCGCAACACAGACAGTTGGTCATCAGAGTACTTGAATAAATCTTCTTGCTGATAAATTACCTTGCCCGATGTCGGATATTCCAGGCCGCCCAGCATATGGAGCAGTGTCGATTTCCCGGAACCTGAAGCGCCGGTAATCGCACAAAATTCCCCTCGCTCAAAGGATGTTGAGATTTTATCGATTGCCAGAACTTTAGTCTCCCCGGTTTGATACTCTTTCGTCAAAGTCTCGCAACGCAAAATGGACATAAAGCAATACCCCCTGCTATGTATATGTCCACTCTAATTGACCCATCTTACATACAAATGTAAGTAGTCTTACATTTTCTTAAGATAAGCCGTCACTTCACCATTTAGTCTGCGAATATAATCTGCGCCAATTTGTGTGCCGACCGGAATTGGTGAGTGGAAATTGCGCTCATAGAAGGTCAGCTACGGTGTTTAAAGTCCGCCCGATTTTTTAGAGCGAGGATAGCCTTCGGCGGCCGAGATTTCCAGGTAAGAACACAGCATACGGCAACAAATGTATTTTTAATATTTAGCTTGATTGGCGCCTGACCTGAAGTGGCGGATGATGATTACCTGATTTATACACCGACTCGATTACAGTTAATAAGCTCTGTATCCGGTGTGGATCGGCAGATAGAGAGAAACCCTCAATCCCTCTTTAGTATTTTCCGCAAAGATACTGCCATGATGGCTTTCAACAATCGCCTTGGTAATTGCCAGCCCCAGACCGCTCTTTTTTGTATCCGCTACAGTAGCTGAACGGCTGAAACGATCAAATAATTCAGACACATCAAAGGTATAGACACCACCGCCATAATCTTCAAAAACGAGATGCGCCAGTGACGTCGATTGACTCAGACTGACAAGGATCTCCGGCCTTTCCGCCTTTTGCTCACAGGAATTTTTGAGAATATTGTGAAAAGCCTCCTGCATCCAGAACGGATCGAGACGCAAGCGCAAATCCCCCTGAATGACAAGCCGATAATCCGGATACATGGGCAACAGTTCACGCCATTGCTCTTCAAGCAGCTCCCTGATATCGACCTCTGTATAATTGAGTTCATAGGCGCCTGCCCTGAGTTTTTCCAAACGCAAGAGCTGATAGACCAGTTTCTCCATACGCTCAATCAGCAGTATCATTTTGCTGCTGTAGTTTGAATCGGCATCGGAGGCGGCTAGATCAGAATAGAGTCGCAAAGAAGCCAGCGGCGTCTTCAGCTGATGTGAAATATCGGCAATAAAATGATGGTTTCGCCGGCGCTCTTTTTGCAATCGGGTTCTACTGAGGATAATCTCCTCCTGCAGCCTGGCAATACAATTCTGAAGCTCGAAGCCTTCATCGTCTTTTAATGAGAAATTGGCCTGTATCGGCTCTTCCAAAAACTCTTCAATAGTGTTGATCAACTCTTCGTGCAGTAAAAGCAATTTGCGGTGCCTGCGGCGCTCTCGCAGGAATAAAAACAAAAAAGTCGCCCCCAGAAACAGAGCGATGCCCAATGCCCACTCCATTTAGATGCCTCGCCAGCGATAGCCGATGCCGCGCACGGTCTCTATGGACTCGCGGCCGATCTTATCCCTGAGTCTCGAAATATGAACGGACAGGGTATTGTCATCGATAAACTGACCCTCATGATCCCAGACAGAGGACAGCAGCTGCTCGCGGGTCAGAATCTGGCCCTTATTTTGCAAAAATTTCTCCAATAGAGCGAATTCCGTCGGCGTCAACTGCACGCATTTGTCTGCTGACGAGTATTGTAAGCGTGAATAATTTAAGTCATCTCGGATTGCTGCCTGATATTTGATCCCGGCCCTGCGGAGCAAAGCCTTGATGCGGGAGAGCAACTCCAGCGCTCGAAAGGGCTTGCAAAGATAGTCGTCGCCACCGGCATTCAGACCCCGCACCAGCTCGTATTCCTCATCTCTGGCCGTCAGAAACAGCACCGGCAATTCATTACCCTGCTCCCTGATCTCCCGGCAAAAAGCAAATCCGTTCCCATCCGGCAGTCCGACATCAAGTATGATCAAATGCGGATCTCCCTCTGCTAAGATAAGGCGCGCCTCACTGAGGCTGCAGGCTAACAAAACTTCATAACCGTCTCTGGTAAGCAAATCCTGCAAGCCGTCCTGCAAAAAGATGTCGTCTTCTATGATTAACAGTCTCGTCTTTTCGCTCATTGGACTTTACCTTGCCTCTGCTTTGCCTTTGATTATCTTTCACATTATCAGCACCATTATAGCGGACAATCCGCCTCAGGGCGGTACGTGACATCTACTCCCTAGCTGGAAGACAAGACATGACAGCGACCGGCTGACAACCTACATGTTGATGTGGGCGCTCAGGGATATGCGCGGTCTACAACGTGCGAGGGTAACGAATCTTCGCTAAACCACCTAGTGACCGACAAAAACGCTATCTGGAGGGACTGGGGCTCGATGAAAACGTCTATCTCACCTTCCGCACCCCACTGGCACTGAATTAAGCATATTTTTTGGAGCTTTCTCATTCTTAACTTCTAACTTTGCTTGCAGTATAGCACTAATTAGTGCTATACTGCAAGCATGAAGAAAAGAGAACAGTTATCGGCAAGAAAACGTGAATTGTTCCTAGAGATAACGACCTTGACGGACGTGCTCTGGGGCAATGT
>MTKW01008689.1_pt1 | contig 53334 bp, 63 predicted proteins | sample 1042761 | NCBI WGS metagenome assembly MTKW01 (sample SAMN06205366, study PRJNA360243) | anaerobic digester metagenome | biome: Wastewater treatment plant; feature: Anaerobic digester sludge; material: sludge; isolation source: anaerobic digester fed with sludge from wastewater treatment plant ... | reverse complement strand
AGCCGTAGGCAATGCTTGTTCCAGACCGTTTCGATTAAGGAGCTGTGTCAAATTATCCGTAGTCGCTTCAATTTCCAGATGGCTCAGCGTCTCAATTTCATTTATAGCTGCCTGAATAAAATTGTGGGCAATCTTTCCGGAGATCAAAAGTGTACATGAATTGATCAAAATAAGAATGACAAATGACTGAGGATGTATTTGTTTATAAACGAACTGCACGGTTACGATGGCTGTTGCCATAAAAAACAGCAACACGGCATTTCTGCCCGGAAGCACGAACAGTAAAGAAGATAAAATAAGGAGTGCAGAACAAAGCACCGCAAAGCGCGTGGGCAGAGTTTCATTCCCAAGCGACGGAAATAACAGCAGAATTGCCGTTATTATGACGATAGGAATGGCTATGACGATCCTCTGCCTATTGTAGCTTTTAATTTTATCTTTGAGTTGTTTTTCATTAAAATTTTTGTTATCTACCATGATCTACCCCGAAACAAAATGTGTATCTTGTGATTTTAAATTTAAAAATTGTTGCTTTGTGGCAAGTTGGTATTGTTGTCTATACCAAGCTGTGCCCGATATTCCAGATGTTCCTGCTCCAGCCGTTTCCATTCCTCATCTGCCGTCTCAAATTCTGATAGGGCTTGCTTCATCTGAGGTGAGTCATAGGGAACCTTTTTCTCTACCAACCGGCGAAGTTTTTCTCTGCGTTTTTCTACTGTCAAACCTAAAGTATATAATTTTCCTGCTTGTTTAATCAGTTTTGCTTCCTCTTTTGTTGTCATCTCTATCCCCTTGTAATGTAACTATGTAGTTATTTATGTATCATTATAAGCTACAAACGAGATAAAAGCAAGACAACCAGGACAAGAAAAGGAGCCTCTTTTTAGAGACTCCCCTTCGTTTGTTGGGTTTTATTCCTTTGTGGTGGTGTGCCGGATCATTACCTCCACCATTTCAGTGATCATATCAATCTGGTCTGGTTCCAAATGCTTTAGCTGCTTGCCGAGCTGCTCTACGCTGTCAGGTATAACAGGGTGCTCCAGAAGATCTCCCAGCAGATAATCTGCCGAAGTTCCCAGTACGTTGCATATCTTCAGAAAAAGAGAAAAGCTGGGCAGGCTGCCGCCGCTTTCGATTCTGCGGATATGCACTGCATTCACTCCACACAGTTCCGATAGCTGTTCAGAGGTTAAGCCCTTGCTTTTTCGCAATTGGTTGATCCTTTTTCCCAATGCCTGCCGCATTCAATTCTCACCTCTCTTTTGTAACATCAAAATTTTATTTGTATATTCTTAGTCTACAAAAATAGTGTTTCCACAAATAGCGCCCACTATGTTACATAAAAACATATAAAGATACACTTTCTTCTTTTTCTGTAATGATCTTTTTCTTAGAGTGAGAGGTTCTGGTGGGTCCACAGTGAGCCCCACCTCGGTTCAGCGAAAGAACAGAATATCCCCTTGGCGGGAAATTCGTTCTTTCGCTATACCAAAGGCTGCTATTTTATTAAAAATCGGTTGGATGTATTGCTGCCATTCTCACGGAAGCGTGCTTCTTTTTCAATCAGCCCGGCTTTGATCAGATCATGCAGAGCACGCTTGACAGTACTGCGGGAAAGCTGCAAATCTGAGGCAATAGTCCTTACTGCAGGCCAGCAGTCCGAGCCTTTTCCGGCACGGTCACAGAGGTATATATAAACTGTCCTCGCCCGATGTGGAAGCTCATCCGGCGAGGCTGTGTAAATGTGGTTAAAGTAACTCATGGGAACCTCCTTTACGTTTTGAGGATGGAGCGGCGGCGTATNNCCTCCAGCGTCTGCTTGTCGGCATATACCACCTTTCGGTACGCCTTTTCTTCTACGGTATAATCCTCACCGAAACGGATTCCCCAATCACGAAACAGCCGCAGTTTAGTCCGCATGGGATGGGTACCGGTTTTCATGACCACAAAATTACCTTTGGGAATAGATTTCAGTTCATCCGGCGTCATCAGCGGACGCTCAATCATTTGCAGGGACTGGCTGGGATCATTCTTGCCCCGGCTGACGGAGCCGCTCATGACGGTTCTGGAACCCATTGCCTTGCTCAGCACTTCGGCGGTCTGGCTGTTGGGAGCGAAACCACCAAAGATGGTATCCTGGCAGTTATCTACGATGATTTCCGAACCCTCCTTGCCATAATTTTTTTCAAGCTGACCGAAGGACTGGATAATTGGCACCATAGAAAGGCGGCGGGAACGGCTGGCTGAAAAAATCAGTTCCAGCGACTCGATGGCCGGGAGCGTTCCAAGTTCGTCGCAATAGAATATCACGCGGTTTTTCAGCTTCCCGCCGTTTTCATCCGCAACCGCAAGAATTTCTCGGTAGAGCTGCTGAATCATAAGCGATACCATAAAATATTTGGTCAGATCTTCTTCCGGAAGGACGATAAAAAGTGCTGACTTTTCATTACAGAATTTCTCCGCATCAATGGCTGTTTCAAAACAAAGGATTTGCTCCATTTCACTGTCAAGAAATGAGTTGAGCCGGGAAAGTACGGTAGAGAGCACCGATGCCATGGCCTGTTCCGCAGAGTTGAGGGCGGCGCCTGCAAACCAGCGGGCTTTGTGATTTGATGGCAGCTTATCCATGAGGAGCTGAAACTGACTCTTGCCCTTTACCTTGCTTGGGGCAAGCAGATCCTGCACCAGCTTGAACACACTGATGATGTGACGGCAGTCTACCTTTTTACCGTCCATTTCAACCGGCGGCAGATATTCGGCAATCAGGAGAATAACCGAGGACAGGAGTCCCTCGGCGGCATCGTAGAAAAACTGATTTTGTCCGTAATTTTCACCGCTGGCGTTGATAATGGTTTTGGCAATGATTTTTGCGTACTTTTCGGCTTTCGCTTTTGCCACGAGATTTTTTTCATCTGCAAGGTATTTATCCATGTAGGTATTAACCAAATGGAGCATATTGTTGCCGTCTGAACGAGTGGGGTTTCTGAGATCAATAACTGCCACATGGTAGCCATAGTGGTCATGGGCAATGGCGCCATATTTTCGATAGAGATCACCCTTGGTATCGGTGGTCAGAAAGCTCATACCGGAAGCGCAGGCATACTCCAGGTTGGGATATAAAAAGAATGCTGTCTTGCCCACACCGGATGCGCCAATCATAAGGCAGTGGACATCATCGGTATCCACCAGTGCCGTCACTTTGTTCTTCGTTCCCGTGCTGCCAAGGATGATGCCCTGCTCATCTATGGAGGGAAGACACTGCCCCTGCCGCCACAGTTCCGGCTGGAATGGGATGTGCCGATATGTCGCTTTGACTTCCTGCTTAGTGGCAAAACGTGCGGTACCGTGCTGGCCATCGCCCACCGTGCGAGACTTGATTCCGTTGAGTGTGTAATAATGCGCCAAAAGTGAAAGACCGCCGATGACGAGAAACATCACGGCGGTCGCTGCGATCAGAATATAGATTTGGGATGACACAGGAAACTCCTTTCTTCTAATGGTAAGTCGTGATAAAATAAAGACCATGAAAACTATGGGTTATATATGAAGGAGACTCACAATGGACAGAGAATTATTATTGCTTAACAGCAAATTGGATTATCACTTGTTTCTTTACAAACAGCTTACGGATCAAATATTATCCATTCAAAAATTTGTGCAGCAAAATAAAATTATAAGCTACGAAGCGATGCTGGCTAATGAAACGCTTCGGGATGCACTGCTACTGAAATTTATCCTTTTTCAGCGCACTATTAAAAAGGTCGGCATCTCAACCCTGGAGAGCCGTTATAAGATGCGTCTGAAATCGTTCCCCTGGCTGGATGCAGAGTACTTTGACCAAAACTGTGTGGTACACTACGACTGTGTATGGTCGCTTGTGCAGAATATAAAGCCTCTGAAAAGACAAATTGAGCGCATAAAAAAATACGACGATGCCCGGTATGAGGAGCATGGCGAGGATATACGCTGTAGTTTCTGCGGCAAGAGTCAGCAGGAGGTGAATCGCATCATTGCCGGGACTCATGAAGCGATCTGCAATGAATGCGTTCAGCTTTGCTCCGAAGTTCTGGAAGAGTTTGCCACAGAGGAAAAAGAGAAAACCTGATTTTGAGGACAGGTGGGACAGTATATAGCTGGCCTTTTTGCTATGCCATCCTCATCTCAAACCCGCCCTGTTTTTGTTGCGTCATGCACACCAAATCATCATTCCAATCTTTCCCCTGGGAGATACGCCGCTCAGATGCATATCCTTTTTCCGCAAGCTGATTTTTCAGCCGCTCGCTTGCCTTGTATCCGGCTTCATCGTTATCCAAGCAAAGCGATACATGGGAAATCTGCGGGCATTGCTCCAGCATCCACAGCATTGCCTGACAGCCGACACCGCAGAGAGCCACATAGCTATGCCGCTGCCAGTCCTTTGGACATAGCGTAATGTAGGACAGCATATCCACCGGTGCTTCAAAAACATACAGATGACCGCTTTTCCCAATCCAGTGAAAACTGTACTGCGGATCGCTGCCATCCACATTTCCTTTGAAGCTGACGCCCTCGGTATAGAGACCGCGCTTATGAGCGTGCCTGGCAGTGCCAGTTTCATCCACACCTACAAACACAGCGTTATGGTACTCTTTAGCACCGTCCTTGGATCTTTCGCAGCTCTCATACAGGAGCTTTGCCTTGGCAAAGTAATTGACTACTTCACGGTCAATGCACCTGGTTTTTACCAGATAGGCATAGACGCGGCGCATGTCACTGTGGGGCCTCGGAAGCGAAAATGTTTTTTTCGTTTCCTGTATCTTTTGTGAGACAGGACGGTAGGATTCGCCTTGTTCACCGCCCAACAGCATAGTCACGGCTTCGGGAAAAGAGAGCCCATAAAACTGCCGCACAAAGTCAATGGCATACCCGCCTTTCTCTGCGGAGTGATCATACCACTCGTTTCCACGGATGGTGATACTGTGATCGGAAGCCAGCCTTTTATCCCGGCCGCTGGGCAGCAGCTTTTCTCCGTGCCGCTGGAGGAAATCCACAAGGTCCACATTATTGGCACGGCATTTTTGATCATCTGTAAAATGCACATACACGCCCATGGTCGCACCTCCTACCTGTGGCGATTGCCGATTCTATGAAAAAAAGCCGCCCTTTTTACAGGACGGCAATGGTTCTGAAGCAATTTTTTCTTGATAAATGTCCGTTTCATTTTATCTTTCTGTTTTTTCACGGTTATCCTCCAATCGATATAATGATTTGCAAGTCCCGGAGCACCTGCTCAAAATCTTTTATTTTTCCAGTAAACCAAATGCCTATAATGACATGGTCTGCTCATGGTCATCCCTCGCATGACCCTGCGCCTGCTTTTTCTCCCGGAGCTTGCGAAGAAGCTTCCGGTCGATCCTCTGTTCGTACGGTTTTAATGGCGGAGCGTTGTCTGCAAAAATACGGCTCATGTGATGCAGAAGCCGTGTTGCCGCTAGCAGAACGGAAGGTTCTTTGAAATCCTTGATATGGTCAAGGAAAAACTTGGCATAAAGATTGCCCTGCGCTGCCGATAGGGTGAGCCAGCGGACAGCGACATCCTTGTCTTTGGGGACGTCTTTCCCCATCAGATACAGCTTGCCGAGAGTATACTGCGCATACTGATTTCCATGTTCAGCCGCAGCCGTTAGGAATTGCAGCGCAGTCTGTATATCCTTGGGCATATCCTCATCCATGAGATAAATCTTGCCCAGTCGGTATTGTGCAAGCTGGTTTCCCTGATCGGCAGCCTGTTTCAGATACTCAACGCCCTTGGCAGTATCCTTGGAAACATCACTTCCTTTGAGATATACGATACCGAGAGCATATTGTGCAAACGGATTTTTTCTGTCTGCGGCAAAGGTCAGCCAGCGAATGGCGGACTCCACATCCTTCAGAACACCATCACCGCCAAGGTACAACTTGCCCAGCCGGTATGCGGCAAAGATATTTCCGTGCTCTGCGGAAAGCGTATAAAGCTGTACCGTCTCAGCAGCATTCTGTGGAACGTGGTGTCCCTTTTCATAGAGCTTGCCGAGAAAATATGCGGCAAAGGGATTTCTGGCTTCTGCCGCTTTTCTGAGATGGCCAAGGGCTTTTTCCGCCTCCTGCGGCTGCACTTTTTTATCGGAAAGGATAAGTCTCGCAAGCTGGCAGCAGGCAAGAGGATTTCCCGCGGATGCCGTTCTTTCTAATTCTTCCTCTGCCATGTCATAGGAGGGTATCTCCAAATCGTCCTCCGAGTCCGACAGAGCTGTTTCCATGGATGCCGGTTCCTCAAAGGTTATGCTGCCAATCAGCAGAGCTTCCTGAATGACCATGTTGCGGATAGGCTTGAAATCATTGCAGCGGGAAAGGGGCGGAGGTTCCGATGGAGTTTCTGCGTAGATGGATTCGATCCTGCCTTTGGTTTCCCACCACAAGCGATAGGCTTCAGCAACTCGACTGTCCTTGGCAAGCTCATCCACAATTTCATCCACCACATTTTTAAGATCTGCCTTGAGATAGCCATACTGCTTTTTGCCGCCGACAGTTTGAAGCTTCTCCGCCAGGTATATGAATAGATGTTCCATGCGGTCGTTTTGCAAAACACCGTTTTTCATTTGAGGGATCAGTTCCCGCATGGATTCGGCAGCCTGTTCCTTCAGGATATCCCGGTGCTGGGTCTTTTCTCTGTAGAGCGGAATAAGCTCCTGGCGAAAAATCTCCTTTGCCAGTGAGGACTTCATTTTTTTGATTCCTTGTTTCGTAAGATAGCCCTCTCTTGGATCGGTGCTATAGCAGATCATGTGGACATGGGGATGATGGGATTCGTTGTGAAAGGCGGCATACCATCTGAGGTGGTCGGGATGGATTTTCAAATTCTCCGCAAGCTCCATTGCCTTTTCCGAAAGGAGAGCCTTCCATGCAAGAGCAGTGTCGTATCCCAGCCTTGCCGCATCCTCCCGCCGCAAGGAAATAATGGGCGTCCACACATTTCCGGTATGACAAGATACCTCGTCAGCAATCTGCGATAAGATCAGCGGCTCGTCACCGGCCGTGAATAGACCGTGGCGATCAAGCTTCTCGACGCGGGGGCGGTTTGCGATGTAGTCCAGGTATTTTTCCCGGCCGCTGATTCTATCAAGGTTCTGTTCCAGCGCGATGGTGATAAATTCTGTAGCGTTTCCCCGGTTGGGATTTTCACAGTAATCTGCATATTCAAATAAATCCTTGGTATCGGGAAACTCCCGGAGGATCTGTGCAATCACATCTTTTTGCTTCTTGGTGGAGTGCCAAAGCTTATGACCGCTTTCCATCTTTTCTACACCATCGCGGGTGGCAATGTATTTTACGAGATTATTCAGATGGGCTGCAGTCTTTTCCCCGCCCTTAAGATAGGGGCATTTGAGAATGATACGGGCCATTATTCTTCATCATCCGGACTGTTCTGGAAATCCACTGCATCCTCCAGCCGGATTTTACCTTTGGTTCGTTTGACTTCGGCAACGCATCGGCCACGAAGCCGGTGCAATTCCTCATCGGTAATCTCCAGCGTAACCGCAAGCAGATGCATCATCATGCTGATTTCCACCGAAAGCCGGAATAGATTATTTGCCACCCGGTTTTCAGTTTTTTGCAATGTGCCTTGTATCGATGCAAGCAATGCCTTGGAAAGATAGGAGGAGATATCCTCTGTTCCAAGGTATCCCATGTAAAAGCTAAGTGCCTTTTCAATAAATTCGCTGCGGCTTTTGCAGTTGTCCTTGCTTAGCCAGCCGTCCAGCCGTTCCATGGTTTCGGGATACAGCCAGACTGCTGTCCGTTCCTTATTGTTTTTCATATACAAGCCTCCGTTTCATGGATGTACACCTGTGGGGTGACCGTACAAATCCCCTTTGTTTTCTGCTTTTTATTCAATTTCGACCACTTTGACCGTGACAAATCCGCAATCCGACCACCTCATGGGAATGGGCAAAAAACGCCCAGCACTGCTGGGCGAAGTGAGCGGCGGGAGGGCGATTGCGACCACCCGCCTTTATCCTGCTCTTTTTTAGACCCAAGGACGGTGCAAGGGCNNGGTTTTACTTGGCTTGGCGGGGAACTATGCCACCTATCGCTGAATAAGCCCACACAGGGGCACACGGGCGGCAACACGGGCGCGTCACATCTGTTGGACTGTCTGGCTCGTCAGCGGCTCCGGTTCCTCCTGCAGACGGAGGCCGTAATCCTCCAGCGTCAGCTCTTCCTGATGTATGCAGTAGTCCTGCATTTTTTCAGCAAGATTTCTCTTTCCTGATCGTCCAGCTGGTAGACCAGTTCTTGGCAGGAGCCATCCCCGCGATTCAGGACGATGTCCAGCGTATCGCATACCTGCCCTTGGCCGATGTCATAATTGGCATAAACATTGATCCAGTCATTGTTCTCCACCGTTTCCACATGGGTTCCGAATACCTCATCTACGTTGAAGAAGGTATCTATATAAAAATTGAGTCTGCCATCCGTTTCCATGATTTCATCGGAAAACGCGATATCGCTGTCCGTCAGTTTCCGGCTGCCTGCGGTCAGAAACGGACCAGTTGCCTGTTCCATCGAATTTTCTTTCATTCAGATTCCTCCATTGCCGAATTTTCCAAGGCTCGCAGCGCGAACCTCAGAGAGAAAAAAGGGCGGTGCACATTTTTTACACACCGCCGCTGCCTGCTGCTTCAATGCGTTTCCGTACATCAGTGGGAACATGCTTTTCATAGAGAGCCTGAAGCACAGACTCCAGTTCCTCCTGTAATTGTTCGCCTGTCCGGTACTGCCGGAGAGCCTCCAGTTTCTCTGTATTGAACGGAACAGAAATAGTTTCCCTTTTCATAAAATTCCACTCCTTTGGTTGATTTCGAGCAGAAAGTGAGCCGTGTTGGTGCAGACAGCCTGTGTTCTGATAGAAGCATTCAGGAAAAGTGAGCCAACATGGTTACAATTCCTCCAGTGCGTGAATCAGGCTGCCGGGCAGTTCCTTCAGCTGAACAGCCGTATCCGGCGTCAGTGTCTGCGGGACTTCCGCCAGCCGGAGGTTTTGAAGTTCTTCCCGAACAGCTTGCCGAACCAGCTGCTCCAGCCGTTCTGTTTGTGCGGCGGCGAGAATACTGGACACCACAAAGTCGGTGCGCTGGCGGTTGGCCTGTTGCGAAAACAGACGCTCGGCCTCCCGGTGCCTGGAATCGTCCATGTCAAAGGACAGATAGTATCGCTTCCTCATAGGCTTACCCCAGCAGGAGCTTGTACCCGTCCGCATTGGCAAACCGGTTCAGTACAGCCACGGTATTGAGTCCATCCCCGCACAGCCGGGATTCCAAAAGCTCCGCACCGCCACCCACGAACACGGTAGGAAGCCTTAAATCCAAGCCCCGTTCCCGCAGTGCGTTCAGCAGCTCCTTGCAGTAGGCGGACACCTCCTGCTCCACAGCTTCTTCGATTTTCCTGCGGTCAGTATGCTGGATTTTGCCCCGAATAGCATCGGTGATCAGCACATCCGAAAGAAGAATGCCGCTTTTCTGCAGGGCATCCTGAATGCGGCTGTAAAGAATGATCGTGCCCATCCGCAGACTGGCGCAGCTTGCCCTGTCCAGCCTGAAATTGTGGACGGTGAGAACATCCACCGTGTATCCGCCGATGTCAACGAGGGTAATGCTGCGATATTCCTGCAGACGGGGATAGTACCGGCACAGAGCCGCATGTCCCTGAGCGAACACCTTACAGTCTGCAATGCGACAGCGGTAGGCTGCTCCTTCGAACACAAAGGATACATTTTCCCGCAAAAAATATCGCCGAAACGCTTCCTTCTGCATGCCATAGCTGTCAATGGGAAGCCCCACCCCCAGCATAATATCCGCGTTGGCCACTCCGGAACGCTTCATGGCCTCGGCAATGGCCGGCAGGGTGAGAATAAAGGTATCCTGCTCTCTGGTTTTATCCTGCTGAAAGCGCAGACGGCGTTCCCCGATGGCGTAATAGTTGCCTTCATAATAGAGCTGCAGCTCCGGCGTAATGAATTCCCGGTCGCTGACCGCGAAGCCGGAGGCGTAAAGCATCCCCTCCGAGGATTTGGTATTGTAGTTTCCGTTGTCTATGCCAAGCTTGATCATAGCCGATACCTCCTTGTTCTTTTTCTGCTGTTACATACTCATGCTCATGCCCTGCGTTTCCTGCAGAGAGTCCTCCGCAGGTGCGTCGGGCTGATGGGCGGCTGTCTGCGGCTCTGCGGGAGCCTGTTCCCTCTGGCGGCGGTTCTGACGCGCAGGGCGTTCTCTGGCTGCGGGGGCCGCCTGTGTTTCCTGCGATGCGGGAGCCTGCTGTATGCGGCTCTCCACATATTCCCGTACTTGGGCCGGAACCGCCTTTTCATAGGTTTTGTCCAGATAATTTTGAAGCTCCTGTTCGATGGTAAGCTCCTTTTTGTCCATGAAGAAGCGGAGCGCCTCCAGCTTCTCCGTAGGGAAGGATAATTTTAGTTCGGTTGTGCTCATACAGATTTCCTCCATTCATGGAAAGATTGGCAGACCTGCCACAGTCAAGGTGACAGGTCTTGGGAAGAACACGTTTACGGCAGATAGTTTCTCGGATTTTTCGCCGAGCCGTTTATCCGTACTTCAAAATGCAGATGGTTTCCGGTGCTTCGCCCGGTGGAACCCACCTTGGCTATGGTTTCTCCGGCCTTGACTGTCTGCCCCTCCCGGACGAGAATTTGTGAGCAGTGCCCGTATAAAGTGACCATGCCATTTCCGTGGTCAATGGTCAGATAATAGCCGTAGCCGGTGCTTCCATAAACCACGGTTTTCACCGTTCCCGCTTTTGCAGAGCGGATGGAAGTACCTTTGGCAGCACCAAGATCAAGACCGGAATGTCCCACCCACTTCCCGGTGAGCGGGTCTGTTCTGCCTCCGAATTCAGAAGTTACCATCGCTCGCCATCCTTTGCCCAGAGGTGAAATAAAGCCGTCGGCAGAGGCTTTTTTCGTTTCGGCATAAGGTCTGGCATATAAAACCTGTTTGTCGGAATCGAACAAATCCCGGTAAAAAACCCGCCCTTTGGAGGAAGATGCGTCCACCACCTTACCGTCTCCGGCATAGATTCCCACATGCGTAATGTTCATGAAACGGCCGTTGGGCTTGTGACTCCAGAACACCAAATCGCCGGGAGCAAGGCTTGATTTGGAAATCGTCAACCCATTGTCCACGCAGTATTTGCCCTGTGCCGCAGCGGTGCCGGAGAGGTTTATCCCCAACTTTTTGTACACCCACTGCACCAGATAGCTGCAGTCAGTATAGCTTCCCTGCCCCCGTTTCTCCTGAGAGTAGGGATCGCCAAGGCGGGAAAGTCCAAGGCGAACTGCTTCAACACCCGTTTCACCGGCAGGCAAATCGGAAAAGAAGCCGTCAAGCTGATCCGGTATCCAGTCCTCCCACATAGCGGAATCGTCACTCTCGATAGGTGCCGCTGTACCGTATAAGGCACGGTAATAGATTTCCGAAGCGTTGGCTTGATCTTCATAGGTGATGGCTTCTCCGAAGAGTGTCCTGATGTTGTTGTAGATAGCAGGCAGAGAGGTAATGGGAACGGCAACGGTATAGGTTTCTTCCGAAGTTGTGCCATCCTCGTTTTCCACGGTGCGGGTGCGTTCCTCATAGGCGACAAAGCAGTCTACATATTTCCGGTGTTCCAACCAGGAGGGGGACTCCGCGCCGAAGAACAGGGAATAAAAAATGGCCTTGACACGGTAAGCGTCAAGGCTGTCGCCGTCCTCCATCTGTGCATTCACGGTGGCTATGGCACTGTCTATGAGGGTGAAGCTCTGTCGCATATCCCCGATGTACTCCCTGTAATCCGCAGGCATACTTCCCGGAATTGCACCGCCATGGAAACACAGCTCCACGGCAGTGTTGTTGTGATTTGCAGTTCCGGAGAGCAGAGAGCAGATCAGCACAATCGTGAAGATGAGCGGTGACAGGACGGCGGCGACAGTCCAGCCGATGGTTTTTCGCATGCGTTCATCCGAAAGTGCGGCAGCGGCAGCTTTGGCTATCGCTGTAATAGTAGCGGGATCAGCCATTCCGTCACCACCATTTCAGGTCACCAAAACCGAATAGGTTCTGCTGTTCCGGTTCCGGTTCGCTTTCCATGAGCTGCTCGGTGTAATCGATTGCCCGTTCCAGAATAGCGGTATCAAACCCTGCGGTTTTATAGCCTTCACGGATGGTATTGTAGTAATAGTCGGACGGGTACCCCAGCCGATGCCCCGGCGTCATCACATAAACCATTGCCGAAACCGTTTTGCCGTCCAGGGTCAGTTCCATGGTTTCTTTACCGTAGAATCTGGGGAAGCCTTCGTAAACATCGAGGGCCGCTTCATCTTTCGAAGTGATTTCCCACAGCAAAACAGGAACAGAAGCGCCCTCGCAAGGCTCGATGGTAGCCACGGCTCCATGCCTTCCGCCTCGAAACACAAGGGCATAATCTTTTATCTCAGATGCCCCAAGCACCTTGGCAGTAGGGCATCGTTTCGCCATTTGCGTCAGATTGAGGTTGCTGCCATAGGCAATATACAGTTTATTTTTCATAATAGCTCCTTTACATTGACATGGTAAAAGCGGGGGACTGTTCATCCTCCGCTTCCATCATAGTTTCCGGTACAGCTTGTTCCGGCGGCGCCGTCGCCTGAGCTCTCTCTGCTTCGCGCTTTTGTCGCAGCCGTTCTTTTTGCCTTTCTGCCTGGGCCGGGTCTTTCCACGCAATGCAGCCCTCCAGATGATCCAGCAGATGCTTACGGGCTGTTTTGAATTCATCTCCAATCATGCCAAGACGCAGAAGCCACACACGGAAGGTGTACTTCTCATTGGTAGATTGAGTCTTGACGGGACTTGCCGACCGTTGGTTGAGTGCCTGCGCGGTAATGGCAAGGCAGAATTGGATATATGCCTTGATTTTTCCGGCGTGAAGATTGCCATTGAAAGCGCGGAATTCCACCGTGCCTTTCTGGAACACGCTGTGAAGATTGAGACAGTGGTAGCGGCTGTGATGGTAATGCTCCCGGCTGCCATCACCGCCGTTGTACCAGATTCGTTTCAGCTGTTCCATGGTAGAGGGTTTCTGACGGTTGATTCGTTCCAAGAACAGAGGATCAATCTTTTGACAGTAGCTGGTTTCTCTGCCGCGGGAAACCTGTAGCGCCCTATAAATCATATCCTCTTTCGCCGCCATGATGTTGACCAGATTGCGGAGCTTCGGAGCGTTAAAAGGAGCGGCATTGATGTGAATATGAATACCGCAGGAGGGATTTACAAAAGCCCCGGCTTCCCGGAGCTTGCGGATCAGTTCCTGCACGGTTTCGATATCCCGGTACTGGCAAATTGGGCTTACCAGCTCCACACTGTAATTCCTGTCGGCACTGATTTTCCTGCGTCCGTCTCTCTTTTGGCAGTCAATGCTGCCGTCGCTCATGACTTTCCATTTGCGCCGCTGGCTGTCACAGGCATAATAGGCATCGTAATAACCGCCCTCATATTCCTTGCTGGTTCCAAAATATTCGGCAATTACTTCGGCAGCACGGCTTCTTGTTATCCCGGTCATTTCAATTTCAATGCCGAAATCCTGAGCCTGTATCTCCATTTACCCACCGCCTTTACCACATCCTGTGCTGCAGGGTGAGGTCTTTTTCCTGTGCAAGCCCCGCTGTTTCCGCTGCGGAATTGATAAAACTGCAGAGCCGTTCCCTGCGCCAGGTATCAATCAGATACCGTCCGCATTCCTCATTGAGTGCATTGATTTTCAAAACCGTTTCCCGCACACATTCGGAAATAGCGGCAGGATCTCCCTCGGCTGCTATGAGGTCATCGATGTAGTCATCCAGGATTTTTCCCATGAGAGACACATCCTCCGGCGTATAATGATAGCTGCCGGCATAGGGATTGGGGTATTCCTTCCCGTCCATGCAGCATCGCAGATGCTCCAGTATGACGGGGCGTTCCTCATGGTCCGCCTTCTGGTATTTCTCCATAAAAGCCAGAATATCCGCTTCCCGGTTCGGAGTGTAGCGAATAAAGGACAGCATATCTTCGAGAATGCCCGCCTTGTTTTCTTTTTTATTTTGGAGTTTGTCCATGATTTTTTCTCCCTTCTTCATTATCTGCCGCCCGCCTTTCCAAACAGCGTCTCCTTGTGAGCAGGGGCGTGAACCGCAAGGTTATACCTCTCAATGCCGCATTTGTAAAGGCAGACACCGCGCTGCGGGTAGCGGATGAGGTTGTATTCGCTTTCTTCAAGCTGCAGGGAGTCGATGTAGAACTGTTTATCGATATTGCCTGCGTTGAAGAGAAAAGCGTGGGTCGGGATAGAAAACAGCGGCTTGGTCAGCTCCCGGATGCCCTCGATATTGAAGTCCTCCAAGTTCTGAGAGGCCAGAATAACCGCCGAATCTTTCTTTCGCACACGTTTCATGAAATTTCGGATATACTCAATGGCAGTCAGGTTGGTCAGGAACAGATACAGCTCATCAATCGATGCGGCCGTGTTGCCCTCGGTCAGCAGCTTGTCGCTCATAAAGGACAGCACGTTGAACAGCAGGGCGTTTTTCACGTTCCGGCTGGCCTGAAGCAAGCCTTTTACCCCGAATACAATAAAGCGGTCAGAGGTCACATTGGTGTGGCCGTTGAAGAATTTGCTCTCTGCGCCCATGCACATGGAGTGGAGCCCCAGCAGAATTTCCTGCAGCAGTTCCGACGGGTAGAGTTGATATTCGGTTTTGTCATAGCCTTGAAACTCGTCCTCAATAAAGGCGTAAAGGTCGGACAGAATGGGATAGTCTGCGGCTGTCAGAGTTCGGAAATCGGTGTGGTCGCTGATGCCGAATTTTGCATACAGCTTGCCCAGCATGATTTCAATGGCGTCGATATGACGGTCTGAAAAATCCTTATAGCATCGAAAAAAGTCCTTGAGAAAGCTGATGTGCTGACTGAGCTTGGTGGATTGACGGAATGCCTGAGGCGCATCGGCATCCTCCGGACTGCCGCCTTCGTCCCAGGTCTTTGGTTCCAGAGGGTTAATGAGATACCGACCTGACATGAGGTCGATGAAACAGCCGCCGAGATTTTCAGCCAACTCCACATATTCGTGCTCAGGATCAAGGCACAGCACGGCCTTACCCGATTCGAGGATGTTGCAGAGGATGAGCTTGAGGAGATAGCTCTTGCCCTGACCGGAGTTGCCCAAGATCAACACGTTAGCATTCGTCTTGTCATCATCACGCTTGTCAAAATCCGCGATAATATTGGAGCCGAACTTATCTCTGCCAAGATAAAATCCGTTGGGATCGGTCTTGCCGGAATAGTTAAAGGGATAAAGATTCGCTACCGAGCTTGCCGGCAGAACACGCTCAAACTGACTGCCAAACACATTCCGCCCTGCGGGACCCACCGAGAGAAAACCTTCTCTCTGGCGAAGGATAAGCCTGTCTACATTGAGCTTTGAGCGAATCAGTTCGGTCAGAACATCCGTCTGCAAAAGCTTCAGCGCGTCCAAATCGTGCGCTGTCAGTTCAATGAAAACAGCGCAGTGCAGAAGAGGCTCCCGGTTCCGGTGCATGGTGGACACCAGCGTGACAACGTCCTGCAGATTGCTTTCGGCGGTGACTGTCTGCCGGAGGTCGTTGGTATTGCTTTTATCCATACGGTTTTTGTTGGCGGCATTGTGGATGATTTTCTTTTCTTCCGTTGCCGTTACCTGTCTGGTATAAATACGCAAGGTCACGCCGTCCTTTTCTCCCAAGTGCCGCAGGATGGCCTGCTCATCGGTGGCAGTCGGGTATTCACGGAGAGCCCAGACACACCGATAGGTGTTGCCGCAGATAAAGTGATCGGTATTGAATTTGATCACTGAGGGAGCAATCATATCCAGAAATTCTTTGATTTTGGGATCTTCCTGCGGCGGGGATTGAGGATTTCTTTTTCGTGCCATCGGTTTTTCTTCCTTTCTGTTTTGATTTTGGGTATAGATTTTGGGTATAGAAAAAGCCGCCACACGGAGTGACGGCTTGAAGTGAAATGATTCACTTTGATAAGAGATTGAGGTATAATAAATGTTAGAAATAAAATTCGTATTAACATAATATTATTTACATGACACTCAGATAAACAGGAATTTATTCGAGTGTCTAAAATATGATTTCCTTTAGGCATTAATAATGATACAACTGATGAAACGAAAGAATTTATAGGGGGTTTCAATATGAAGTGTGCAAATTGTGGAAATGATGATGAAAGAACACTTTGGGATGAAGGAGATACTATCTATTGTTCGAAGTGTTGTCATAGAACATCAGTGGAAACTGGCGAAGATGACTTAGTGGAATGCCCATATTGTCATTATATGCGAGATAGAAAAGCCCTTTATTGTAGACATTGTAATACTGCGTGGGGTGCTGAAGTCGACGAAGAAGAAACTAAGGAGTTACGCAAAATCTTACAAGAAGATTTTGGTTATGAAAAATAAAGAATTTCAAATAATTTAGCGAGCAAGCCACTTTCTATAATGAACGAAATGGGAATTCAAGAACTTGTATTCTTGGATTCCCATTTTCCTGCTTACTCATTCCAAATAACCCATCGCTCGCCATCGAAATCTTCAAACTTTTCAGTCGTGACATTCTGCTCAAAATAAACCGCAAGGATCCGCTTGATGTCCTCCTTGTCTGCACGCTTTACGGAAAATCCCTGATCTTTCAGGGATTTCTCAATACGGGACAGGTATGGAAACACCTCTTTTTCCTTTTCATCCCGCAGACGAATTAGAATTAAGAATTCCCTTGCGGTGGCCATCTGCACCTGTATCCGGTCAAGGAAGGACAAATCTTTTTCCAAGAGCTTTCGCACCACCGGATTCTGTTCCTGCTCCATGCGGTCGCGGAGAAACCGCTTGTTGTCCTCGAAGTTTTCCCGGCTGTTCAGGCACAGCATCTCAATCTCCGCAATGCCCTTGAGTACATTCATAAGGGCATAAATCCTTGCTCCGATACTGGAATCGGACAGGACGCTGATGTTGGTGGGTTTTATCATGAAAAATACCAGCTCGCCGTGTGGAGTTATAAGGCTGTGATCTATGATGTCATGGATACCCATAAGCTGGCGGGTGGAGGCTTTTTCTCGCGTTTCCCATTTCCTTTTTCTGTACATGTTCATGCCCTCCATTCATAGGTCTGCTGCTTTCCGAAAAAGAAAGCGGCGGCATAGCGGATAAAATCGAGAATACTCACATCCTCTAAACGAATGGATAAAAAAGCATAGAGTGCAGTCAACACGATGGGGGGCAGCCAGCCGAGCTGGGAAAGAGCAAAGACAGAAATCAGGCAACCGATTCCTATGATGCCGATGTCACGTAATTCCCACAGCCACAAGGTAGCTTTTGATTTTAAGTTGTCGGGGTAGATGTACATGAAGACGATTCCTCCTGTTCCTCATAGAATTTTCGCAAAAAATAGGCGATACCGCGGAGGACAAAATCCACACATGGTATCGCCACACTATTGCCAAGCGCCTTATAACGGGCGCTGTCCGATGTTCCCGGTATCAGCGTCCAGCCGTCCGGGAAGCCTTGGAGCCGTTCGCATTCCAAGGGAGTGAGCCTGCGAATGAGCTTGCGACCATTTCCTTTTACAAGATTCTCACTTCCGCCTCCATTGTTACCGCCTTGGGCACACAGGGTAGCACAGCCTTCTGCATAGTTGCCATATTGCGATTGACCGAATATTTCGGGCTGACAAACGAGATCGGTCGCATCCTTATGCTGTCTTGCACTTTGCGTAGCAATCACATGGTTTTCGGAAAATTTATCGCTTCGCTGGCGGCTGAATACCGCATGGCGGTCAGATGTCGTAATGGTGTAACTGATATCCGCCTGACAGCCGAGTCCGTTGCCGCCGTTTTCAGGCTCCCGGTCAATAGTATTGCCTGCAATGCAGATGGTTTCCTGCGCAACAGGATCACCTACAAGGGGAACATTGTTGCCGCCGGTACCATAGGTTGATGTTACGGTAGGGGCTACTTCCAACGGTCCTGTGTATCTGCAATCCTTTGCGTGATTGTCAAACAGTACCGGCTGGTTATTGCCGGAGGTTCCTGCGGCTGATGGAATAGTCGGGCAAATGCCTCCACCAATTTCAGCGCCACCTTGCTGGGTAGCCATGATAAGTGGCTGATGCCCGTGTTCTTGCGCCCGAAGCGTACCTGTGATGTCCTTGGTGCAGTGCATCTGGCTACCGCCTTGGTCGTTAAGACAAAACACCGATGGAGCTGTGCCCGTTTTAATGGTAGGAGAACACTCTGCCTGATAGCCGATCCCTCTGGCTTCGGCGCCGGCGTTGCCGCAGAATCCTGCGGTAAGCACACAGGGATATCCTTGCCCTACCTGCCCTCCGCCGCCGGTAATGGATGTATGGACCTCCGGCGTGAGAAAACAATCGCCATTTCCTTTGCTGACAACTCCTGCCGCAAGCACAAGCCCAGCCGGGTTTCTTCCGCCGCCGCCGTCGGCTCCGGTAAGGGTAGGACTGGTTCCATCTGGCGTAAACACACGGCTTTGCTGCGTATCCCATCCATTCAGACAGTTGGGAACGGGCACGAGAGGAGGATGTCCTCCCATGCCTGCGCGGAGCGTGGGTGTCACTTCCTCGGTAATATCCATTCGTTCCCCGCCATGGTCGTTCAGACAGATCAGCGGTTTTGCAACAAAGGTCTGCTGCTTCATACCGGGTTGTGCACCCAAGGCTCCGGCCACATCGTGGAGATCCCGAACCTCGTCACGCTGGTTGGCTGCAAAGGCTATTGTTGCTTTTTCTTCTGTCTGTATATATCCATGCCCGCCGCCTTCACCGCCATAGAGAGCGGGCCATATCCCTGTTTCCTCGAAAATGCGGCGGCTTTGCACATCCCATGGCGTCAGGCAAGACCCGCCTGAATCATCAGAGCCTCTTTTAGCTGAGGAGGAAGTTCCTTGCCTCTGGCTTCGGCTCTCCGCAGTATCCCCAAACAGGCTGTCTTGCTTAAATAATATTTCGGGTGCGGTTGTTCCTCCAAAATCTGCGACAAGGAAGATACGACGGCGGCGCTGGGCGACTCCCCAGAATTGAGCGTCCAAGACGCGCCAAGCCAAGCTGAATTCATTTCCCAAAATGACAGCCCCAGCAGATTCCCAGCGCCCGGAGTCAGGTCGAGGCACATCACAGGTACTGTACTTAATGCGGACAATCTCCTCGATGACCGCACGGAAGTCCTCGCCGCCTGCGGAACTGAAGGCTCCTGGGACGTTTTCCCAAACGAGGTATCGAGGTCGAATAAGGTGAGCTGGTACGTTTCGTTGTCCATCGGCGTTTCTCATCTCCTTCGTGATCCGTGTTTGCTCCATAAATAAACCTGAACGTTCTCCTGCAAGTCCGGCACGCTGCCCGGCAACCGATAAATCCTGACAGGGTGAGCCGCCGCAGATGATATCCACAGGCGGGAGCTTCGCTCCGTTCAGCTTTGTGATATCGCCGACATGGTGCATTTCGGGAAATCGGATTTTTGTTACTTCGATGGGAAAGGCTTCAATCTCGCTTGCCCATAAAGGAGTGATGCCGTTGCGTATCGCTGCCAGCGGGAAGCCTCCGATCCCATCGAAAAGGCTCCCCATGGTCAGCATCAGACCATCTCCATAGTCTGTGCAGGAGCCTTGACCGGTGCGCTGTTTTTTACTTTGCCTACGGCGAAGCCGATTTCCTGTTCCATTACCCGGCGTATCGGAATTCCAAGTCTGGACGCTTCCTCAATTTCGAGATACATCCCCGGTGAAATATGATCGCCGTAGCACCACAGCTCGTCGCAGCGGGATAGCATGGCCAGCCCCATATCCAGTCCAAGCTGACGCTGTTTTGGCTGATGTTCATCCAGAATTGCGGGATACAGCAAGTGGGGCGCAAAAAAAGCGTGCCCCTCATTCATCACATGGCGACACGCTTTCTTGGCAAATTCCGTATTTCTTTCAACGTCCCCGGCATAAGGGGACGCTACATAGATTAATTTCATAGGCTTTTCCTTTCTAAAGTTATTTCGGCGCTACCGCCTGTACCACGGTTCGAGTGGTATTCACAGCGGCCTGTGCGGTATAAACGGCAGACATCAGATTTGCCTTTGTGCTGGTATCCAGGCCAAAGGCTCCGGCAATTCTCGGCACTTCACCGGCGGACAACATCAGTCCAAGCCCCAGCAAGGCATGGGTTCTCAGAACCATAAGCCCCGCGGCAAGGATGGTCGCCTGCAAAAAGGTTGTCAGGCACAGACCGATAATCTGCTTGCACCATTGGATAAATCCGTCAATGTAACCACGGGGAACAGAGAACATATACAAGCTGCCCACAGCAATCTGGATCAGCAAGATACCTCCCCGTTTTAAGTTAGAAAAGAACACTTTAATCACGGCATATCCCATCATGATAATCATAAAGAGCATCATGATAGGGCTTGTAATAGCGGATATCCCTCCAAAGATACCGGAACCCATGGCGCCGCCGATGTCCGGCGAAGCGCGAAGCTCTGCAATAATGTTTCCGGCGAGGTCGCTGAAGCTGGTGCCATATCCGGTGATTCCCTCCGTGAGGCTGCTCTGGAGATTAACCGACAGCTTGAACAGCTCCACCGGCAGGATTGTAAAAAGAGACACCGCCATAAAACCTTTGAGGGCGTTTAAGGCGGTGTCCTTTATGCTGCCACGGCCGTGCTGGTATTCAATGCCGGTTTCAAATACCGAGACTACAAGTCCGGTTCCGTACAGCGCCCAAGCCAGATAAGAAAAAAACAATACGATGGACTGTACCCATTCCATGGAGAACAACTCCACACCCATGTTTCCCATTTGTGCAAAAAAGTCGGCAAGAAAGCCAACCACCTGTCCGTAGAGCCATTCAATGATTTGATCCATGACGGTTCCCAGAACAAAATCCCATATGAACATTTGAGGTTCACCTCCCTCAAGAAATATTAAAAACATACCGCAGTTTTACTTGCGGTATGTTCGTCCATCTTGCATTCTACAAAATCATTGTCACGCCATGGTTTGCGTCATACCATTGGACATATCCTGGGTAGGTTCTTGAAAAACCTCCAGGTAATTGCCTACAGCGTCAGCGAGCTTTTCAAAATCTGCGGGGGTTGGCTGATAGGCATACCATTCCAGCTTGCCTTGATACACCCATAAGTGCGGGCTGACTCCTTCCTTAAAGTTCGGATTGTTTACTGGTTTTGTTCCCAGAATTTCCTGAAAACGAAGGAGGGTACTGTCTACTACACCTTCGTTCCGGTTGATAAGCGATACTTTGAGTGCTTCGTAATGATTGGCATGTCCTAAGGTGACAAATTCTGCACGGATGCGGAGACTATCACTGATTTTTCCGTAGCAAGTTCTTCCGACAAACCTTGTATCGGAAAAAATCGCATCATGGTCGAAGAGCTTTCGCAGTTCTTTTTCAAATGTAGTCATATACTGTTCCTCCTACATTCCGAGAATTGTCCAGAGTATCCTTGCATTAGGTCGGTGAACGGATTTTAATTTTCATAAACAGCGCTTCCTTTCATATTGACATTTTTTGATGTGAAGCATATACTATATCATATCAAGATAATTTGATGTGAGGTGATAAACGTTGGAGCTTACTCCGGAGAAGAACGCTAATGTATTTAAGGCATTTTGCGATGAAAAGCGGCTTGCCATTTTGGAACTGCTGCGCAGCGGTGAAAAATGCGCCTGCGTGCTCATTGATCAAATGGAAATCGGTCAGTCCTCCTTGTCCTATCACATGAAGATTTTATGTGAATCGGGTATTGTCGAAAGCAGACAGGAAGGCAAATGGACACATTATAAAATCAGTGAACAGGGCAGCCACGAGGCCATGCTCCTGTTAAAAGCAATTACCACCCCCAATGCAACCGCTGAAGATACTCGTTGTTGCAATCAATAACGGCCATCTGATGGAAGATGGCTTTTATTCGGCACAACATATCAAGTTTTTTTGATATGACTATTGAATTTAAGAAAGAGAGGCGCTTACCCTATGGAGATCCTTCAAAATACGTGGCTGTTCTTTCAAGACCAAGTGCTTGGAATGAAATGGCTCAACTCCCTAATCGGTAATCTGCTCTCGTTGTTCGGTCTTGATGTAACAGGACGAATTGGTGGCAGCGTTCAATTCTTTATCTATGATGTACTAAAAATCACCGTACTGCTCTGCGTGCTGATTTTCATCATCTCGTACATTCAAAGCTACTTCCCGCCGGAACGAAGCAAGAAAATTATGAGCCGCTTTCACGGCGTGTGGGCAAATATCATGGCAGCACTGCTTGGCACGGTAACGCCTTTTTGCTCTTGCTCCTCCATACCTCTGTTCATTGGATTTACCAGTGCCGGACTGCCCCTTGGCGTGACTTTTTCCTTTCTGATTTCCTCACCCATGGTAGACCTCGGGTCGCTCGTTCTGCTCATGAGCATCTTTGGCACAAAGGTCGCTATCGTCTATGTCGTTGTGGGCCTGGTTATCGCGGTCGTTGGCGGTACGCTGATTGAAAAACTTCACATGGAAAACTATGTGGAAGAATTCATTCGCTCGGCAAGCGGCGTAGATATTGAATCGCCTGACTTAACCCGCAAAGAGCGTGTCATTTACGCCAAGGATCAGGTGGTGTCAACCTTCAAAAAAGTTCTGCCGTACATTCTGGTTGGCGTGGGCATCGGAGCTATCATCCACAACTGGATTCCTGAAAGCTGGATTGAGATGGTGCTTGGCAGCAATAATCCTTTTGGGGTAGTGCTGCCAACTCTGCTTGGCGTTCCCATGTACGCTGACATTTTCGGCACGATTCCGGTGGCCGAAGCGCTGCTCTACAAAGGCGCGCAGCTTGGTACGGTTCTCTCCTTTATGATGGCAGTCACAACGCTTTCCCTGCCCTCCATCATCATGCTGCGCAAGGCGGTAAAGCCGAAGCTGTTGGGCACATTTATTGCCATCTGCACCATCGGCATTATCATTGTTGGCTATCTGTTTAATATTTTCCAGTATCTACTGGTTTAATGGGAGGGAAAGAGAATGGCTAAAAACTGGTATCCAGTCATCGATTATCTTGCTTGCACTGAATGCGGAACCTGCGTGGATTTTTGCTCCCACAGTGTTTATAACAAAGCAAAAGCCCCGTCCCCTGTGGTGATGCAACCCGGAAACTGCATTGACCGTTGCCACGGCTGCGGCAACAAGTGTCCGGCAGGCGCCATCTCCTATGTAGGCGACGATACTGGCTGGACACCGCCAAACGGCGAATGCAGTGCAAAAAAAAGCGTAGATTGCTGCCGCGGCGGGGCTTGTGAGGAGGATTCCTCCAAGGCTGTGCTTGTGGAATATCTCTATCTTGATCTCAATACCTGTGACCGCTGTATCGGCGCCGATGCGGTACTGGAAGAAGTTTTGGGCAGTATCGCGCCCGCTCTGGAGGCTGCCGGATATACCATGCGGCTTCAAAAGGTACAGATCGCCACAAAAGAACTGGCGGAGCACTACCGATTCCTTGCGTCGCCCACCATTCGTGTAAATGGGCAGGATATCTGCGGACCTGTTGCGGAAAACACCTGCGGCTGCTGTGGTGAAATCAGCGGAACCGATGTGACCTGTCGTACCTTTGCATACAAAGGTCAAGCCTATGAAGTACCGCCCAAAGCCATGCTGGCCGAAGGAATTCTAAGAGCTGTGCTCGGCATGGTGCAGCCCGTTTGTGACTGCGGCGAGTATTCACTTCCAGAAAATCTCAAAAACTTCTTTGAGGGAAAAGCTGTGAAGACCGGTTGCTGCCCTGAAGGTACTTGCGGATGAGTAAACAAAGGATATAAAAACAGTTATTCCACTTTTGATTTTCGCCGTCATTGCCGAGATTGACCTTTACGGTTTTGGGTATCCTTGCGGCCACGGCGGGCAGCCTTGTATGGAGTGTTTTGCTACTGCTGCTCTATTTCATTGGGCACGGCATTCTCGCCGTGATTGCGGAGCCTTCCATGGGCTTTGCCCAAAAGCTCTCCCAAAGCGAGAAGTATGGAAAAGCCAGCGCTATTTTGAAAATCGTCATGGGCGCGGTGATCCTGCTCATCGGTTTCTATTTGTTATATTCAGGTTTCTAATCATGAATTTAAGGAGGTTTTTATTATGGCATTGTTTGGTTTTGGTAAAAAGAAAAATGCAGAGGAAGAATTGGTGCAGTGTGGTTGCGGGGAAATGTGCAAGCCCTCCGAAATTGCCGCAAAGAAAGCTGACGAAGAAGCAAAAGCAAAAAACTCCGGTTGCTGCTGTGGCGGTGACTGCAATACAGAAACGATTGCGGAAGCCGAAAAAGCAAAAGTGAGCGGTTCATCCGTCAAGGTGCTTGGCTCGGGCTGTGCAAAGTGCAATCAACTGGAAGCGGCTACCTTGGAAGCGCTCAAAGAGCTTGGCATGGATGCCACCATTGACCATGTGACAGACTTTACACAGATCGCTGCTTACGGTGTGATGACAACTCCTGCATTGGTTGTGGACGGCAAGGTCGTTTCCTTTGGAAAGGTTTTAAAAAAGGACGAGGTCGTTAAAATCCTGCAAAAAGTACGGGGGTAAATTTATGGCAAAGGAAAAATCACAAAGCATTGGCTTCTTTCAAAAATACCTGACCGTGTGGGTTGCTCTCTGTATGACGGCAGGTGTTTTAATTGGTAAACTTTTACCTGCCGTTCCTGCATTTTTAGGCCGTTTTGAGTATGCCAGAGTTTCTATTCCGGTCGCCATCCTCATTTGGGTGATGATTTATCCCATGATGATGAAGGTGAATTTCCAGAGCGTCAAAAATGTGGGGAAAAACCCAAAGGGGTTATTCGTCACATGGGTGACAAACTGGCTCATCAAGCCGTTCACCATGTACGGTATCGCCGCGCTATTTTTCTATGTGGTTTTTAAGGGCTTGATTGCCCCTGACCTCGCCAAGGAGTATCTGGCGGGTGCAGTACTCTTGGGTGCGGCACCCTGCACAGCGATGGTGTTCGTCTGGAGCACGCTCACCAAAGGAAACCCTGCCTACACCGTAGTACAGGTAGCAACCAACGATTTGATTATTCTGGTTGCCTTTGTGCCGATTGTGAAATTCCTACTGGGCGTTTCCAACGTGTCCGTGCCATGGGACACGCTGATTTTATCGGTCATTTTATTTGTAGTCATTCCGCTTGCGGGCGGTATTCTGACCCGTGTGCTGGTGACAAATCGCAAGGGCACAGAGTATTTTGAAAACACCTTTGTCCATAAATTTGATAATGCCACCAGCATTGGTCTGCTGCTCACTTTGGTATTGCTGTTTTCCTTCCAAGGTGATGTGATTTTGAATAATCCGCTGCACATTCTACTCATTGCTGTGCCGCTTGTTTTGCAAACTTTCCTTATTTTCTTCATCGCTTATTTTGCTTGCAAATGGCTGAAGCTGCCCCATGATATTGCCGCCCCTGCGGGGATGATTGGCGCGTCCAACTTCTTTGAACTGTCGGTCGCTGTGGCGATTGCATTGTTTGGTACTACTTCACCGGCGGCTCTTGCCACCGTAGTTGGCGTGCTGACCGAGGTGCCGGTGATGCTGTTGCTTGTAAAAATCGCCAACAAAACGAAAGGATGGTTTCCAGTATGAGCAAACCTAAAGTAGCATTTATCTGCGTACACAACTCCTGCCGCAGCCAAATTGCCGAAGCACTGGGCAAGTACCTTGCGTCTGATGTCTTTGAAAGCTATTCTGCCGGAACGGAAGTAAAGCCGCAAATCAATCAGGATGCTGTGCGGCTGATGAAGCAGATTTATGGCATCGACATGGAGCGAACTCAGCGCAGTAAGCTGCTGGAGGAGATTCCCCCAGTGGATATCGTGGTGACCATGGGCTGCAATGTGCAGTGTCCTTTTTTGCCCTGTATGCACAGGGAGGATTGGGGGTTAGATGACCCAACCGGCAAAAGCGATGTGGACTTTGAACGTACTATAAAAGCAATCCGCTCTAAAATTGAGAATTTGAGAGAGCGAATCGCTGACAACAAACTATAAAGAACGAGGCTGGCGTTTGTCAGCCTCGTTTTCCTATTCTCCGTTACATCCCCAGTATCGTCCAGATATATAGCGGAGCCGTCAGCGTGAACACAAGGCAGGCGAACAGAATAGCCGGTGCGGCCCATTCGAACTGACCATGCTTCCGATAATCAAAATACGCCATCCCCAATTTGGCAAAGAAGAACACTGCCAAAATGAGGTCAATGGCGGGAAACACCACGTTGTTGACAACCGTCTTGATCTGACCGGAGGCGTCCCGCCAAGTACCCTCAATAGCCCCTGCCACATCCCCGGTCGGAGCGGCGTATGCTGTCGTACTAAACGCAAAGGCTACCATGAGGGCAAAAGCCAAAACAAGAGCTGTTTTCTTGTATTTCTTCATAAAGACCACCTTTCCAAAGTTAAGAAAAGACCGCAGAAATACTTCTGCAGCCTTGCTCTTTTTCTGATATTTTATTAAGGATTGAGGGGGGCGACATGCCAGTCGCTCCACAAATTCCCGCGAATTGTAAGGGAGTCAGTGAGGTTGGCGGACAGCATCCCATCCGGCGTCCACCCATCAATGAGCCAAGTGTTAACGGTATAGGCTCCATCAGGCATCCAAATCGGGCTGAAATGAGTGCGATTTTTGTAAGTGGAATAAGGATTACGTTGAAATTCAAACCGCCCCGAACCCATACGTTCTAAAAGCCGCCAGTAGGTTTCATAACCAAACTCCGGGAAGTAGCTGACCGCATTCTGCGGCTGAGTAACTGCTGAGCTTTGGTTGGAGCTGACACTTCCGATAACTGTCTGATTGATGCCGTATCCTGATTTCATTGTCCTTCCGCTGGCAGTAGGGTTACGGTTGTCACACTTGATGCTCATGGCAGCGGTCAGGCTGGCGCTGTAGCGATCCAGGTCAAATTCCCACCATCCGTGATCGCACCAATATCCATCTTCATCATCCCCATGCCATACCCAGTACTCTTGCCACCACGGCCGCCAAACACTCCAATTTGCCGTGCTTTTTATCGCTCTGTTCGGAACAGCGGCGATACGGTAGCTGTCGTTGCGGTCATCGGCTACGGGATTAGGCGGAGNNCTGCTCAGTATCCGGGGTTTTCCATTTTACCCACGCAAGCTGACTGTCTCCTTCAGGATAATAAACATTACCCACGTTGTAGGTTCGCCCACCGATATTAAAGCTGACACGGGTGGGCCTGTCGGGGTCGGATTGACCGCCGCTGACTCTGATTGCCGTAATGACATCCGTATTCACACGGTACTCATAATCGTAGGCGTCAATCTGAGGTTCCTCCGGCCTTTCTGTAAAACGGACAATGCCAAGCCCAAGGCTGGACTTGATGTCCGCATTAGAAGCGGCGCTTGTCCTGCTTCCTCCCCATGCGGGATAACCGAGATCACTTACTTCAAGAAACATGGCGAGGGGCAAATTCTTATGAGTAAGGGACACCATACGCCGCCTTAAAAGGCCGCTTGTCTGCTCATCGTAGAGCGCAGCTTCGGTAGCGGTGGTGGCAATCATAACACCTTCAAATTTGTAGTAGGCGATGGGTTCCAAAAGAATTTTATACTCTCCGCCGATGAGGATGTCATAATCCATGCCTGTAACCTCTGCGATACGCTTAACCACGTATTCGGAACAGAAGTATTTTTTGATGGCCTCAATGTTGTTGCTGCCGTTAGTGCTGATGATGCGGGGCATGGTCTGTCCAGGGTTAATAAATTTATACGAGTCTACACTTGGTACGAGTGTCTGGCCGTTCGTATAACTGATTTTACTTTTCCCTCCAAAGTGTAGCCGAACATTGCTGGGGGTTTTATTTGTAAAATCCACCGGTGTAGTAACAACCGCATGGTCGCTCGCGCGAACCACTGTGACACGCACACCTTCATTACCGGGACTCCATGAGTTGGTGCTGGTTCCGCTGCCCATGCCGCCGCCTCCGCCGTCAATGTTCCCGCTGCCGCCGGTGTCGGCAAAAGCAGTCATCGGGCAGAGCAGACAAAAAATAAGGAACATCGGCAAGACTCTCAAAAGCAATTTTTTCATCCTGACCTCCTTTTTTGCAAAAGAAAAAGGCACGGTATCTTTCAACCGTACCTTCATACATATAAACATTGTTTTAATCCATAATGCCAACCCGCTTGTTGATATCGCCGTCACCATCCACAGTGGTTCCTTGTCCATCCCCAATATCATCGATCCACCCAAAACCCGGCACATAAATCTTGCCGTCCTTGATTTCGCCGCCCTGGGGCTGACTTTCACTTTTGGGTGTCTCTTTCGGCTGTTCCACCTTGTCATGGTCGACAGCAGTGGGAGGCTCGGTGACTTTTTCACCGTTAGGCTTTTGCGTAGAGTCTTGGAGCTGTTCCTCGGTATATTCCGGCTTGGATACATCACCCTGGATAGTCTGCTCGGTACCACTGGAAACCGCACCATTGTCGGTGCTTGTCGGCTGGGTGGTGTCAGAAGGGGCTATGGTGACATCTTTTTCTTTCTCTGTATTTTGCGGAACCTTCGGGTCTACTGTCACATTGCTCACATCGGAGCTTTGAGGTGGGTGCGGATTGTCCACCGGTTTTGGACTTTTGAACTGCTGCCCAATCAGTACCACCAATACTGCACAGATGGCGAGACAACCGATGACAGTCAGCCATTTCTTCATTTTATTATTCATAAGAGTGTCCTCCTATTTGTAAAATTTTGAGATTTACCTTGTTAAGTCACACCCTACCACGAACTTTTCAAAAAGTCTATCCTTACAAAATAGACTTTCACAAAAAATTAAAATCTCGGCGTGTACCCGGCACTGGTCTTGACTTTGATACGCATAGGCGGCAGCAGTTTTCCTCCAAAGGATACCGGAACCTCCAGCATGATGGTGCTGTCAGCTTTAAAGCGGGCAGAGACTTGGTCACTTGATGCGAAAGGAGCATTTCGAATATCCACATCCAGATTCCATATTTTAAATTCCAGCTTTCCGTCAGAAGTGCGTTTTTCATGATAGCCACCACTGTAGGAAAGACCGAGGATACCGTCCAGCCTGTTATATATATCGCCGTAATCGAGACTTTCTTCAAAATCCTCCACAATGGGCTGGTAGGCTCCGCTGTAGCCTTCCCGCACACCGTGGTACACATCGTCATAGTTGTCGTTGACGGTGGAGATGACGGCAGCCTGTAATGCATCCCGCACACCCTGTGCCACAATCATAAGCCGGAAATATTCCGAAATGCCGGTAAAGACAATCAAGAGCGACAGGGTTATGGCAATGATGAGCGGAAAGCCTGAGCCGTTTTTATCTTTAAAGATACGCTTGATTTTTTCCATCTCATCACCTACTTCCAATAGACTTCCGATTTTCCTGCGGCATCAGCCCTGAGCGTTATCGGGAAGGAGCCGAATCCTCCGAACAGTCCGATATTAGTCTGATAGGTGACCGTTACCGTGACTTCCTCGTTGAGCTGAATCCTTCCGGTTTTCGACCATGCCACTGTAGGGCTCAGACCGGTCTTTTCCCGTAGATACTGTTCACGGCGTTCGGTTTCACTGCCGACCTGGCCGGAAATTTCCGCTTCTCGAATGAGCTCTGCGGCAAAGGTGTCAATCTGCTGCTTTTGGATGTAGACAGGAAACACATTCACGGCAAGGGCGATGACCAGCATAGCACATAAAACCAGCACCGCTACATCGATATATCCCTCGCCATTCTTACTTTTCAGGATTTTCAGCACGTGGTCACCTCCAACTTAAAACATTCCGCCGAGGGATGTGATGATTTCATAGACAATAATCGCCATGTAGGTCATGATGAAGCACATGAGCATGGCAAAAGAGAACACACGGATTTTCGGCGGAATTTTCATAGCCTGTGATTTCAGACGTTGGAGCTCCAACTGCTTCATATCGTGCGAAAGCATCTGAAAGTACATCACTCCATCATCCCCGCGCAGTACACCGATCAGCCCCCTTGTAATATCCGAGAGCATTGGCGAATTAAACCTTGCTTCAAAGCGAGTCAGAGCCGCTTCATAGCTGGAGGAACGCATGTCTGCCGTAAGAATATCAAGCTCTGCCGCAAAGTCCTCGCCTGCATTTCTTTTGAAATTTTCCAATATGGACAGCACATCCCGGCTGGCTTTCAGTTCCTGGGTGATGGTTGCAACAAAGCGTGGCAGTTCCTGCTCGATTTTACCTCGCTTGGCCGCCAGAGCTTCATCTGCCTTACGGACTTCCTTGAAGTAGACCAGTATGGCAGTAAAAAGCACAATGGGGGCCAGCAGCGGCAGGACGATAAGGCATGGAATGATGCAAAGCGCAATACTCATCGCCTTGACAATTGCCATTGCCATAAACAGTTCCGGTGAGTCGGAAAATCCTGCTGCCGACAGGACATTTGCCATTCGGCTTTTTTTATATTCATCCATACGGATGTAGTGGCATAGCCGGATAGCTGCATTGCGCAGCAGCATATCGATGGTTTTGGACTTCTCCTTAGTCTGCTTTCCTGACGACAGAATCGCCTTTTGGGTGGCGAGAGTGGGCAGCCGCAGCAGATCGGCGGCAATGAAAAAGAGCCCCGCCGACAGGAGGACTCCGAATAGAAAGAGATAGATTGTCATAGGCGTCCTCCTATCTTCGATATTCAATGGGCTGGGTCAGCTTAATGACAAAGGCTGTGGAAACAAACATTACGGCGGCACAGATGGTCAGGATAATCTGCCCCAATGGTGTGTGCATCAGCGTGTGATACCAGTCCTGATTCAAAAAATGGAGGAGCGGTATATTGCCGATAACAAGAACCTGCATGACGATGAATTCCTTTCGGGGCTCAAAAACCATGTTTTCCAGCTCAGCGTTGACCACACGCATATCGCTGAGCTTGCTGACGATGGGAGTCAGGGTGGTTTTGAGACTGCGGTCATGCTGACAAGCAATGAGGGCATCGCACCACTCGGCATATACAGTGTTGTCAATCCGGCTTTTCAGATCATGGAGAGCCGCCGTTACATCCGGGTCTATTAACTTAATACGGGATACAAATTCCTTGAATACGGACAGCACAGGCGGGTTCAGGTATGGGAGATTTTCCTCCACCGCCGTCAGAATATCCTCGTTTCTAAGGTAGGCCGTGGTGATGATGCTAAGCGCCGTTTCAAGCTCCGCCGCAATGTCCTTTTTGAAGTGGCCGGCAGTGAGCTTTACCCACCAGAAGGGCAGGAACATACAGCCTATCGCCATTACAGGAATAAGAAAAAAGTTTGAGAGCATGATGGCGATGGATGCGCCCACGGCAAAAAATAACAGGGACAGGACGCAGAGCATGGGAAAGCGTTCCGTCCTTCCGGTTACTCTAAGAATCGATTGCACTTCGTCTATTTCACGGCGCAGATAGGACTTCTTTTTTCTGCGGGTGAACTCGTCCAGCTCATCACGGAGGGACTTGGGTCTGCCGGTGAGCTTTGTGAATACGGCGGAAGTAAATTCCATTGGCGTAAGACCGAACAGAATAAAAAAGCCTGCAATCATTCCGATGCAAGCAATTAAAAGTATTGTTGTCATGCACTTCGCACCTCCTTTTTTCGAAGACTTTCAATGAGTGCCTGAGGCATACCGTTCTCCAGCAGTCGTTTGGCAAGGCTGTCTGAGATGGTGTTCACCTGTTCGTGATGTCCCTCGATGATAAATTTGCCGTTCTCAATACGGTTTTCAGTGATCACATACTGAAAGAGCGGGCGGTAGTGTCTTGTGCCGTCCGGCAGAATTTCGCATTCCTGAATCTCCATCATGCGCCGCTGCTTGTTTTCAAGTTGTTTGCAGAACACCACAATCGGATAGGCCTCCGTGACATAGTCCATGAGGGTCTGGTCGGACATATCCACGGCACGTTTGCACAAAGACACCATGCGGCGGTAAGTGGCTTCGCAGGAATTAGAGTGGATGGTGGTCAATACCGCTACGCCGGTCCGGGCAGCTTCCTGCGCAGCATTCGCTTCTGCACCGCGCATTTCTCCTACCACGATGATATCCGGATTAAAGCGGAGCGCATAGTCTAAAAGATCGGTCTGATCAATACGCTGACGGTCATTGTCGCTGTCGCGGGTCAGGGTATGGATAACCGAGTTGACCACCTTACCGTCTTTTTCCCGTACCAGTGCAAGCTCACGGGAGCCGTTTTCAATGGTATAGATTCTCTTGTTGTCCGGGACAGTTGTCAGCACCCAGCCAGCCACAGTGGTTTTGCCGGAGCTGGTGGCGCCTGCCACACAGATTGATATGCCATAGCGGATACAGAGAGATAAAAAATCCAGCATGGAATCTGTTGCCGTGCCGCTTTTGACAAAGTCCTCTTTCTTCATGCTCTGAGGGTTTACGATACGGATGGAGGCTGCTACGCCAACATCCTCGTCCACAATGGGACTTTTGAGTACGGCTATGCGGATATTCTTACTCAAATGTCCCAGCACGATGGGGCTGGCGTTGTCTAAGACCATCCCACTGATGTGAAGCATCCTTCGGATGACATTGACAGCGTGCTGGGGGCTTTCAAAACGTTCCTCCAGCTTGACGGTTCGTCCGTCCGAATACTGTACCTCAATATCCCGCCATGAGTTGATGTCGATTTCCTCAATGCCTGTGCCAAAGATATATTTAGTTAGAAACCCAAACTCCGCCATTTCGGTGTAGAGGGCATCTGTAAGCTTTTTTCCGCTTAAGCCGTTTACCGAGATGCGGTGATCCTGTACATACTTGGCGATATAGCGTTTAAGCTGTGCTTTGGCATCCTCGCCGCCCGCTGTGATGAGAGTGCTGTAGTTTTCGGAAATATATTCCTGCACATCGGCAAGTACTGATGAAAAGCTCTTTCCCTCGGCTTCAGGGGTAAAGAACAGCGTATGCGCACGGTTCGCGCCTGCAAAATCTACCGGGTGTCTGACCGTGGGTTCCTGCTCTGAGATGCTGTTTAAAGCCGCAGGTTTTGTCAAAGGGGCTATGGATAAATGGGTTTCGACCGTTTTTTTCTGTTCGGCCTGCGGCTTATTCTTCTTGGAAAATGCCTGAGCATTTCTCTTTTTCCCTAGCATCCGAACACCTCCCTTGCAATTTTTTCAATTTCTCTGCGGAATTGACGGCTGTCCTTCAGGGACAGATCGGCAAGCAGATTGCCTGCAAGATACTGTTCCTCCAATTCCTGCGAATGGGTCAGGGTAAAGGCCACCGATCCCAGCGCCTGTCCGATCTGCTCGCCGGCCTGCTGGGGTTTTACATTGCTTGCAACCTTATATTGCTTATCCGCATCCCATTTGGAATCCCGAAGCAGAGGAAGCTGACTGGAGAGATAGCTCACCGATTTTAGGTCGGCATTGGCAAGTCGCAAAACGTTGTCGGCTTCCATGAGCGCCACGGCGGAGAGGATGTCGTTGGCAATATAGCTGCCGCAATCCACCACCACAAATGGCGCAATTTTCCGCAGACCATCCATCAGTTCAAGTACCTGTACCTGCTCATAAGGCGGGTAGGTGTATTCGTTCTCACCCTTTTTCATGCCGAGGATGGTGAGATGTCTGTGCTTTTTTAGCGTCACCAGATTATGCTTGATGAGAGCATCCGTCACATGAGCCGCTGCAAGGATGCTGCCCAGTGAATGCTCGCATTCCAGCGCCGAGGGCGGACAGATGCAGGGCAGCATGGGTGCGGTCATGTCACACAGCAGAAGCACCACGTTTTTCTTCCGGTCGGCAAGATACTTCGCCAGCTTGACCGCCACGGTCGTCTTGCCGCTGCCGGGTGAGCCCCAAACGGCAAGAATGCCGCTCTGAGGTTCCATCTCCTGCGTGATATCTTCCTCGGCAGATTGTCGTGTGAAGATGCTTTTTTTCTTGAAGTTCAGCATCACTGCACCTCGCTTTCTGCAGGCGCTTCGGATACGGGGTTTTCTTCCGTTCCCTCGGCATGAGAGTCAGAAGGGCTGTCTTTTGTCTGTTCTGCAGGATAGAGGGCGGCGATCACTTTGTCCTGTGCTTCTAAAAATTTGGTGGTGTTGGCATGGGAGCCCCGGTAAACAAGGGACAGGTGGAGCTTGCCGTCAGACTCCAGCTCTGCCAGTATCTTGCTTTGTTCGGGAGAGACAAGCAGGGTCACCGTGGAGGGCAGTTCCCGTTCATCATCCCCTGCAGGAGCTTCCCCGGTATTAGCGTCATAGCCGGAGGATGCGGTTACGCTGATCACTTCAACATATTTCAACTCGGCAGGGATAACGGTGGCACCCTGCTTTTTATAGTCAGGTGCTATGACCGACACAATATCGCCGCTCTGAAGCTTTCCGGAAAGGCCGTTTGCAAAGCTCTTGATGGTCACCGACATGGCTTGTTTGGTGCCGTCCAGATTGTACAGATAGGCGTTCTCAGCGGCGGGAGTGTCGGACAATTTGGTATTCAGAATATAGTCACCAACGGAAAGGTCGGCTTTAGCGTACTTGCCAATAACTGTTTCGCTCTGGCGTATGACATTTTCGGGAAGTCCGAAGCCGCCCACTTCCACGGTTTGAATCATGTCTTTGGTGATTTCATCACCTGCTTTAATTTCCTTTGTTACACGGACAATCTCTGTTTTCTGGCAGATGGATTTATTGAATAGCGGTGTCACTCCGAAACAGATGAGAAGGGATAAAAGAATGCAGATTACGCCGACAACCGTGCGGTTTTTAAATAGGCTCATAAATATTCCTCCTATCGGTAAGGATTTTTTTCATAGGATGGTTCCTCCAATATTCATAATGGCTGCAGCAAGAAAGCCGAGGGATAAAAACGGTGCCATAGGCAGGGTTAACTGTGACGCTCTCTGCGGCTCCAGTTTTTTGAGCTTTCTGATAGCCTGATTTAAGATGTAAAAAATGAGGGAGGCGGTCAGACCGAGTATCAGTCCGACCACGCATCCCCAAAAGCCGATGGCAAGGCCAGCGGCGGCAGTGAACTTTATATCCCCGCCTCCAATACTGTCAGGCTTACATAAAGCAGCGGTCAAAAACGGAAGCGCCGCAAGGATTCCCAAAAAATTGACGGGACTGAAATCAATCAGCCCCGTCAATGCAATCAAGATACAGGTACTGTCCGGGATGATCCGTTTGCGGATATCCCACACAGAAGCTGCTATAAGCAGGAAAGAAAAAAGCACCGTTTGAAGGGTGTTGTTAACCTCCATAGTTGAACATTTCCTTGATGCGCTGGGTCAATGTCGGGAGCACCGTTTCTCCGAACAGTGCGTAAAGCCCTGCCAGCAGCAGGGCGCCAATGACAACCGCCAGCAGAATTTTGATGGCTGTGTCAATATAGCCCTCCCCGCAATTGCTTGAAAGCATGCCATGAGTTTTAGAGATGGCTGTGGCAGTCTTGCTTTTCAGCTTGCAAAACAGATATTTCATGGATTTTCCTCCTATTCAAAGTGGTAGGTCACCGAGTAGGTGATGTTGGACTTGTTATACATACAATTATGGTTGGTGTAGTAATAAAATTCGAGCTTGCTGTATACGCCTGCGCCCAGCGTCCTCTTGAAAGTAATGCCATTTGAGGTGGTACCATAGTCAAGCTGATCCCACTGGCTGGTCAGCTTGTTGTAACCGCGCACTCTGCCAAAGTCAGAGCCACTGTGACCGCTGACCGGAGGTACGGTAAAGGTATACTCCGTGATGGTTGCGCCTTCAAGTCCGTTTTCGAGAATAACCGAATCGGGTCCGGTGAGCGTCATACCGCCGCTGCCGTTGGAGTCCGCCACAAAGAACACGATGGCAGACCAGGAAGATTCAGCACCCGCAGAATCCACCGCCTTGACACGAACCACATTTCTTCCCAGCGGGTAGGTTTGTGTTTCTGCGTTTCGGCCCTCCCAAACGAGAGTGACAGGATCGCCGTCGGGGTCGGAGCTGGTCGCTTTGATGGTGACTGGCGTTCCCGGCGGTACGCTATTGCCGCTTGGCGTTCTGGTAATGACCGGCGCAGTCGGCGCAGAGTTTGCGATGGTAAAGGTTTTGGATACCCATTGCGAATATAGCCCGGTTGCATCCTTGGCACGGACACGGATGGTGTGAGTACCAACGGCATAGTAGTTGTCAGCCGCCTTATTTTCCCATTCCAGCGTGGTTGCATCGCCGTCTGCATCGGACGCTGTGGCGCTGATATCGACAAGGAACTTGCCGTTATTCGCTGTTCGGGTGGGAGCTGCGGTCAGTGTGACAACAGGTGCAGAGCTGGTGATGGTAAATGTCTTTTCTGCCCAGGGGGAATAAGCTCCGACAATGTCTTTTGCACGGACACGCACGGTGTGAGTACCTGCGGCGTAATAATTGTCCGCCGCCTTGTTTTCCCATTCCAGCGTGGTTGGGTCGCCATCCGCATCAGAGGCTGCAGCGCTGATATTGACAAGGAATTTGCCGTCCTTGACCGTGCGGGTTGGTTCAACTGTCAGGGTAACAGTGGGAGCGGAATTGGTCACGGTGAAGGTTTTTTCCGTCCACGGGGAATAAGCTCCGGCGATATCTTTGGCTCTGACACGGATGGTATGGGTACCCGGCGCATAGTAGCTGTCAGCCGCAGTACCCTCGTACTCCAATGTCACCGAATCGCCATCGGGATCGTCGGCACTGGCGGTAATGTCTACAAGGAACTTGCCGTCCTTGGCGGTACGAGAGGGAATTGCCGTTACCACAGGGGCATTCGGCGCAGTATTGGTTACCGCGATGCTCTCCGAATGAGTGGTTACACGCCCTTTGCTGTCTATGACAGAAGCGGTCAGGATAAAGTCGCCGGTGTCACGGATGGCGATCCTGCCGCCGTCATTGTCCAGCGTTCCCTGATACTGTGCCGCATTGCCGTCCTTTTGCAGCGTCCAAACTACGGTATAGCTGCCGATATGCTGAACATCTTTTGCGACAACATCAAACTCCGCACCGTAGTGAACGGTCTGCGGCATGGTGAATGTATACTGCACCACCGGCAGGATGCGTATACTTTCGCTGTGGGAGTAACTGCGTTTCAGATAATCGGTCATCATGGCGGTTAGAACATATTCGCCATCGCTTCGGAAAGTAATTTTTCCTCCCTGCGGGGTGAGACTTCCGCTGAATGCCTCTGAGAGCGGAATATTTTTGCCGTCCTTGCTGACGGACCACTCTACCGGCAGAACATTGTTGTTGCCGTGGGTTCTGATGTCAAGATCGGTATCGGTGTAGGCAAAGGCGGGAAGCTCAAAGTCAATGGTCAGAACGGGAAGCACCTCGCACCTGTCCTTGCTTTCATACAAAAATACCCGTCCTGTTTCATCGGTAACTCTCGCCACCAGCTCATAGATACCGGCTCTTTTAAATCGGATTGTGCCGCCGTTGTTTGTGAGCTTACCGCTGACATAGGTCGACCAGCCCTGAAAACCGAAGGTGTTGTCCACCAGCCATTCGATAGTAAGGCCGTCCAGATTGGCGGTTTCCGTTTTGACTACGACATCGGTATCGGTATGAGCGTACTTTGGCAGGCTGTAGCTTACGGCCGGCACAGGATAAACCTTGAATCTCTGTTCATAGCGGTAGGTTCTGCCGCCATCATCGGTGAATTCCGCTTTCAGGACATAGCTGCCCTTGGAGTGAAACTTCAGCTTGCCGCCACTGTTGCCCAGCGTGCCCTCCGCCGCGTCGGTGAGGGATACCTCCTTGCTGTCATGCAGCAGCGACCACTTGGCGGTATGGCTTCCGATTTCGCCGAACACCGCTTCCACTGTAACGGTTTTGTCAGTGTGGAGGATTTCAGGCAAATAGAATCCCGCCGAGCCTACAGGGTAGACAGTGATGTCCGTGCTGTCGGCAAACACTCTGCCGGTAGCGTCAGTGACAGAAGCGGTCAGCACATACACGCCTTTTTCCTTAAAGCGGATGCTGCCATCGGATGGATTTCCTTCGATAAATGTGCCAATGTCGGCAGGTTCACCGTTTCTGGTCAGGGTATAGGTTAAAGCGAGACCATCCGTTTCTTTTGTTTCTGTCTGTAGAGTGATGGTTTTATCCGTATGGGAAACCGCCGGCAGGGTAAGCTTTACCTCCGCCACAGGATAGATGGTGATGTTGCTTTGTGCAGTAACGGTTTTGCCCAGCTCGTCTGTGATGGAGGTGGTCAGCGTATAGCTGCCTTTTTCCTTAAACAAAACCGTACCGCCAGCAGAGTTTAACTCACCAGAGAGAGCTTTTTCAAGATCTGCGTCAGCTCCATCTTTTTGAAGGGACCACACTACCGAATTAGCGCCGAGGTTTTCAGTAGCAAGATCTACCGACACGGCCGTGTCGGTGTGGGCGGTTTCAGGCAATGAAAAAGCAGCCTTTACCACCGGATAGATGCTGATTGTCTGCTCATGGGTTACCGTAATGCCCCGGCTGTTTTTTGCTGTGGCAATCAGGGTAATGCTGCCTGCTTTCGTAAATTTGACTTTGCCGCCGTTTGCGTCCAACGTACCCTCTGCCAGCTCGGAAAGCTCTGCAGGAAGCCCGTTTTTGAGAGCCGACCATGTCACGCCGCTTACATGGCGGCTTTCCGGCTTGATCTCAATTTCCTCGGCAGTATAAGCGGTTTTGGGCAGCGTAAAGCTGAACTGCGGGGCAGGAACATAGGAAGATCCGCCGCTACTGTCGGAGTTTGAGTACTTATCCTTCGGTTTGGTGTTTGCTGGCGGCTTCGCTGTTTCCTCTTTATTGATCTGCTCCTTTGCCTTATCAGCGTCCACCAGCATTTCAAAGGCTTCTCCGCGGGTGGCATTGCTGTTCGGTTTAACCGTTCCGTCCGGATAGCCGTCTACAATACCATATTTTTTACCGGCGCAGATGCAGGCTTTGTCTGCGTCACCAAGTTCGCTGTCATCTGAAAAGCCGGTTGCGCAGGAGCAGGATGCGTCATGGTCGCTTTTGCCGATGGCTCTCACCAGCATACGGATCATCTCTATGCGGGTGATGGGCTCGTCTGGCAGAAACTTTGTGCCGAAATCATCCTTTTGGATGATTCCCGCAATAATGAGTGCTTCCACATGCTTCTCTGACCAGTGGCCGGCAATATCGGTAAAATGAATGGTAATTTGGCTTTCATTCGGTTCCGGCAATTCCATGGTTCTTGCGATCAAGGCTGCAAACTCGCCTCTGGTGATGATGGCATCAGGGTGTACCAAGCCATCGGGATAACCGCTGATGACGCCTTTATCTGTAAGAATTTGAATAGCTTCCTCCGCCCAATGGCCTTTGGCATCCTCAAAATATCGGTTTACCACATAGGCGCTGCCCGCAAGCAGGGAAACCACCAAGCAAACCACAAGAAGAATGCCGAGAGGCTTTTTCATTTTCTCGTTCATTGGCTACCTCCTACATCCCGCCCATGACAGGCTGACTTTGCTCCTGCTGGAGTTCGGAAGATTCCTGTTTCTGTGCGGCGGCCTGTCCTTGAGTGAGCGTCTGCTGGTAAGCCCCGATAACCGCCTTGTCAAATTCCGCTTTGGACTCCTTGGTACAAGGAAAGCAGATATCCTTGTACTCGCCGTTTCCGGCCTTGTAGCTGGGCATGGAAATGAACAGCCCCTTGGAGCCCTCCATAATCTTGATGCCCCGAACGGCGAAAACACCGTAAATATTGACCGAGGCGGTGGCCTTGCAGCTTCCAGCCGGACGGATGGAATGAATTTTCACATCGTACTTTGGAACGGGCGATGTTGTATTCTTAGGCATGTTTATTCCTCCTTCTCAAAATTTCCGGTATTTCTAACCGGCGTAGTTGAACATTTCCTTAATGCGCTGGGTCAGGGTCGGGAGCACCGTTTCCCCGAACAGGGTATAGAGCCCCGCAAGGAGCAGGGCGCCAATGACAACCGCCAGCAAGATTTTGATGGCTGTGTCAATATAACCTTCTCCGGCATTACCTGAGAGAAGGTTCCTGCCACGGAAAGCGAGATTGGCTGCGGCATCCTTTGCCGCTGTAATCTTGTGTGAAGCTGTACTTTTCATTTTTTTGATAACCTGAACCATGTAGTTTTCCTCCGTTCTATTGTTTCTTTGGNNCCCCGAAGCTGATTTTCTGGAATCCAAAACGGTCGCAGTAGTGATATTCGCTGCCTTGGGCGTCATACAGCTCCACCACATCAGACATGGAAAGAGAGTGTCCCGAAAAGCCTGCCGGGTGATTTGCATTGCACCTTGTGTAGATGGCTTCGAGGTCGTTGGTGTCGAGCTGACCGTCATAGACGATGTTGTAATTTTCGAGAGATGGCTCTCCAAATCGCCGCACCATTTCTTCATAGGGTATAAATTTCATGTGCACGTCCACGTCCGGCTTTAACTGCCAGATGCGAACATTTTTCAGCAGTACGCCTTCCATGCCATCCGCACGTTCGCCAGCAAGAAGCCGCTCCATCACGCCATCTGTCCACTTCGGCGTTAAGGAGCGGCTTTGGAGCCAGATGGTCAGCTCATCATTTTGAAAAATGCTGTCCACAATGGCTTTTTCTTTATCAGTATAACCGGCCGGGTTTCCATAGTAGGAAATGAGGCCGTTTTTCAGGGTAATCCCTAACATCTTCCCACCTCCCAGATAATGTCTTAAAGAATGAGGGCAGGTTATTTGCCATAGATGATGCTTTCCTGCATGATCAATTCATCCAATGCTGCAAGGCAGATACCGTTTTGCGCCAGCACCGAAAGAATGCAGGCCGGTACATCGCGAATATCTTGCTGGATATCTGCCTTTACGACTGTAAATTCGCCGCTGTCCTCATCGGTATAGCCTTCTAACCGGGTACCCTTGGGGATACCCGCTTCCTCCAGCAGATAGTCTGGAATGCGGATGTCCTGGTTTTCGTCCAGCAGATCACGGCAAAGGGAGCAGTCTGCTACCCATTCAGCGGGGTTGTGATTGCAGCCGCCTTTTTCACTTGCTTCCGGATTTTCATCCTCGCAGTTGTTGCAGAGACCGCAAGCTCCGGCAAGGTGAACCGTCATATCGCTTGCCAGCTCGCTGAGTGCGGCAATAACGCGAATAAGCTCCAGCGCCGTCATTTCACCCTTGTGGATGACGCATACGCATTCGGCGGCTGTCACCACAAGGGTTTCCGCATCGGCAAAGCTGCAACGCTGCTGAACATCTATGGGGATTTGCAGGGTCTGCTCATTTTTCTTCTGATTGTTTTTCATGGGGTCTGTCCTCCTTTAAATATTTGCCCCGATAGGGACGGTGTTCCTTTTTGGTTTTTCGGTCAGAGCTCAATCCCGCCGTTGTCAAATAAATTGAGTTGCGCCGGGGCCTCCCTCGTCCGTTCCCCCATATCGTAATTGGCAATGAGGATTTCGGGGAACTGCGCCCCATTGTCATACCGCTGCTTGATGTTATTGATGCGGGTATAGGAATCAATTTGGATACCCGGCGCATCATACAAATTGCGGATAAAATCGCAGTCATTGTAGGACAGCAGGAATTTGCCCTCAATTCGCAGCAGAGCATCCCGCAGGCGGATGTGATCTTTTTCTGTAAAGCCGTCCTCACCCACGTTTTTGTAGTAGCCCTCGGTTTCAAAGTACGGCGGGTCACAGTAGAAAAAGCTGACGGGGCGGTCGTATTGCCCAATCAACTTCTCAAAGTCCTTGTTTTCGATCACCACTTTGGCAAGCCGTCTGTGAGCCTGTTCAATCAGTGGAAAATTGGACCACATATCATGGGGCTGACTGCCATAGCTGGTAAGTCCCGATGCGTAGCTGTAGCGGATAAGCTGGTAAAACCAGGCTGCCTTCTGTACATCGGAAGCAGGACTGTCACGGGCGAGGGTATTTTTAACAAGGTCAAAGTCTGCGCGGGCATTGAGGACATAACGCAGTGCGTCTATAAGTTCCTCCGGCTTTTCCCGCACACAGCGGTACAGGTTGACCAGCAGTCCGTTGAAATCGTTATACACCTCAAAGTCGTTACCGGGCGGCTTGTGAAACAGTATCCAGCCGCCTCCGCCGAACACTTCAATGTATCTTTCGTAGTAGAGGGGAAACAGTGTGACGATCAGCTCACGCAGGGATTTCTTGCCGCCGATCCATGACATAAAGCTGTTCAGAAATCATCACCTCCCTCCAGCGGCAGGCGTATCTGCGTATCGTCAAATGCCGTGAGGGAATGCCTGAGCCCTCCGATGGCGGCTCTGATTCCGCTGACGCGGCTTCTCATATGACGGATGGTCAGCCGGACTTCCGCTTCGGTTCTTGCGTAAAAATATCCGCTTTGATCGCTGGCGATAGGGATGCCTTCGCGACGCAGGCTGTTGACAATGTCGCGCAGTTCCTTACCGGAAACACAAAAGGTGTGTTCCAGTTCTTTGCTGGTGACGGCATTTTCCGCACCGTGATGATAGCGGTGCAGATATTCCGCAAGCTGTTTTTTCAACATGTTTACCTCCTTTCCGACCGCTTCCCCGGAAAGAAAGGCAGGACAAATGATAAAAAACAGGGCCGCCTCCTGTTTGGGGAAACGGCCCTGTTTTGATTAGCTTTAGTATAAATTAACCGCTGGCTATGCCAGTGCGGATAAAAATCTTCAGATAGAAGAAAACCCCCTTTTGCTAAAATAAATGCAGGTTTGCCAACAGCACTAACAAGCAAAAGGAGGTTTTGTCGTATGAATGATATCAAAGTTTATCACATTAGGACATTGGGTTATACCTTACACTCCTTTTTTACATAACTCGAAAAATGTAATATTTTCTCTTATATTCAATTATAAAGCATGTTATAATTGAATACATGGAGGTGTCATTATGCCTATATATGAGATATTAAGAATGATACGTAAGGAATTAAATATATCACAAGAGTCTTTAGCACGAGGATTAAATGTTAGTTTCGCGACTATGAATCGATGGGAAAATAACAAAGCCAAACCAAGCAGGTTGGCAATTCTGCAAATTAAGAATTACGCCGCTAAGCAAAAAGTATCTTCTAAAATCATTAACGAACTTGACCAAATTCAGATCAATGCAAAGATATAAAGCACAGGAGGATTATTATATGGCTGTAATTGACGTGAATGCTAAAATTGAGGCTTGGAAGAATAAGTTACTCGACTTAGGCAAACGTAATCGCCTGTTAAATTATCGAGAAACAAAACGTTCAAGTCTTAAGATACTCTCTCCTGAGTGCTTTGAATTATACCGCTCTTTTGTACAGGAAGAAAAACCGCTTATTTTCCCTAACATAACTGACATAAGTGAGTCGGACGAAGAGAACGAAGAAGAATACTACTATCCAATAAAAACAAATCAAAGCCCAAAAGAAACTCAAAGAACATTAAAATCCCTTCGAGATAAAGCAAAAACTGCCCTTGAAGAACAGGGAGTTAATATCCTCTATCTTTCGTTTGGTTTTTTAAAGTGGACTGAATCTCAAGATTCCGATTACTGGTTCAATTCACCTATTTTGCTTGTTCCGGCTTCGTTAACAATAGAATCAATTACTTCTCCATATGTTCTTAGCCTACACGAAGACGAAATCGTGGTTAATCCGACATTGTCATATAAGCTTGAAAATGATTTCGGCATTATACTTCCTAAATACAACGAGGGTGATGACCTTCGCTCTATTTTTGCAGAAGTTTCGAGATTAATTAAGGCAAATGGGTGGGAAGTAGTGTTTGAATCAAGCTTGAGTTTGCTCTCGTTCCTTAAGATCAACATGTATAACGATTTAAGCAAACATAAGGACTCCATAGCTTCAAATTCGATTGTCAGAACAATTAGTGGAGATGCATCTGCTTCTAACAAAATTCCAGAAGATCTATTGGATTTTGATTATGACAAAAATATTTCGCCTTTGGAGATGTGTCAGGTTGTCGATGCCGATTCCAGTCAGCAGGATGCAATATTATGCGCCAAGAAAGGTATTAGCTTTGTGCTTCAAGGACCTCCGGGAACTGGGAAAAGCCAAACTATTACAAATATCATTGCCGAATGCCTCGCTGACGGAAAGAAGGTTCTTTTTGTTTCCGAAAAGATGGCGGCGCTCGAAGTTGTACATAGGAGGCTTACAGGTGCTGGATTGGACGATTTTTGCCTAATATTGCACAGTTACAAAGCCAATAAACGAGATGTCCTCGATCAATTAGGGGCAACTCTTGCATTAGCGCAGAAAAAAGCCACCTTAAGTGATGAAGCGTTTCAAAAATTAGAATTATTGCAATCTGATATGAAACAACTTAACGAGTACGCTGCTCAAATTTTTGAAACGGTTATGCCCCTCGGTAAGTCTATTTATCAGGTTAACGGGATATTGGCACATCTCGAATCTTATGAGTATGTTGGTTTCCAGATTGATAATGTCGGAAATATTGACTCAAAGCAATTCAATCGCCTTATCTGGTTGTTGAAACAGTTTACAACAACTATCGGAAAGATGACCGACGATTATAAAGAAAACCCATGGTATGGAGCGACAGTAGCATCCGTGTCACATGAGCTGCGCTATGACATAAATCAGAAGCTCGGATTATTGACCCCAAAAGTTTCAGATGCTCGACAAAAAGTATCTGATTTGTACAAATTTTTATCATTGAATTGGTGCACTACATATCAAGGTATTCTTGACATCATCCCTGTAATAAAAGTCGCTTCTGAGGCATCGGTTGTTCCTACTTCATGGATTCTTGGTAACGAAATCGAACCACTTTTTGGTGAGGTGTCTGAATGTGAAATACTGAAGGCCCTGTTTTGTCAAAAACAGGGTGAGTTGTCGAAACAATATGATATTATTACTGCAAATGATGCTAATATTAAGGTGTCCAATCTTGATCAGCTTTTAAATGCTGACAAGATTGATAATGAGCTTAATACGATAGCATCCGTTCTTAAAAGTTCGTTTCCGTATTCAGGCATAGATCTTGATTTTCCCGCTGCCCATGCCTTGTTTAATTCCGCAAGGGATAAAGCTTGTCAATTAAGCGAACTTATTACGCAGCTATCTTCCGTGTATGAAACAACTGTATTTTCTATCGACTACAACGGAATCTTATCACGATATAAAACCGAATATACATCTTTTTTGAAGGTGTTTAAGAAGAATTATAGAGCTGATAAAAAGCTGATACAGTCACAATATAAGAAAATTGTAAAGAAAATTTCTGATGAGCAAGTTCTTGAACTTATTACGCAGCTTCGGGCGGTTGAAGAGTTAAGGCAGTGGTTTTCGAATAACAGAGATAATTTTAATAAATTTTACGGAAACTTGCTTGTAGACGAAAATTCGGACTTTTCGAAACTTGAAAAGCATTTAACTGTATATGGTGCGTTAATTAGCAGTACTCAGATATTGCAAGTAATGAAAGATACCGCTTTGCGATTGGAAGAATCCGAGAATACACTTATTGCCCACTATCAGTTTCTTTATAAGGGTTGGGACACGGAATGGGATGTTATCCGCAGCTCGTTGACCTGGGCCTCTAAGTTTAGAAAGCAAACTGAGGCGCTTAAGTTTAACACTGACTTTATTGAAGTTGTATGCTCAGGTAAAATCCAGTCTGAATTTTTGAAAAACGCTGTTTCGCAATTAGAAGAAATAATTGCAAACTTAAATATTGAATTCCTCTGGTTTATAGGTTTATTTGAAGATCAGGACTATTTCAAATTACTCACTTTTCCAGCACTTCAGGATCGTTTGGAGAATTGTTTAAATGGACTGTCTCTGCTGGAAGAGTGGATTGATTTCCGTACAGCCAGAGAACGATGCAAATCTGAAGGTCTTGCGGACTATATCGCTAAAATTGAAGAATTGCACATCGAGGCCTCAAAAATTATTCCTGTTTTTAAGAAGCGCTTTTTCAGGCTTTGGCTCGACGCAATTCTTCCAAATTATCCTGCCGTTTTGAACTTCAGGCGGCGTATGCACGAAAACACAATAGATGAGTTTGCCAGGTTGGATAAAATACAATTTGAGATAGCTAAGGCACGTATCAGAAGCAAACTGATTAACGATTTGCCTTCGCTACAAAGATTTACAAGCGGCGTTGATGAAATTGGTATTTTAAAAAGAGAACTTGGAAAGCAAAGACGTATAATGCCTATCCGTAAGCTATTCCACGAGATACCAAATTTGCTTTTGACGCTCAAGCCATGCCTAATGATGTCTCCGCTGTCAGTTAGTTTATTTCTCGAAGCAGATACTTACCAGTTCGATACGGTTATCTTTGACGAAGCTTCACAGGTTTGCACAGAAAACGCAATCGGTGCCATTTCAAGAGGGAAACAGGTTATTATTGCTGGTGATAGCAAGCAATTGCCGCCGACAAACTTTTTCTCGGTCTCAACATCATCTGATAACGATTTCGATACAGACGATGATGAATATGATGACACTGGCGCATATGAGTCTATTCTTGATGAAGCCGGACTTTTACCTGAACGCACTTTGCTTTGGCATTACAGGAGCCGACATGAGCATTTAATAGCTTTTTCTAATGCAGAAATTTATAAAAATAGCCTCATTACTTTTCCTGCAAATATAGAAAAGGTGCCGGATAATGGTGTCGAGTATATATTTGTACGTGATGGATTTTATGACCGTGGTGGAAAAAAAGGAAATGTAAATGAAGCTCAGAAAGTAGCTGAATTGGTCTTTGATCATTTTCAAAAACATCCACAGCGGTCTCTTGGGGTTATTGCTTTCGGCGAAGTCCAACAATTGGCTATTGATACTGCCATTCGCGAAATGCGCCTTAGAAACCAAAATTTTGAATCTTTCTTTAAAGAAGATTCTGAGGAACCGTTTTTCATAAAAAATCTTGAAAATGTGCAAGGTGATGAGCGTGACACAATAATTTTTAGTATCGGATACGCCAAAGATGCCAACGGAGTATTTCGAATGAATTTTGGCCCCTTGAGTAAATCTGGGGGAGAACGTAGGCTTAATGTTGCTATTACTCGTGCAAAATATAATGTTAAACTCGTCGGCTCAATCATGCCGACAGATATCGATATTGACAGGATATCGTCCGATGGTCCCAAGTTGCTTCGGGCATATATTGATTTTGCCATTAACGGTGCGGAATCGCTGGGGCGTGAAGTGACAGAACTTGATGTGACTGAATACGATTCCCCGTTTGAAGAAGCTGTTTATAAGTTTCTGGACAGAAAAGGCTATAAAGTGGCTACGCAAGTTGGATGCTCTGGTTATAGAATAGATATGGCTGTTAAACATCCCACACTCAGCGGTGTGTATGTGCTCGGCATTGAGTGCGATGGTGCTACCTACCATTCGGCAAGAACTGCTCGTGAAAGAGACCGACTGCGTCAGGAAGTACTTGAAAATATGGGATGGAAAATTTATCGCATATGGTCTACCGACTGGATAAAAGATCCTGTTACTGAGGGCGCACACCTTATCGCAGCGATCAATGATGCTATTGCCAATTACGATGACTCAATGAGTAATGAGGCAAGTAATGAAGCCCGAGAGGACGATTCTGACGCAGAAGACTTTGTTTCCATTAATCGAAAAGAAACGAGTATTACAGATTATGGTAATCCATATGGTTTTGCGGCAGCACTAACAACGGATTTGTCTGCTTTGCCGCGAAACACATCTGGATATCTTGACATTACAGATTGTATCTTGGCTTATGTGAACAATGAATTTCCCATACATTATGAATTGCTTTGTCAACATCTTGCACCATTATACGGAAACGAAAAAGCAACTATAAAGGTCAGACGAGAAGTTGATTATGGCATAAATCGGTTGCACGGAAAAATCATCAGAAAGGGAGATTTTCTGTTCCCAAAAGGATGGGAAAAAATAACTGTTCGCGTTCCAAATAGCAGAAAAATCAACCATATTTCTATAGAAGAACTTGCTGAGGCCATGAACACTATTCTGAATACGGTTGTCGGCATCACCCGTGAGGGGTTGTGTGTGGAAACTACGCGTGTGTACGGGTGGCAACGAATGACTAAGGGAATCGGTGCTTCGATGAATGCTGCCTGTGACTTGCTCGTTCAACAAGGCAGAGCGCAAGAACTGGATGGCAAAATAGTGCCAAAAGAAAGTTAGGGTCTGTTTCGGCTCGCATATGAATCTAAAAAAGCACAGGCATCATTGCCTGCGCTACTTAATTACGCCAAGCTCTCTCAAAACCGCCACACAGTCCTTGGCGCCTTGGATGTACAGATGTCGGCTGTATTCACCCAGCAAAAGCTGCATAGCTTCAAAATATGAGTCCACTATCTGCTTCAATTCGTCATCGTATTTCGGATGATCCTTCACCAGCACCGATGCATCCCGCTGCTGTTTGACAGTCTCCCGGACAGCAGGGTTGGATTCTTCCAATTCCGCAAACGCAGCGTCAAGACGTTCTTCTAATGCAGTTTGTAAGGTCTCTTTCCATAACTCCATTCTGTCCACCTCCTTCAATTACAACACAATGCCACACTTTTCATAGGAAAGCTATACCAAATACCAAAAGAAATTCTGCTATTTATCTCCGGTCAGAACGGTCAAGATATTATCCAAGCTGCATTCCTCCCATCTGCTGGCTTTGCGCCAACTCATCCGGCGTCATGACGCTCCAGTTTTTATCACTGCTCCATAGGCTGACATAGATTTCACCATTGCCTGTTTTTATGGGATAATGCTCAAAACCTTCACCAAAGCCGTCCGATGCCTGACCGGAAACATAATCCTTAAGCTGCTCCAGCTCTGAATCACTCAAACTCCCTTGTATGCGGCATTCGGCCACACCCATCAGCTTGCTGCCAATCTGTTCCACTGTAAAAAAGAAGGACTGAACTTTCTGATTTACGGTGTCATTTTTAGGATAGTATTTCATGAGTCCGCGTTCTGTTTCCCCAGGCCTTCGCTCTTTCACAATAGCTGCAAGGATAGAATCGTGATAGGAGAGGATAGTGTCTTGATCCAGCTCCGAGGGATAATCCTCCCAATCTCCCCATTCGTTGCGCTCGTATTCCTTTACAGTAAGCGGCATATATAGCTTGAGAGTCTGGAGCGGAGGAGATATTTTTGAGAACGAGTCCTCCCCAGGAATGAGGGCAAGGGAGCGCCCGTTGTCCCATTGCATGTGAATTCCGCACGCGTCGTCAATAAAATCCACCGTGCCTTCTGTACCGGGTGGTATGGGGGTATAGGGATCGTTCATTTTTGTGAGACGGATTCGTGTACCGGGCGGATACTGTTCTTTGATAAATCTTAAAAACTCACTGTTATGTCTCATATTCGTTCCTCCTTCGGATTGACTTCTGTTTTGCACTTGGCCTTTTGTTTATTTTTTGCATATCGGTTCTAAGGCAATCTCCCTCGGAACTGTAGCAGATAAAACCGTGAGAGGGGTAGGGGCAGTTTCCGCAGCTTTTAAATGGTCCCTTAGGCCGCTCGGCTGCCGGTATTGTGCCTGTGGTTACAAGGACATCAGAATCATAACAGGCAGGTTTCTTGTTTTTCTTGTAGCGTACCAACATATCTTTCCTCCCTTCTGGAAAAGAAAAGCCGGGGAATCGAAGTGCATTTCTGCACTTCGATTCCCCGGCCAATAAATAAGGCTCCAATTTGCAATATTGGAGTCTTTAGTTTTAATTTTGCGTTATAAATTATGAAATGAGCGATAGGCGTTTTTATTTTTGCTTTGCCTGTATGTAAGCAGTAAAGTTTGCCGCCCCCAGTTTTCTTCGTTTAGATAGCATTTTAGTCCAAATAGTATTTCCCTGTGCTTCGGTGATGTATCCTCTTTCCAGTGCCGCAAGTAATATATCGCCAGTTGTTAGATGCTTAAGATCCATTTGAGCGATATATAAAGAAATATCCTTNNCCACATCAATGGACATTACCTGTGCTTGTCCCACCGAAAGGAGTGCATCTACTCTTGCCTTTAGGTGCGCAATCCCGGGATAGGACAGTTCGTCATAAACAGTTTTAGGAATAACGATCCTACCGGGATATAACTTAACCAATAAATTTTCATTCCCAACCCACAAAAAAGCCGAGATACAGTCGCTATCAAAAAAGAGCGAATCAGTCAAGCAATTCGCCCCCTTCGATTTCCTCCCCATAGACGAGGTCGGAACGGAAAGCAGATAGCAGCAATTCATCATATTTGCCGCTGGATATTAGCCCTTGTTCCAAAGCTTTTTCCGCCTGCTGAATATAGTAGCCGTATGTCCTGTATCGCTTATCTTCGGGTGTCGGTCTATAGAGTGTATCATCGTAGCCAAGATTAAGAGCAGATAAAATTACGTTTTGGCGCATTGAATCAGCTTCTTCACGGGTTAATTCATTTTCGCTGAGCAGCCGGTAAAGGATAGCTTTGCGGCTAATACGAAAGTATTGCTCCAAACGCACAACATCATGAATGGAAAGCTTGGCGGAGCTCGACTTTTTCAGCTGGTCAATTTTATCCGAAAGGGCATCCGGGGGCATAAGCAAATACGATGCAAACTGATCTGCTTGCTTTTCCTTTTCATTTCCCTCGCCGATTGTTTTTGCACACACCGCAGTGAGTTCGTCATCATCAAAATACAGGTGATATAGTTCATGAGCCATGGAAAAGCGCTGCCTTCCAAGGGTCATGGCTGAATTAATGGCGATGACATTGCTGCCGGTTCCCTTAATACAAATACCGCTAATGTGATTCCCCATCGGATAGTATACGATGGATAATTTATCGATTGTATGAACCAATGCCAATATATCGATCGGAGAAGTCGCATCTTCTCCAAGCTCTTTCCGTAAACTGAGAGCTTTTTTCCATAACTCTATTCTATCCATTGGCATGCTCACCCTCAAGCAATTGAGTCATAAAGTGGCTATTTAAAGCAATCCTGTTTATGGCGCTAATTGCGTCCAAGTCATCTTCTCCGATTTCGCTTGCACGAAGCGCAAAGGACAGCGGTTTAACCTTCATTTCCGGCTCCATGAGTGCAGATACCCGCGTACCAAACAAGGCTGCAAGCTTATCCAGCATATCCGCCGTCAGTGCCCGTTTGCCTTTCTCGACCATAGACACAAGGCTTTGATCGACATGAAGATAATTAGCCACATTGCTTTGTGTAAGGCCGCTATTTTCGCGCAGAGATTTTATCCTTGCTCCGATGATCTCCAGAGAGTTATTCATGATAATGCCTCCCTTCTATATTTATAGTATATGCCGCATTTGTCATATTGTCAATCAAATTTAAAACTTATTTTATGACAGTGCTTAGGCATTTATTATTCTCTGATTATTCTGCTTCTATACATTGATACTGAATTTAATGGGATTTTGTTTGAAACAACAAGTTCAATGTGTTCAATTTTTATAAGATATATCTTTGATGTTGTATTGTTATGGAAAGAGATAAAGAGGTGTTTTGCTTATGATTAAACGAGAGTTACATATGAGTCATATTCGTCCCTTCATAGGAAACGATCTCATTAAGATTTTAACCGGCATCCGGTGTCTTATTTTCGATGCCAGTTGCAGTCAGCGAAATTCAATTGATATTCTAAAGAAATTCGTGTATAATATCTTCAGAATTGTGTAAGGAGGTAAACGCTATGCCAAATATAAAGTCCAGCACTGACCTGCGGAATAACTATAATGAGATATCCACCTTCTGTCATGAAAGCCGTGAACCTGTTTTTATCACAAAAAACGGGCAGGGAGATTTGGCGGTTATGAGCATTGAAACCTATGAGGCACTCAGCGGCAAGCTTGAACTGTATCACCTGCTTGACGAAGGACGATCGGCCGTTAAAGCGGGTAAAAAGCGTCCGCTTCAAGATGTCATGAAGGATATTAAGCGAGGCATCGCCGATGGCGAAATATAGGGTAGATGTATCTGAACCAGCCGAAAACGATCTTAGGGACATTGTTCAGTATATTGCTTCTCAGCTGTCAGCTCCCATATCGGCAACTCGTATGATGGAGCTTTTTGAAGAGGCAATGCTAAGTCTGTCCGATATGCCGCAGCGCTGTCCGCTTTCAGACGATCGTCTATCTCAAATGGGATACAGGAAACTAATTGTAAAAAATTACGTTGTGTTTTTTTCCATAGACGAGAAGAACAAGGTGGTTGACGTTGAAAGAATTCTGTACGGCAGACGCGACTGGATCAGATTTTTATAATCGATACAAGAACAGGGTGACACTATGCAAAGTAGTCACCCTGTTTTCATGTAAATGGATGCGCCGAGCATTTAGGGATTTCGATACTGCTCCAGCAGCTCTATATGCTTTTTGGACTTCTGATGGATGCGGCAAGCTTCTGTTGCCATATAGTTTATCAAGCTGTCCTTTGGCACTAAATACTTGGTATAATACCATACCCCCGTTATCTTTTCTGCCTTGATCCATTCAGATACTGTGGTTTGGCAGTATCCCGTTAGCTTTGTGACATCATTTACCGTGAGGGCATCCGGAAAGGTGTGCCACTTGTTCTTAAGCATTGCCATAAACTTCTCGGAGTTGATTGCCTTCGCCGTTTGGCGCTTCGGTTTATATTTTATTCCGCTTGAAAATATCCCCGGTGGTGTCAGCAGAGTTTCAGGAGATTCTTCCAAGCGAGTAAGGTATGCAATAACGTCGGTTATTTGGATTTTAAACCTGCGGGTCTTTTTGTCGGTATCCTCGCAGGGGATATATCCGTTCTCCAAAAGCCATGTGGCTTTTCGTTTGCTTATGCGGCAAATTCTGTAAAGCTGGTCTTGACTTATCTTCTCCGGATATTCAGCCAGAAGGTAAGAGTAGTCGGTTGCCATCATCGTTCCTCCCATCACATTGATCCTTAGGACAGAGAATTATGCTCTGTCTGCTGCAGGATGTTCTGTTAAAAATCAATGTCAATGGTAGGATACGCTTGGTTTTGATTTTTCAAATTGCCGGGAAACTAAAGTATCTTAAGGTTATTTCGCCGGTTGTTTTTCTACGGTTTTTCTACACTTTTTCTACACTTTGCCCTGAAAACCGCTAAATCAGGGCGGTGTGTTCATGCGCGGAAATATCAGCGTTTGTGCCTGAAAAGCCTTTATTTATGCGGGTCTGCGGGATTTTATCTTCTCCTAAAGTTACTCTCGTAAACTCATAAGAACTTGCCTTCAAATAACTCGAAATCGTGTAAGGGGCAACTCCCCTTCGTGGGTTCGAATCCCACTCTCTCCGCCAGT
>MTKW01003736.1_pt1 | contig 53423 bp, 49 predicted proteins | sample 1042761 | NCBI WGS metagenome assembly MTKW01 (sample SAMN06205366, study PRJNA360243) | anaerobic digester metagenome | biome: Wastewater treatment plant; feature: Anaerobic digester sludge; material: sludge; isolation source: anaerobic digester fed with sludge from wastewater treatment plant ... | reverse complement strand
TTTCTTACGGATTGAGTTTAGACATTTCTAGGCGAGGATTGGTAATCCGGTTCTTGTTATACTTTAATAACATCACAGAAAAACTGTTCCTCTGAGCGTGCTGCAATGTCGTGTCGTCCCACTGTGTTGTCATTTAGCAACTTAGCGGCGAATATCTGCTCCTAACTCTGTATTCAAGGTCTCTTCTATCTTCCGGTGAAGATCGTTGATCTCTTCATCGGTTAAGGTCCGTTCTTTATCTTGCCAGCTTAAAGAATAGGCTAAGCTCTTAAAACCTTCCTTGACTTGCTGTCCTTGATACAGGTCAAAGAGTCTAATCTGACTCAGTAAGCCTTGCCCTACTCGCCTGATAACCTCTTCTACAGCAGCTGCTTCCACTGCCACTGGTACAACAATAGCCAGATCCCGACTAAGAGCCGGAAAACGTGGGAGAGCTTTATAAACAGGAGTCCTGACGGCTTTTTGGATCAGGATTTCCACATCTAACTGACAGGCTGTCACTCTTTGATCTATTTCATAATTCTCTAGAACTAAGGGATGAATTTCACCTACTAGGCCAACTTCCTGACCCTCAATCAGCAGGCGGGCTGACCTGCCAGGATGTAACCAGTTCACGTCCTGGATTTTCTCATAGCTATAATCAGTAATACCTAGACTTGCTAGGCTAGTATCCAATATGCCTTTTAAGTAATAAAAGTCATAGTTGATTTCCGGATAAACCCAGCTTTTTTCTTGGCCTCCTGTTACAGCAAGGCCTAAAACCATCTTTTCTGTGGGCAATGCTTTTTTCTCCGGGTAGCCGTCTGCAAAATAAATCTTGCCCAATTCAAATAAGCGCAGGTTCTTGTTGCGTTTATTAATGTTTCTACCTAAGCTTTCAAGGATTCCGGGTAAAAGTGTGGTCCGCATAATACCCTGTTCCTCAGAAAGAGGATTTTGCACTACTACAGCATCCCGCATATTGTGGTCTGCCGGTACATCCAACCAATCTAAATGATGTGGATTTATAAAGCTATAGGTGATAATTTCGTCTAACCCTTGAGCAGTAAGTATATGTCCCAGCTTGTGGCGAATTTGTTGCTCCCAAGTTCTTTTTCCTTGAGTTGAATCGCCTTGAGGCAAGGTAGTAGGAATATTATTGTAACCATGCAGGCGGGCGACTTCCTCAATGAAGTCAGCCTCTATGGCTAGATCTCCCCTGTAACTAGGCGGAGATAATAGCCAACTATCGGCTTTCTTTTCACAAATCTCAATCTGGAGAGAGTGAAAGATATCCTCCACTTCAGCAGCGGACAGGCTTGTTCCTAAGAGCTTATTTATCTGTTCTAATCTTACGAGAACAGTCTTTTTTTCCGCTGGCTGAGGATAACATTCCACATAGCCCTCTACTGGTGTCCCGGCTTTAAGCTCGACTAACAGTTGTATTGCGCGATCATTAGCCAGCTTAGTCTGTTCAATATCTACATTTTTTTCAAAGCGCAGAGAAGCTTCTGACCTCATGGCTAAAGCCTGAGCCGTTCTTCTTGTAATTACAGGATTGAAATGAGCAGATTCCAAAAGGATATTCTTGGTTTCAGCTGTAACCTCGGTCTCCAACCCTCCCATGACCCCAGCAAGCCCAACAGGCCCTTGGCCATCGGCAATGACGATCATCTCAGAGTTAAGAGCCCTTGCTTGCCCGTCTAGGGTTGTTAATTCCTCACCCTGCCGGGGTTTTCTGACTACGATTCTACGCTCTTTCAATTTATCATAATCATAAGCATGCATGGGCTGACCCATTTCCATCATCACATAGTTGGTCACGTCTACAATATTATTGATAGGACGAATCCCAGCAGCCATTAAACGCTGCTGCATCCATAACGGCGAGGGCTTAATCTGGACATCCTTAAGGATTCTAGCCGTAAACCTCTTGCATAACTCAGGTTCTTCAATCTCAATCTTAGTCATTTTTTCTGCTTCTCCACCCGCCTTTGATTCTGGCGGTTGAGGGAGTTTAAGCTTGCCGCCTGTTAAGGTTGCAACCTCCCGAGCAATATTAATCATGCCTAGACAATCAGAGCGGTTAGGAGTTAAGCCTATCTCCAGAACCACATCATCTAGGCCTAAGACTTCAATAATATCTGTGCCTAAGGAAAGGTCTGCCGGCAGGATTAAGATACCTTCCTTCTGTTCAGCCGTTAATTTATCTACATCCAGACCTAATTCTTCGGCGGAGCAGAGCATACCGGCTGAATTTACTCCCCGTAGGTTACTCTCTTTAATCTTTATTCCCCCAGGTAAAGTTGCACCAGGTAAAGCTACAGGTACAATTTGTCCTTCTTGCACATTAGGCGCCCCGGTAACTATTGTCCATTGGGCATTTCCTGTATCAACGTTACAGACCAGTAATTTGTCAGCCTGGGGATGGGGTGATATATTGGTAATCTTACCGACCACCACACCTGATACACCTTTTTGTAAATACTCTATTCCTTCTACTTCAAGGCCGGCATGAGTCAACTTTTCAGCAATCTCTTCAGCTGATAGGCTAACCTCTACCAATTCCTTGAGCCATTTCCATGATACTTTCATTATTATTACCCCCTAAAATTGACGCAAGAAGCGGACATCATTTTCGAACAATAGCCGCATATCGTCAATACCGTATTTGAGCATAGCAATTCTTTCTACTCCCATACCAAAGGCAAAACCCGTCACTTCCTCCGGATCATAGCCATTCATCGACAACACTCTGGGATGAACCATTCCTGAGCCCAGGATCTCCAACCAGCCAGTTTGTTTGCAGGTCCGACAGCCTGCCCCTTTACAAATTACACAAGAAATATCAACCTCAGCACTCGGTTCTGTGAATGGGAAGAAGCTGGGACGCAACCTGATTTGCTGCTCTGGACCAAACATTTGCCGGGCAAAAGAAAGCAGCGTACCCTTCAAATCGCTGAAGCGAATATTTTTATCTATAACAAGTCCCTCTACCTGGTGGAACATGGGGGAGTGAGTGGCATCATCATCTCGGCGGAAAACTTTACCGGGCACGATAATCTTGACCGGAACCTGGGGTTTCATTTTCTCCATAACACGCGCCTGTACCGGTGAGGTATGAGTCCGCAAAACCACCTCGGGAGAAATGTAAAATGAATCTTGCATCTCCCTAGCCGGATGGTCCTTGGGAATGTTCAAGGCTTCAAAGTTATAGTAATCTAATTCAATCTCCGGACCTTCTTCTATGGTATAGCCTAAGCCCATGAATATTTCTTCAATCTCTTCGATAACCTGGTGTAAGGGGTGAAGCTTACCAATATTGCTCTTTACTCCTGGTAAAGTAACATCAATACTTTCTTGGAGAAGGCGCTGCTCCATTTCCTTAGCCTTCATAGCTTGCTGGTATTCAGCAATTTTGCTCTCAAGAAAATCCCTAACCTCATTAGCTAATTGACCGATAATGGGCCGCTCTTCTTTGGAGAGTTTACCCATCCCTCTTAAGATCTGGGTTAACTCACCTTTTTTACCTAAGTATTTGACTCGTAATTCATTAACTTCTTCCAATGTTTTTACTTGGAGAAGCTCAGCAGTAACATTTTCTTGCAACCGCTGCAGTTGTTCCCGCATAACCGTTACCTCCCACTATAATTCTTCCTTATCGTACTTTACTTTGACTACTCTGATATGCTTGAGACTTAGTTCAATAGTCATATTAAAAAATGCTCTCATCCCAGTAGGGACGAAAGCATACTTCCGTGGTACCACCCTGATTAAACCAATAAAATTGGAATCACTTGAATGCCTATAACGGAGGCTCCGTCCGGACCTACTGCTAGTTTCAATCCGGAAACTTCCGGGTGAATAAAATTTTCGCTGTTATCCTTCAGAGGCTCTCAATCTACGACCTCTTTCCCTGTATGGTACTGACGAAAAATTTTCCCGTTCATTGTTTTTAAACTAATATTTGGCTTATATTGGTTTCCTAAGCGTAACTAAGGCGTATTATAACATATTCTCTTCTTCGGTATCAAGGGGCGTAAAAAAAGTGAAAAAAGTTTTCAAATTTAACTTTACATTTATTTTATTTTTTGTTAAAATCGCACTTGTGTGTTTTATTAAGTATAAAGAAAGCAGGTATTAAAATGAAATTAACTAATGATTTTTCCACCTTATATAGAGCAATTGAAGAGGTGGCCAAACAGGAAAATCATAATTTTAAGGAAAGAGCCAAATTTGCAGCTCTGAAGGATGAAATCCTAAACTATCTGAAAAGTATCTATGGTGAGGCTTCTCGGGAATATGGAATGGTTAGATTCACCAAGACTCCTTCCACAGTCTTAAAGGTAATGAATCACATTGCCAGCAAAGCCTTGCCTCAAGCGGCAAATATGTAATAACAGTATATTACATATTACCCTATTTTGCTTAGAAAAACCTCCCCTTTGTCGTTTTAATATGAACGATTAAGTGGAGGTTTTTTCTACTCATATCAGGTCTTCTGTCTGGGAGCGGATAATCTCATAAAGCAGAATACCTCCAGCTACAGCCGCATTCAAGGATTCGGCCTTAGGCGTCATGGGGATCGTTACTTCTACATCTATTTCATCTGCTTGTACTTGGGTTAAGCCTTTCCCTTCATTGCCGATAACCAGGGCTACCCGCTGGGCATATTTGACCTTGTAGTAATCCTTTCCCTGCAAGCCTCCGGCTACTATTTGATAGCCTTGCTGCCGACACCATTGTTCCACCTTATCCCAAGATATCCCACTAAATACAGGAACATTGAAGATGCCACCCATACTGGCCCGTACTGTTTTGCCGTTATAAGGATCTACTGTACCTGGTAGGCAGATGACAGCTGTTACTCCGGCAGCCCAGCCTGTCCGCAGCATAGTCCCCAGATTCCCCGGATCCTGCAAGGAATCCATAATTAAGAGCAATGATTTATTTCCAGGCTCTAGCTTGCAAATTTCAGAATCTTGTTGCCGGGCTACTCCTACAATCCCCTGGGGGGTTTCCGTCTCGGCTAATGTATGGAGCACATTAGAAGAAACCTCTATTATGGCTTTGGCAGGCATTTGGGCCTGAAGATTACTTAATAAGGTCTGCCCCCGTTCTGTCTGGAGCATCTCCAGACTATAAAAGAATTTTTCTGCAACTTTGGCCTTTAGAGCTTCCTCAGCTAAGCGGATCCCCTCAATAAGGAAAAGTTTTTGGCTTTCCCGATATTTCCGCTGCTGAAGTTTTTTCGTTTCTTTGATTAGCTGATTCTGAGGCGAGCTTATAATATCCATCAGGCATTTTCCCTCTCTTTGTTAAAAAAAGATGACTAGTAAGTCATCTTTTTTTGCTTTGCTTATTGATTTTCTTTAGCTACAGCTACTAACTGACTAAAAGCTGCCTCATCATTCACAGCCATATCAGCCAGAATTTTTCTGTTTACTTCTACTCCAGCCTTTTTCAAGCCATGAATAAAGCGGCTGTAAGACATACCATTGTTACGAGTAGCAGCATTAATTCTGGCAATCCACAATTTCCGGAAATCTCCTTTTCTCTTCCGGCGATGGGCATAGGCATAGGCTAAGGACCTCATAACTTGTTCGTGAGCTGGTCTGTAGAGCTTGGATTTTGCCCCCCTATAACCTTTGGCCAATTTTAATACTTTTTTATGTCTACGGCGGGCACTAGGACCACCTTTTATTCTTGCCATATCTTAAACCTCCTCAAAACTACACTTTTCAGTTGTTATTTGTATGGAATTAAATTAATAACTCTCTGGGCGTCACCTTTATGCATTATGGCAGCTTTACGTAAATTACGCTTTCTCTTGGGTGACTTTTTGGTAAGGATATGGCTAGTATAAGCGCGACTTCTTTTAATCTTACCAGTTCCAGTTAAACTAAAGCGTTTAGCAGCCCCGCGATGGGTTTTCATTTTAGGCACAGGAAATGCCTCCCTTCTAATTCTGTGTGTTCTGTTTGGGCGAGAGAATCATAGTCATATTCCTGCCCTCTAATTTTGGGTTTTTCTCAATGGTGGCTACATCCTTGACATAAGAGGCTACCCTGTCCAGGATTTCCCTACCCAATTCTGGGTGAGATACTTCCCGTCCTCGGAACATAATTGTAACCTTTACTTTATCTCCATCTTTAAGGAAACGAATTGCATTTTTCGTTTTAACCTCAAAGTCATGGTCCTCAATATTAGGGCGATACTTTACTTCCTTGACATTAATGATACGTTGCTTCTTACGCGCCTCCCGCTCCCGCTTACTCTGTTCATACTTGTACTTACCAATGTCCATTATTTTGCAGACGGGCGGTTTGGCTGTAGGAGCAATTTCTACCAGATCTAATCCTTTTTGCAAGGCAATCTGTAAAGCCTCTTTGGGTGACATAATACCCAACTGCTCCCCAGTATCGCTAACTAAACGGATCTCCCTAGCTCTAATCTCCTCATTAACTCTTTGTTTGGATTTACTAATATTACTTCACCTCCTGGTAATTTTTACAATAAAAAAAGCGGATAGTATACCATCCGCTCCTAAATTTCAGCCTAAGGCTTTTCTACGATAAACCCTACTAGTTGAACTGTAGGGTGAGAAGCGGACGGCTTCTACTTAATGACAACAGTAGTATATCAACCTATTTCCAGACTGTCAACAGTTTTACCAAAAGAAATTATAATAGTTATTCACAAGAGATAGCATAATCAAGGTTGTTGAGGCAGATAGCTTAAACCCTCTCTGCTATCTCTTGAAGCAGTTCTGCTTTAAAACTAGCAAAATCTACTGCTCCTTGATCTCCTTCGCCCCTTTTGCGCAGAGCCACAGTACCGTTCTCCATTTCTTTATCTCCGATAACAAGCATATATGGCACTCGTTCCAGGCGGGCTTCTCTAATTTTGTAGCCAATCTTTTCACTGCGGTGGTCAACCTCGACTCTCACACCGGCCGCAAATAACTCTTGCTGTAATTTTTCTGCATATTCATGTTGCCGATCGGTGATAGGCAAGATCTTGACCTGGACAGGAGCCAGCCAGGTAGGGAAGGCCCCGGCATAGTGCTCTGTGAGAATAGCAATAAATCTTTCGATACTGCCGAAAGCTACACGGTGGATCATAATCGGCCGATGCTTTTGTCCATCTTCGCCTATATAAGTCAAGTCAAAGCGTTCCGGCAGGTTGGAATCAAGCTGAATCGTGCCGCACTGCCAGGTCCGGCCGATAGAATCCTTTAGGTGGAAATCTATTTTAGGACCATAGAAGGCGCCGTCCCCCGGATTAACCTTATAGGGCATACCCTTTTCTTGAAGGGCTTTCTCTAGAGCATTGGTTGTCATCTCCCAAGCCTCGTCACTACCAATGGCATTTTCCGGCTTGGTCGATAGCTCCACATGATATTCAAAACCAAATTTTTTATACATAGTGTCAACTAGATCGATGACAGCTTTAATCTCATCAGTAATCTGACTAGGCAACATGAAGATATGAGAATCGTCTTGAGTAAAGCTTCTGACCCGCATTAATCCGTGTAAAGCACCTGATAACTCATGTCGATGCACTAAGCCCATCTCAGACAGTCTGAGAGGAAACTCCCTATAGCTATGGGGCTCTGAAGCATACACTAGAATTGCCCCGGGACAATTCATAGGCTTAATAGCGTATTCCTCTTCATCAATTAAGGTAGTGTACATATTTTCCCGGTAATTATACCAATGGCCTGAGCGCTCCCAAAGCTGACGATTTAAGATAACAGGAGTTTTAATCTCTTGGTAACCCCAAGTTCGATGCAGCTCCCGCCAGTAGGCTTCTAATTCATTACGAATGACCATCCCTTTGGGGAAGAAGAAAGGAAAGCCCGGACCCTCTTCCATGATCGTAAAAAGCTTAAGTTCCTGACCAATTTTACGATGATCCCTTTTCTTGGCCTCTTCTAATCTGAACAAATAATCCTCTAATTCCTGTTTTTTAGGGAAGGAGGTACCGTAAATCCTTTGGAGCATTTTATTTTTAACATTCCCACGCCAGTAGGCTCCAGCCAGATTCATCAATTTATTGGCCTTAATCCGTCCGGTAGAAGGTACATGGGGACCGGCACAAAGATCAATAAACTCACCCTGCTCATAAAGGGAGATCTCTGCATCCTTCGGCAGGTCACGAATTAACTCTACTTTATATGTCTCTCCACGGTCAGTAAAGAAGTCAAGAGCTTCCTGGCGGCTCATTACTTTCCTTGTCAAGGGGTAATCGGCTTTGATTATCTTTTCCATTTCGGCCTCGATCTTTGCTAGATCTTCAGGCGTAAAGGTATGTTCGGAGTCAAAATCATAGTAATAACCATCATTAATAGCCGGTCCAATGGCCAGCTTAGTGCCAGGATAGAGACGTTGTACAGCTTGAGCCATGATATGAGATGTGGTATGACGATAAGCCTCTTGTCCTTCAGGATCATCAAAGGTGACGATCTCTAAGCTACCGTCCTCAGCCAGCTTTGTATTCAAATCCACTATCTTACCGTTATACTTACCCGCTAAGGCTTTTTTGGCTAGGCCCCGACTAATATCTTCGGTTACCTCGAGTACAGTAGTGCCTTTAGAGTATTGGCGGACCGAACCATCCTTAAGCGTAATATTAATCATCAACTTAAACCTCCTTAATTATATAAACAAATAACGCAGCATTATTAAACAAATTAAAAAAACCGCCCCTAAAAGGGACGGCATTACCGCGATTCCACCCTAATTGAAGTGCTTCAAAAAGAAAAAGCAGCTTCCAACTCGTATATCCGTTAACGCCGGCAACGTCTTTCCTTCAACTTCCTTACCTAATTCTGAAAAGATTGTCGGTAGCTTAGGTAAGTAAATCATAAATCTCAGAGATTTATTTATTTTGTAGCGGAAAGCAGCTCCCAGGTGGTCTCCTCTCGGTCTTCCTAGCTATGCTTTCAGCCACGGCATAGCCTCTCTTTTTAGGGTTACCTAAAAGGATATGTCCTGATCTCAGCCTTTCTGTATAACTCTGATCAAGATACAGTTACAGTTGTTACAAAAATTATTATAGATCAAGGACATACCAGTGTCAACGCCTACCGATTTCTATTACAGCTAGCGGATTGTCCAGCCTTAATTAGCTAATAATTTAAGGTAATTATTTTAGGCTATAACACAGGATTATCATTTATCAACGTGGAATAATTAGAACATCTCTAATACGACACTCTTAGTTTTAGCTATATATTTAGATGTGATATTTTGGTAGATGTCTACCAGCGTAAGGAGTAAATTGATGATAAAAAAAAGAACCTTTGCCGTAGTCTTATTGGCCTTATTTTTATTGGCTGTTTGTCCTGTAACAGCGTTGGCAGAGCCAGAAATTAAGGTAAAGATTGACAATAATACATTAATATTTGATGTGCAACCTATTATCATGGAAGGCCGTACCTTAGTGCCCTTACGTCTCATTTTTGAGGGTCTGGGGGCCAAAGTAGAGTGGGATAGTAAGACCCAAACTATCACAGGTACTAGTGAAGATGCCACTGTCGTCTTGCAAGTTGATAACACTCAGGCTGAAAAAAACGGTCAGATCATCGACTTAGATGTACCTGCCACTATCATAGAAAACAGGACTTTAGTTCCTGTCCGTTTTATAGCTGAAGCCCTTGGGGCAGAAGTTAACTGGCTAGAGTCTAGTCGCACTGTAGAGATAATCAGTAATCAGCCTTATGATTTGACAAAATACTATATCTTAGAAAGCCAAATCAGACAGCTAGCCTACTTATGGGACGAAGAGTTTTATAATGATTTGGCGGCGACAATAATTAATATTTTTAATCGGGAATCCTTTCTGGCAATGGAAGCCCATTTGCGACGTAGCTACCAACCGCAGCAGGAAGGGAACGGTATTTTTATCGGTCCTACTGCTCAAAAGAATCAAACTATTCAAGGAATTTATGAATGGGAAAGTGGTAGTAAATATGTAGGAGAATGGTTTAATAATCTAATGAACGGAGAAGGCATCTATTTTTGGCCAGATGGAGGAAGCTATATTGGTGAATGGCAGGATAACCGCCGGAATGGCTGGGGAGTGCTCACAAGCTCTGATGGCGATATATATGTGGGTGAGTGGGTTGATGATAATATGGAAGGCTATGGCGTCTATTACTGGGAAGACGGGGAATCTTACATTGGCCAATGGAAGGCTGACCAACGCCATGGCTTAGGCTCTTATACCTGGAGTGACGGAAATACCTACATCGGGCAATTAGAAAATGGCAGTTTGAACGGTCTTGGGATGTTTACCTGGTATGATGGAGAAATCTATCTTGGTCAGCACCAAAACGGCTTAAAAGAAGGTTTGGGAAGCTATTATTGGCGGCCGGATTTTGTTTTTCACGGTGAATTTGCCGATGATCTTCGTACTTGGGGTACCTATCAAGGTCCCGAAGGCCAACTCCTTAATCTTCGTGAAAATGCCCAAAGCATAGTTGATCGCCTAATTACGCCTGAAATGAATCCCCGGGAAAAACTGAAGACCCTTCATGATTACGTAGTCCTAACCACCCGCTACGATAAAGAAAATTTTCTATCTGGTACAATACCTGCTGAATCCCATACTGCTTATGGTGCCTTTATTAATAATGTTGCTGTTTGTGATGGATATACCGAAGCTTTACATACTTTACTCCAGCTAGCGGGTATTGACAGTAGAATTGTGGTTGGAGAAGCGAAAAGTCAGGACGGCTGGGTCGGACACGCCTGGCTAATTGTTCACATTGATAATCATTATTACCATGTAGATGTCACTTGGGCCGACCCTGATCAAGGTGATCTGATTTATTATGATTATTTCTTAGCCTCTGATCTTAAGTTCTTCGAGGACCACAACTGGGATATTACTAAGTATCCCCGCTGCCTATAATCTTACCATGGATAACAAACTAGTCTATTGCTCGCCCTGACAGAAAACACAACCTGTACAGCTTTGTATTCTGGTGCCAAAAACCTGTTCAATAGTCTTAACAGTGTCTCCTTTGACTGAACCTTTTTCTTGATGCAACTCAATCTCCCGTGGGGACAGAGTTATTAAAGCGCTAATCAATAGATCATCATAGTTAAGATCCGTGTCCTCTAAATCCAACATGATACCTTCCAGTGCCTCATGTTGCACTGGTTTTTCTTCTTCGTCCAAAAGCTTAAATTTCCCGTTACGCGAAAAATAAATTTTAACTTTATCAATGCGTGGATCTTGTATTTCCACAAAATATTTTAATAAACGAATGAATTCCTGATACTCTCTTTCTAATAAGAATTCATCAACGGCAGAGTTAACGATGTCTTCTAAATCTTGTTGGTAATCCTTGAGGCGGAAGTTAATAAAGCCCTCTAAAACCAGCTCTTTGTGTAGATCTAAGTAATCTAACACCTTTAGTAGCACTTTATCCTTGCGTGCCTGGAGATGATAACGGTTCTGGGTTACTGGATTAAGTATTTCCTTGGCTTTTTGCATAATTATCTTTTTGTCTTCTTGCGTATAATAAAAGTAGTTGTGGCGGACGATTTTTTTGATTATCCGTTGTTCCCATTCCTCTACAATCACCTCGGCTAAAGAATTGGCAATATAATGTTTGATTATCTCGAAGGCGTCTTCCTGATGGCCTTGAAAGCGACAATCTAAAAAAGTTATATTTCCAATTCTATCTATATCAATGGCAAGGGGAATCCCTACGTTTCTTAATTCTTGTAAATCATTGTTCAATTTATCTAACAGTTGATTGGGCATCGTACTAGTACCGATGGAAATAGGTTCTAACAAATATAATCACTCCTTCCGTGGGATTATTATATGAGTGTACAATGAAGATATACGAGCGGATTAATAACAAAAGCAACAAAAAAAGGAACAGTTTCTGCTGTTCCTTTGTATTCTAACCAATTTTTCCGGTCATATATGATTTTTTACCCCTGAAGATCCTAGTTGGCTGTAGCTATGTCGAATTCATAGCAAACCTGGGTGAAATCCTGCTTATTTTCATTATAACTAAGTTCAATAAAGCTAACATGATTTTGACGATCAATCAATAAGACAGTTCTTGCCCTTGTCCCATATTTTGGGCTTTTTATATATATGGAGGATAACAGGCGTTCCATTTCGATTCCTACTCCTGTATCCGGTAGACGATGGTCCTCAAAAAGCTCCTGATCCAAAAGGAGCTCCAATAAATCTTTGGGCGAGAAATCCTGCTTAGATATAATTTCTGACAGTAGCCTTTTTCCTTTGCTGACCTTGGGCCAAGGTGTCTCTAAGAAACTATTGCTTAACCCATGAACCCCAGGTTCTATTAAGCTAACACGATTTTTTAGGGGCGAATAATAATAGAGTTGATCCTGATTACCCACTAGAAGATTAAAAGGCTTATAAGAATGACGTTCCCTTTGTACTTTAGCTAAATATTCTTCCGCAGTATCAATGCCTTTGAGGTAACCACTTACCAACATCCCCCGTGAAATCCCCATCTTATTCTCAGCTAAAGGATCCCGATAATTAGTCAGCGCTGCCAATCTACCTTGGCGGGTAATACCTAGCCAAGTCCCCCCGGCTTCCAAATCCCGACCGGCTAAAATCTCTGGCGATTCAGGCCAGTAATCTGCCTTTAGAGAAGGACGCTCATAGAATTCATCTCTGTTGGCGGCTAGGATTAATTTATAGCGTTCATGGTAATCATTAGCAAAAAGAATTAAGCACATCTAGCATTACCTCGTTTATAGAATTTACTTGTTGTCTTATCTTTTACTAAGATACCTTATTTTCCGTGGGCTGTCTATTAGCTGAAAATCTTCTTGCTTTATAATCTACTAATTGATATACTGAGGTTGCTCAGATTGCTAGAGAATACAAACCTTCACTATTGCCTGTGGCCCTAGGAAGAATTTGAATTCCTAAGCCAACGGGCAATATTATTTTGGAGGTTTATTATATGTATAGTGACAAAACTCTAACTTGTAAAGATTGTAGTGCTGATTTTGTGTTTACTGCTTCTGAGCAGGAATTCTATGCTGAAAAGGGGTTCACCAATGAACCCGGTAGATGTCCTGAATGTCGAGCAGCTAGAAAAGCTCAACGGAATAACAACGGTTACGGCCGGGGAGAACGGGAAATGCATACAACCACCTGCTCAAATTGTGGTAGTTCCTGCACAGTACCTTTCAAACCTAGCGCTGACAGGCCAGTTTATTGCCGGGACTGTTATCAGCCACGCAACAGATACTAAGACTAAATAAAAGCAAAACACTATTAAAAAAGCCTTCCCATTTTTCATGGGAAGGCTTTAGTATTTTTGCCTCAACCTATTTGCGGGATAAAGAACCAAGTATTCCCCGACCGATTTGGCGACCTATCTGGCTGCTCATTGATCTCATAGCTGAGCTAGCCATTTTTTCAAGGAGGGACTGTTCTGCCTTCTTTTTCGTCCTACTGCTCTTATGTTTTACTTCCCTTTGTTTTTGTTGTTGGAGCCTCATCTCTTGCTGTTGTTTTTCTACATATTTTCTTTGGAAATATTCGTAAGCTGAATCTCTGTCAATAGGATTATCATACTTACCGGCTAATAAGGAGCTATTGATAACCCTTTGTCTGTTCTCAGGAGTAATTGTGCCAAATTTGCTCCTCGGTGGAACAATCATCGCCCTTTCCACTATAGTAGGAACCCCGTCCCCGTCTAAGAAGGAAACTAAGGCTTCTCCTACCCCCAGTTCAGTGATAACTTGGGCTGTATCCAGCTTAGGGTTAGTTCGAAATGTCTCTGCAGCCGCTTTAACGGCCTTTTGTTCTCTAGGAGAGTAGGCTCTTAGAGCATGTTGCACCCGATTACCCAATTGACCCAATATTACATCGGGAATATCCAGCGGATTCTGGGTAACAAAGTAAATGCCAACGCCCTTAGAACGAATCAGTCTCACAACCTGCTCCAGCTTCTCCAGGAGTACTTTAGGCACATCCTTAAAAAGAAGATGAGCTTCATCAAAAAAGAAAACCATTTTCGGCTGCGGTAAATCTCCTACTTCCGGTAGTTCCTCAAATAACTCCGAAAGAAGATAGAGAAGAAAAGCAGCATATAAGGCTGGGTTAAGTACTAGCTTCTCTGCAGCTAACACATTGATATATCCTCTGCCCTGAGGATCTCTTTGCATAAAATCAAATATGTCGAGAGCCGGCTCAGCAAAAAACTGTTCCGCCCCCTGGTCTTCTAAAATTAGAAGTTTCCTTTGAATGGCTCCGACAGATTGTTTGGTGACAGTACCATATTGCAAGGTATAGTTACTGGAGTTCTCCGCTACATGGATTAACATGGACTTGAGATCTTTGAGGTCCAAAAGTAACAAGCCATTATCATCAGCAATCCTAAAGACAATATTCAAGATACCTGTCTGGGCCTCATTCAAGTCCAATAAACGGGAAATAAGCATTGGTCCCATCTCTGTAATAGTAGTCCGTACAGGATGTCCCAATTCACCATATACATCCCAGAAACGCACCGGAAATTCCTGGAAATCAAAGTCGCTTAACCCTAGCCTTTGTATTCTTTCGGTCAGATTAGGAGTTTGCTCACCTTTCAAACAAAGCCCTGCCAAGTCGCCTTTAATATCGGCTAAGAAAACCGGCACACCAATAGAACTGAAGGCCTCAGCCAGCACCTTTATGGTCACAGTTTTACCTGTTCCGGTAGCTCCAGCAATCAAGCCATGACGATTAGCCATTTTAGGCCAAAGGCATAAATCCTTGTCAGCCTTGGCTACTAATAATCCCTCAGAGACAGACATCTACTTCTTACCTCCTTATATTACCTCCGTTTTCCAATTCTGATTAGATGTGTAAATTATACCATACAGAAAGTGCATTTTTTGAACTCTTTATTCAGCATATTTCGACATATATTGGCGATTCAGTTTGCACACAATAAAAAAAGGTAGTGCTAACACTACCTTTTAATGACTTTTATGGTGGGCGGTAATGGACTCGAACCATCGACCCCTTGCATGTCAAGCAAGTACTCTAACCAGCTGAGCTAACCGCCCATAGTTATTATTGTCCTCCTTTTGTGGAGCAACTATTATTATAAGGTGAACCGCAACTCTTGTCAAATACTAAAGTCTATCTCCACCACCACCAATAGCGGCTTCGCTGGCAAAGTAAGAGATTTTCGCTGTCAGCACTTCTGCCTTAATAATTGCCGGTTTAAATATCAAAATTAATTATCATAGTAAACGAATGATCTTCATCATATTCCGCCCAGAATTTGGCTGAATAATGCCCTGATGGTAAGTCTTTGAATTGTACGGTGGTATCGTATCTCTCGCCTACATCTAATGTAATGTCTGATTCAGTTTTGCTATCGTTTGTATATGTAATTCCAGAACCATGATGTCTAATATTATAGTTTAATATCTTACCATTAGAGAAAGTAATTGGGACAACATCACAATGGGAACGATTTTCAACAATCCATTGCAAATATAGAATGTTATTTTCATAAGTATCTCTTAAACTTACATAGACTAAAGGCAAATTTTCTGTATTGATCGTACAACCCATTACTAATATCACTAAAATTAATACTAGGAGCAACTTTAAATAACGCCTTATCATAAAATTAACCCCCTGTCTTGGAATATTAAGGATCTCATTTCTTACTCTAATATACGCACTTTCAAATAGATGTTCTTTTCTTAAAGTATATAATTTCTTTTATAAAACAACACCTTTTCCAGGTGTTTTTTTCTAAGTTACTGCCCAGAAACCATTTTTTGTGGTAAAATAAAATTAGACCAGAAAGAACCAATTGAAAATGACCGTCATGCTTGTTATAATAAGGACGAGCATTAATCGCAGAGAGAGTGTTTGCAATGGTAGCAGTCAGGCTCGTGGCACCTGAAGATATGGGTTCGAATCCCATCAGTCTCTCTAGGACACATCCTTGATCAGGATGTACATATTTCTTTAATAACCCTTGGTAGAGGGTTATTTTTTTTATGTAAAAAAGAGACTGATAACCGCAAACTAACTATCGGTAATGTACCGTGCTGTTAGCACTGGCACTAACCTCGCTAGTTTTTAAAACGGTTATCAGCCACTATTATTCTATCCAGGCTTTTCAAACTTATACCTTGATCTTGTTCAGTAATTATGCCCTATAACTTTAACAGTAGATTAGCTAATCCCTAAGTACTTTCTCCGTTATTTTAGCCTTTCAGGCATTATCCTTTTTAAACAAATGGGAGATAAGCTTTAGGATAATGAATGCCGCTACAGCACCGATAAGAGCCGTATAGAGCTGGGGTAAAGTTAACATTGTAGTAACCTTAGCTGGTATTGCAATACCGAAAAGTAAAGGGAATATATACTTAACCATAGCAGCCATAACTAAGAATTTACCGACTGCAGCAGCTACCAGAGCAAGGATTTGACGTTTGGCTAACAAACCATAGACAATTGCCAAGGTGGCATTACCCAACATTATAATTACCATGGCGGGAGCAAAAGGCATAATTCCCACGGCAAAAGCTACAATAGGAGTTAATAATCCAATTAGTATACCACTTATGGGTCCGACAACAGCAGACGCAATAAACAGAATTCCATTGATTGCCGGCCCAGTAACAGGTTGAGGGAACTTACCCAACTGCACGACTAATGCCAAAGCTAGCAGTACAGCACTACGAGTTAATATTTTAGTAGTAATCTTCATAATTTTTCACGTCCTCTTCTATAATAGATTTTACATACTGACTTTTGTTAAAGCCGTCTTGACGGTAATCCCTTTTAGGTTACCGAGTTTACCGGTAAGAGCCCCTATCTCATCTGTAGTACCTTCGACTATTAAAGAAATAACTGAGAGTTCTTTATAGTAATGATAGGGAACACCCATCCGGCCAATAATGTTTTGAGCGTAATCACTAATAATTGCATTTAACTGGGGAACGCTCTCTTTAGATTCGACTACAATGCCTACAACACCAATTCTTCTTGTCATACTAGCACCCCTTCATTAAAAGAAAAGATTACAAAGCGAAGGATGTCCTCAAATAAAGACACTCTCACCTGTAATCTTTTGCATAATAATTCAATCTTATCTACCTCCCCTCAGCTCAGGCTTACGCCCTAACCACAGGTTGTTAGTTTTAGCTCCTTTTTTTGTCAGATTACTCCTCCAAAAAAAGAATTCAAAAATATTATACACTAATTTCAGAGTTTAGGATAGATAAACTTGGGCGAGCTCGTAGCTAAGAGGATGGCTAAAGATTTAAAAGGATTTAAAAAGCTTTTAATAGTCTTTTTTCTAAGGCGACCACACCTTGATACATTAAAGCCGCAGCTATGGCTAAAATTATCACACTGGCCATTACTAGGTCCAATTTAAAGACCTGACCGCCATATACAATCAAATAACCTAACCCTGCTTTGGAAACTAGGAATTCTCCTGTAATTACCCCTACCCAGGACAAACCAACATTGATTTTTAAAGCTGAAACGATGGTAGGAACGCTTGCTGGCAGAATGATCATCTGTAACAGTTGTCTTTTGTTGGCGCCAAAGGTTTTTAGCAGTCTAATCTTCTCCTGATCAACTTGTTTGAAACCTGAATATACTGTGAGAACAGTGACAATAAGTGAAATCAGCAAGGCCATGGCAATAATAGCGGGAGCGCCGCTCCCCACCCAAACGATAAGGATGGGTCCTAAGGCCACCTTGGGTAAGGCATTAAGAACGACTAGATAAGGATCCAATACACGTGATAGATATTCTGACCACCATAAACCAACGGCCAATACGGTACCGATAAGGGTGCCGGAGATAAAGCCAACAATATTCTCTAACATAGTAATACCAATGTGATTGAAGAGTTGACCTTCCCGATATAAATTAATCACTGTATTTACTATACGGCTAGGCTGACTAGCAATGAATGGGTCTATTAAACCCCACCTACCGGCTAGCTCCCAGCCCAAGACGAAAAAGATCATTATTGCCAAGCGTCCTAGGAAAACCTTCCTTCTATCTCTTTTTACTTTTTGCAAATAGGCCAGATGCTCTTCACTCATTTTACATCCAGCTCCTTCCAAATTGAGTTAAAGTAGTGCCTGAATTCTGGACATTCTCTGCGGCGAATAGGTGAAACTTCATCACAGGACAACTCAATATCGTAGATTTTTTTAACTTTGGCCGGACGCTTAGTTAAGACTACAACTCGATCCGCCATACTGATTGCTTCAGAAATATCATGAGTTACTAAAAGGGTGGTTTTATTCTCAGCCTGGATTATTCTCCTTACCTCATCGGAAACCAACATTCTCGTCTGATAATCTAAAGCCGAAAAAGCTTCATCAAGAATCAAAATTTCCGGTTCAATAGCCAAGGTTCTGATTAAGGCTGCTCGTTGCCGCATGCCTCCGGATAATTGGCTAGGGTAATGATAAATAAATTCCCCTAAACCATATTTTCGTAGCAGCTTCTTAGCATTTTCTTTTCTTTCTTCCGTAAGTTTATGTTGAACCTCTAAGCCCAAAGTAACGTTCTGCAAAATATTGCGCCAGGGTAATAACTGATCGTGCTGAGGCATATAGCCCATCTTATTACTCGGACCCTTCACCTTTTCGCTGGCTACAATAATCTCCCCTGCTGAGGGTTGAAGTAAACCGCAAATCAGTGAAAGCAGGGTTGACTTACCGCAACCGCTGGGGCCTACAATACTGACAAACTCTCCTTCCCGAACCTGGAGAGAAAGATCTTTCAAAGCTGCCGTTTCACCGGTCAGGGAATGATAATTCATAGTAAGGTTTCGTGCTTCAACAATAACCCTGCTTCCCATTGTCATACCCCCCTAATCTCTTATCCCTTAATCTCACTCATGGCCTTCTCAGCAAATTCATTAGTAACTAATTTTTCATAGGGAGCCTTCTTACTTAGTTCGCCTGCCATCTGAAGAATATCTTGGAGCCTATCAAAAGATTCCGCTGTAAAAATAGGCGATTTAGCCCAAGCATCATTATCACGATATCTTCTTACCACAGGAAGTAATTCTTCTTCCGATGTATCAGGGAAAGAAGAAGCTATAGCTTCTACGATTTCCTCCGCACTATGGTTCTGCACCCATAATTGCCCCTTATAGATAGCATTAGTGAACTTTTGAATTATCTCTGGGTTCTTCTCAATATAACTCTTCTTAGCTGAAAAAACTGTATAAGGTACCTCTCCGCTATCTGCCCCGATATAAGCCACAATATGACCCTTTCCTTCCCTTTCCATGGTCGTTGCCACTGGTTCAAAAAGGGCTACATAATCTGCTTCACCACCAGCAAAGGCCCCAGCCATTAAGTCAAACTGGACATTTGTTTGCACTTCTACATCCTGATTAGGAATAATACCATGATTTTTTAGGACATATTCCAGGCACATTTCCGGCATGCCGCCTTTGCGACCACCGATAATTGTCTTACCCTTAACCTTATCCCAAGAAAAATTAGGATCCGGTTCTCTGGCTACCAGAAAAGAACCATCTCTCTTAGTCAGCTGACAAAAATTTATTACATAATCTTCCTTGCCTTCGTTATATACATAAACAGTAGCTTCTGGTCCCATAAAACCAATGTCGGCCTGCCCGGATAACACAGCCGTCATTACTTTATCTGCTCCACCGCCGTTAGTTAACTCAATTTCTAAGCCTTCCTCGGCAAAATACCCCAGGTTTATAGCTACATACATAGGCGTGTAGAAGATCGAATGAGTAACTTCATTAAGTCGCACCTTGGTGAGATTGGAATCGCCACATCCCATAAATAATCCGGCTATCAAGCAAATAATGAGTACCACTACTATCTTAGGACAAATTTTTCTCATTTCGCTAATCTCCCTCCTAACAGTCTACTGCCACGACAATAGCCCCTAAGTATTAATCCACCTCCTTTAGGACAGCCGTTGCCTATTTGGCAGGTTGCTTCTCTGTTAGTTTATTGGTCTAGGTTTATCTTGGTGCCTGTCCTGGCGGCCTTGGGAGCTTTTTAGCTGATGCTTTATCTAAATATTTATTAATTAGTAGACAAAAAAAGCCTTCTCTTCTAAAATAGAAAAAGAGGCTGATAAAACTACTATCCTACAAGCTGATAAACAATGTCGGTCTCATAAACCCAGAAGTGGGAATATAGAATATAAAATGAAAGGTGGTCTAATCCTATGTTAGTAAAAGATCGGATGACAGCTAATCCCGTGACAATAACCAAACAAACCACCGTAGCTACAGCTCTTGAACTTATGCAAACTAACAATTTCCGGCGGTTACCTGTCATGGATGGTGACAAACTTATCGGTATCGTAACAGATCGTGATCTAAGTAAGCTTTCACCTTCTCCGGCAACTACTTTAAGTGCTTTTGAGGCTAACTATCTCTTGGCAAAGACTACGATAGCCGAAGCCCTATCGAAAAATCATAAATTAATCACCATTAGCCCGGAAGCCTATATTGAAGAGGCAGCTCTCCTAATGCGGGATAATAATATCGGTGGTATCCCTGTAGTCGATGAAGGTAAGCTTGTGGGGATCATTACTGAAACCAATATCTTTGACGCTTTTGTAGATATCATGGGTTTGCGGCAATCGGGCTACCGAATTACAGTTATTATTGAATCCGATCGCTCCGGCGTTCTGGCGGAATTGGCCGATGCCATTACCTCCAATGAAGGTAATATTACTCATGTGCTCACATACTACGGCACTTCTGATGAAGTACATATAGTATTCCGTCTCAACCAGGGTAATATCGAACATATAATGGCCACCATCACAGAATTAGGCTATAAAGCTGAATATACCGAGACAAATCAGTAATACTAGATCATATATCCAATCTATTAATCAATTAGGTGGTGAACACTTTGCCAAAAATCAAGAAGAGTATAGCGTTGGTACTCCTTGCTATCTTCTGCTTGGGACTGGCAATAGGTTGCAATAAAGGGGAAAGCAATCAACAGCCTAACCCTCCCGTCCAAAAGGAGCCTTTAGATAATGAATCTGGAAACCAGGGACAACAGGAACAGCAACCTGAACCGGACGTGGAAAATAACCAACAGGAGGATACTGGTCTCAAGGAAGGTACAGGCATCTTCCAAGGCCTCATCGACAGTAACTCCATTGAGATCAAGGTTAATAATATGCCTGAGAACCAAGCATATAGAGCTTTTGCTCTTTCAGAAACTGCTAAGACAAATCTCGTGGAATTAGGACTCCAAGGAGACGAACTGATCAGCTTTACTTATACTGAAGAAGAAGGAAAGCAACCATTAATTAATGAAATTAAGAAAAGCTAAGGCTATGTAAGATTGAGATTTTAAAAACCCGTCTTAACTTATGAAATCATCATAAGATAAGGCGGGTTTTTAGATTCTACATAATACTTTTTATTTGTAATAATTTATTCTACTAGACTAGGGGCATTTCGCAATACATCTGTAGCCACCTGAATGAAATCATCAATAATCGCCTTTGCCGGTCTAATCTCCTTTAATATGCTCAGACACTGACCGGCTTGCACAGAACCATTCTCTACATCGCCTTTAACAGCAGCCTTGAAGTTACTTCCAGCAGCTAAGCGATCCAATTCCTCCTCTGCAGATCCCTGCCGTTCTAAGCGGAGATACTCTTCAGTGAAGGCATTCTTCAGGCCTCTGGTAGCATGACTCCTACCATATGCAGTCACTACCGTATCAGTATCTTGAGCTTGCAATAATTTTTCTTTGAAGTTTCCGTGAACCTGACATTCCTCAGCTAGTAAGAAGGCTGTCCCTACTTGAATACCTGCCGCCCCCATCAAGAGAGCAGAAGCCATTCCGCGGCCATCGGCAAAACCCCCGGCAGCGATCACCGGAATCTTCATCTCCGGAATAATCTGGGTCATCAAAGCCATAGTGGTCAATGTCCCGATATGCCCCCCGGCTTCCATCCCTTCAATAACGATGGCATCGGCGTCATTATCCTCTACCCTTTTTGCCAGCTTTAAGTTGGGTACGATACAGATTACCTTAATACCAGCTTCCTTCAGCATCCTTATATAAGGTACCGGATTACCTGCCCCTAAGGTTACCACCGGTACTTTTTCCTCAATAGTAACTTTGAGTAAATCATCTTTGTTTTTGTCCATCAGAACAATATTTACCCCAAAAATCTTGTCAGTAGCACTCCTTACCGCATTGATCTCATTTCTTAGCCAATCAGCTTGCCTGCCGCCACTACCAATAATTCCTACTCCACCCGCTTCACCTACAGCTGCCGCAAGCTTTGCCTCAGTTATCCAAGCCATAGGGCCTTGGATAATCGGGTATTTGATTCCTAGTAACTCTGTTAATTTTGTTTTCATGCTTACCTCCTTGTAGAATAAGAACAATAAAGAGTTAACCGTTATTATATGGTTAACTCATATTATTGATATATATTTTAATATTATAATGTATGCGTATAGTTTAGTCTAATCCTATTTAATTATTGTTGCGGATTGCCTCTACCGGACTAAGGCGTACAGCCCTATTGGCCGGATATAGACCAGATAATAACCCGATTAACATCGAAAACACGATGGCAAAAACAGCTAACCAAGGTGGAATAAGCGATATTTTTAAGACTTCCTCTGTAGCCATGTACATCCCTTGATTAAGAAAACCTTGGCTCAGCATATTAATAACATTGGAGACCAAATAGCTAAGGGCAAGACCCACAGAACCACCAATAAGACCTATTAAAGCCGCTTCGGAAAGGAATATAGAGCGAATATCCATAAAAGTAGCACCCATAACCTTCATAACGCCAATTTCTTTAGTCCGCTCATAAATCGACATTACCATCGTATTAGTAATACCTATAGCTGCTACTAAAAGAGTAATACCACCAATCCCGCCCAATACTGCCTGAACTGTCCGGGAGGATTGTTCAATTCCTTCTAAACTATCGGCCATGGTCCAACAGTTATATCCCATCTCCCTCAACTGCTGAGCTACTTGAATGCTAGCCTCTACGTTTGCAGCACGAACAGAGATGTAGCTATAATTATCCTCTGAATTTCTGTTTCTACTACCGCCTTTAGCTCTCCCTCCGACAGGTATCTCCATCATATAAGGTGACGAACCGCCCCCTGAGCTACCGAACATAAACTTACGCATTCTTTTTATTTCGTCAATGGGGGCATAGGCTTGCCAGGAATGGTCTGCATACTCGCCGTCTAAAATTCCTACCACATTAAAGCTAAAGACTTTTTTCTTATCCATTTGTCCCTGGGCATAAATCTGCATGTAAACCCTTTGGTCTAGCATCTCTGTAGGATCTCCTGGTTCCCAGTGCATCGGACCCATATAATGTCCTTGCTCCATCTTCCGCCTCTCGGCCTCATCCATAAAATTATTGATCACTTGGGCTCCTACCACCATCACACTACGATCCCCTTCGGTCAGTAAACGCCCATCTGTAGTTTTAAAACCGAATTTCTCCATCTCAGCAGGATCAATTCCCACGAGCTGAATATACCCTCTTTTTCTACCAAATCTGGCTTCCCCGCCAATATCATAAGCAGGAGCAACTGCCACTACACCCTCAAGACTTCTGATTTCTTCCACGGCTTCATCGTTAAGCTGCTTCATATCGCCAATGGGGTTTCCTTCTTCGTCATAATTATATCCCTGGTTGACTCGAATATTATTCAAGTCCCCCCACTGTTCCATTTGTTTACGCTGAGTGTGATCTAAGCCTAGACCGATGGAAAGCATCACAACAATAGCCGTTGTTCCGATCATAACTCCGGACACGGTAAGAATAGTACGTGCTTTTCTTCGCCAGAGGCTATTTTTAGCTAACCTAAATAAGTCAATGCTAGTCATTGAAGAACTCCTCTTCCGCCTTCTTTTTCTTGGTTCGAATAATATAAACTGCCATAATAACAATTACCAGAATTAAGATAATGGGTAAGATAGCAGATTTAATTTTGCTGAAGAAACCACCGCCTTCACCAGGCATACCACCAGGGAAAGGCCCGTCAGGCCCCATAAACTCACCATCTATCATTCCGGGGGGCATCTCCGGCTGAGCTTGGATCTCTATGGTAAAGGGGTTTTCCTCACGAACTTCCTTATTGTTATTATCAATATAGGAAAATACTAATTTACCTTCTAAAGTCCCTTCTTCCCGAGGAATAATCATACCTTGGAAGAAATCACTGACCCCAATATCTAAGTTTCCTATAAAATACGACCCATTTTCCGTGGTAAAATCACCTTCCAGGCTAACCATAAAGTTACCCAAAGACACCTTACCTACGTTAACGAATTCGGACATAACTGACACTGGCTGGCCGACAAAGCCTACGGGCGGAGTTTCTACAGAAAGGACCTGTAGCTTACATTCCTGAGTCACCGGAATGTTAACCATCTCCTCCGAGGTTAAGGTTTTACCCAAACGATCTTCGTAATTGATAGTAACCGGTACAATATAGGTCTTAGCAGTTGCATTAGGATCCACGTAGAGATCAATCGTCTTGGTAATCACAGTCTTACCGGGAATTGTATCTATGTAAAAACTGTTACTACTGTTCACTGGTGAAAATACAGTACCACCTGAGGTACCGCCTCCACCAATACCACCCGTCTCTTCGATCCTAATAACTCCTAAGGAAATCTTGACATTTTTTACTGCTCTCTGGTTAGTATTTTCAATAAACAGACTTAGGGTGACTGTATTACCAGCTAAAACCCGATCCGCAGATAAGGTATATTTGTTAATGATAACCCAAGGAGTTGCCCCTATAGCCACATCTTGTGTAGGTAAAGGTAAATTCACAGTTTCCTTGGCACTTTCATGCTGGTTTCCTGCATAGTCGTAATCTAAAGTTAAATCTACTGAGTTATTCTCTCGGGTATCCCTAGCCCTTAAGCGATAGGAAACGGTCTCCGTTGCTCCTTTGCCTATGTTAGCTAGGTTTTTCTTATTAGAGATGTCTAACACTTCAAAATTAGACTTGCCATCTAAAAGAAGTACGACATTCCTGGCATCAGAGGTTTTACTGAGGTTTTCCAATACTAAATCAACTGTAAAACCATCTACAAGATCGGGAGCTGACTGTAGCTTAACATCCCTAACAATTATTACCGGCTTAGTCAGATCATAAGTAACTGGAATAGTAAGATTAATCGAACTATGGGAACTATAAATACCCGTTCCGACTGTTTCGGCACTCATAGCCTTCAGATTGGCTACTAATTCATGGTCTTTGCTCTGGGCTATATCTTTTACAGCAAAGGTTAACAGAACTGATTGGGTAGTATTGGCACCCAATTGAGCAATCTTAGCCGCTTCAGGATTTTTTAATTCAAAGTGCTCTAAACCCTCATAACCTACCTCTCTAAAATCTATTTCCACATTAAAAGCAGGATATTTGGAAATATTCCGCACAGACATGCTTACGTTAAACTCTCCGCCAGCTACAGCCGGTTCTACCTTGACACTTTCAAAAACGATAACCGGATTAATCCCCAAATTTAGCTCGCTGGCCGAAACAATAGTAGGCAGCAATAATGACATTATGATAGTTAAAATTAAGAGGAAATTTCTAAGCTGTACAAATTTTTTACTTACTGAAGGCTTCATAATTACGCTCCTTTTTCTTCAATCTTAATAATTTTTCCGTCTACCATATGTATGGTGCGATCTGCATAAGGCACTAAGTTCAGATCATGGGTTACCATAACTACTGTCACGCCACGCTCTGCTGCTAAATCATGCAAGATTTCGATAATCTCCTTGGTGTTCTTGGTGTCTAAGTTACCAGTCGGTTCATCACAAAAGAGAATTTTCGGATCACTGACCAAGGCTCTGGCAATACTGACCCTTTGCTGTTGACCACCACTCATCTCCGTTGGTTTGTGGAATATTCTATCTTTTAAGCCTAATTGTATCAAGAGGTCCCGACCCTTCCGGTTTCTTTCTTTAAGACTAACCCCATCAAACACCAACGGTAATGTTACATTCTCCAAGGCTGTCAATGTGGGCATAAGATTATAGGACTGAAAGATGAAACCGATATATTTTCTCCGGAACAAGGCCATATCTTTTTCTTTCATTTTCGACAAGACCATCGAATCCTTGAGAATAATCTGTCCCCGGGTGGGCCGTTCTAAACCTGCTAGTAAATGTAGCAAAGTAGTCTTACCGGATCCCGAGGTGCCCAGAATACATAGGAATTCACCTTCATGAATCTCTAAATCTATATTATTGACGGCTGTGATTACTTCCTGTCCCAGACGGTATTTTTTCGTTAAACCTTTGACTGTCATTATAGCTGCCACATAAGCACCTCCAATCTCATCTCTTAAGACGAAAATTTTTGAAAATTGTTCCACAAAAATTTCTCGGCATCATCATGAAGTAATACTTTTTGATGCCAAGAAAAATTCTAGAAAAAATTTATTTCTGGTAAGGGATACCAAGCAATTCAGGAATAGTAACAAATTCATATCCCTCGTTTTTCAAGATAGTAATAACTTCACCTAAAGCCGACACCGAACCACTTAAATTTTCTTCTTTTCCTCCGGAAGAATGTTGCAAAATAATACTACCTTCTCTTACATTCTCTAAAATATTGTATTTTACCTGCTCTGCACTAAGACTTTTCCAGTCTAAAGAATCCACATTCCAGGCAATGATTTTGTAGCCCAATTTCTCTATTTCTTCGATTCTCTCTGGATCTATAGAACCATATGGTGAACGGAACAGGGCTGTACGGTAACCTGCCTCTTGCAATAGAGCCTCCTCCGCCTGGAGAACATTTTGCTTAGCTTCCTCGATGGATAATTTCATAATGTCAGGGTGATCTAGAGAATGATTGCCGACTATGTGTCCCTCCTGCACAGTTCGTTGAATGACCTCTGGAAAAAGCTGAGCTCTATTTCCAATATAGAAGAAGGTAGCTTTAACCTCATGTTCCTTTAATACATCTAACATCTGAGGAGTATATACTGAGTCTGGACCGTCATCAAAAGTTAGAGCAACCCGCTTTTCAGTAGTATCCCCTTCACGGAAAAATGAGTTCGGAAACATGGAGGCTAAGTCCAAGATCTCCCTTTGAGGGAAACCACGATTGTCCCGTTCCGAGCCACCCTTTAATTCAAATTCCTGGGTTAATTCTTGGGGCTTTGGTTTGTCAGCATTAGGTCGCAAATCAGGTTCATTAGGAACTAACCGCAACTGATACCCACTGTAATAGATTACTGCTCCAATGACACCTGTAATTACCAGGGCTAATAAGGCTTTATGTTTTCTCTGCATTTCCTCACCTCTCTGTTATGTTTACCAGAGAGCCTTAGACTTATTACAGTTAGACTTATTACAGAAAATTGTGGCTTAAACAACCATCTCCACCCATCTTATTGTGAATTTTAACAATAAAGTAAATATTTATTGCCTTTTTGTACTATTACTTGTTATGATAATAATGAAATGGTTTCTAATTTTAGAAATTATAAGGAGGTCGTGGAAATCATGTATAAGAGTTACACTTATGAAGAGCTACAAATCGGTCAGAAAGCTAGCCTCTCCAAAACCATCACAGATGAAGTTATCCGTGCCTTTGCCGATGTCTCAGAGGATCGCAATCCGCTCCATTTAGACGAAGAATTTGCCAAAGACACTATATTCAAAGAGCGTATTGCCCATGGCATGATCACCGCCGGCTTAATTTCTGCCGTTATTGGCACTCAACTACCTGGACTCAACACAATTTATCTAAAACAAGATTTGAACTTTACAGCTCCGGTAAAAATCGGTGATACAATCACTGTCGAAGTTGAAGTTCTGGAAAAATTAGAAAAGAAAAACGTCCGTCTTTCCACTATTGCCCGTAACCAAAATGGTGATGTGGTAGTTAAGGGAGAAGCCATCGTTAAGAAACCGGCTTAAGAAGACAAACTGCTTAACTACATAATCCTTTAGATTTATCCTAGAGGAACAATCTTACAATGAACTGACCAAAATCTTAAACTTTCCTTAAAAATAAAATAAACGTGATTTGGTTATCTTCTTGCTTTTTCTATCAGAGAAAAAACAGAGGGTTGCGTACTTTTTAGACGCAATCCTCTTTTTTTATTGTGAAAACAACAAGGCCCCGGGACCCGTCAGCAATCTTTGATTGCGTTAATGGGTGGGGTAACTCCTCCCGATTGCATAATTATGTTGCTTTTTAGGGCCAAATCTTTATATGATTATAGTAGTTACAAGGAGGTCATATAAACATGTACAAGAGTTATAGCTACGATGAGCTTCAGATCGGGCAAAAAGCCAGTCTCTCCAAAACTATCACTGACGAAGTTAACCGGGCCTTTGGGGGAGAAGCCGGAGAAAGCAGTGCAATCCACTCAGATGACGAATTTGCTAAAAATAATATGTTCGGAGGCCGTATTGCCTATGGTATGATCACTGGAGGCTTGATTGGTACCGTTTTAGGGAACCTATTACCCGGTCTGAACACAATTTATCTCAAGCAAAGTCTGGAGTTTACTGCACCTGTCTATATAAATGACACAGTAACTGTGGAAGTTGAGGTCCTGGAGAAATTAGGAAATAATAATGTTCGCTTGTCAACTATTGCCCGCAATCAACATGGTAAGGTAGTTGTTAAAGGTGAAGCTATTGTTAAAAAGCTGAATTAATTCATACAATAAAAGGTTCGCTAACTGAAATGCAGGGTGGTTTTTAGTTCCACCCCGCATTTTTTTACATTTGCATAGTATATTGTTGGATAATAGCCGCTACCAGACCGGCCAAATTAGTTAAATCCTCGATTAAAATATACTCATCTGTAGTATGAACCTTACTCATTCCTGTACCTAAATTAATAGTCTCCAAGCCCTGAGTATTAAAATAATTGACATCACTGCCCCCTCCGCTAGGGATAATTCGTGGTTTTAAACCTATTGACTTAGCCCCTTCTATGGCTAATTGAACCCCAGGACTATCTTCGGCTATTTCAAAAGCATCATATTCCCGACTAAGCTGCCAAATTAATTCTGCCTCGTATTCTTGACAAGTCCGTAACAGACAATCGTGAATATGGGCCGTTTGAGCAGCCAATTTCTCATTACACAGGCTACGAGCCTCCCCTTTAAGCTTTACACTTTCGGTAACAATATTGGTAGCCCCACCGCCACTAATGTAACCGATATTAGAAGTAGTTTCCTCGTCTATCCGTAATAACTTCATTTTGGCAATAGCTTTAGCAGCTACCTGGATTGCACTGATACCTTCCTCTGGATTGATTCCGGCATGAGCTGCCCGCCCTTTGATTGTTGCGGTAAACTGGTCTTGTGCCGGTCCACGATTTATAATTACCCCAGGCTCACCGCCACCATCTAAAACGTAGCCAAAACGGGACTTTAGCAGACTATAGTCCAGATGGCGGGAACCTAAAAGACCCTTTTCTTCACAAGTTGTAATCACCATTTCTATTGGGACATGAGCTATACCTTCTTCCTGTAGATGTCTAACTGCTTCAATAATCGCAGCAATACCGGCCTTATCATCAGCCCCTAAAATAGAAGTGCCGTCAGTACTAATCCTATCAGAGTTAACCACAGGATTTATTACTTCACAAGGAGTAACAGTATCCATGTGAGCTGAAAACATTATACTCGGTGCATTTTCCAGCTTACCAGGCAGAAAGGCAATAATATTCCCTGTGTCTGAGCCTGTTGGTGCCATTGATTTTTGATCAATTTTTATTTGAAAGCCTAGCTGGGACAGTTGGTCTTGTAGATATTTCGCAAAAGCCCCTTCTTTTCTACTAGGGCTGGGGATCCTAACCATTTCTAAAAAACTATTCTGAAGCCGCTCCTTGTTAATCATACTATCTGTACCACCCTTTTCATTAATACTGTCATTTTTACTATATCACCCAAGGGCAAAACTATCCAGGATATTTACAAAAAATTCCCAGAAAAATTGTTGTTGACAAAAAGCTTTGATTTTACATATAATAACTACTAATAAATTGCAGATAGCAAAAAGTAATGCGGAAGAAAAGTAGTCTGTTTTTCTTGCCTTCAGGGAGAGGATGTCATGGACTGAAAGCATCCTTAGGTTGAAGACAGGTGAAGTTCCCTTCCAAACTGCTGGGGTGAGAACCACCAGGTTTGTAGTCCCTGCCGGAATCTTCTACCGTTATCTTGAAGGGGGTATTGGATTTATTGTACCTTGCTGAAGTGGTAACGGAACTATTGTTCCCGTTACAAGAAGGGTGGCACCGCGGAAAATATGCTTTTCGTCCCTAGTGGATGAAAAGCTTTTTGTTTTTTTACAACATCTTTCGTATTCGCGGACTACTATAAAACCCTAGGCCAACTAGTATCTGCTAAGTCTGCTAGGTAGCAAGTGACAGTAGATTGAGTCCTGTACCTTATTGAGTGGGTTAACTTAAAGTTAGCCAAATTGGGTGGTACCGCGGAATCCACAGTTTCGTCCCATAAGGATCAAGCTGTGGATTTTTTTATTCTAAAGCAAAAAAATACTCAAATTATGAAGGAGGAATAATAATGATTGTAACTATGCAAAAAGACTATTCAGAAGAGCAACTACTCAAGGTTATTGAGCAGTTAGAGACTACAGGCTTTCGTACCCAAGTAATTAAAGGCACCGAAAAAACAGTTATTGCAGCAGTAGGAGATAAATCCCGCCTACTCTACCAGCCCTTAGAGGCTATGCCCGGTGTAGAAAAGGTAGTGCCAATACTTGCCCCCTATAAACTGACCAGCCGGGAATTCAAATCTCAAGACACTTTAATCAAAGTAGGAGATCTCACTATTGGTGGACCTCAGATACAGATTATGGCCGGACCTTGTGCTGTTGAAAGCAGAGAACAAATCTTAGAGACGGCAAGGCTTGTTAAGGAAGCTGGGGCTACAATTTTAAGGGGTGGCGCCTACAAACCCCGTTCTTCACCTTATTCCTTCCAAGGCTTAGAGGAAGAAGGTCTCAAATATCTGGCTGAAGCCAGAGAGGCAACGGGCTTACCTATTATAACCGAAGCTACAGATCTTCCCTCTGTGGAGCTGGTCAGCCATTATGCAGATATTATTCAGATTGGGGCCCGTAATATGCAGAACTTTTCTCTGCTGAAGGCAGTTGCCGCAACTCAGCGCCCTATTCTCTTAAAACGTGGTCTCTCTTCCACAATAGATGAATGGATGTTGGCCGCTGAATATATTATGTCCGCTGGCAATCATCAGGTTATACTCTGTGAGCGTGGTATCCGTACCTTTGAAACAGCTACTAGAAATACTCTAGATCTCTCTGCAGTACCTTTAGTGAAGCACCTCTCTCATTTACCTGTTATCGTTGATCCTAGTCACGGTACCGGAAAATGGCGCTTAGTTAAGCCAATGGCTCTGGCAGCAATAGCTGCAGGCGCTGATGGCTTAATAATTGAGGTGCACCCGAATCCCAGTCAAGCCTTTTCTGATGGACCTCAATCCTTGACACCAGAGAAATTCCAAGACTTAGTATCCAGTCTGCAACCAGTAGCCCACGCCGTTAATAGGAAGTTGGTGAACTAAATGAGACAGACTTTAGCTTACCTTGGACCGGAAGGCAGCTTTTCAGCCCAAGCCGCTAATATGTACGCCAAGAATATAACTAGCTCACTCTTAGAACTGCAAGCCTATACTACTATTCCTGCAATATTTGAGGCTCTTGCCAGAAATAAGGCAAGTCTGGCCATAGTCCCATCTGAAAACTCTATCGAAGGGTCAGTTACTGCTACTATGGATCTCTTGGTTAAAGATCCCCCCCTATATATTAGGGGGGAAATGATCCTGCCTATTCAGCACCATCTATTAGGACCTGCCACTGATCTCAGCCAAATAACCCAGGTGCTCTCCCACCCCCAGGCTCTAGCCCAATGTCGTGAGTACTTAGAAAAACATCTCCCGGAGGCTAGCCTAGTTGCCACAAATAGTACTGCCGAAGCAGCTCGTCTCGTGGCCCAAGGCGGCCCTATTCAGGGAAACCAAGCCGCTATCAGTACACTGGAATGCTCTTCCATCTATCAATTGTCTGTCTTGGCAACTGATATAGCCGATTATGCTAATAATGAGACTCGCTTCCTTCTTATAGGCAGGGAGCCCTTAGTGCTCCCCCCAGATACAGATATGGATATTAACAGTTCAGGCAATCCCCCTTACAAAACTTCCTTGATAATTGATCTGAAAAAAGACCAGCCAGGTGGTCTCTATCAAGTCTTAGGGCTGTTCGCTCGAGAAAATATTAATTTAACCCGTATCGAATCCCGTCCCTCCAAAACAGCCCTAGGCAAGTATCTTTTCTTTATTGATTGCGAAGCCAGTACCAATCATTCAGGCCTAAAAAGCGTATTATCGGAATTAGAACTTCTCACTGCCTCCTGCCGGAATTTGGGCTCATATCTAACACTAGTTAATTAACGGAATCCTACTTGGTTTATATTTGCATGATACCGAGCAATATAGCAGTATAGAATAATGCCCTGCAATTACGGCAATATATATCATTGAAATTAACCAGAGATTAGTGCTTTCTAAGGTGATAAAATGAAAAACGCCAATAACTACGAAATGCTCTACAGGAAAAACGAAGAAACAGGTCGCATAATTATTGATATCGCTCTCGATGATTATCTTGATTTTTTTCATGAATGGGATAATTCTACTTTTAAGAAACGAGATATACATACTGATCTTGCAGAATTTCTTGACTTATGTTCAGAAGATATACCCTTANNATTATTATAATTCTTTAAAACGATTTGAAAATCGAAAAGCCAAAAGGATTATTAGACTTTCAGTAGTTTTACTAACTATATCCCTTATTCTCCTATCCACATATGGTTTGTTGATAGATGCTAAAGCAAACACTATTATTTCGAAGGTTCTGCTTGAAAGCTTATTAATTGGCGGATGGGTTTTTGCCTGGGAGGCCGTCCACCTACTGTTCCTTGATATCATTGAACCATTTCACAGACGCCGGGAAATAAATCGCTTACTTGAAGCTGAACTCAGCTTTAGATACAAACAATCTAACATCCACTTATCCAATAAATATACCCACGATCTGTTTCAAGACACATATCGTGGGCAATAAATCTTGTTTTCTTTAATTTCACTATCGCAATACTATACATCTTGAAGGTGCAGGCAAGGGATCTGTCCCTGACTTTTTTCAATTTCCGGGATACACTCGTTTTCAGAAGTCCTCACAGCAAAGCTTGAAAGTATGTTCTTAAAGGCAGTTGAATCCTGCTCAAATAAAGCCTCCGAAGTATTATAACAAAAAACGGAAACAACATTATCCTTATAAGCTAATCTGTAATCATATTTTTCATTATAGCCATAATAGCTTTTATCGGTAACTGTTGCCTGATAGAAGTCAATTCCATTAATATTAAGTGGTTCATCGTAAATTGTGACCTGATAATCAGGAAAAACCGACATAACCTTCAGGCTCCGGCTAAAATTTTTCAAGTAGAGCTCAAAGTCTCCTTTATCCTTAACCAGAAAGCTTTCCAAATAAACCTTGCTCAATTGGTTATCAGCATTAGTTAAGACTAGACCACCATTCCATGAAGTCCGCCAGTTAGAAGGATAATTGAAACTGAAATCCTCACAGCTGTATTCTAGGGTTGTTACTGTTTTCTTGTAGGGCTTTAAGCTTTTAGAGTTTTCCCGCTTATGTCGTAGCTTAAGCAAATCATTAATCGGGATGGAAAAGTTAATATTTTGACCATCGAGCATCGTGGCGGTAGTAATACCAATTACCTGGCCACTTTCATTAATCAGCACTCCCCCACTACTGCCTGGTGAAATAGGCGTAGTAAATTGCAGAAAAACCTGGCCAAATAGGTATCTATCCTTACCACTGATTATACCTTCAGAAATTGTATTACCTAAACTAAGGGGATTACCGATGGCAAAGACTTTTTCTCCATAAGCAATATTGTCGGAATTACCAAGAGTTACAGGCGGCGGGTAGTTGCCCCCCTCCAACTTAAAAATAGCGATGTCCCGTTCCTTATTACAATAGATAATCTCCGTTATATTACTAACTTCACCCTTAGAGTTTTTGACTTTCATAGAAACTGCATCTTCAACAACATGGTAATTAGTTACAGCATGACCCTCATGGTCTATGACAAACGCACTGGCGGAACTAAGACCATTACCATACTGGTCGTACACCTCAACTGTCAGAATAGAAGGGTTAACTAGAGCATATATCTCCTTGGCTGTTAAGCTTTGAGCTAAAGCAACATGGGTCCAAAAGGGCTGGAACAGCATCATTAGCACTAGTACGGCAATTACAATCGATTTCTTCGCCATTTTATCCATAAATATTCAGCGCCTCCCTAATGCAGGATATCAATGGTAAATAATCTGCTAATAACTATTCGCCTATTTTCCTCCAAATTCCTCTAAAATAGCCAACTTAAAAATACTATTCCTATCATCCCGGTAAAAATCGTCATAAAGATATTCTTAGTTTTGAAGACTACGATAAAACAGGCTAGAGCCGATAATAGATAGGGATTAAGAGGCGAAAAATTCCAACTACCTGAGGGATGGAAAATCTCCGGGGCTAAAAGAGCAGACAAAACTGCCACGGGGATAAATCTTAACCAACGCAGGATTAGTGGTGGTATTGTAATTTTTGATAATATCAGCAAGGGTAGAATTCTAGGTAATGCCGTAACTGCCATCATTCCTAAGATGATGAGGAGGATTTTTCCTGACATGATTCGATTATCACCCCAATCGTTGCAGCCAGCACACTGGCCAAAATAATATACCAATTACCAGGTATCAATTCCTTGAAAAACAAAGAAAGGACTAGAGCTATAGCAGCAATCAGATAAGACAATCTATTGCTTAGCTGTAGCACCAAAAGGCCGATAAACATGGCTGGCAGAGCAAAATGCAGCCCCAATACTTCCGGATTAGGAATCAGATTACCTGCTATCGCCCCGATTACCGTACTGGCAACCCAGCTAAGATGGGAGGTTATACTTAGCCCTAGAAAATAACCAGCCTTATTCTCTACTTGGGGAACCTCACCGATAGCCACAGCAAAAGTCTCGTCCGTAACACCAAAACCAATTATGGTTAATAACTTGTTGCTGATCTTCTTCATATAAGGGGCTAAAGAAGCACTCATTAAAATATGTCTTGAATTAACTAGGAAGGTTGTTATTATTATAGCTCCAATAGATGCCCCAGCACCAATCAAGCCTACCGCTATGAATTGAGAAGAACCAGCATATACTAATAATGACATTAGAAAAACCTCTGCTATACTTAACCCGGCTTGTACTGCCAGAACTCCAAAGGCCAGTCCTATCGGAAGAAAACCCAATACTATGGGAGTAGCCCCTTTAATGCCCTTTAAGAAATCTCGCCGTTTCATTATTCTCACCACTATTATCGTAAAATTCTAATAAACGCAATAAACCTATGATATCATAACTGCTTTCTGCTAATCTAGTCTTACAACTCTCAATTAGTCTGTTTTCCAAGTATAAACTACAAATTGGCCCGCAGCCATGAACTTAAGTTATAATAGATCTTGCTAAGATTATAAGGGGGTAATAAACTATGACAGACATCGAATTTCAGCAATACAGCGACAAGCTTATGACCCAAATGCCCAAGGGTGTTTTTATGGCTGTAAAAGCGAATGGAGAAGACAATCTTATGACTATCGGCTGGGGGCATCTCGGGATTGCCTGGGGCAAGCCGGTTTTTAATGTAATGGTTAGATATAGCCGTCACACATATAAACTCCTACAAGAGACTGATGAATTTACCATCAGTGTTCCTCTGGAAAAGCCCTTACAGAAGGAGTTAGGGCTTTGTGGTTCAAAATCTGGTAGGGAGCTCAATAAGTTCGAGGCAACCGGTCTTACCCCTCTGCCGGGAAAAAAGGTTGCCGCTCCTGTTATAGAAGAATGTGACTTGTTCTATGAGTGTAAAATTATCTACCGCCAAGCTATGGAACCTACGGCAATTCCCAGCGATATTCAAGAGAGATATTACAAAAACTTCGATTATCATGTCTTTTTCTGCGGAGAAATTGTAGCCAGCTATATCAAAGAATAAGAACCCCACCCATCTACGCAATAAAAATTGCTGATGGATCCCGGGTACCTTGTTGTTTCACAATAAAAGCATTAACTGCAGGCTGTGGGGCTTGTCACCTCACAGCCTTGTTAATTTTGTTCAAGTATACAATATAATCATTGTGAAAATGTTGCTTAAATCGTCCCTTTGTATAAAATAGTACTTAACTGTATTTCATTGATGCATAAGTAAATTTCTTTAATTGGAGGTATTTAATGTTAAATCTTGCTACAAAAATAATCAAAAATCATTTAGCCCCTGAATTCAGCGGGCAAAAAATAGTTCCCGGTCAAGAAATCGCCATTAAAATCGATCAAACTCTCACCCAGGATACTACTGGCACTATGGCTTATCTGCAGTTTGAAGCCTTGGGTTTTCCTCGGGTTAAGACTAAGAGATCTGTAGCCTATATTGACCATAACACCTTACAAGTCGGTTATGAAAATGCTGACGACCACCGTTATATCCAGTCGGTGGCTGCCAAGTATGGTATCTATTTTTCCCGGCCAGGTAACGGTATCTGTCATCAGGTCCATCTGGAGCGATTCGGCGTACCCGGTGATACCCTATTAGGTTCTGATAGCCATACTCCTACAGGTGGTGGAATTGGTATGTTAGCCATTGGCGCCGGTGGTCTAGATATTGCTGTGGCCATGGGTGGCGGTGCCTATTACCTAACCATGCCGAAAATTGTTAATGTCAAATTAATCGGCAAACTGAAACCCTGGGTCTCCGCAAAAGACATTATCTTAGAACTATTGCGTCGTCTCACAGTAAAAGGCGGCGTAGGTCGCATTTTTGAATATAGTGGCGAAGGCGTAAAAACCTTAAGTGTCCCGGAAAGAGCCACTATCTGCAACATGGGAGCAGAACTAGGTGCCACTACTTCCATTTTTCCCAGTGATGAAGTAACCTTAGCCTTCCTCAAAGCCCAAAATAGAGCTGAAGATTGGCAGGAGCTGGTGGCCGACGGAGGGGCGACTTATGATGAGGAAATCGTCATTGATTTAAGTGAATTAGAGCCCTTAGTGGCTTGTCCTCATAGCCCTGATAATGTAGTCAAGGTTAGTGAGTTAAAAGATCTTAAGGTGGATCAGGTATGTATCGGTAGCTGCACCAACTCCTCCTATATGGATATGGTAAAAGTAGCGGCTATCTTAAAAGGGAAAACTATCCCAGCTAATGTAAGTCTGACCATCTCCCCTGGTTCTAAGCAGGTCTTCACCATGATGGCCGAAAACGGTATTTTGACCGATCTAATTAAAGCCGGAGCCAGAATCCTCGAATGTGCCTGTGGTCCTTGTATCGGTATGGGACAGGCTCCGTCTACCGATGCTGTGTCCTTACGAACCTTCAATCGTAACTTCTACGGTCGTAGCGGTACTGCCAGCGCCCAGGTCTACCTCTGTAGCCCAGAAACAGCCGCTGTCTCCGCCCTAACCGGTGTAATTACTGACCCCCGTACTCTTGATCCCATCGAAGTCAAGATGCCGGAATCCTTTACTATTGATGATAACATGATCGTTCCTCCTCCCGCTCCCGGTGAGGCTGGACCGGTTCTCTTGGGACCTAATATTAAACCCTTCCCTCAGAACTCAGCTTTACCTGAGCTAATTGAAGGTCAGGTACTCTTAACTATGGAAGATAATATCACTACAGACCATATTATGCCTTCTCCAGCTTGGCTGTTGCCCTTACGCTCAAATATTCCTGCTTTATCAGATCATTGTCTGACGCCGGTAGATCCAACCTTCCCTGCAAGAGCTAAAGAACAAAAGGGCGGCTTCCTAGTAGCCGGTGAAAACTACGGTCAAGGCTCCAGTCGGGAACATGCCGCTTTAGTCCCCCTCTATCTAGGTATCAAAGGAGTCATTGCCCTTTCCTTCGCCAGAATCCACATGGCTAATCTGATCAATTCCGGTATTCTTCCTTTAACCTTTGTTAATAAAGACGATTACTCCAAGATCAAACAAGGAGATCAGTTAGTTATCGAAAACCTTACTGAACAAGTATTAAGCGGTAATGAACTTACTGTTACCAACAAAACCCAAGGCTATAGCTTCCCTACCAGATTGGACATTTCAGACCGTCTGAAAAAAATCTTACTATCCGGAGGCCTACTGCCTTACACTAAAGCAAATTCTTAAGCTAAATTCCTAATTATAAATAAGAATAAAGGAGAGAGGCTTTTATGCAAAAAATTAAAATGGCCGTGCCCTTAGTTGAGATGGACGGCGATGAAATGACCCGAATTATTTGGAAGATGATTAAGGATATCCTCCTTAAACCATATATCGAATTAAATACTGAGTATTATGACTTAGGTTTAGAGCATCGTGATAAAACTAATGATGAAGTTACCTTCGCTTCTGCAGAAGCTATCAAAAAATACGGTGTTGGCGTCAAATGTGCTACAATTACTCCTAATGCTGATAGGGTGGTAGAATATAAGCTTAAGGAGATGTGGAAAAGCCCTAACGGCACTATCCGGGCTATCTTGGACGGCACTGTTTTCCGTAAACCTATTGTCGTAGATAGCATCAAACCAGCTGTTAAGAATTGGACTAAGCCGATTACCATTGCCAGACACGCCTACGGAGATGTCTATCGAAATGTAGAATTTAAAGTACCCGGTCCTGGTAAGGCTGAGCTTGTCTTCACCGATAGTAGCGGCGTTGAAACGCGACAAACAATCCATGAATTCCAGGATAGTGGAATCATTTCCGGTATGCATAACTTGGATGATTCTATTGCCAGCTTTGCCAGGGCTTGTTTCAATTACGCTCTAGATCAAAAAGAAGATGTCTGGTTCTCCACCAAGGACACAATCTCCAAGACTTATGACCATACTTTCAAGGATATTTTCCAGGAAATATATGATAAGGAATACAAAGCTAAGTTCGAAGAGTTGGGAATAGAGTATTTCTATACCTTGATTGATGATGCTGTTGCCAGAGTAATTCGCTCAGAGGGTGGTATGATCTGGGCTTGTAAGAATTATGACGGCGACGTAATGAGTGATATGGTGGCTACAGCCTTTGGAAGCTTAGCTATGATGACTTCAGTACTTGTCTCTCCCGATGGTAAATACGAATATGAAGCTGCTCATGGCACAGTCCAGCGCCACTATTATAGGCATCTTGAGGGGCAAACTACCTCAACTAACTCTATGGCCACAATTTTCGCCTGGAGCGGTGCCCTACGGAAACGGGGAGAATTAGATAATAATCAGGACTTAATTAATTTTGCTGATAAGCTGGAAGAGGCATCCTTGCAAACTATCAACGAAGGAGTAATGACCAAGGATCTCATTGCTCTCTCTGAATTACCAGAAAAGACTGCCGTCAATACAGAGGAGTTCCTCTGGGAAATACAAAAAAGACTGAACAAAGCTTTAGAAGCATAGTGAATATCAACCCACCCGTCAACGCAATCGGAGATTGCTGACGGCTCCCGGAAACCTTGTTGTATACACAATAAAAAGGAAGTCAAGTTATACTAAGTACATCTTGACTTCCTTTTATGATCCTTACTGTTATCAAGTTAGATTGCCGTTAACTATAACTATTTAATATAGTTTTTTGTAAACTAAATTCTTCCTCCTGAACTAGCTTTATCTTGCCACCATTATTGTTATTAAAAATCTCAATGAATCTATTACCAATTAATTGCTCCTCTATGAACCCTGTAATGTCAGTTACTTTATTATTGCAAGCTTTGATCTCCAAAGAGCTATCTATTATCAAAGCACAACTACTTATTTGATTGCATACAACCTGGTAAGTATACTACATAGGAAAACCCCTTAGCTATAGCATATTTACTCTAGTTACCTTATACATGATAACTGAATTCACCTTTTACACAATCTCGCGATTACCGTAATTTACCAGCTTTCTTTCTTCTCTGAGCTTTTTGGCCCAGTATTGGATAATATCACTTCGCTTAACAATCCCTATAAAGATTCCATTATCGTCAGCTACCGGTATAAAGTTCTGAGTTTCCGCCAACCGAATCAATTCCTCCATAGAGGCTTGAATACTGACAATTTCATTATGCATATGTTGTGGCACTTCGGTTATTGGAATTTTATGAGTATTTTCAAAACTTAAACCAGGAGTGTTTTTTATCTTCCAGAGTAAGTCTCCCTCAGTAATTGTCCCGACATACCTACCTTCGTCGTCAACTAAGGGAATAGCTGAATAACGATGGTATTCCATCTTTTCCATGACCTGTCGCATAGTAGAACGATGGGAAAGAAAAACTACTTCTTGCTTAGGAGTTAAAAAGAATGGTACTTTCAATGCCGTATCTCCCTCCTTGCGAGATTTGGTCTGCAATATTTTGTTATATGATATTGTTATTACTATCACTTATACTTTATCATTAATAAGCTGCTAAAACAATGGTTAACCTTCACTACTAAACTGTCTACAATTATTCTAATGAAAGCTTAGACAAGATTTCTGAAATTTAGTGTGGAACAATATCATCCTATCAACGTCAATACTAGTAAGCAAGGACAAGTCTTAAGACTACTTGCTACTTTTTTAGGGCCGACAAAGGCCAATAAATATAATTGATAGAAAGGATTCTTTAATGAAGAAAATATTTTACCCCATATCTATACTGCTCATTATCTGTCTCTTATTTACTGTATTACCGGCAGCAGCCGGCGCTAGTTTGGTAACAAATTCAGAAGATTTCACTTTTTTACATCTTACAGATCTCCATATAGGCTCAGGAGTAGGTAGCCGGGTTTCACCTTTAGTCGTCTCAGAGGCCCTTCTAGCTTATCCTGAGGCTGCTTTCCTTGTTGGTGGCGGTGATCAAACAGAACTAGGCTTACCTGAAGAATATCAAGCTTACCTGAATCTACTTGCTCCTTTTATGATTCCTCAATACAATACCCCTGGTAACCACGAAAGCCGCTGGACTGATGGGGGCAAAGGCTATTTTAAAAAATATCTAGGTCCTACCTATCAATCCTGGAATTATAGGGGAATTCATTTTGTTACCCTAGACTCCTCTATTGCTAAGGGCCAAAATGGTCATTTTGATCCCCAGATGCTTTCCTGGCTGGCTCAGGATTTAGCCGCGCTACCTAAGAATACACCCATCGTTTTCTTCAGCCATCATCCCTTTTTCTTCGATGAAGGTGATCAAGAAGCCAATTTTACTGATAACGACTGGGATTTATGGACGACTATCCGCGATTATAACGTCAGAGCCTTTTTCGTCGGTCACGGCCATCGTCAGGGTTTCTGGCAGGTTAACGGCATCCCCGTTATAATGACTAAGGCAGCTATGGAATATGGCTATACCGCCGTAACTGTAAATGCTGCCAACCAAGAGATGATTGTCAATCTTAAGGTCTTGGGTACAAACGGTGCTCCTCCATCAATACAAGAGCTGATCAGAATACCTTTGCAGGATCCTAGATCTACCCCCAAGATCCGGATCATTAGCCCCCAGGCAAATAGTGTTGTGCAAGGTTCCTTCACCTTAAGGGCCCAACTGGAAAATTGGCCTACTGCCCCCATGAGGGTTGAATCAAAGCTGGAGGATAATAAATGGTATCCTATGGAGTTTAACGGCTCCACCTGGGAAAGGGATATTGATCTTTCTAATATCGATGACGGTATCCGCTATTTCTGGGTTCGTGCAGTAGATCAGCAGGGCCACAATTATGTAGATAAAATCCCTGTACAAGTCAAACAAAATTCTACTGTCCAGTTAATTTGGGAAGTTAAAACTGCTGGCGGTATTCAGGGTACTCCTGCCCTTGGCGCCAATTATCTGTACATAGGCGACAATAGCGGCACAGTAGCCGCATACAGCCAAAAAACAGGTCAGATGATCTGGAGCTATCAAACAGGGGGAGCAGTAATTGGTTCCCCAACTATTAACGGCAATAATTTGTATGTAGGTTCGACTGATGGTAAGGTTTATGCCTTTCAATTAAGCAGTGGGAAAAAACTCTGGGAATACCAGACCTCCGGTGCAGTTGTTGCTCAGCCCCTGGTGACAGAAGGATTGGTCTTAATTGGTTCTAGCGATTATAATTTTTATGCTTTAGACGAAAAAACCGGACAACTAAAGTGGACTTTTGCCACTGGTAACACAATTATGTCTCAAGCCGCTTACGGTGAAAATACTGTCTTCTTTGGTAGTTGGGACAATAATTTCTATGGAGTTGATATCTTAAGCGGCCAAGAAAAATGGCGGCAAACTCTGGCTACGCAAGTCTATTATGCTCCAGCAGCCAGTAACCCTCTTTACCATAATGGTAAAGTCTATATCTGTACTCCGGGTAATAGAATCTGTGCTCTTTCAGCCTCCCAAGGCACTATCCTCTGGGAAGCTAAAGCTGCCTCTGGCTTAGCTAATCCTCTGATCTTTAACAAGGCCTTTATTAACAGTACATTAAGCGGTTCTCTCTATGCCTTGGATCCGGAAAGCGGAGAAAATGTCTGGCAGTATGATACGAGAATCAGTAATTTTGGTTCTAGTCCCATTCCTCATGGTGGCGCCTTACTGCTCAGCACCCTCACCGGCAAAGTTAGTTCCCTTAATATCGATAGTAAAACGGAAAATTGGAGTTATAAGCCAGGAGACAACTATATCCTCGGCAACAGCGCTGCTAAAGGTAATCGCATCTTTGTCCCTACTATGGAAGGAAAACTCTATGCCTTACAGGCTGAGCCTGGTATCCAGCCAAAGCCTTTCCCCCTAATAGCTAGCTTTTCCGACACTGCAGACCACTGGGCTAGGGCAGACCTGAATAAATTAGCTGCACTAGGATTAATGGGGGGCTTTGAAGACGGTAGCTTCCGTCCGGATTTATCCTTGACCAATGCTCAAACGGCCTCAATCTTAAGCCGTTTTCTCAATTACCAAGAACCCTCTCCAGAGTTTAAAACATCATTTACCGATATTGATGGACACTGGGCTGCAATGGCTATAGCCGCCATGGAAGAAAAGGGTCTGATTAATTCTTCCGCATGGCTTGACGATTCTGGTAAATTCAAACCGGATGCAGCAATTACTCGGGAGACAGCTTTGGAAATGTTAGCAATCGCTCTAGGTTTACAGGAACCAACTGTAGGCTTTGCCAGTAAGTTCAGTGATCTGGACCAGACAAAGAACCCAGCACTCATCATGGCTTTAGAGGAAAAAGGCTTAATCAGTGGTTTTGCTGAAAACGGTCAATTATTGTTAAAGCCAGACAGTATCTTAACCCGTGCTCAATATGGTGTCTTCTTAGTGAGGTCACTAGCCATACAATAACCCCAGTGATAGAGAAGAGGAGAGGTTGCTATTAACCTCTCCCCTTTTTGTACCTAGTTGATATAAAGTCGTTATGGACTTAAATGCTAACGATTAGCAAATTTATTCCATCATCGATTTGTAATACATCCATTGATCTCTGGCCAAATTCTTAATGGCCGGTTCAATATTCCGTTTGGAAAGGATCAAATTAAACCAGCGTCTGGCTTCCTCGAATTTACCTAAACGGCCGTTTAATTCCCCTAATAGATAGACTGTCTTATGCTCCCCTAAAGGATTCTTCAGGGGATCTCCTTTTTCATAGACAACCTGGAAGGCCTCAGCAGCTTTGGCCAAATATTTCTCTTCCTCTTCCTTGTTATCCTGAAATCTATATAGCCAAGCAAGTCGCAGTAGTAAGCTGGCAATGATGACATTTTCTTGACCCGATAAACCAGCACAAATCAAGGCCAGTTTGAAAGCGTATATGGCATCTTCTATATCTCTTTCTTTTTTCAGCTTTGTATTGGTTGCTCTCTTACTATATTCATGATAGACAACTTCCTTCTGGGCCGGCTTTAATGGCTTGAAACTTGCAGTAAAAGCAAATCCGCAATGAGGACAAACCCAGATCTCATAAAAATATGGGTTTTCTTCATTAGTATAGTAATTACAAAAATCTGTATCCCGCTTACTGACTGCCAGTTTACTATTACGAATCATTTGCACTATAAACTTTTCATCACAGAGAAGACATTTTATCTCCTTATCGTATAAAAGATTACTCATTGCTAAACTCCTTCGATATATTTCTGTAAATCTTTGGCTACTTAATTTTAAGTTTAGCAACAATTGTCGAAAAATTCAAGACTATATTACTATTTTGAAATCCTTGTATCTCACGATTCCTCCTTGTCGAGATCATTAAGCAGGATTTTCTTAATCAAAAGGACATTTACTGCCCCTATAAGGAGAACAACAGCCCCGGTTGAAGTTCCATCACTCAAGTCTATCATTTTTGAGCAAAGAAAGAGCAAGAAGACAATTAGTATTTGGGCCAGCAAGAATAATTTTATTTGTTTTTTCTTATCCTGGAAAATTGCTTTAATCTCCTGAAGCTCCTGGGGAGCTTCTTCTATCTCCACCGACTCATCCTGATTATTAGCCGGATTTGGTTTGACAGGTACTAATTTGAAAGGCTTGTCCTGTTCTAGCCTTGGACTAGCTTGCCCCTGCACACTAAGTTGGAGAAGATAATTTCTCAGGCTCTGCAGACTATTGTACTCACGGCGGAAATATTCAAGTAGATTATCTAAGGACCAGAAATCACTTATTAAATCAGGGCGGACAAGTTTCAATTCTGTAATCAGACCTCTGAAGGACTCGGCCAAACCTGTCCCTTGCTCCAGAGGCAAATAAACTAAAGATGGCTCCTTAGTATCAGGAGACAAAAATATATGAGAGAGAATCAGAGAAAAGGACTCCGGCTGCAGCAGAAAATTCTTGCTCTCCAGCAGTATGTCTGTCATTTTAAGCAGAATAGGAATAATCTCTATCCTCTTAGCCTCTTCCCGGCGGAGATAGGCAGACAGTGACTGCTGGGAGCAAAGTTGATAATGTAAGTAGGTCTGTTGATCCTTCTGCAAAAGCTTTAGGGGGAGGATTCCCGGTCTAGGGTTATAGGCTATCATTTCTATTTGGTAATGGAAAATCTTTCGTCCTGCTGCTACAGGAATAAGCAAAGAATTATCAGTAGACATATTCTTCTCCTCTATTACTACAAGTCGTTATTAATGTACCAGTAGTTACTAAAAACGATAAGGGCAATTTTCATGATAGGTCAGTCCCTTTTCCAGAGCTTCTTCCAAAGTTATAGGTATGCAGCTTTTATTTAAATACTCACAATAGTAATACGCGTGATATTTCTTGCCAGTCCGGGCCCGATAATAGGTTTTGTTACCGAAATACTCTGAAAGGGGAGGACCTTCCTTTGCTTTGGTATAAACACCGTTGCCGCCATGTAGCCAAGCCCTTTCTACGGCTGTAGATCTGAGCTTGATATACTTGTCCTGAAAAAAAGGTATAGGAATCCTCATAGGATATTCTATTTGGATTACTACGTCATCATTAGAAAAATCAACAACCGGATCCATCTTCACTATTTCATATAAGGGATCATCCCAGCGGTATTTGAACTCGGCCTTGCCCTTGGGTAGTTCCAGAAAGCGAATCTCTACCTGCTGGGGATCAAGCAAAGCTGAATCCAGATAAGCCGTCAGAATGTCCTGAGTTAATCCGTACTTAAGATCGTTAGTCAACGCTTCATAATGGGTTAGGAAAAAATCTCTGATCAGAGCATTAAAACCATCTGTGTCTTCTTTCGACAGGGAGTTCTTAAAATCATTCAGCATACCATTTAGCAGTTCTTCCTGTACACTCCCCATAAGAATATCGGCAAGATTGTTTTTTTCTTGCTTCCTGATTTCCTTGACACCTTTCTTGCCGGCTTTATTAATAAGCTTGATAACTAGTCCTTCATCCTCAAAGCATTCATCAATATAATCATTGACAAAGCTTAAGGGGTAACTGCAGGCAGCTAGATGCTTGGCTGTCTGGGTCGCTGCATGGTCTAAAGCAATCAGCAGACAGGCAAGCCTGATGATATATAAGAGCAGGAAGAAGAAACAGAGAAAAATCGGCAAAGCTACACAAGCTTCAAGAGTTATCGAACCTGCTGTTCTTATCTTCAGCTGCCGATGGCTTGCCTTGCTCTTTTTCCTCAAGTTTGTCTTCTGCATTAATGTCCTGTTCTTCAACCCTTCGTTCTTAATCATCAATATCCCACCGTTGCCCTTTTAGTAATAAGAAACCTACCCTTAGAAAACCTTTCAGGGTAAAGCTTGTCCAAGCCCTTTATAAAAAGGAGATCGATGCTCACTTCAGCTTCCAACGTAAAAGCAGCGGATTGATTTTTCAAGTTAAATTGCATGTCAGCCATGCGGAGATCAACTTGCATCAACTGCCGCATGTGATCTAAATGGGATTTCTTGCTCTGCAACAGCAAAAAGAGCCGCAGATAATCGGAGTAAGTTACTTTGGGCATTACTATGCCCGGATAGAGGTCAATTTCTTTGCCTTCATAAAGTAGCTGCATATCTTTTAACCCTTTGCCAAAGCCTGAGGCTAAGGCTCCACAAAGTCTGGCAATAGGCTCTGGAACTGGTGACTTGATAAAATCATTCAAGACATTCAAAGAAAAGCGAATAGCAAATATCTTGGCGAATATTTCAGCCAAATTGACTAATTGATGATTATTTCCGCAAAGAATGTATTCTACTTCCCCAATTGCAAAATAATGTCCCCGTTTAGTCTGACTGGTGGCAAAGGTGAATTTGTCCATGATATATTCCGTAATAGCCAACTTTTCGCCACTACTTACTGCAGCAGACTTTAAGGCAGTTCCTATACTCTCTACTATTTTGAATAGGCCTAAGGCCGAAGTCTCCGCCTGCTGGTTTTCTTCATCCATGCCCTCTAACTCTTTTGCATAATCACTATATTGTATGGCTATCTCTCCGGCATCTCCTCCGCTTTGATTAGCCAAAGCAAATTCTTCCGCCTTTATAAGATACGGGGCTATTTGCGGGTCAGCCAGCTCCGCTTTCGCAAGTTTCCATATCTCATTTATCAGATCATCCTTGGCAGCCTTATCTTTATCTTTAATCCTGTCTTGTTTTACCCTCGGCAAATCCAATGAGTATAAAGGGCGTAGCTGCGCCGTTAGCTCCTGTATCATCCGAACAAGCTCCTGGTTATACTGGATTGCGCTATCGTCCATATATCCTACATCAGGATTCAACTCTGCCTGCAATATCTCAATTTGTCGCTGCAAAGTTAGGTTATGTTCTACATCCTCGAGCAGCATTTTCACTCTATACTCAATCTTAATTACATCTTCATCCTTTATCTTCTGATTAGTCCCATGGATAACCAGCTCCAGTTCTTGCAGGCTTTCGTTGCTTTTGTCCAGTTGTTCCTTATAGGACTTTATTTTCTCCTGCAGATCCAGTAATTCTCCTTTTAAGGCATAAAGACCGCTGGAACTGAGGTTAGTATTTATATCAGGGATTAGCCTGTTAATATCGATGATCTTACCCCTCATTGCTTTACTGCGTTGAGAAGTCTTAACCCCTTCTTTACCGGCGGCAGCCACCTTGTCCAAATCGACCTGCTTAAACTTGTTAAGAACCCTTTCCCCGACTATTAATGGAGTCTTATATTTCATATACTCCAGAATCTGTCGCTCAAATAATTCATCATTTAAGAGTAATTCGGTAGGCAGGGAATGAATATTTACATCCTCAATCTGATAATTAATGAAGATAAAGCCTTCATGCCGCTCCCGTAGATTTAAGCGCAAATATTTTTGGGCATTGAACTTCTTTCCCTCCAGATTTACCCCATATAGACCAAATTGGCCAACCAGATTAGGATCATAATCGGCTAAGATTGATCTGGCTGCAGTTTGCACGGCATTCTCAACTTTCCGTTCTGCCACTATTATCCTGGCCAAATCAACCATTAAAGCGGCAAAGATGAACAAACTTAGGAAGATTATGACCAAGAATATCGATATTCCTCCGTCTTGTCTTTTCATTTCTCTGCTCCTGTTGTTAATTTCATAATCAGATCCTTGATTTTGATTTTCCCAGTTGCTTTGGTCGCATATTCCAGCCCCAAATCAATATTACGAATTAACTCTGTAGGATCTGTAATCGCTGAGCTGGCACTTTCCGTCAGAGTAAATGTTTCAGTCCCACCGAACAAGCCCCGCAGACTGCCCAGGGGAATATTCATTTCCTGATTCAGCTCAATAGTAATCCTTTTACTAAGGAAGTTATTATCATATTTTATGACCACAGTCGTTTTTTCCGGATTACGCAAGGTTTTTTGTAATCTTTCTATAATTAACCCGTTAATTTGGGAGAATTTTCGATTATAAAAATCCTCAGAACTACCCTGATTATCCTCCGGGCTTATTAGCCTACTGTATTCAAAAGAGATCCCCTGATCCCCTGATAAAAAATTATCAGATAATATCCGTTCATATAATCCGTTATCTTTGACCCATAGGTCGGCTGCCTCTTGAGCCACTGCGGCTGCGGTAGATCTGAGATACAGCTTCTGGTGCATCAGCATAAAAGAAAAGATCAAGGCCATCAAAATAATCAAAAGAGCTGATACCACCAAAGCCACTTCAATTGTTGTACTACCTTTTTCGGAAAAACTAAATCTAATAGTTTTAAATCTAATAGTTTTCATAATTAACCACCTTTAAGAAGTAGGGAGCCGCCTCCCTACTTCTTTACAGTTGTAGTTTCTGCTAGGGAGTCGGAGCTTTGGTCGGGTCACTAAGAAAATCTTGCATAGACTGACCATTAAAGACTTTGCTCAAAACATCTTGGGCAAAACTAAAGATCTTTTCTCTGAACAGTAAGGCCAGTCCAACCAATACAGCTACAATTATTACTATTTCTACTGTACCCATCCCCCTCTCGTCACGAATAAATTGGTGGATGTATCTTCTTAACATCGCCAATATTCTCCCTCCTTTCTGTTAGTACTCACTACATATTGTTCAAAGCCAATAAGGCTGGAGTACCCACAATGATTAAAATCGCCAAAAACATCAGCATTAAGGGTAACAACAATTTTGTTGAAGCTTCCTCACCTAATCTTTTTGCGGTATGCTTTCTTAAATCCCAACATTCATTAGCCTGCAAGCGCAATACCGCCACCATCTCTGCGTTACCTTTACGCATATTCTGCAATATTACCGTTATAAATCTAGAGATCTCTGGTATACGGCAGCGACGGGCAAATTCTTCATAAGCTTCTCCTTCCGACTTGCCGCCTTTAATCTCCCGGTAAACTGTAACAATTTCCGCATAAAGGGGTGTCTCTTTTTGTGTAGAGCTAGCAATTCTTTCCCAAGCCCTAGTGACTGTCATGCCAGCATTAACTAATAAAATCAGCTTATTAATAAAATCCGGGAAGTCCAACCGCAAATGAAGATGCCGCTTCTCTAAGGCCTTTTTTGTTTCCAGATCAGGAATCATAAAACAGAGGACACAGACAAACATCACGAATACAAGTAATGTAAGATCCGTCTCACCATAGGTTAAGAGTAAAAAGCTCCCTAATAACAAGGCCAAGAGAAGATTACCGGTTTTTTGGGCCCAGTGGATCTGCAAATAATAGCGGGATTGTCGATAATCATATAATTCTGCCAATTTGTTCAAGGTCTTAGTGTCATAACTACTCCTGAATTTATAACCCAGAAGTAATAAGAGATAATATCCCATGGGCATAAAGGTATTCCTCAAAGGATATTTTTTCTGATCCAGATCCTTAAAAAATGTTGCAGCTTGTCTTCTGGATAACAAATACAGCACTGTTTCCAGGGTTAAAACTATGAGGAAAATTACGGCAATCATGCTACACCTCGATCCGCATTATCTTTCCGGAGATAATATTAGCTATTCCCAGTAAGGACACGGCAACGGTCATAGCCAACCTGCCGGAGAAGGTAGTGAACACAGGGGCCATGTAATCCCCGGTTGTCCAGGAAAGCATTAGAATCATAGCAATCGGCATTATCGACAGAATCTTCTGCTCTAACTTTCTTTGAGCTAACATAGTTGCTATCTCTTGCTCTATTTGCAGTTTATCGGCAATTATTGTGGAAGTGTTCTTAATAATCTCCACCAAATTACCGCCGCTCCTTTTACTGATTGTAAATACATCTACAAAGCTATCTATATCTTCTAAATGAGTACGCCGTGCCAGATCTATCAACCCTTCTTCCAGTGTCTCATTCATTTCCAACCTACGGACTATTAAGCCAATCTCCTTAATAATCGGCGTTTCCGGATCGGGATACAGAATCTGCAGGTCCTGATGCACATCATGAAAGGCCATCTCTACACTTTTGCCTGCCATTAGGGAAGAGGATAGGGAATAAAGGGCATCTTTGAACTGCATCTTAAATTCCTGTTTACGGCGCTCTTTAAGCTGGGCTTTGCGGCGTTTAGGATACAAGAAGGCTAAAGGCGTCACTAATAATGCTAAGAAGACACTTCTGTAGAAGATAAAACAAAGGATGAAAAGAAAAGCTGCCGCTAACAAGACTGAGAATAGAGTTTCGGCTGGATTAAGATGATACTCATCGTAATCAATTAATTTATTTGTTTTCATGACAGAGCCTTTCGCGGAAGAAACCCCGGGCTGCTCTTTTTGCTTGAGATAACTTACCCCTAAATAACCGCCTAAAGTTAGGCATCCAATGGTTATCCCACCTAAGACAATGTTCATTGGTTCATGCCCCCCTCCGGTACTGGCAGACCCGCCAACCGAAATTTACCGATTTTCTGCAAGGGATTAGCTGTCCTTTGCAGTGAACCTATTATCTGCTGTTGATTAATATCACCTGTCTCCTGAAAAATGTAGAGGGGATTCAGAATAATCTCACCCTGTCGATAGCCGACAATTTCACTTATTTCTACTACCCGACGTGATTTATCCCGCAATCTGGCCAACTGAATTATTACATCCAGTGCCGAAGCAATCTGCTGCCGGATAGCTTCAAGAGGTAAAGCTGCACCGCTTAGGACCATAGTTTCCAAACGGCTTAAAAGGTCTTGGGTGGAGTTAGCATGTCCCGTAGAAAGGGAGCCATCATGTCCTGTATTCATAGCTTGCAGCATATCAAGAGCCTCAGGCCCCCTCACCTCTCCTACAATTATCCGATCAGGTCTCATTCTTAAAGAAGTGCGGATCAAATCCCGGATGGTGATTTGTCCCTTTCCCTCTGTATTAGCATTACGGGTTTCCAGTCGGACAGTATTTTCTACTCCGATTATCTGCAGCTCAGCGGAATCTTCTATGGTGATAATCCGCTCATCGGCCGGGATAAAATTCGATAAGGCATTCAAGAAAGTAGTTTTACCTGAGCCTGTCCCACCACTGATAAAAATGTTGAACCGGGCTTTCACCATAGCCTGCAACATCTCTGCAGCATCCTGGCTAAGAGAATCCAACTCAATTAATTCCGCCAAGGTCAATGGTTTATCAGGAAATTTCCTAATTGTCAGGATTGGTCCGTCCAGGGCAATCGGCTGCAAAACTACAGAAACTCTAGAACCGTCCTGTAGCCTAGCATCAACGATTGGTGAAGCCTCATTTACCGAACGGTTAACTTTAGACACAATAGACTGAATAACATCCTCCAGCTTCTGGCGGCTCTCAAAAGCAAAATTCTGTCTAGTAACTCTACCCTTTCTCTCAATAAAAATATTGTCTGGCCCGTTGACCATAATTTCAGTCACAGTAGGATCATCCAATAAGGGCTGAATAATATCCAACCGCCTCATGGCATTGAATATGTACTGTATTAATTCGGACTTTTCTTCAGAACTGAGATAAAGCTCCCGAGATTTCTGGAATACTGCCCGGGCTATAAGCTCCTCAATTTCTTCATCAGTAGAATCCTTCTTCAAATCCAACTCATTATTAATTATGGCTTTAATATCCCGTACTAGTTGGATACGTTCTTGCTTATCCATCTTAACCTCCAGGCTGTTTCTGCAAATTAGCCCGTACTTGATAAAGGGCTGTGCCGAACTTTCCGTTGAGATCTAACCTGTAGCGATTGCCTTGTACTAAAAGGAGATCCTGAACCAGAGGAATCTTGACTGGCAATTCCTGGCCAATAAAGCTGTTAGGTCTATTAAGGCTGTTCAACTCAAGCTCTTTTTCCTGAGGTGTCACTTCCTCCCACTTATTCCATAAGCTATAGACCCGCTCTATAATTGTGGATTTTTGACGAGCAGCCCAACGTTTCAATTCTGCACCAAATAATTCAACCTTTAATCTACATACTGGATCAGGCGTATTAATCAGTAAAATAAAATCACAGATATCTAAGGCTCTAAAGAAATTGGTATTAATCTCATTGCCGAGATCTACATAAATAAGATCATAATCACAGGAATTACGAAGAAAGTTAAAGAGTTCAGGCAGGGCATTTATCCCTTCTTCATCCAACTCTAAGCCACTTTCGGTAGGGGCAAAATAATCGATCTGGCTTCCTAAATCGGTATTAATCAAAGCCTTGATTTTCAGGCTGGCATTTTCCTTTTTTGCTTGAAGATAATAAAGTACCGTGGCAAGGCCCTCTCCTTGCACTTCTTCAAAGAAAAGTCCTGTGGAGGGTGAACCTTCTAAGTTGAGATAAAAGACTTTTTTCCCTTCCCAGGCAGTTTGTAAAGCACAACCAAGAGCTATTGTGGTCTTACCTACACCCCCTGCCGGAGAGTAAATGGCAGTTATACTGGTTTTTTTGGAAGTAGAAAGGACTGAACTCAGACAATTCTCACTTTCACTAAGGATTGCCATAATACTTTTTACTAACTCGGGACCACTAAGATACTTAAAGATCTGTCCGCACTCAGGGTTCGCACGGCCCAGTCTGGACTCAGGTTCAAGCTGGCCGGCCTCGTTACTAAGTAAAATCCGCAATAGCCCCGGCTGCATAATTGTCTCAGTCTGGAGCATAGCGGGAGATATCAGCAATATTCCTGTTCTCGCCTGCTCAGTCAAATAATCATCAAGATATTCTACTTGGCTGAAAGTGAGTACATCGAAGGTTTGTCCATAATCCTCCAACAAATAACTGCTCAAACTATGCAGAAAATCCGGGTCTTCGTCAGCAATTATCAGCGGTATTCTAGCCATAAGCTCTCCTTATTCCATATTTTACCTAGGGTAAGTAGTTATTCTCCTTCTATCCAGTATTTTCCTGCAAATATTTTCCAATTTCTTTCGCCTTTTTCAGACAAAAAAATAGCTCTGGGAAACTAATCCAAAGCTATTCAGTCCGTGTTTAGACACTTTCAGGCG
>MTKW01002446.1_pt2 | contig 53780 bp, 51 predicted proteins | sample 1042761 | NCBI WGS metagenome assembly MTKW01 (sample SAMN06205366, study PRJNA360243) | anaerobic digester metagenome | biome: Wastewater treatment plant; feature: Anaerobic digester sludge; material: sludge; isolation source: anaerobic digester fed with sludge from wastewater treatment plant ... | reverse complement strand
GGCAAAGCCCAAGATCAGGTCAAGAAGCTAATTGCAGGTCCAGGCGTCTATATTTGCGATGAATGTATCGAGCTATGCAATGAGATTATCGAAGAAGAGCTGGGCGAGGAAGCCGATATCGAACTGTGTAATATCCCGAAACCCAGGGAGATTAAAGAGATCCTTGATCAATACGTCATTGGTCAGGAAGAGGCTAAGAAAACGCTGGCAGTTGCAGTCTATAATCATTACAAGCGTATCGGAGCAAACACCCGTGTAGACGATGTGGAACTTCAGAAAAGCAATATTCTTCTTCTTGGCCCGACGGGAGTTGGAAAAACCTTGCTCGCTCAGACGCTGGCCAAGATCCTGAATGTGCCGTTCGCCATTTCGGATGCAACTTCCCTCACCGAAGCCGGGTATGTGGGTGAAGATGTAGAGAACATACTTCTCCGCCTGATCCAGGCTGCTGATTATGACATTGAACGAGCTGAGCGTGGTATTGTTTACATTGACGAGGTAGACAAAATTGCCAGAAAGTCAGAGAATCCCTCAATAACTCGGGATGTTTCAGGTGAAGGTGTGCAGCAAGCGCTCTTGAAGATTCTTGAAGGCACTATGGCAAGCGTTCCTCCTCAGGGTGGACGGAAACACCCTCACCAGGAGTTTATACAGATTGACACTACGAACATCCTATTCATATGCGGAGGCGCATTTGACGGGCTTGAGAAGATCATCAACAACCGTGTAGGCAAGTCAATGCTGGGATTCGGAGCTGAAGTAAGGCCTAGGATAGACATGAACATCGGAGATACCCTCAGGCAGGTTATGCCGGAGGATTTGCTCAAGTTCGGGCTTATCCCGGAGTTCATCGGGCGGCTTCCGGTAGTGGTTGTCCTGGATGCCCTGGACGAGAATACGCTGGTGAGAATCCTTACAGAACCCAGAAATGCCCTGGCGAAGCAGTACAGGAAAATGTTCGAGCTCGATGGAGTGGAGTTGGAAATCCCGAATGAGGCATTAGTGGCGGTTGCAAGGAAAGCCATGACTCTTAATACCGGTGCACGCGGACTTCGCTCGATCATGGAAAAAATTATGCTTGACATTATGTATGATATTCCGTCAAGGCAAGATGTGAAGAAAGTGATGTTGACGCAAGAGGCCATAGATGAAGGAGCAAAGCCTCAGATGGTGCTTCAAGAACGGAAGGCCAAGAAGCGGGAGGAAACTGCGTAATAGATGCTCATGACCTATGGAGTGCCGTGAAAAAGGCTCAGCTTGGTCTGGGCCTTTTCTAATTGGAGCGCTATGCTTAACAGGAAAGCCGGTGGACATAATACAGGTGAGACTCTAGGAATGGGGCGGCTTGTGTATGGACTTCTCCAGCGGCGTTTTCGGACTAATCAACCTTTTCTTTGCTGCAGTTATCGGAATATATTTCTGGCACATGCTAAGGACACAGCAAGGCGGCAAGGTGGCGGTGAGTCGCGAATCCCGGAAGGAAATGGACAAACTCCGGAAGTTGCGAAACATATCCTTGACAGAGCCGCTGTCGGAGAAGACCCGACCAAATTCGCTTAAGGAAATCATAGGCCAGGAAGAAGGGTTGCGGGCATTGCGAGCCGCGCTCTGCGGGCCAAATCCGCAACATGTCATTCTCTACGGCCCTCCCGGAGTCGGCAAGACTGCTGCAGCCAGGGTTATCCTGGAAGAGGCGAAGAATAATCCGAGCTCTCCGTTTAAGCAAGCAGCGAAGTTCGTCGAAGTGGATGGTGCCACGTCCAGGTTTGATGACAGAGGAATTGCAGATCCGCTCATAGGGTCTGTTCATGATCCTATCTATCAGGGAGCAGGAGCGATGGGGATGGCAGGGATTCCCCAACCGAAACCCGGAGCCGTAACTAAGGCCCACGGCGGTATTCTGTTTATTGATGAGATAGGAGAGCTCCATCCCATTCAGATAAACAAACTTCTGAAGGTGCTCGAGGATAGGAAGGTATTCCTAGAGAGCGCATACTACAATTCGGAAGATCCCGGTATTCCCCAGCATATCCATGATATATTTCAGAACGGCCTCCCTGCGGATTTTCGGCTGGTAGGGGCTACAACCAAGGCCCCACAGGATATTCCTCCTGCAGTGAGGTCCAGGTGTATTGAAGTTTTCTTCAGGGCGCTTACCGAACAGGAGGTAGGGATCATTGCTTCCAACGCGGCGATGAAGGCAGGGTTCGTGCTGGACGAAGATGCTCTCGCCGTGATAAAGAAATATGCCGCGAACGGCCGTGATGCTGTGAATATCCTGCAAATAGCAGGCGGGTCATGTATATCCTCAGGACACTCGACAATACATAGAAAAGACGTGGAGTGGGTGGTCAGCGCAGGCCAGTATGCTCCGCGCCATGAGCCGAAGACCCCCTCCAAGCCCCAAATAGGTTACGTGAACGGCCTTGCAATTCATGGGCCCAATATGGGGTCTCTCATCGAAATTGAGGCAGTTGCCATTCCTGTAGAGGGAAGCGCCGGTAAGCTGGTAACCACGGGTCTTGTGGATGAGGAAGAGCTGGGAGGTCAGGGCAGGATAGTAAAGAGGAAAAGCATGGCAAGAGGCTCAGTGGAGAATGTGGTTACTATTTTGAGAAGATTCTTCTCATTACATCCGGAGAATTACGATATTCATTTGAACTTCCCGGGAGGCCTTGCTCTGGATGGCCCTTCCGCAGGGATAGCCATTGTGATAGCGATCTACTCTGCAATTACCGAGAAACCCGTGGATAATAAGCTGGCTATGACCGGAGAGGTGTCGCTCCTGGGCGATGTGCGGCCAGTAGGAGGAATAGTCCCCAAAGTCGAAGCTGCAGCACAAGCAGGAGCTGAGAGAGTGATAATCCCGAAGGAAAACTGGCAAGAAGCGTTCAGGGACAGGAATGATATCCGAGTGCTACCTGTAGAAAGGATTGAGGACGCAGTGAAACTTGCCGTAGTGGGTGAAGAATCAATTCTCGGCTTGCTGGAGTTCACTGGTGTCGTGGCAAGCACCTCGTCTCCGTCTGTCAGTAGATTCCAGGTGGGTTGCTAAGTGAAATACAGGCAATGATTTCCATGTGGTTGACATAATGCTATTGCCTATGGTAGCCTTACTGAAACGAGCCTGCAGTATCTACATTCCTGTCAGCACTTCATATACCCTGCCTCACAACTCTATATCGGGGTTCAGATTTAGGCCTCGGGTGTTTGAAGAGACACCTTGGCGCGTCATCATGATTTGGTGCGGCCAGGGTGAAGGAATCCGGCAGTTCGCCGAGAATAAAATGGATACACAGGATGGTCCGTAGGAGAGGCGAGGAGGTGTAGTACATTATGTCACAAGACGTAGGCAGACCGGGATTAGTGAGAGAAGCAGTGCCTCTTCTTCCGCTGCGTGGAGTAATTGTATTTCCTTGCATGACCGTCCCTCTTGAAGTAGGAAGGGATAGATCGGTAGCCGCTGTTGAGGAGGCCATGATCGGTAATAGACTGGTTATGCTTGCTTCTCAGAAACAGGCGAGGCTGAACGAGCCGGATCCTAACGACATCTTCACTATAGGCACACTGTCTGAGATAAGGCAGTTGGCAAAGTACCCTGACGGAACAATTCGAGTCCTTGTGGAAGGTATGGAGCGGGCGAGGATTCTTGAGTATACGCAGGCGGAACCGTTCTATAAAGTGAAGATTCAGGACTTGGCGTCCCCGGAACGGATGACAAAGGAACTGGAAGCCTTGATGAGGAGTGCCCTCACATACTTTGAGTCCTATGTTAGACTTGGTAAGAAGATTCCTGCCGAAATTTTAGCTTCAGTTCAGACGGTACAGGATCCCGGAAGGCTTGCTGACGACATTGCAGCCCATCTCCCGTTGCGCCCCGAGGATAAGCAGTCCGTCTTAGAGGCGATATCTGCAAAGGCAAGGCTGGAGAAGCTTTGTGGAATCCTTCTGAAGGAAATAGAAATACTTGAGCTTGAGCGAAAGATTAATACTCGGGTCAGAAAGCAGATGGAGAGAACACAGAAGGAGTATTATCTTCGCGAGCAAATGAAGGCTATACAGAAAGAGTTGGGCGAGCGTGATGAAAGGCAGTCAGAAAGTGAGGAATACAGGCAAAAGATCAAAGACAAGAATCTGCCTGATGAAGTAGAAGAAAAAGCCTTGCGGGAGCTTGAACGGCTTGAGAAGATGCCTCCCATGGCAGCCGAAGCAGTGGTAGTCAGGACATACATTGATTGGATTTTGGCTTTGCCGTGGACATCTGAGACTCAAGATCGCCTTGACCTGAAGGAAGCTGCCAGGATCCTTGATGAAGATCACTATGGACTTGAGAAGGTTAAGGAAAGGATTCTCGAGTTTCTGGCTGTGCGTCAGCTCACCAGCCAACCTAAAGGCCCTATTCTCTGTTTTGTGGGCCCTCCGGGTGTAGGCAAGACTTCCCTTGGAAAATCAATAGCCCGTGCCCTCGGCAGGAAGTTTGTCAGGTTCTCTTTAGGCGGTGTCAGGGACGAGGCTGAAATCCGGGGACACAGGCGTACCTACGTCGGCGCGCTTCCGGGCAGGATTATCCAGGCTATGCGTCAAGCAGGATCCAAGAACCCCGTAATCCTTTTTGATGAAGTCGACAAAATGAGCAGCGATTTTCGGGGAGATCCGGCATCTGCTCTCCTGGAGGTACTGGACCCTGAGCAAAATGTGGCATTCAGTGACCATTACATCGAGGTTCCGTATGATCTTTCAGATGTAATGTTCATTACTACTGCGAATCTTCTCTATTCGATCCCGGGCCCTCTACAAGACAGGATGGAAACTATTACTATACCCGGATATACGGAAGAGGAGAAGATCAATATCGGGAAGGGGTTTCTGACGCCTAAGCAAAAGAAAGAGAACGGACTCGAGGACCATAACGTCGCCATTACCGACCAGGCCCTAAGGGCAATTATCCGCAATTATACGCGCGAGGCAGGTGTGAGAGGGCTTGAACGTGGTATCTCCTCAATTCTGCGGAAGATTGCGAAGAAGGTCGTCACTGAAAATCTGCAAGACTTTGAGATCACGGTGGACGAAGCAGACGTCTCTGAATACCTGGGGGTCCCCAAGTACAGATACGGAGTGGCGGAGTCCCAGGACAGAGTCGGTGTGGCTACAGGCCTTGCAGTAACCGAGGCAGGCGGAGACATACTGGCGATAGAGGTTTCAGTGATGAAAGGCACCGGAAAGCTGACGCTCACAGGTAAGCTTGGCGATGTCATGAAAGAGTCTGCGCAAGCAGCCTTTACGTATATTCGGTCACGCGCCGGCGACCTGGACATAAATCCCGAGTTCTATCAGAATTACGATGTCCATGTCCATGTGCCTGAAGGAGCTATTCCAAAAGACGGGCCTTCTGCAGGCACAGCCATGGCAATTGCCCTGGCCTCCGCTCTTACAAGGCGTGCGGTCAGGTGTGATGTGGCCATGACCGGCGAGATCACCCTTCGAGGACGGGTTTTGGCAGTGGGAGGCGTGAAAGAGAAGGTTCTTGCTGCACATAGAGCCGGCATATTCAGCATCATTCTCCCGGACGAGAACCGAAAAGACGTGGAGGAAATTCCGGCAAACGTCCTTGATAACATGGAGATGGTGTTCGTCGAACATATGGACGAAGTGCTGGGGTTTGCGCTGAGAAAGGATATTGCTGACTATGATGAGCCGGCCACGAAAGACATCCCGGCAATCCTTGCCGTGACGCCTGACGACGGTGCAGCAATAGGAAGCGAGCTATACTGCGGCTAAGTAGATCACCATGAGACCGCTGAACTCCTCCAGTAGCTGCCAGTCTCGCCGAAGACGGCGACCAGTTTTTGCGATTCAAGCGAGCTGCGTTAACATAATGTGGGATAGAACAACGGTCTCCACCACAAGTAATCGCCGGTTCCAGAAAGTGTACGTACCGTGGAGGGCCACCCAAGACCTCAGAAAATGAGCGAAAACTAATGAACTAATACTGAGAATATATGACGTGAATAGACCCGGATGAAGAAAGCCACCTTTTGCGGAAGGTGGCTTTCTTATATTGAGCCTCATCGAAAGCAGGACTTTTCCAAGGTCAATAGAATAGCAGACCGTAGGTGACGCAAGATACAGACGAGGTGGTGTTTTGATGAATAAGAAGAAGGTTTTGATTATGGGGGCTGCAGGGCGGGATTTTCATAATTTCAACACGTTCTTCCGGGATAACGACGCCTACCGGGTAGTCGCGTTTACCGCGACACAGATACCTAATATCGAAGGTAGACAGTATCCTCCGGGGCTTGCAGGGCGCAATTACCCTGATGGCATCCCCATCTATTCTGAGGAGGAGCTTCCTTCTCTTATTGAAAAAGAAGGCGTAGACCGGGTGGTATTCGCCTATAGCGACGTGTCCTATATGGACATTATGCATAAGGCGTCACTGGTTCTTTCAAGAGGCGCGGACTTCTGGCTTATGGGGCCGGATAGCACCATGATCAGATCAAGTGTGCCCGTGATTGCGGTTACAGCGGTTAGAACAGGCGTCGGAAAGAGCCAAACTACCAGGAAGATAACGCAGATTTTAAAAGATCGTGGTAAGAAAGTCGTAGTGATTCGTCATCCGATGCCGTACGGTGACCTGATGAAGCAGAGAGTGCAGCGCTTTGAGACCCTAGAGGATTTGGACAAGCATGAAACCACCATCGAAGAGCGGGAGGAGTACGAGCCGCACATTGTCAGGGGATTCGTAGTCTACGCAGGCGTAGATTACGGCGCCATACTCGAGGAGGCGGAGAAGGAGGCTGACATAATACTCTGGGACGGAGGCAATAATGACCTTCCGTTCTACTATCCTGACCTTCTGATCACCCTGGCTGATCCGCATAGGCCCGGGCATGAGGCTATGTTCTACCCGGGTGAGGCAAACGCGCGGATGGCAGACGTGATTGTTCTAAACAAGGTAGACACGGCTCGCCCCGAGGATGTCGATAAGGTGGAGAAATCCGTAAAATCGCTGAATCCAGGGGCCAAGATTATTCACGCTGCTTCCCCCTTGACCTTGGAAAACCCTGAGGAACTAAAAGGCAAGAGAGTCCTTGTAGTGGAGGACGGCCCTACCCTAACTCACGGCGGAATGACCTACGGGGCCGGAGTCATTGCAGCGAGGCAGCATGGCGCGGCTGAACTTGTTGACCCTCGTCCTTATGCCGTAGGCTCCATCAAGGTGACCCTGGAGAAGTATCCCGGACTCGAACCGCTTGTTCCTGCAATGGGCTATGGTAAGGAGCAAATGACGGAGTTGGAAAAGACTATAGACGCTACTCCTGCTGATGTCGTAATTATCGGGACGCCTATAGATCTTCGTCGTGTAATTACCATCAATAAGCCTGCCCTTCGAGTCAGCTACGAAATCGAGGAGATTACAAAGCCTGATCTGGAGGATGTAATTTTTGACCGCTTTAGGGGTATCCTGTTCTAAGTGCTGTGCCAGGTCATAATTGGCGTAGTGGCACCCGAGACAGGGATCAGTTGGGCCAGACTCTAAGCAGATCACCATAAGTAATCGCCGGTCCCGGAAAGTGTGCGTACCTTTCGGGTCCACCCAGGACAATCGGAAAACGAGTGAAAACTAATGAACTCATACTCAGCCTCAGCGCCAAACCATGGTTCGCGCAGCTCATCTACTTAAGGGGCAGCGGTTGCCGCCCCTTTTTAGATCCTAAGAGACTTATTGGACTACCGTCCGAATGCTGTCCAACATATAATAATGCGATCTCACACTTACGTCCGGTGGAATACCACTGACGTAAAGACGCAGCCTCAAGGAGGTTTATGTATGAGCACAAGTGAATTTTTGTCCATAATCGCCCAAGAAGAGGCTTCCTTAGCCAGCATATTGTCGGCTGAGGCAGTTAAGGCTGTTGAGACAGCGCGTTGGATTACGCTGATTTCAGACGATGACCTTGCACAGCTTGCACCAGGCGAGATAATCCGAAACATTGTCGACGTACAGAAGTCTGTAAGCTGTGTTCTTAGTTCCGCGGCTGATAAAGAAATAGCGATTGCAGCGAAAACCTGCGCCCTTCTGGGAGGGAAGTGTGCCCCAATTACTTGGCAGGTAGTTCGCTGTGATAGGTGTTGCCCCTGTCCGACAGAGCGATGTCCTAGCACAGGAAATGTCGTCATAAACGGGGATTTTGAGGACATCGGGCCTGACCCGGCGAATCCGGTCCTTGTAGGATGGACTGCAATCAACGCCAGGCCCCGTGTGCGTGACGGGCAACCGGTTTCTACGTTTTTCTCCGGGAATGTTGTTGCTGTTCTCGGCTCGCCGAATGTCAGCGCCAACGCATCGATTTCTCAAAGTGTGCCTGTGAACGGGGGATGCCCTTACCAGCTTACTTTTGCAGGGTCGGGGAATCCGGCAGGCCCAATAGTCACAGTGCAGGTGGAGTTTCGTAGTAACGGGGTCGTTTCAGCGTTTACCAGACGTATTACAACGCTGGGTTCAGGATACCACACTTTTGTGTATATGCTGGACGCCCCGGACGGCGCAACTTCAGCGACAATTACGTTTTCAAAGACACTATCAGGGGAGATATTCATTGACCTTGTGACATTCAGCTCGCAATAGGACCCAAAATTACCGAATGAACTCGATCAAAAGATGAGTCGGCCGGGTAAATAAGGAGGGGGCATAAGAAATGCCCCCTTAAGACGTCGTCATCGTCGCCTTACTGCGGGTATTACTTGACGATAATAGGGAAGGCAGGGCCCGGTAGGGTGACATTCAACCAGATTTCTGACAGCGACGTCAGTCACTCTTATGAGAAACGTCGCTGTGACCATAACATCAAAAACCTGGCATTTAGCTCCGCCCCGTGATGTCGTGACAATTGTCGTCTTTTGCTCAGTGTGAATGGCTTCATTTTGAACATGCATTCCCGGACGAACCCCTTCGATGTGGGCAGATGTCATGAATGGGATTTCGAGGCACGTATGGCGAACCAGTCCGTCACAGGATGCGAATACAATATCCACCTGAAACACGCCTTCTTTTACTACTTTGTTCTCAAATACTGTGTCAGTGGGGCCGACTATCTCTACCTGCACTGCAATGATTTTCTTTGCAGGCGAGCCGCACACCGGAACCGGGTGTGCCGTTCTGTTTACTGTCTGAACTTCTGACTCTCCTATCAGTTTCATCACTTTTACCGGTTCACACTGGGTCTTCGGCACGCATCGAAATAGAGGTTTTATGACAACTTGTCGATTTCCTTGATTCATGGAGGCCAACTCCTTGTACCTCAAGTCGGATTATTCTATGCTTTGATCATTAACTGTGTGTCCAAGGATTCCCGTGCTTCATATCATGGACTAGACCGCGCTCGCAAGAAGTGCAGTCGATTAGGACATATATAGGGAGGTTTGACTCAGAATGCCATCTAACGAGATCATAGCAAGAATCCTCGGCATAGTCGCAGACGAGCAAGGGTTCCTTGCGTCTATTCTGTCTGCTGAAGCAGATAAGGCCGTTGCGTCTGCTGCCCTTATCACGCCCCTTGTGTTCCCCGAAGACGAGGACCCCAACGTTATTTTGAACAAAGCTCTAGCTATAGAAGGTGTTGTTATCGGGGTAATCAACGCAGTAGCATGTAAGGAGATTGCAATTGCTGCGAAAGTCGCTGCAGTGCTTGGAAATACAGTAGGTCCTATTAGTTTGACTGTAGGACCGTGCATCCCAGGCACTACGGTGCTAGGCACCCGCTGATACGTAACGGGTTAGGCGAGTCTTCGCCTAACCCTGTCCAATCATTCACGGAGGTGCGAATACCTGTGAAGCTTGATAGAAAAGTAGCCATTCTAACAAGTATCTTCGTTACAGAAGACGATAGGATAATGTTCAGCGGGGCTGACCGCTATCTGGTGCATCTCTATGGATTTCTGGAGGAGTCAGGGTATGAACCGTGTATATGGCAAGTAGGTTCAGGAGATCGCTTACTCGACGGGATGAGAATCCAAGGGCTCCCCAAGGGTAGCGCTGAATTTGGCGGGTTGCCTGATCTTAATATTCGGTTTTTTGAGCACACGGTAAGTTGTGGGAAGGCCATATATTTCGCTTTGCCTCTTGCTTTCCCACGGGTAAAGCCGAAGTCAGTTGTGATCTCTCACGGAATAGGGTGGGATTACCCTCTTCATCCATGGTCACCTCTGTCAGGGCCGCTGAAAGATGAATGGCTTAGGAGGCTTCGGTACGCTGTAACCGCCTCCGATCTAGTCGTTTCTGTGGATACTAATACCTTGAATTGGTTACGGGCGACGTGGCCCGGGTATGAGCACAAGCAAGTGTATATCCCGAATTTCGTAAATCAAGGAGAGTTCTTTCCCAATGAAAACCGGCGGGGAACGGAGTCGTTAGTAGTCCTCTATCCCAGGCGATTGACTTGGATTCGAGGGCTGGATGATGTGAAGGTTGTTGCTGAGAGATTGACACGAAGATACGATTCTCTCGAGTTCCATATTGTGGGCCGTGGCGGAACCGATCACTCTGAAGCGGAGTTGCACAGGTGGGCGGAAGAGAATCCTAGATGCCTGTATTACTGGGTTTCCATGGAGGACATGGGTGACCTCTACCGGAAGGCAGATATTGTGCTCATCCCCACCCGCGGAGCGGAAGGCACATCCTTAGCATGCCTTGAAGCCATGGCTTCCGGAAAGCCTGTGATATGCGGGCATGTAGGGGGCCTGACTGACCTCGTGATAGACGGATATAACGGCGTTCTTATCAACGTGTCCCCTGAGACCCTGGAGGACGCAATTGAATATCTCATTCTTAACCCGGAAACCCGGCAGGCGCTTGGCAGGCGAGCGCTGGAGACATCGGAAGCCTTTTCGCTGGAGCGGTGGAAGGAAAGATGGCGGAAAGCGTTGAGGGGAGTCTGGGGAGATGATGGAAAGTGAAGAAAGATTCTTCTCGCATCGCTATTCTGACTGACTACATGTTGCATCCCACTGATGACAATTTCTTGGCTGTCGAAGAAAACCTCGGCCTCCTGAATCTCATCAGGTTCATCCGAGGCGAACTCTCATGGAATGTAGACGTGTTCCAAGCGTCGCCCATTGCCAAGCGTGTGTTCGATGGGGTAAATGTCTTCGGTATTGACGCAAAGCCTGACCATGTATCCATGTTTCCCGGGCTGAACTCGGTATTTGCCCAAAGAAGCCTCGATTATGACCTTAGGATCTACTTCCATTGGCACGTTGCTGCTCCGAAGGTATGCCATAGATCCATAGTCGTATCCCACGGTATCTTCTGGGATGCTCCTTCAACACGGTTTAACCGGCTTCATTCCCTTGACAAGCATGAGTGGGAGAAAAGGCTGCTATACGGGCTAACTGCGCCGGAAGCTTTTGTCGCGGAAGATCGCAACACAATCAACGTGATCAAGGCAATGTGGCCCGGGTATGAACATAGGCTAGTCTATATTCCGCCGGGAATTGACCTTTTGGCGTTCTCCGGGTCGGAATCCAAGGGTGAATCCGGGATAGTGCGGATTGTCTGCCCGCAAGACTTTGCAATGGAGCAAGGGATCAATGAGATTCTTAGTGTCGCAGGTATGGTTTGGGAACAACGCACCAATGCAGAGTTCCATATTGTGGGTTACATGAGAGACGCGAAAGACGCCTCTGTCATGGCTGACCACATCTCTCTGTTGCCTAACTGCAAGTTCTACTCAGTTCATTGGGACAGCATGGCTGATCTGTATCCTAAGCTCGACTTTGCGCTGATGCCGTTTCGGGCTACCGAAGGAGCGTCGCTGTACTGCCTGCAAGCTATGGCCTGTGGACTTCCTGTAATTGCCGGGTTTGCGGGGGGACTTGCGGAGTTCGTTGTCCACGGGTGGAACGGTTACCTGGTAAGCCCTGAAGCGGGGAATCTGATCCGAGCTGTGCATGAGCTTTCGAGCGACAGAAGCTTACGCCTCAGAATGGGTGAAAATGCACGGAGATTGGCCGAAGGTTACCCTGAGTCTTCATGGAAGCAAAGGTGGAAAAACCTCCTTTATAGAGTATTAGCGATGGATCAGGAAGGAGGTGACTGAAGTGACAAAATGCCTTCCATGCCCGCCGGATCCTTGTGACAGGATCGTTCAGGCAATTGCAATGGAACAGGAGCAGCTCGCGCGTATTTTGACATCGCTGGCAGACAAGGCTGAGAAAGCCGCGAACTGGCTTCCTGATACTGCACCGGATGAGCCCTTTAACGCAATAGTTGATAAGGTGAGGGCTTTAGAAAGCGTCATGGCACAGGAGATAAGCGCACTGGCCTTGAAGGAAAAAGCGATGCAAGGGCTTCTGAGGCAATGTGTCGGGGATCAGAATGCGGTTCCTGATCCATGTCCGTGTCCCTGTAGGCTGTTCCACGTCTGCAAAATCACAAACCGGTGTCCGCTGTTATGCCATGTGGACTTAGATTTGGATTGCTAAGATCCATGCGATTGGCGGTTCCGATTGTTGGAAAAAGGCGCCTGGCATCTCGAGAGGCGCCTAATGTCTTGAAAAAACGGCGCACATGTAACGCAGTTCTTAGTGAATGCTTTATTCCAGGGTCGTGTGAGGCATGTCAGGCACGATGTCCGACGCAACCCGCATGAGATTCTCATGAGGCTCGACTGTGTGAGCCACCTGGCGCCGGGATTCCTGATCTATGGACATGAGGTCTTCTATATCCAGTTGAACTTTGGCAGATACTGCTTGAAAATCACCTATGATAAACGCGTGCATGTATTGAGGATCAGGCTCTGTCGGGGCCGGCTTTATCTCTAAGAGGTAATCCTGTGTTACCCGGGGGACTTCATCCTTTGTCACGAATAGGACAGGTGTGTGTTTCCCGCTGTGCGCGAGCATGGATCCGAATATGCAATCCTGCCATCTTCCGGGATTTACGAACGTAAAGGCATGGCCATGTTTTGTGACTTTCCCAAACCCAAACCTGCCGTCCGCAGACTTATACTTGGCAAACCTTGCCGCAAGTTCAAAGAGATCCTCACCGGAGATCCTGCTTACAGTGCCGTCGGCAAGTCCTCGTACAGTCTTCTCTGTTTCATCGGAAATCACATCCCGCGTTCCGAGGATAAAGACATTGGTCCGTTCATGGGCTGCCTTGATTACGGCTGCCGTCTCCTGAGGCAGCGTATCCTTTAGAGTGAAGATTATGGGAATTCCGCGGCGTACCGCCATTGCGCCGGCTACTAATCCTGATATCGGATCTTGTCCCGATACTAACATCATGTCACTGGGATGTCCCAGGAATCTTGCCACTTCAGCAGCGGTGTGGTAAGCATTGATACCCGATATCCTTGTGGCTCGGAGTCCCAATGACACCAGTTGGTCTTCTACTTGCTGACTGAGAGGTCCTACCAGGATTGCTTGGGTGACACTGTCTGTGTGCGCTGACGCCAACCTTCGGATTTCATCGAAAAGGACAGAGTCCATGCCTGCCTGGGCCACCAGTATGACCGGGCCGTCAAACGGATGACGAGTAAGGGCTAGAGCAGCGAGCGCATCCAGGGGATTGTTGACATCAGCCAGGATTATTCCTCGTGAACCTCGTCCGAAGACGAACTGCGAGACTGCGACATTGACCTCCAAAGGTGTCCTTCCCGGTATTCTGGTGGTGTTGGGAGAGTCCAGCGTGAGAATCATCACTTGCACAACTCCTTAGAGCAGAGGATGGATTTGCAGAATGTGAGAACCCTAGGTACGCTATCTCTCGTATTCCCGGCAATAGCATGATTTATGCAAAAGGGGTTCGCATATTCGCGAACCCCTGCCACTTCCCATATGTTGACGTGTCTCTCGAGAAAAGCTTATTGCTCTTGCTCTTGTTTCAGTTTCTCGATTACCTGCTGGCTGATGGCTGCAGGGACTTCTTCATAGTGGGAGAATTCCATTGTGAATGAACCACGCCCGGCAGTAATCGAGCGGAGGTCTATGGCGTACCTAAACATTTCTGCCATAGGCGCTTGGGCCTTAATAACCTGGTTGCCGTCATGGGGTTCCATTCCCATGATTCTTCCTCTCCGCTTGTTCAGGTCGCCCATTACGTCACCCATTTGGTACTCAGGCACTGTGACTTCTACGTTCATAATAGGCTCGAGCAAAATAGGAGATGCCTCCATGACGCCTTTCTTAAGAGCCATAGATGAAGCTATCTTAAACGCCATTTCAGAGGAGTCTACAGGGTGGTATGAACCGTCATAGAGACTGACTCTCAGGTCAACTAACGGATAGCCTGCCAGCACACCTTCAACAAGCGTTTCTCTTACGCCTTTCTCAACTGCAGGTATATACTGTCTTGGGACAGCGCCTCCGAATATCTTGTCTTCAAACTCGAAATCGCTTCCCGGAGGCAGAGGTGAGATTTCAAGGAACACGTGACCGTACTGACCGCGCCCGCCGGTCTGTTTCTTATGCTTGCCCTCGACTTTGGCAGTCCCCCTCACCGTCTCACGATAAGGTATCCTGGGTGTCTCAAGGATTACTTCAGCCCCGAACTTCCGCTTTAGTTTGTCTGCAGTGACTTCCAGGTGGACTTCGCCCATGCCCTCTACAATAGTCTCAGCAGTCTCTGCGTCGCGACGCACTGAGATTGTCGGGTCTTCTTCGGTAAGGCGGGCGAGACCCGTACCGATCTTATCTTCGTCACCTTTTGCCTTCGGCTTCATTGCCATTGCAAGCGTGGGCTTGGGGAAATCTATACCTGGCAATACAACGGGATTAGCCTTGTCACAGAGTGTGTGGCCTGAGGCGGTTACTCCGAGTTTTGCCACTGCACCAATATCTCCCGCGCATATCTGGCCTACGGGCTCCTGTTGCTTTCCTCTCATGAAAAAGAGCTGTCCGATTCTTTCCGTGGCATCTTCATTGCTGTTATAGACTTGCGCATCTGAACGAATGGTGCCGGAGAACACTCGAAATAGGCTTATCTTGCCGACGAACGGGTCAGCAGTGGTCTTGAAAACAAGGGCGGAAAGGGGCGCATCGTCCTTGGTTAGCAGTTCTCTTGTCTCATCAGCCCCGGGCACCTTGCCTTCAATCTTGCTGTGATCCGCAGGTGAGGGAAGATACGACACTATGGAATGGAGCATGGGTTGAATACCGATGTTCTTCAGAGCCGAAACACATACTATAGGATATGTTTTGCCTGCTACTACTCCTTGCCGTAAGCCTCGTCTGATCTCTTCCTCTGTCAGTTGCTCGCCTTCGAGGTACTTCTCAATCAACTCATCATCGTTTTCTACAGCTACTTCAACAAGCTCGTTGTGATATTTCTCAGCGGCTTCTTTTAGGTTCTCAGGGATATCTTGTTCTTCAAACTTGCCGCCCGGGCCGCTGTAGACAATAGCTTTCATCGAGATAAGATCTACAATGCCCCGGAAAGAATCCTGAGAGCCTATGGGAATCTGGATTACAGTGCATTTGGTCCCGAATGCGTTACGCAGAGTATCTACAGTCTTATAGAAGTCAGCGTTCTCTCTGTCGACTTTGGTCACTGCAATCATCCTGGGAAGGGATCTCTCATCTGCAAACTGCCAGACGTTTTCAGTTCCTACTTCCACGCCTGCAGTGGCGCAGACTGCCACAACGGCAGACTCCACGACACGAAGCCCGCTCTTGACCTCCCCGATGAAATCAGCATATCCAGGTGTGTCCACCAGGTTGATTTTGGCGTTTTCCCATTCGCATTGTGCCACTGCAGTCGATATGGTAATCTTACGCTTAATCTCGTCAGGATCGTAGTCAAGCGTGCTGGTGCCTTCATCGACCCTACCGAGTCTTTCAATGGCGTTAGTATCGAACAGCATTGCGTCGCCGAGGCTGGTTTTTCCGGCTCCGCTGTGGGCAATTAGGGCAACATTCCGGATATCTTCAGTCCGGTACCTTCTCAAAAGAATCTCCTCCTTGAAATCCTCTTACGGCGCTTGTATACCTTCACCATTCTACACTTGCTCCATAGCAATTTCAAGGATTCCTTCGCGTCTTCGCGTCCTCGCTTCTGTGTCGCTCTGTACTTCCGTCGCTTCTGGTGTCGCTTCTGTGTTGAGCGACTGTGCTTCGCTTCTGCGCCCCTGGGGCCTTTATGGGCCTGTTTCGTCCATCTGTGATGGTACAGCTCTTTATCTTGTGCCGATTATTATGAGAATACAGCCACACAGTGTGATGGCTAGTTTGGCGAAGGATACACGTTCGACAAGGCTCCACAGACCCAGGGCGCTGACGGCTATCAAGACAACAGGGCCCAGGAGTCCCAGGACTGCATTGATTCTGAGAGCTGCCTCAATTGTGTTTATCCTCAGCATAAGGATGGCAGCTGCTATTTCAACTCCTGCTCCGAGCACACGAAGGTATGACATGAGAACTACCGGATTCTCATGAGGATCCATAACATCACTGCCTTCAAATAGAATAGCCCTCATAACAATGGTATGATGTCTTCTGGGGTTTCTTGCCGATTATTGTTGCGTGCAGTTTTTGTGCGATAGATTGCTTCCCGGCAGGCTAAGGCAAGACTATCTGAATGCCATGTCTTTGCGGTGTCGGGAATTGTTGCAACAAGTATATGCATATGTTATACTTTGGACGTAGAGCCTTCTAGTTATCGTCTATCGTCGCTGCAGGAGTTGTAGGTGGAGAGTGGGGGAACCCACTCTTTCATGTTGTGCAATGGATTTGCGTCATATGTCGTCAACCGCCTTAGCCATGGATAGCGGGCCAAGGAGAGTGGTTCATGGATAGCGACGCGCGGATAGACGCGCGGATGGTGACCCGCGGATACCGGTCCGCGGATAGCGACCCACAGATAGCAACCCGCGGATATTGGCCCATGGATGGCGACCCGCGGACAGCGGCTAGGGAGTATATGCCGAGTAGGTTGTGGCTTCAAGTTGCTGCCTGGTGTGTAGGGAGGAAGATGCGGTGAGGCCGAAAGAAGTGGAAGACCTGGTAAGCGCGATGCTTGATGAGATAGTGGAAGGCAAAGACATCGAAATCGTAGACGTCATGTTCGATAAAGAAGGGGGACACTGGTTTCTCAGGGTTTACATTGATTGCCCGGACGGGGTCTCCATGGATGATTGCACGTACATCAATGAGACGCTAGGGAAGAAGCTGGATGATCTTGATCCGATTCCCCACAGCTATGTCTTGGAGGTGTCGTCCTCCGGGGAAAAGCCCCTTCGTAAAGAATCAGACTACGTTAGGTTTCGTGGCAGACAAGTACTTGTGAATACCTACGTGCCGATAAACGGCAAGAAATCACTGGAAGGCAAACTGCTCGGGCTGGTGGATGATACTATTCAACTGGAAATCCATGGGGAGACTGTGGATATTCCCGTGAGCAGAGTGAGTCAAGCCAGATTAGTTGTGGAAATCTAGGAGCTAGGCGGAAACATAATCGGAGTCAGTGATAATTCGCCTGGGGACGAGGAGGGTTAGGATGAATTTCGAGGTTGTCCAGGCGCTCAAGCAGCTTGAAAAAGAACGGGGAATTCCCAAAGACGCTGTGATCGAGGCGCTGGAGGCTGCCCTTGTCTCAGCATTCAAGAGAAACTATGGGACTTCCCAAAATGTCAAAGTGCAAATTCACTCGGAGACAGGACAAATATCCGTTTTCGCTTATAAATCTGTCGTGGAAGAGCCTTCTGATCCCAGGCTCGAGATATCATTGGAAGAGGCTCAAAAAGTCAATCCCGAGCATCAGGCGGGTGATGTATTTGAGGTGGAGATTACCCCCGGTGAGTTCGGAAGAATTGCAGCTCAAACCGCTAAACAGGTGGTTGTCCAGAAGATCCGTGAGGCGGAGAGAGGGATAATCTATGAGGAGTTTAGCAATAGAGAGGGTGAGGTAGTCACCGGTATTGTGCAGCGGCGCGATGACCGGAACGTGATAGTCGATCTTGGCAGAGTGGAAGCTGTCATGCCCCTTTCTGAGCAAGTATATCGAGAGCCTTATTCCTACGGAGACAGGCTGAAGGTGTACATCCTGGAGGCGCGTAAGACTCCTCGAGGCCCTCAGGTCATAGTGTCACGCAGTCACCCGGCGCTCCTGAAGCGACTGCTGGAGCTGGAGGTGCCTGAGATACATGAAGGACTTGTGGAGATCAAGGGTATTGCGAGAGAAGCAGGGAACAGATCTAAGGTGTCAGTACTTTCCTATGATCCGAATGTCGATGCGGTCGGTGCTTGTGTGGGTCCGCGTGGTATGAGGATCCAAAGGATTGTCTCTGAGCTGAAAGGTGAAAAGGTCGATGTTATTCAATGGCATAACGACCCGGGGATATACGTTTCCAACGCCCTGAGTCCGGCAAGGGTTATCCTTACCAGGGTAGACGAGGATAGTCACATAGCAAGAGCTATTGTTCCTGATAATCAGTTGTCCCTGGCAATTGGCAAGGAAGGCCAGAACGCACGCTTAGCTGCCAAGCTAACCGGCTGGAAGGTGGACATAAAGAGCGACTCTCAAGTGCGCGCTCTCGAGGAGGAGCAGGAGAGGCTCGCAGAATTGCAGGCGCAGGCCGGGGTTGGGTCAGTTGGGTTGGAGGAAGGGCTCGGCGACGAGCCTATTGACATGGTCGCTCCTGGCGATGTGGGCGATGAAATCAGCGGGTACGTCCCGGGAGATATAGATGTCACAGATGAACTCCATGAACCGGCTGAAGAGGTTACATCCGATGAAGACGGCATTATGCCAGATGAAGACGGCAATATGCCAGGTGAAGACGACATCACGGCAAGTGATGACGACATTACGGCAGGTGAAGATGAGGTAATAACAGAGGAGTCTGAGAGCCTGCCTGAACCTGAGGCTCCGCCTGAGGAAACGAAGCGGAGAAAGAAGAAGGAACTTAAGAAAAAGGGTGCAACTGACGAAGAGAACGACAGTGTGACAAAACGGAGAAGCCGTAAGAAGTTGAAGCAAGAGGCCTACGGGCCGGACGACGACTGGAATGAAGAAACCGACTTCTAGGCCATGGCGAAGGCGAGTGACTCGAAAATGGCAAAGGGAAGACCTAGGCCCAAGGTAAAGAAGAGCCCGCAACGTACCTGCGTCGGATGTAGGGAAGTCAAGTCAAAATGGGATCTTGTTAGAATTACGCGTACTCCTGAAGGAGCTGTTGAGATAGATCCTACAGGCAAGTTGGCCGGGCGGGGCGCATACGTTTGCCCAAGCAGGGAGTGCCTTGATTTAGCTGCAAAAGGTAAGCGTCTGGATAAGGCTCTTGGAGTCACAGTACCTGATGAGGTAATAGAGAAGTTAGCGGAGTCATTGGTACGGCACGAGAGGCTTTAGGCCTGCCCGCTCCGGGGAGGAAGTCTCAAAGGTGGTGGGTATATGGCAAAAAAGACCAGGGTATATGAATTAGCACGTGAACTCGGAAAGTCAAGCAGGGACATCTTAGACCTGCTTGCAGATTCGGGTGTGCGCGACAAGAATCACATGAGCGCCCTGGATGATAATGTTGTTAGGTTCATCAAGAATAAGTTTGCTGAGAAAGAAGGCAAAATGCCTGAGCCGGCTGTTGATAAAAGCGTTGCTGAAGAGGTGGAGGAATCCCCTCTACCCGAAGAAGAAGCGCAAAAACCTAAACGGCACGAGAGAAAGGTAAAGCCCCGGACCGCTCCTGGGATGCTTCGAGGAGCGAAGCATCTTACGGCAAGCGCTGATTTCAAGAGGATGCGAAGCCAAATGCCTGGTGCGAGGGTAGGGGGGGCTCCAACCGGTGCACGAAAGGGTTCCGGAGCAAGACCGGATAGCGTAAGGCGGCAAAGGAACGCAGGCCGTAAGCCTGCGCCACGTGGGGGAGCTGCAGCCGGAGATGCCAGACGCGGACAGAGGACGCGCCAATGGCCTACCCAGATTGCGCCGACAATACCTCCGCGTAAAGTGGCGGGGAGGGGAAAGCCTCAAGCTGATGCAATAGCGAGATCACGGGCTGCTCGGGCAAAGCAGGCAGATTTGGCTGCCGGCGAAGCCAAGAAACTGGAAGCTCAGGAAGAAGCGGGTATTGAGATTGTGCGAGATGTTGACCTATCAATTCAGGCTGTGGACATTGTGAAGCCTGAAGTCAAAGGTGAAGCAGTCGAAACAGTAACCCCTGCACCACCTGAGGCCACCGTTACCGGCAAGCCTGAACCTGAGCCTCCGGAGACTCCCGAAGAACCTCGGCAACCTGCCGCCTCAGAAGGCGCTGATCTTGCAAGCCGGGCGCCTCAGGAAAAGGCCGAGCCCGTTCAGGAAGCTAAGCCAAAAGAGCCCGTTGTATCGAAAGAGCCAAAACGCAAATCTCGAGAGAAGGTAGATGAGCCAGTGTCCACGCAAGCAGTTGTTACCACGCCGGAGCTTCCGGATATCCGTCCGGAAAGGGCGATAAGAGAGAGGAAACCCGAGCAAGAGCCGGAGAAACCGCGTAAGGCACCTGTCAGCCATAGGCCGGCTTCAGTTAAACCGGCTACTCCTAAACCAACTGATGAGAGAAAACTCGAACTCATCAAAGGAGGAAAGGGAGCAGCAAAACTGAGAGAATCCCGCGCAGAGGCGATTATTCGAAGCAGAAAGGGCCGTCGTGGCAGAGAGGCTGTTAGAGAGCCTGTTAGGGAGACTTCTGCAAGGCGGCGGGGACAGATGCCGAAGAAGACTCTGATTGCTCTTCCGGAAAGCATTACCGTGGGTGCGCTTGCGGATAGGCTCAGCATTAATCCTTCAGAGATTATTAAGACTCTTATGGCCATGGGTTTACTGGTCACCATTAACCAGGAAGTTGAATTTGACGCTGCGAGCTTAGTAGCGGAAGAGTTGGGCTTTCAGGTTGAACCCCTCGAGAAAAAGGAAGCAAGGGAATTCGGTATCGAGGATAGGCTTGACTCGGAAGAGGACCTTCTCCCGAGGCCTCCGGTAGTGACTGTTCTAGGCCATGTGGACCATGGGAAGACATCGCTGCTTGACGCTATTCGAAAGACTAATGTTACGTCTCAGGAAGCAGGTGGCATCACTCAGCATATTGGGGCATATCAGATCAACCTCAAAGGAAGAAAGATTACTTTCATTGATACCCCCGGCCACGAAGCTTTCACTGCGATGAGGGCGCGTGGTGCACAAGTCACTGATATCGCCATTCTCGTTGTTGCCGCGGATGACGGAGTAATGCCTCAGACTGTCGAAGCCATTAACCACGCGAAGGCTGCGAATGTGCCGATAATCGTTGCTTTGAACAAAATAGACAGGCCTGACGCACAGCCTGAAAGAGTGAAGCAACAACTGACTGACTACGGCCTGGTGTCTGAAGACTGGGGCGGGGATACCGTTACAGTGGAAGTGTCTGCACTCAAAGGCCAAGGCATTGAGGATCTCCTGGAAATGGTCCTACTTGTCGCTGACTTGAGGGAGCTTAAGGCCAACCCCGACAGGCTCGCCAAAGGCACAGTAATTGAGGCGAAGCTTGACAAAGGTAAAGGCCCTGTAGCCGCTGTTCTGATTGAACGGGGAACACTCAGGATAGGCGACGCCATTGTTGCAGGGGGTGTGTCAGGAAGGGTTAAGGCCATGAGCAATGACCAGGGTGAACCTGTGGAAGAGGCAGGGCCGTCAATGCCTGTGGAGATCCTGGGCTTTGCTGAAGTTCCTCAGGCAGGTGATGTCCTTGATGTTGTTTCCGAAGATAGGCTGGCCAGGCAACTCGCATACAGGCGATCTGAAAGGAAGCGCGCTGAGGAAATTCAGTCCGCGAGAACCATCAGCCTTGACGATCTCTTCGGTAAGATAAGAGAGGGAGAGGTTAAGGAGCTTAACCTTATTATTAAAGCTGATGTCCAAGGCTCTGTAGAAGCGCTGAAGCAGTCTCTGGAGGTTCTGTCCACTGACGAGGTAAGAGTCAATGTTATCCATGCAGGCGTAGGCGCTATTACAGGTAGTGACGTTATGCTGGCTTCTGCCTCAAATGCCATCATCATTGGATTCCAGGTGAGGCCTGACGGAAATGCTAAGGCAATAGCGGAACGGGATCAGATTGACATACGTCTATATAGAGTCATCTATGACGCTACCGGTGATATCAAAGCAGCCATGGAAGGGTTGCTGGAACCTGAGACCCGCGAGGTGGAATTGGGGACCGCCAATGTCCTGCAAACATTCAAGGTTCCAAAGATAGGCATGGTTGCAGGGTGTGTTGTCAGTGAAGGCAAGATTACAAGGGATGCCATGATAAGAGTCATCAGAGATAACATTGTTATACATGAAGGTAAGCTTGCATCCTTAAAGAGGTTCAAAGATGACGTAGGGGAAGTTGCATCAGGTTATGAATGCGGAATCGGTATCGCAGGTTACCAAGATATCAGAGAAGGCGATGTAATAGAGGCCTTTAAGATGGTTGAGACGCCAAGGGAACTCTAGGACGGTACATGCAGATGCTGGTTGGAATCCTCAAGGTTGAGATATTCATTGGATGGGCTACGTCTTTGAAGGACAAGAGACGAGTTGTCAGGAGTATTTGCGACAGGATAAGGTCAAGGCATGACGTAGCCATTGCAGAAGTGGACAATTGTGATCTGTGGCAACGATGCACTCTGGGGATAGCATGTGTTTCCAATGAAGCAAGGGTTGTGGAAGGTATGCTATCCCGGGTATTGAAAGACATTGAGACTGACGCGGAAATCGAAGTAACCGGGTTTGAGAAATCCGTTGTATAGGTTGGCAGGTGGTTACCGGTGACACGACTGAGGCCGAAGAGGATTGCTGAGGCAATCCGATCCGAAGTCGCAGATATCTTTGCAAGGGAAATGAAAGATCCAAGGCTTGGTTTTGCCACTGTGACAGATGTGGAAGTTTCCGGAGATCTTCGGCATGTGAAGATATTCGTGAGCGTAATGGGGGATGAAGCACAGATAGTTGAGACTATGGCAGCCCTCGAAAGAGCCCAGGGCTTTATTCGTAGCGAGATTGGCAAACGCATAAGGCTTCGTCACACGCCGGAGATCGTGTTTCGCCATGATACTTCTATCCAGCACGGGGCCAGGGTATTCCAGCTATTGCAGGAAATCCGCAAGGAAGAGGGAGGCCGGGAGTAGTGGAGAGCCACCAAGAGATTGCGGGAATTCTCTTGAGATATCACAGGTTTCTCATTACAACGCACGTAATGCCTGACGGGGATGCAGTCGGATCCATGCTGGGATTAGGTTTGGGATTGCAGAAATCCGGGCGGCAGGTGACGATGACCTGTCCCGGAGGAGTCCCCGAAAACTTGCGGTTCATCCCGGGTTCGGATCAAATCATTCCCGCTGATGAAATAGAATCCTACGAATACGACATGTTGGTAGTTTTGGATTCGTCGGATTTAGGGCGTATCGAAGGCGTATACGAAAGACTCCCTTCCGGCATACCAATTGTGAATATTGATCATCACTCGACGAACAAAGGGTACGGCACGTACAATTATGTGGACAGTTCATCCGCTGCCACAGGTGAACAGGTGTATAAGATCCTCATTTCCATGAATATCCGTGTGGATCCCAGTATTGCAATATGCCTGTTTACTGCAATTGCCACGGACACAGGGTTTTTCAGATTCTCAAACACTACTCCTACAACCCTACGCATCGCCGCCAGGCTGGTGGAGAGAGGCGCTGAGCCCAGTGGAATTTCAGAGCAGGTCTATGAGGCGAGGTCCTTAGAGAACCTTAAAATGCTTGGGAAGGCCCTGGATACTCTACAGGTGGACAAGACCGGTAAGATAGCCTGGATGGAGGTGTACGGGAACTGGATGTCCGAGTTGTCCCTTGATGAAGGGCAGACTGAAGGGTTTGTGAATTACGCGCGTATGGTTAAAGGTGTTGAGGTTGCCCTTATTTTCAGGGAAAGCGCTGACGGCAAAATCCGAGTCGGCATGAGGTCGAAGGGCGAGTTTGACGTGGGTGCGCTTGCTGAGATATTGGGGGGCGGTGGCCATATAAGGGCGGCAGGCTGTAGCTTAGATAGTCAGTCCATCAGTGAAGCAAAGGAGTTAGTGTTCGGGAAGGTTTATGAGATAATGGGGTTAGCAGGTGACTGACGCTTGACTGTAAACGGCATATTGCCCTTAGTGAAACCTGGCGGGATGACTTCTCATGATGTTGTTATCTTCATAAGAAAGACTTTGGGTATGAGAAGAGTAGGCCATACCGGAACCCTTGACCCTGACGCCACAGGCGTGTTAGTCATGTTGCTTGGTAAAGCAACTCGCTTAATGCAGTTTATGGTTACGTTGCCGAAGACCTATATTGCTGAGATTGTCATAGGCATCACCACTGATACGCTTGATGCGTCGGGACGGGTTGTTTCAAGAACTGAAGGAGTCAACATTCCAAAGGAGCGCTTTCTGGAAGCGCTTTCGGATTTTCAGGGTGAAATCTGGCAGATCCCGCCTATGGTTTCTGCAGTTCATCATAAGGGGCAAAGGCTTTATGAGCTGGCGAGGGCCGGCATGGAAACGAAGCGGGAGCCGAGACGGGTCCACATCTACAGGTTGTCGGTTCAATCATGGCCTGAAGACGAGTTTCTTACGCTGGGTGACAGAGTATCAGTTTTGGCCGAGTGCTCCTCCGGCACATATGTGCGTCAACTTGCAGCCGATATCGGCGAACGTCTTAGCTGCGGAGCTCATGTAGGTTCGCTGTCCCGAACCAAGGTCGGTGACCTAGACATCGCTTCCTGCCACACGTTGGAAGAAATCGAGGAGGCAGTCTCAGATGGGAGGATTGCTGATAAAGTATTGCCGATGTCAGCAGGACTTTCCCATTTACCCTCTGTTGTACTGGATGACCACGACGTGGACGCAAGGTGGAGATTGTCTCATGGGACTCCCTATCCGGCAGGAGATTTGCTTCTGAAAATCAAAGGGAAAGAGACAAGTCAGGTTGAGGACGGAGATCTCGTCAGCGTGGTCGAGTCTTCAGGGGATGTCATTTGTGTTGCTAAGAGGGAGATAAGCGAAGGAAGAGATTATTTACAGCCGATTTCTGTTTTTGCTCAAGGCTATGGAGACGGAGGTTAATCGGTGAAGATATTTCGGGATGTTTCAGGGATACATCTTAGCGACATGCCTAAATCAGTAGTTGCGCTGGGTACGTTCGATGGTGTGCACTTAGGACACAGGGAGATTCTGAGGCGGTGCGTATCTTTGGCAAAGCAAGAAAACGTGCCCAGTGTAGTGTTTACTTTTCATGAACACCCTCTGGAAGTCATAAGGCCTCAGTTTGCACCGGAACTCCTCACTGATCTTGAGGACAGACTTACCTTATTTGAAGAGGCCGGTATAGAGAACACTGTTATAGCCCGATTTGATGATGAGACGGCAAGAGCCACCCCGGAGGAATTCGCAAGAGAAATCCTGGTAGATTCTTTAAGGGCCAAGTGGGTGGTTGTCGGGTTCAACTACACATTTGGATGGAAGGCAGAGGGAAACGCAAGAAGCCTCAAGGATCTTGGCGAGATGCACGGTTTTGACGTTCACGTCTCAAAGCCTGTAGCAGTGGACGGAACGATAGTCTCCAGCACGAGGATTCGGACAGCCCTTGCGAAAGGGGATGTGGAGACAGCTTGTGAAATGCTTGGAAGGCCGTTTTCGATTAAGGGAAAGATAGTAAAGGGGGACAGTCGTGGGAAAACCCTGGGTTACCCCACGGTTAACCTGGATGTGCCTCGCGAAATAGCCCTTCCTCAACGCGGTGTGTATGCTGCCTGCGTTTGCTTGGAGGGCCGTATGTTTGGGGCTGTTACCAATGTCGGCACAAGGCCCACATTTCACGGAAAGGGCACGACTGTGGAGACGCACATAATCGGGTTTGAGGGAGACCTCTACGGAGAGACTCTGAGAGTATTATTTGCCAAGAGGCTTCGGGACGAAATGAAATTTGCATCCGGTGACGCCCTGGCTTATCAGATCTCGCAAGATGTGGAAAGGGCAAAGACTGTCCTAAACCGGTGGAACGCTCCTTGCAAGACCCAGGGAGTCTCCGAGGATGCTTCGTGAAGGGTGCAGGTATCATCGTTTACATTGGGATACCCATGTGATAACATTAACGAGTAGTAGCGTATTTCCGCTACTATTAGGCCCGGCGCTAGGATTCTTCGACCCTCCGACGAGTTTCTTGGCAGCGGGGGATATGCATGATTTCAGGAGGTGCGTGACATGGCTTTGCCTGTCGAAGAAAAACGAGTAATCATAGAGAAATACAGAATCCACCAGCAGGATACGGGTTCACCCGAAGTTCAGATTGCCATACTTACTGAAAGGATAAATGGCTTGACTGAGCATTTGAAGGAGCACAAAAAAGACCACCATTCCCGAAGAGGTTTGCTAAAAATGGTGGGTCAGAGACGTAATCTTCTTAACTACTTAAGAGACAAAGATATTGAGAGATACAGGGCGATTGTGGAAAAACTAGGTCTCAGGAAGTAGTAGTTGAATTTGAGGAGGATCGATTAAACATGGAATACCACTGCCTGGATATGAGTCTGGGCGGCAGGAGACTATCGCTTGAAGTCGGGAAGGTCGCCAAACAAGCTAACGGTTCGGTGTTAGTTCGATATGGCGATACCGTAGTACTAGTGACAGCATGCATGTCTCGGGAACCCCGTGAGGGGATTGATTTTTTTCCATTGATTGTGGACTACGAAGAAAGGCTTTATGCCGTGGGAAAAATCCCCGGCGGCTGGATAAAGCGGGAAGGGAGGCCTTCAGAGGTTGCGACTATCTCTGCACGGATGATAGACAGGCCTCTTAGGCCTTTGTTCCCCGAGGGATTCAGACACGATGTTCAGGTAGTCTGTACAGTGTTATCAGTGGAGCAAGACAATGACCCGGACATAACTGCACTCATTGGGGCTTCTTGTGCTTTGGCTATTTCTGATATTCCATTCAGGGAGCCTGTAGGCGGAGTGAAAGTAGGCAGGGTTAACGGTGAATTTGTGGTTTGCCCTACTCTTTCCCAAGCAGAAGCCAGCGATCTTAATCTAACGATAGCCGGTAGCAAAGACGCTATTCTCATGGTGGAAGCCGGCGCGAATGAGGTTTCGGAAGAGGCTATCTTAGATGCCATCTCCTTCGGCCACAAGTCGGTTATTGAAATTGTCCAGCTTATTGAGGAATTAGTGTCCAGGTGCGGAAAGCCCAAGCGTGAAGTCGCCTTCTATGCACCTCATGAAGATGTTACCACTAAAGTAAGAGAGCTCGCAACAGAAGATGTCTCTTCCGCTCTCCGAATCGTAGACAAGCTTACTCGCGAAGAGCGACTGGAGAATATCGAAGAGGAGGTTCTTCAGAAACTCATGGATGACGACTCAGGAGAAGCCCCTGCTTCTCTTGGGATAGATGTATCGACTGTTCTTAAGGCAGTGACCAAAGAGCAGTTGAGGAAGATGGTTAGTGAAGAATCCGTTCGTATTGACGGACGTAAGTGCGAAGAGATCCGTCAAATCTCGTGTGAGGTCGGCCTTCTCCCCAGGGTTCACGGTACAGGGCTTTTCACACGCGGCCAAACCCAGGTCCTTACCAATGCCACCCTGGGCGCTATTGGCGATGAGCAGCTTCTGGACGGGCTTGGTGACGAAGAATCAAAACGATTCATGCACCACTACAATTTTCCTCCCTACAGTGTAGGCGAGGTGCGTCCGATAAGAGGGCCGGGCAGGCGAGAGATAGGCCACGGCTCCCTTGCTGAGAGAGCCCTTGCGCCTGTGATACCTGACGAGGTGGAATTCCCTTATACCGTCAGACTGGTTTCTGAGGTGCTGGAATCCAACGGCTCCACTTCTCAGGCGAGCGTGTGCGGTTCCACCCTTGCTTTGATGGATGCAGGGGTCCCGATCAAACGGCCGGTGGCCGGGATAGCCATGGGCCTCATCAAGGAAAATGATAAGGTTGCTATCCTCTCTGACATCATGGGAATTGAAGATGCCCTCGGCGACATGGACTTTAAGGTCGCAGGCACTGAAAAGGGAATAACAGCCCTGCAAATGGACATCAAGATTCACGGGATTACCGGTGAAATCATGGGGAAAGCCTTGGAGCAGGCGAAAGACGGAAGAATGTTCATCCTCGGCAAGATGCAGGAAGCAATATCCAAACCGCGGGAGGAGCTTTCGCCGTACGCCCCGCGGATTATCACCATGAGCATTGATCCTGACAAAATCCGTGATGTAATCGGGCCCGGAGGTAAGGTAATAAGACACATCATTGATGAGACCGGTGTGAAGATTGATATTGAGGATGACGGAAGAGTATTCATAGCATCCCAGGATGGGGAAGCCGGTGAAAAGGCCAAGAAGATGATAGAAGACCTTACCGCAGATGTGGAGGTAGGTCGGATATATACCGGTACAGTCACAAGGACCACGAGCTTCGGAGCATTTGTGGAAATCCTTCCTGGAAAAGAAGGGCTTGTCCACATTTCCCAGCTTGCTCACACGCGTGTCGGCAAGGTAGAAGACGTGGTGGAAGTAGGGGATTCAGTTATGGTTAAGGTAACGGAGATTGACGCAATGGGCAGGATCAACCTATCTCGCAAGGACGCTCTTCCGAGAGAGAATGACTCCCATGAACACTCAGACAGCGGACAGGCGCGAAAACGTTCCAATTTCTCAAGATACCGTCGCAGGTAAACCGGATCAACAAGGAAATCACGTATAGCATGTAAGACGATGAAGCCTGGCCGAGGAGTACATGATATGCTCCTGTGGCGGGCTTTTTCATTTGACGAGTTGCTCGGTGGGTTGCAGGGATTCCAGGGTAAATTGGAGAAAGATGATGCAGCAATCTCAAGGAGGCGCTGACATGAATATATCGACTGTGGCCGTGATTGGCGCCGGACAAATGGGGTCCGGAATAGCGCAAGTAGCGGCTTTGTCCGGCACACGCGTGATTATGCATGACCTAAACTATGAACTCGCTGAGCGGGGACTAAGTCAGATTCGGAAGGCACTTGCCAGGTCAGTGGAAAAAGGACGAATAAGCCGTGAGGACAGCGAGGCAGCTTTGTCCCGAATCTGCGTTGGAAGAGAACTGTCCCATGCCTGTGATGCTGATATGGCTATCGAGGCAGTGGTCGAAGCAGTTGACGTGAAGCTTCGCGTCATGGAACAGCTTGATTCAATCATGAAGCCTGATGCAATTATAGCATCTAATACTTCTTCCATATCCATTACCCGGCTTGCGGCTGCCACCGGCCGTCCCGACAAAGTCATCGGAATGCATTTTTTCAATCCGGTTCCCGTAATGAAGCTGGTGGAAGTAATAACAGGCTATGATACTTCACGAGAGACTCAAGAGGCTACCTGCTCCCTGGCGGAGAAATTCGGGAAAACCCCGGTTATTGTTAAGGATTCGCCCGGGTTTGTCGCAAACAGGCTTCTGATCCCCATGATTAATGAAGCGGTATACTGTCTCATGGAGAACACTGCATCCATGGAGGATATTGACAAAGTATCATGTCTCGGCATGAATCATCCCATAGGGCCGTTAGCGCTTGCCGATTTAATCGGCCTTGATGTGTGCCTTGCAATCATGGAGGTGCTTCACGAGAGTCTCGGGGACCCGAAATATAGGCCGTGCCCGTTACTCAGGAAAATGGTGGAATCAGGGCGCCTGGGCAGAAAGACCGGCCGAGGCTTTTATGACTACTGAAGGACTGAGGAACTATGAGAAGAAGTGATAAGCCACGTCTGACAAACGAGCAGTTGGAGGTCATCTTAAACTCCACTCATGACGGAATGGTAGCTGTCAATGCGTCCGGCGTTATCACAGTATTTAATGCTGCTGCAGGCAGGCTCATGGGTGTTGATCCTGAAGACATGGTAGGCCAAGTTGCAGAGGAGGTTATACCCAACACAAGGCTGCATATTGTGCTAAAGACAGGTGAGGCGGAACTCAATCAGAAGCAGGTGTTGGAAGACGTCACAATTATTTGCAACAGGATGCCTGTGCGAGATAGTAATGGAACCATGATCGGCACAGTATCTGTTTTCCGGGATATTACAGACATAATATCATTGGCTGAGGAGATAACGAACCTCAAACATATTCAAGGATTGCTCGAAGCCATAATAAACTCCACGGAAGACGCTATCTCCGTCGTGGATGAGAACGGCCTTGGAATTCTAATCAATCCTGCGTACACCAGACTGACCGGGTTCGTTGAGGACGATGTCATAGGAAAGCCTGCCACCATAGACATTGCTGAAGGTGAGAGTGTTCACATGAAGGTTTTGCGCACCGGCCTTCCTATACGCGGCGCGAAACTCAGAGTGGGGCCCGGGCGACGCGAGGTAATGGTTCATGCTGCGCCAATTTTCGTTGACGAAGAACTCAGAGGCAGTGTAGCAGCTATTCATGATTTAACGGATATACGTAGGTTGACCGAAGAACTTGACAGCGCAAGGCGCCTTCTTAGAACTCTTCAGGCAAAGTACACCTTCGACGACATAATCGCAGTCAGCAAGGGTATGGCTTTAGCTGTAGAGCAGGCGAAGCGTGTATCGTCCACACCTGCTACAGTGCTGCTCCGGGGAGAGAGCGGCACGGGAAAAGAGTTGTTCGCTCACGCTATTCACAATGCCAGTCTGAGACGGCAGAAGCAATTTGTTCGTGTCAATTGTACAGCGATTTCCAGCACGCTGTTTGAGGCTGAGCTGTTTGGGTATGAAGACGGAGCTTTTACAGGGGCGAAAAGAGGGGGCAAGCGTGGCTTATTTGAGGAGGCAGCGGGTGGTGCCATCTTCCTCGATGAAATCGGGGAGTTGCCTTTATCTCTCCAAGCAAAGCTCCTCCGGATACTGCATGAAAAGGAGATTGTCAGGGTCGGAGGGACACGGGCAATACCTGTTGATGTGCGGATTATCGCAGCTACCAACAGCGACTTGGAGAAGGCTGTAAAAGAAGGAAGGCTGCGCGAAGACCTTTACTATCGACTTAATGTAGTTCCGATATTCATACCTCCGCTTAGGGAGAGACTGGAAGACCTGCCATTTTTGTGTCAAGCCCTAATACGTAGGTTCAACCAGGCATACGGACGCAACGTGACTCGGATATCCGGTGATGCCATAGAGGCTTTGTGCGCGTACGATTGGCCTGGAAACGTTCGAGAGCTTGAGAATGTCCTGAGCAGGGCAATGATAAACATGTATTACACTGATGTGGAAATATTGCCTCAGCATCTGCCTGCATTGGATCGACTGGGTTCACGCCCTGCACCTACCCAGAGGCTTCAAGGGTCGCAGGAAAAGGATGCAGTCAGAAAACTGGAGGAAACAGTGAAAGACGCTGAAGTGAAAGCGATTCAGAGCGCGCTGGAAGCCGCAAGCGGGAACAAGCGAAGAGCCTCTGAAATCCTGGGTATCAGCATAAGGAGTCTTTACTACAAGATTAACCGCTACAACATTATATGCTAATGAGGCAATGCAATATGTTGCACGGTCTTTCTCTCTTCTGTGCAATATGTTGCATCGTATTCTCACAAACCATGCAAAATATCGCAATTACTTGCTGACCTATTAGTGACTTTCTTTCAAGAATCCACTATGCCGTGCTCCAAAGCTGTTCAGGGCTGTTTCAACGGGTCTGGCATCGAACTTGCATAAGTATACTCTTGTCAGGGTGTAAGCAGACGACCATAGATCCTAAGTGTGTCGGTTCCAGAATCAGGCGACTTACAGACTGTGGGGTGGTCAGCTATGCAAGTTCTTGTTGTGAACCCTGGTTCTACCACAACCAAACTGGCAATCTATTCCCCCTCAGGCTCTCTGGCAGAAAAAACTATTACCCACAAGACGAAGATGCTAAATGCTTTTCCCGATGTGCCTTCTCAACTTGCGGCAAGACTCGACGATGTAACGTCAGCGCTCAAGGAAGCAGGGACAAATCTTGGCTGTATCAATGCCGTAGTGGCGAGGGGCGGGCTTATCCGTCCTATTGAGCCTGGGATATACCGGGTGAACCCACAAATGTTGGAAGATCTGACAGCCCAGGTGCAAGGCCCGCATGCGTCAAATCTCGGGGGCCTTATCGCTGACGCCATTGCCGGGGAAATGGGCGTACCCGCATATGTGGTAGACCCGGTGTCGTGTGACCAATTCCATCCGCTTGCACGTCTTTCAGGCCTTCCCGAGATTCCGAGGAAGAGCTTGAGCCATGCCTTGAACATCCGTGCTACCGTGAGACTTGCATCATCCGAGTTAGGTTGTGACATCGAGACGGTGAACTATGTTGTCGCGCATCTCGGAGGAGGTATATCCATTGCGGCAGTGGAAAGAGGCCGGATTATTGATGCCAATAACGCAAATGAACAAGGCCCTTTCAGTCCGGAAAGAACCGGAGAACTGCCTGCCGGTAAAGTGGCGGAAATGGCTTTTTCAGGGAATTTCTCAAAGGACAGGCTCATAGCGAAATTTCTGGGACAGGGGGGACTTGTGGCGTATCTGGGTGTAAGTAATGCTAAAGAAATCGAAGCGCGCATTGCAGCCGGAGATGAATATGCGGGTCTGATATATGAAGGAATGGCATATCAGATTGCCAAGGAAATCGGGGCTATGGCATCAGTCTTGTCAGGAGATGTGAAAGCTATCCTAATATGCGGAGGCTTGGCTTCATCGGAGCTGCTTGTCTCGATAATACGGGAGAGGGTTTCATTTATTGCGGAAGTTCGGACGTATCCCGGGGAAAGGGAAATGGAATCTCTCGCCAAAGGTGCTTTTCGAGCGCTTTCAGGAGAGGAAGAGGTTAGGACGTACGGGTAATAAGGGGGGAGAGATATGGTAAGGTCGCTCAGGGATATTGTAGAGCTGGCTAAAGCAAGGGGAACCAAGACTTGCGTGGTTGTAGCCGCAGAGGATCCTGAAGTGCTCCTTGCGATAGACGAAGCTGTAAGTTGCGGAATCGCAAAAAGCATCCTTGTGGGAAACCTTAACAAGATAGAGGAAGCTGCCGGTATCGCAGGAGTGGATATATCCAAACATGAGCTCGTAGAAGAAGACGGGCCTGCTGCCGCGGCGCGAAGAGGGGTTAGGCTGGTTTCGGAAGGACAGGCTAACCTGGTAATGAAAGGCCTGGTCAGCACGTCTGATGTGCTGAAGGCCGTTCTCAGCAAAGACGGCGGCCTCAGAACCGGCAAGCTTCTGTCGCACTTGTCTGTGTTTGAAATGCCGGGAAGTGACAGAGTAGTGATATTCAGTGACGGCGCCATGAACATTGCGCCTTCATTGGAAGAGAAAGCGGAGATTACTCAAAATGCCATTAATGTGGCGCATGTGTTGGGCATAGCCAATCCTCGGGTTGCAATTATTGCTGCAATCGAGTACCTCAACAGTGATATGCAGGCTACCGTTGATGCGGCATGTATCAGTAAGATGGCAGACCGCGGCCAGATAAAAGGCGGTATCGTTGACGGCCCACTGGCGCTGGATAACGCAATTTCCCCTGAGTCAGCCAGAATCAAAGGGATCAAAAGTCCGGTGGCAGGCATGGCTGATATCCTGATAATGCCTGATATAGAAGCAGGAAACGTATTTTACAAGACCCTTGTGTACATGGCAGACGGGTGTTGCGCAAGTGTGGTGGCAGGTGCAGGTGCACCCATTGTTTTGACCTCAAGGTCAGACTCGCATGCGTCAAAATTCTATTCCCTTGCATTGGGCGTCGCCATGAGCTAAGTAGATCACTATAAGTGATCGCCGGTTCCAGAAAGTGTACGTACCTTGCGGGGCCACCCAGGACAATCGGAAAACCGGCGAAAACTAAATGAAGTCATACTTAGCAGGCAATGCGAGTAACCCCGAATAGAGTTCATCAAGGAAGGAGATAGGAGTCCCATGAGAATATTCGATGAAATGTCAAAATACGGATATGAGCAGCTTGTTTTCGCCAGCGACGAAGTCTCAGGGCTGCGTGCAGTCATAGCTATCCATGATACTACCCTTGGCCCTGCCCTTGGCGGATGCAGAATGTGGCCGTACGAATCAGAGGAAGACGCAATGATTGACGCGCTCAGGCTGGCCAGGGGAATGACCTACAAGAGTTCTGCCGCAGGTCTTGACCTTGGCGGGGGCAAGGCTGTAATCATTGGAGACCCTCGACGTGACAAGAGCGAAGTGTTGTTGCGCGCGTTCGGAAGATTCGTGGAGACGATGGGAGGACGTTACATAACCGCTGAAGACGTGGGGATTCGCGGGGAGGACGTGGAAATCATTCATATGGAGACCCAACACGTGGTGGGGCTTCCGTCAGGCCCGGGCGCAGGCGGAGACCCGTCTCCTGTCACCGCGTACGGGGTCATTCGCGGGATGAAAGCCTGCTTGGAAGAGGTTTTTGGTGATGGTTCTCTTCGTGGTAGAAGCGTAGCCGTTCAGGGCATTGGCAACGTAGGTTATTCCATCGTGAAACATCTCGCCGAGGAAGGCGCCATGGTCCATGTGAGTGACGTTTTCAAAGACAGGGTGGATACGGTAGTTGAGGAGTTCGGCGCAAAGCCTGTTTCTCCCGACGGGATTTATGACGTTGAATGCGACGTGTTTTGTCCTTGCGCACTTGGTGGCGTAATAAATGCAGAGACGGTGACGCGACTACGGTGCAGAATTGTTGCCGGGTCCGCCAACAACCAACTTAAAGACGAAAGTCACGGCAATGCCTTGGAAGACCTGGGTATTCTCTACGCGCCTGACTATATTATCAATGCAGGCGGAGTAATCAACGTAGCGGAAGAGATCTACGGCTACGATAGGGAAAGGGCTTTGCGTAAAGCAGGCGGAATATACGACAGAATCAAGTCGGTTATAGAAATCGCCAGGAGAGAAGGAATTCCTCCGCATCTGGCAGCGGCTCGCCTTGCAGAGGAAAGGATTGCGAGGATAGGGAAGATTCACAGGATATTCGTGCCTTGATAGGCAGTATGTCAGCGTGCTGCTCCTTAACCAGCCGCCGGGAGGGAGACGATCATGCATAGGATACTCGTGATTAATCCTGGTTCTACATCTACTAAGATCGCAGTGTATGAAGATGATTGTTTGATTTTTGAGGAGGTGATCAGATATAGGCCCGAGGAATTAGGCGTATTTGAGACCGTGCTGGGTCAGTACAAGAAAAGGATTGAAGACATCTTCGAAATCCTGGCACGACAGGATTGTCAGATATCGGATTTCACAGCGATAATCGGCAGGGGAGGCTTGTTAAGACCGATAGAAAGCGGGGTTTATGAGGTAAACGCTAAGATGATCAGTGATCTTATCGGTACAGGCAAGATTCCTCATGCGTGCAATCTGGGAGCCCCTATGGCTCGGGAGATTGCAGATATTATCGGTGTCCCTGCATTTATCGCAGATCCTCCCGTAGTCGACGAGTTTGACCCCTTGGCCAGGTTGTCCGGGCTTCCGGAAATATCACGGACTGCCGTATTCCATGCGCTCAACCATAAGGCTGTCGCCAGGCGGGCAGCGAAGGCCATCGGAATCCGGTATGAGGACGCCAATTTCGTTGTCTGCCATATGGGCAGCGGCGCCACTATCGGTGCACACAGGAAAGGCAGAGTTATCGATGCCAATCACGCTCTGGACGGAGAAGGGCCGTTTACTCCTGAGAGGAGCGGAGGGCTTCCCCTCCTTGGTTTTGTGGAAATGTGTTACTCAGGCAACCTTTCACTGGAAGAAATTAAGAAAAAGCTGGTGGGCAGAGGCGGGCTAATGGCTTATCTTGGGACAAACAGCGCAGTGGAAGTGGAGAGGCGTATTGCGGAAGGAGATGAATACGCAGCTCTGGTATATGAAGCCATGGCTTACCAGATTGCCAAGGAAATAGGCTCCCAGGCAACCGTCCTCAAAGGGGAAGTTGACGCAATAATCCTCACAGGAGGGGTGTGTTATTCAGAAATGCTGGTAGAATGGATTAAGGCCCGCGTCAAATTTATAGCGCCTGTTATGGTTTATCCGGGCGAAGATGAGATGCAGGCTTTGGCAGAAGCGTGTCTTCGTGCACTTCGTCGCGAGGAGGAAGTAAAGATCTACATGTAGACGTAGGAGGTGACGCAAAGTGGCAAAAGTCGTGTTTGACGAAGAACGGTGTAAAGGCTGTGAGTTGTGTGTCGCCTTTTGTCCCAGGAAGATCCTGGCCATGGCAGAGCATTTCAATGCAAAGGGATATCATCCGGCGACCATACTTGATCAAGAAGGATGTAACGCATGCACTTATTGTGCCAGGATGTGTCCGGAGGTGGCAATTGAAGTATACAGGTAAAGGAGGGACTCTGTCTCATGGGTGGAAAGATACTGATGAAAGGGAATGAAGCCATAGCCGAAGCAGCCATTTTGGCAGGCTGCAGACACTTCTTCGGCTATCCGATAACTCCTCAAAATGAGATTCCTGAGTACATGTCAAGACGTATGCCTGAGGTGGGAGGAGTCTTTCTCCAGGCGGAGAGTGAGGTCGCAGGCAGCAACATGGTGTACGGGGCTGCGTGCGCAGGCGCCAGGGTAATGACCACATCCTCAAGTCCGGGAATCAGCTTGATGCAAGAAGCTGTCTCATACATGGCAGGCGCAGAACTTCCCTGTGTGCTTGTGAACATTGTCCGAGGCGGGCCCGGTTTAGGCGGTATACAAGGATCCCAAGCTGACTACTTTCAGGCGACCAAGGGAGGAGGCCATGGCGACTATAAACTAATAGTCCTTGCCCCTGCAAGCGTGCAGGAACTCATGGATCTTACCATTACCGCTTTTGATCTGGCAGACATGTACCGCAATCCTGTGATGATTCTGGGAGACGCAATCTTAGGGCAGATGATGGAACCTGTAGTCCCGGGGAGAAGAGGGAAAGCAGACTTGCCTGAGAAGACCTGGGCTACCGTCGGAGCAAAGATGCGGCCGAAAAACGTAATAACTTCGCTCAGCCTCGACCCGGCGAAACTCGAGCAACACAATTTTCACCTGGGGAAGAAATATAAGAGGATTGCAGACGAGCAAGTCAGGTACAAGACCTACATGACTTGCGATGCTGAGACACTGCTGGTGGCGTACGGAACATGTGCAAGGATTGCGCACGCTGCTGTTGACGTGGCGCGAGAGCGTGGGCTGAGAGTCGGACTGTTCAGGCCGGTGAGTCTGTGGCCTTTCCCATATGATGCCCTGCAGCAGACAGCAGAGGGGAGTCTACGGGTGTTGACAATTGAGATGAGTCTTGGACAGATGGTCGAAGATGTGCGCCTGGCAATACTTGGCGCCAAACCTGTCCATTTTTATGGCCGTACAGGCGGAATGACGCCGACACCCAGGGAAGTGCTGGACGAAATCGAGAGGATTGTGGAGGAGGGGATATAGGCAATGAAGAAAGTATTCGGACGTCCGGAAGCGTTAACAGACACACCCACCCACTACTGCCCTGGATGTACTCATGGCATTATCCACCGGCTGATAGCGGAAGTCATTGATGAACTCGGTGTTCGTGAGAAAACCATCGGGATTTCGCCGGTGGGATGTGCAGTGCTGGCATATGACTACTTTGACTGCGATTTTGTTGAGGCTTCTCACGGCAGGGCGCCTGCAGTCGCTACAGGAATCAAAAGATGCCTCCCTGACTCTGTCGTTTTTTGTTACCAAGGTGACGGGGACCTGGCTTCTATCGGAGCTGCTGAAATAATCCATGCTGCAACTCGAGGAGAGAAGATCACCGTAATCTTCGTGAATAATGCAATATACGGTATGACCGGTGGGCAAATGGCGCCTACGACATTGCCGGGCCAGAGGACTACGACTTCTCCCAGGGGCAGGGATGTGGAAAGCGCAGGCCATCCCATTAGAGTCGCAGAACTTCTGTCGTCACTTTCAGGCGTGGCGTACATTTCCAGGGTCTCGGCAACGAGTCCCGCCAATGTCACAAAGGCCAAACGTGCTGTACGACGCGCCTTCGAAATGCAAATTCAGGGCAGGGGATTCAGTCTCGTGGAGTTCCTCTCCACCTGTCCAATTAACTGGGGTATGTCTCCGCTTGAAGCAATGAAATGGGTAGACGATAAGATGAGCGTCTACTATCCGCTTGGAGACTTCACCCGGGTTCCGGAGGTGGGCTAATAATGCATGAACAGGTGATTTTTGCAGGATTCGGCGGACAGGGCGTCATGTTAATAGGACAGCTTGTGACGTATGCAGGCATGATGGAAGGTGCGAATGTGAGTTGGATGCCTTCATACGGCCCTGAGATGAGAGGAGGCACTGCCAACTGCCAAGTGGTAGTCTCCTCGAAAGAGGTGTCTTCTCCCCTTGTCACTGAGCCTACAAGCTTGATTGCGCTTAACAAACCGTCCCTGGACAAATTTGCTCCTTGGGTCTCCCGCGGCGGGCTCATCATATACAACTCTTCTCTCATTGAATCGCCGCCTGAGAGGACAGATGTGAGGGTATTGGCAGTCCCTGCAAACAAGATTGCAAATGAACTCGGGGACTTGCGTATCGCTAACATGGTGGCGCTGGGCGCCTATCTTGCCACAACCAGGGTAGTAGGTTGCGATACGGTGCTTGACGCAATGAAGAGAGTGCTGCCGGAGAGGCGCCATAACCTGATTCCCCTCAACCGGCAAGCGCTTGCCCGAGGCATTGAAATTGCCTCTGTGTGGCATTCAAGGGACAAAGCGGAAGTCTAGCGGGGCCGAATGAGCTCCGCTGCTCTCACCTGGGGAGTGTCGATGCCTATGTGGCCTCCGATACTCTCCTTTATTTTCCCTTCAATCAGTATTTGGCAACGAGCGATCCCAGGGAATTCCGTAAGCGTATTCACTATGGATCCGACAAGCAGAGCCTCATTCCAACTTCCACCCACGAAGTTTGCCACGATCTCCTCGCTGAAATCCGCGATTGCCAGGTCGCCTTTTACTTCGAGACTCCTTACCTCTGTTCCCTGAGGGATAGTCGGCTCCAGCCCGCTTTCAGGCAAAGGCCCTCTGACAAGGAGTTCCAGGGCGCCTCTCACAGGGTCTGCGCCTTGTGCCACTCTTCGCCTTACAGGAACCAGGTATGATTCAGTCTCAGTGCTTCCGGCATAGTAGACTGTCACTTCAGGACCCATCGCAGACTCTTCCAGAGTTTCGATGTCTGATACTCGCCTGGACAGAGCGGCGAGATCCTCAAATGCCCTGTCCAAGTCTCTCTCGATTGCCGTGATATCCCGTGATAACCTTGTGGTTACTCCCACTGACCATCCTACCAAGGCCAACACCACAAATACGGCTACCCAAATGTGCCATTTTTGCACTGATATTCCTCCTCGAATTATCAATGACTATGATGTCCCCTGTGCGGGAAACATATTCGGGACAAGTTTACAGTCGCGTGTCTTTCCACCTTATTTATCACTATACGACAGTGTATGTGGTTTCCCTGCTAAGTGGCTCCATACCTGCGGGAACCTGAATGTCAGGCAGGGCCGGCCAGGAGGCATCCGTATGATACGAGCACGGCGAGGACAAGTCACAGGAGTTACTAGACTTTCTGCAGGTGTCCTGGAAACAGAAGTCGTCTGTGAAGGGGTAAATTCGCATGCCATATGCTATCCGGATCTCACAGGGCCTGTGGCGCCCGGAGATTGGGTAATTCTAAACACGAATGCTGTCCAACTCAAGCTTGGAACAGGCGGGTATCATTTTGTCATGTGGGTGGAGGGCAGGGAAAGCCTGGGCGGGGCATGTGGCCCGGGGCACATAATCAAGGCACGATACACTCCCTTCCAGGTATGCTGCTTAACTGCTGAAGAGGAAGGCAGCCAATACCATGAAGCTCTCAAAGAACCAAAGCCAATCCACGGTATTCCAGTCGTCGCTTGCGAACTGCATAGCATGGTTGCTCCTGTAGCCGCCGGCATTAAGGAAGCTACAGGCAATGAAGCCAAGGTTGCTTACGTAATGACCGACGGCGGGGCCTTACCCGCAGCCTTCAGCAAATTAGCCCGGAACCTGCGCGATAAGGCACTGATAGATTCTATCATCACTTGCGGCCACGCGTTCGGCGGTGATCTGGAATCCGTAAACGTCTATTCAGCATTATGCGTGGCAAAAGAGTGTACTGATGCAGACGCGGTAGTTGTCGCTATGGGGCCGGGCCAGGTGGGAACAGGCACAAAATACGGGTTCTCCGGCATTGAACAAGGCATAGCGATAAACGCAGCCCACTCTCTGGGAGGAATTCCTATTCTCGCGCCGAGGATCAGCTTCTTTGATCTTCGCGGCAGGCATTTCGGAGTAAGCCACCACACAATCACTGTCCTCGCCCAGGTGGTGCTGGTTGATTGTGTAGTGGTCTTGCCTGAGATGCTACCGGGCCGGTGGGAATTTATAAAATCACAACTCAGTGGGAAAAACCTGGCCAAACAATATGTCATCGTCACCGAGAACGGAATGTCCGCAGTCAAAAGGCTTCAAAAGGATGGAATCGATGTTGCTACAATGGGGCGGACTGTCCCGGAAGATCCGGAATTTTTTCTTGCCGCCGGAGCCGCAGGTGTCTTTGCAGGACGGCTTGTTATGGAAAGAAAAGCCCGTGTGTAGCCGGCGCGATTGGAGAAGATCACCTAGTGTCGCATAAGTTCGGGACAGGCTTGCCAGAATCTCCAGCACCTCAGCCGGCTTCCCATAGATGCGAAACGAGTCTTTTGAAAAAACAATATCCATAAGAGGACATCCCTCCCTCTATGGTGTATATGATATGCCGACGCAGTTGATGTTATTCCAGTATCTTGGTACATGTCCAGGAATTGCCGGGCCGGACTATACTTTGGCACCTGGTGATTTCTCCGACTTGCGCCTGCTATTTGACAATGTAGGAGGGAAGAATATTGGATTATCGTGTTCTATCGGAGACGAAAGTGAAGTCAAATACGGTCTATCAAGGGAAAATGATAAACCTGCGCGTGGATCAGGTAAGGCTACCTTCAGGGAGGACGAGTTCCAGGGAAGTAGTGGAACATCCCGGGAGTGTAGGTATCATACCTATTGACAAGGATGGGAGCGCAATACTGGTGAGGCAGTTTAGATATGCAGTGGGTGAAAACTTATGGGAAATCCCCGCAGGAAAACTGGATCCCGGAGAAAGCCCGGAGGATTGTGCAATGCGTGAACTTGAGGAGGAAACTTCATATCGAGCCGGGCGCCTCGAGAGAATTGCATCATTTTACACTTCGCCGGGTTTTTCCAGTGAGATGCTACATTTGTTTATTGGGACGGATCTTGTCCCCGGAACCGGCCAACCTGACGATGATGAGAACATAGAAAGACATCGTCTGCCGCGTGAAGCTGTTGAGAGAATGATAGAAGACGGCGAAATCCGTGACGCCAAAACCCTTCTGGGACTGGCAATTATCATGTCGAGGGGGCTTTTCTAGTTGACTGAGTTTTACGTTGACTTGCATGTCCATATAGGTTGTGACAGCTTGGGACGTCCGATTAAAGTATCTGGTTCAAGGAAACTCACCTTTGAGAATATAGCTAAAGAATGCTTTTATCGAAAAGGCGTGGATATCGTCGGAATTGTGGATGCAGCCGCTCCGGGAGTGATCCGGGATATTGAGAACCTTCTTGATTCAGGGGAAATGATTGAGATTCCAGGCGGCGGAATCGGATATAAAGATCGCATTGTCATCCTCTTGGCTTCCGAGGTAGAGACATCGGAGGAACACAGAGGGCACTCCCATCACTTGATTCTCCTCAGGACCCTTGACACGGCGAAATCCTTTTCCCGCAGCCTCAGAAGGTGTGTCTCTAATATATTTTTCAGTACGCCGGTATGCGCAATGCCTTCCAGGGATCTGTACATGATGGCATTGGATGCAGGGGCAATCCCCTTTCCTGCCCATGCCTTTTCGCCGCATAAGAGTATCTATGGAAACTGCGTAAGGAGACTTAATGACGCGTTTCCCCATGAGATCCTGGATTCTCTTCTTGCGCTGGAGTTGGGCCTCTCCGCTGATACGGATCTGGCTGACACTATATCTGAATTGAAGCAGTACACGTTTCTTTCCAATTCTGACGCTCATTCGCTGCCGAAGATTGGGCGGGAATACAATGTCATGCTTCTGGAAAAAGCGTCATTTGATGAGACCATAAAATCGCTGGCACGCAGAGACGGTAGACGCGTGGTTGCGAACTATGGATTGGATCCGAAGCTTGGGAAGTACCATAGGACCTACTGTCCTGCATGTAATAGGACCTTCCGGAACCAGGCGCCCCCTGTTCTCCGGTGTCCTGAGTGCAATAGCACATCTGTTGTAAGGGGAGTTTTCGACAGAATTGCGGATATTCAGGATTACCCTGTTCCGGAACACCCTGTACACAGGCCTCCGTACCGGTACCAGATTCCTCTGGAATTCGTGCCCGGGATAGGGCCAAAATCCATAGACAAGTTGATCTCCCGGTTCGGAAGTGAAATGGCGGTTCTTCATACCGCACTGGAGGAGGAGTTGGCTGAGGTGGTAGGAAGGAAGGCAGCTCACCTAATCATTGAGGCGCGTGAAGGAACGCTCCCTCTTGTTGCGGGCGGAGGAGGGCATTACGGCAAAGCCCTCATAAACAACGGTTTTCCGAACCTCGACGCATAAGGACGGCGAATTGGACATACATATGAAAGGAGTTGGTTTTGAGGAGGGACGGCAATGCTTGCGAGAACAAGGTCGGCTCAGGTGTTCAGTGACTACATAAGGAAGCACATGCTCACATATTCAATTGTCATCGTCATGCTCTTGATGGGGGTCGCCTTCGGTGCGCTGGCAGCAAGAATCCTTCCGGAAAGTCAGAAGTCCGCACTGGCCCAGGATCTCACAGTCTTCTTTCGCGGCTTCGGCGACACAATGCAAGTGTCCGCTGTTTCCGCCTCGCGCCAGGGTTTCTACGGCAATCTCAAGGCCATTTTTATCGGGTGGCTCTTGGGCCTTTCTGTGATAGGCGCTCCGGGAATCGGTATTCTCATGTTCTTACGAGGCTTCATTATCGGATTTACGGTGGGATTTCTTGTCTTACAAATGGCTGTCAGAGGAGTGCTGCTTGCGTTTGTGTCCGTGCTCCCTCAGAACTTATTCATTATTCCTGCATTGATTGTATCATTCGAGTCTTCACTTGCATTTGCAAAAACTGTAATCGAAGATAGGTTGAGGAGTAGCCGAGTGCCTCTCTATCCCCAGTTTCTACTTTCCTGCATTGCCCTTATGGGCGCTCTTGCCTTGCTTGGCATTGCCTCCGTTGTTGAAGGCTTCGTAACCCCGGTTTTCATAGAACTGGTGTCCAGGCACATGTAATTGCAGGCCTCAGAAGGTCATGCTATACTGGTAAAAACAGCTATTCCCAAGTATAAGTTCATTAGTTTTCGCTCGTTTTCCGATTGTCTTGGGTGGCCCCGCACGGCACGTACACTATCTGGAACCGGCGATTGCTTGCGGTTGGGACCGTTGAACTTCTTCAGTAGCTGCCAGTTTCGCCGAAGACGGCGACCGGTTTTTGTGATTCAAGCGAACTGCGTTAACATAATGTGGGAGAGAACAACGGTCTCGCGGTGATCTACTTAGATACTAATGGCTTTCCCGGCCGGATTTATGATCGTCTTGCGTGTGCAGTGTTCATTTGGAGGGGGTAGATACGTTGACCTGGATAGATGAGTTCCTCGCATATCTCTCTTGTGAACGAGGCCTTGCCAGAAATACGATAGAATCGTATGGGAGAGACCTCGTTCAATTTGAGGAATTTATCAATGACACTTACGGCATTCACCTGGAGGATGTAAGTGAGGATATTATTCTGTCGTACATAAAAGTCATGCGAGATCTTGGAAAAGCAAACTCCAGCATTTCAAGGTCAGTCTCTTCCATCCGAGGGTTCTATGGTTTTGCCCACCACGAAGGGCTGATGGAAGAGGATCCCGCAACCAACATCTCCTCCCCTAAGCGAGAGAAAACCTTACCCCAAGTCCTGAGTGCACAAGAAGTAACTACTCTTTTGGAAGCCCCGGCAACTCACACCCCGTCCGGCATCAGAGACAAAGCCATGCTGGAAACGATGTACGCTACAGGTATGCGCGTGTCTGAGTTGGTGTCTCTGGACCTGGGGGATATTGATACTCATATGGGTTATGCCAAATGCATAGGCAAAGGGTCTAAAGAGAGGATTATTCCTATGGGTAGTGTAGCTTGCCTTTGGGTGGAGACTTATCTCCGGTCAGCAAGGGGACGTATGTTGCAAGGCAGGAGAGAGAAGGCCCTGTTTGTGAACTGTAGGGGGAAGAGGCTAACCAGACAGGGCTTTTGGAAAATCATCAAGGGTTACGCAAGGAAATGCGGCATTTCAAAAGACGTGACCCCTCATATTCTCCGGCACTGCTTTGCCACACATCTCTTGGAGAACGGCGCGGACCTGCGGTCGGTCCAAGAAATGTTGGGGCATTCAGATATTGCCACTACAGAGATATATACTCACCTTACCAAAGGGAAGCTAAAAGAGATATATGACAGAACCCACCCACGGGCTGGGGGAGAATAGGAGAGGGGTTAACTTGAGAGCCTATGACATTATCCTAAAGAAACGACGCGGCCATGAGTTGTCAAGTGATGAAATCACCTCTATGATTTGCCGGTATACCGAAGGCGGCATTCCCGACTATCAAATGTCCGCTTTTCTAATGGCCGTATTCTTTCAGGGAATGAGCGTACGAGAAACGTGTGATCTGACAATGGCAATGGCTCACTCCGGAGAAACCGTGGATCTTTCCGGGATTCACGGAGTGAAAGTCGATAAGCATAGCACCGGCGGAGTGGGAGACAAAACCACCCTGGTTCTTGCGCCTCTTGTGGCCTCTTTAGAGATTCCTGTAGCAAAGATGTCAGGCCGAGGGCTGGGCCATACCGGTGGTACCCTGGATAAACTGGAATCTATCCCCGGGTTTCGGGTTGACTTGTCAAAGGACGAATTCGTGGAAGCTGTGAATAGAACGGGAATTGCCGTGGTCGGGCAGACCGCCTCCATTGCCCCTGCTGACAAGAAGCTCTACGCGCTTCGGGACGTGACTGCAACGGTAGACAGCATACCGTTAATAGCAGGCAGCATATGCAGTAAGAAACTGGCTTGTGGGGCAGATGCCATTGTCTTTGATGTAAAGGCCGGCAGAGGAGCGTTTATGAAATCTGAGGATGACGCCAAGCGCCTGGCCCGGTTGATGGTGGATATCGTGAGAGGGGCAGGGAAGACGGGCGCTGCGTTAGTCAGTGACATGAATCAGCCTTTGGGTTACGCAGTGGGTAATTCTCTCGAAGTCATAGAGGCCATTCGTACCCTGCGAGGCGAAGGGCCGGAAGATCTCCGAGAACTATGCCTGTCTCTGGGGTCACTCATGCTTGTTCTGGGGGGTAAGGCCAAAAGTGTTGAGGATGCCAGGCCAAACCTGATAAGGGCCTTAGAGACCGGTGCCGCCCTAAGTAAATTTGCTGACCTTGTGTCCGCTCAGGGCGGTGACGTGAAGGTCATTGAAGCTCCGGATATTCTTCTTCCGTCCGCAAGCTGCCTGGAGGCGGTTCCAAGTGCCAGGTCAGGTTACATAAGTGAAATCGATGCAGAGAAGATTGGAGTTGCTTCCATGATCCTGGGCGCCGGACGCAGAACGAAAGACGACACAATAGACCCTGCAGCAGGCATCATAGTCCTGAAGAAAATCGGAGACAGGGTGGAGCAGGGTGAACCTTTGGTAATGCTCCATACCAACGCTTGGGATACGCTTGAGCCTGCTTGCCGGCTCGTGATGTCATCATATGAAGTATCCCAGGATAAGCCCTGTGTGCCCCGGCTCATCAAATACGTCATCGAGAGCTGAGGAAACAGCTTTAACCCTTGTCAGGCTTGCTTTTTCATGCGGGTGGGGTATATCGCCCCGCCCGCGTGAATATGTACGTGTACAGATGTGAATCCAGTGCGTGGTATGACAGGGAGGAAGAAAAAGTGGGCAAGAGAAGTGTCGTAGCAAGGACATTCCTTGCCGGAATCAACGTCATTTTGACTTTTGTGATTCTCATCACCGGAGGATACGGCTCTCGGCATGTAGAGGCACAGCAGCTTTCCATTGCGCCGAGTATTCCCATTACTGCTGAGTCGGCTTTGCTGATAGAGTCAACTTCAGGAAAGGTTCTCTTTGAGAAGAATCCGGAGAAACCGCTCCCTCCTGCCAGTATCACAAAGATTATGACAATGCTCCTGGTTATGGAGAAAATAGACCAGGGCAAAGCCGGCTTCAGTGATATGGTGGCAACCAGTGAGAGAGCGATGAGAATGGGAGGCTCGCAAATCTGGCTGGAAGTCGGGGAGGAAATGTCTCTAGAGGACCTTATGAAGTCTATTGCCATTGTTTCGGCAAATGATGCCAGTGTCGCAGTGGCAGAACATGTTGGCGGCAGTGAGGAAGCCTTTGTTGACATGATGAATAAGCGTGGACAGGAACTTGGAATGACAGGAACCAATTTCGTCAACGCCTCAGGTTTGCCTGATCCGAACCATTACACGACTGCAAGGGATATTGCCCTTATGTCCAGGGAATTGCTGCGTCATCCGAAGGTACATGAATGGTTTACCACTTGGATCGACTATGTGCGCGATGGAAAAAACATTCTTGTGAACACAAACCGCCTCATAAAATCGTATGAAGGTGTTGACGGGCTTAAGACGGGTTTTACTGAAGAGGCAGGTTACTGTCTTGCAGCGACTGCAAAAAAAGGCAGTTTGAGGTTGATCTCGGTCGTGCTCAAGGTCGCTGACTCGACCACACGCTTCAAGGAAGCGTCGGCCCTGCTCGACTTTGGGTTCAGGCACTTTGCCGGTGTTGCGCTGGCAAGAGAAGGTCAGGTTATTGATGCGGTGGAAGTCACTCGAGGAGTTGCGGATCACGTGGATGCAATTTGCTTGGAACCGTTAGTTGCAGTCGTGCCCAGGGGAGAAGAAGATAAGGTAAGAAGCAAGACGGCGCTGGCGAATAAGGTTGACGCGCCTGTGGCAAAGGGCCAGAAGCTCGGCGAAATGCTTGCCTTGGCCGAAGATGGTTCAATCATAGGCAGGGTTGCCCTGGTAGCTGCGGAAGAAGTACGCCGCGGCAACATCTTTACGGTTGTATTTCGTATCACCCGAAACCTGCTCCGTGGATTGTTCAGGATGAACCGGTAGCAGGTGTCTCAAGCCTCCTATTTCCACAGCCCTCTGGGCTGTTTTCTTTTTCGCAAGCCTCGGAAGGACTAATCAACGGTCCGGAGAATAGGAATGGGACGGGAAAACAGGAGGAGGATTGTGAATGAAGCTTGACGTCAGGGTCATTGGCCGTGTTCTGGTTGCAGGCATCTTCGGGGAGCTCGACTTGAATACGGCGCCGAGCTTCCGCGACGCAGTTGAAAAGCAGCTCGATGCGAATCCTGATATAAATGACATCCTTCTTGTAATGCGTGATGTTGCTTTCATTGACAGCTCAGGATTAGGAGTGATTCTGGGCAGATACAAAAGGCTCAAACCTCATGGTGGGAATGTCATAGTGGTGGCCCCATCGCCACAAGCGCGAAAAGCCCTTGAATTATCAGGCTTGGCAGGCATTATACCTATTTGCAACACTGAAGACGAAGCCTGGGCCAAGGCTCAGGGGGTGTAACATGGTGAGCGTAAGAAACTATGTAACCCTGGAATTTCCGGCGGTACCTGAGAATGTGGAATTTGCCAGAACGACGGTTGCGTGTTTTGCGGCGCAAATCAATTCATTCACTTTAGAGGAAATTGACGATGTAAAATTGGTGGTGTCAGAAGCCATATCCAACACTGTGCTCCACAGTTACGGTGTTTCCGGAGGTATCGTCCGGCTGTCTGTAGTGAGAGAAGGTAACACCCTCTGTGTCACAGTCGAGGATTTCGGGAAGGGCATAGTCGACGTAGAACAGGCGAAGGAGCCGGCTTTCACCACGGACCCGGATAGGATGGGTATGGGGTTCACGATAATGGAGGCGTTATCAGATGAGCTCCATGTGTCTTCCGTCCCGGGAGAAGGGGTTAGGGTTGAGATAAGAAAGTCACCTCACGGGACGGCGAAGGACAGTGATGAACCGGAGGCTTGATCAAATTCAACTTCCTCTTCTGCCCCTTCTTACCAACGAAGAGGTGCATGAGCTAAAAAAACGTATACGTGCCGGGGACGGAGATGCCCGTGAAGAATTGGTCTCGCGGAATCTACGACTTGTAATGAGTTTGGTAAACAGGTTTTCCCGTGAAGCAGACGAGAAGGAAGACTTGTTCCAGGTGGGATGTATAGGGCTGTTGAGAGCGACAGACCGGTTTGACGAATCATGCGGGACTCGCTTCTCTACGTATGCCGTGCCGGTTATCCTCGGGACAATTCGGGAACATCTTCGTTCCGGAGGGCGGCTTAAGATTGGAAGAACACTTCGAGACAGAGCTGTCAGAGTCGAAGAAGCACTGCGTATTCTAAGAATTGAATTAGGGCGGGAGCCGGATATTGATGAAATTGCCGGGAAGACCGGACTCGGCAACGAAGAGATAGTTGAGGCCCAGGATGTCCTGAAGCCTATCGTATCTCTCTCGGAACCTGGTTCCTCCGACGATTCATTCTGCATTGAAGACAGAATTGCCTCCCTTTCTTTTGCGGACGACCAAATAGAATCTATTGCGCTCAAGCAAGCTATGGCGCACTTAAATCCTACTGAACGAGCAGTAATAGAGATGAGGTTTTTCCATGACTTAAAGCAGATGCAAGTCGCTGAACGACTGGGCATCTCCCAGCCGCAAGTCAGCAAGCTTGAGAAAAGCGCACTGAAACGCTTGCGGCAAGAACTGGATGCCGTGTAGCATTTCCTCCCCGGCCTTGCGGTTTCTTGTCCTTATTCCCCGCACCTTCTTTGAGCAATCACGCCCCAAGCAGTCACACGTGTTAGATCCCAAGAGAATTAAACCTCTGTTACATGCGCATAATTAGAAAAGAGAAAGGGGGCACAGCCCGTGTCAGTAGTAAAAGTCGTGGAATTACTGGGTGAGTCAACGACAAGCTGGGAGCATGCAATAGAGGAGGCTGTCAGTGCAGCATCCAAAACCATCCGGAATATCACAGGTGTCGAAGTCCTGAATATGACCGCCTCTATAGAAAACGGTAAGATTACGAAATACAAAGCCGATGTGAACGTGGCTTTCTCAGTGGACGGTACTTAAGCATAAGTCCATCAGTTTTCGCTCGTTGTTCGAGGTCTTAGGTGGCCGCGCACGGTACGAACATCTTCCGGAGCCGGGGATTGCTTATGGCGATCTACTTAGTCTTAGCATGTATTTGATGCGTATAGATCAGGGGGTATAAGCAAAGGTGCAGTCTGAAAAGGCCAAAAAACAGATAACAAAGATGCCTGAGACTGTCCAGGCAACCCAGGAGCAGAAGCGGAGGCAAGAGGTTTATCAACAACTGGTGGCCAAAAGGAAGCCCAAGCCTCCTTACCTCCGGCATTTCCTCGTTGCATTTATGACAGGCGGCGCTGTTTGCGCATTGGGTCAATTTGTCTTAGGCATCTTCATGGGGCGAGGATTGGATATCAACGCAGCGTCCGCTCCTACCCTTGCAGTTATGATTCTACTCGGCATAGTCTTGACTGCATTCGGGATCTACGATGAATTTGCTGAGTTTGCCGGGGCAGGGGCTGCAGTGCCTATTACAGGGTTTGCCAACACAGTTGCTGCTTCTGCCATTGATTTCAAGCATGAAGGTTGGGTCTTGGGAATGGGGGCCAAGATGTTTATCATTGCAGGCCCTGTCATTGTATATGGTGTTTTGAGCGGAGTATTCGCAGCTTTCATAAGCCATATCACTGGGCTGTAGGAGGAAGGGAATTAGGGCGCTGTGGCGTCAAAGAAGATCGGCAAAGCGACTGTCAAGTTCACAAATCCACCGATAATCATCGGGACAGGTACTATAATAGGGCCTATGGAAGGGCGCGGGCCTCTTGCCCGGGACTTTGACGTGGTGCTGCCCGATTTGGCCTTTGGGGAGAAGACTGCGGAAAGGGGTGAACGCAAACTCCTTGAGCAGGCTGCCGAGATTGCCATAGAACGCTCAGGCATCGATAAGGGCATGGTAGACTACTACATTGCAGGAGATCTCCTAAATCAGATTGTCTCGGCCAGTTTCTCCGCAAGGCAGCTTGCCATACCTTTTATCGGGGTGTACGGGGCATGCTCCACGTGTGCCATGGGAACGGCTCTGGGATGCATGATCCTTGACGGCGGGTTCGCTGACTATGTCCTGGTGGCGTGCTCAAGTCATTATCAAACAGCCGAGCGCCAGTTTCGCTACCCAATAGAGCTAAACATCCAACACAAGGCTACGTCCCAGTATACTGTCACAGGCGCCGGCGCCCTGGTTCTGGCATCTTCCGGGAACGGTCCGAAAGTTACTTGGGCTACCACCGGCAGGGTGATCGATCTCGGAGTAAAAGATCCGTATAACTTGGGCGCTGCTATGGCCCCGGCTGCTGCAGATACACTTCTTAGGCATGTAGCTGACACCGGATGCGCTCCCGATATGTACGATCTGATTCTCACAGGTGATCTCGGCAGTCTTGGATCCGAGCTTTTTGCGGAGTTGGCAAAAGACGCAGGTTGTAATATAGGGAGCAACCACAACGATTGCGGTCTTATGATCTTTGACACAAAGGCTCAACGAGTAGGTTCAGGCGCAAGCGGATGTGCATGCGCGGCAGTTGTTACGTTTGGCCATGTATTGAAAGAGATGGAGAGAGGAAACCTGAAGAAGATCCTACTGATTGCCACCGGCGCCTTGCTGAGCCCGTTAACTTTTCAGCAGGGAGAGAGTATTCCCGGTATAGGCCATGCTATTGTCATCGAGTCGTAGAAAGAAGGTGTAACCTGTGGACTACATTATTGCATTTCTCATCGGTGGGCTTATCTGTGGTATAGGTCAATTAATACTGGACTTGACAACTCTCACACCCGGGCACATGCTCGTATTGTTCACCGTGATAGGCGCTCTTGCAGGTGGTTTCGGAATTTACCAGCCTTTTCTCTCATTTGCCAAAGCAGGTGCACTAGTGCCGGTTACCGGATTCGGGGCGTCCATTGCCAAAGGGTCTCTGCTAGAGGCGGAGAGAAGCGGCATTATCGGCTTGTTCACGGGGGCATTTGAGTTCACAGGGCAAGGGCTGGCAGTGGCCGTTTTTTTCAGTGCTGTCGCTGCCCTCTTCTTTAGTCCGCGGTCCTGACTATGAATTCGTTAGGTTTCGCTGGTTTCCCGATTGTCTTGGGTGGCCCCGCACGGTACGTACGTTTTCTGAGGCCGGTGATTGCAACGAGGGGTGTCAAAATCCGGCCACCGGCCTACGGGCCGGATTTTGTCAAGGCAACCCACTTGGGGCGCCGTCCCCTTAGTGCAATACCAGCAACCCCACACAGCACGTACATTTTCCAGAGCCGGCGATCACTTATGGTGATCTACTTAGGTGCGGCGCATGCAGTCTATACTAAGTATTCAGGCGTTTGAGTTAAGGAAGGTGTCAGTTTTCGGTGAAAGAGACTATAGGGTTCCCTCGGGCGCTCCTATACTATTATTACTATCCGGCGTGGAAGGCCTTTTTTGAGTCTCTTGGCCAGACTTGCAAAGTCTCAGACAACACCACCAAGGCGGTGATAGACTCAGGGATTAGGGTTACAGTAGACGAGGCTTGCTTGCCTGTAAAAGCCTTTCATGGCCATGTGCTGAGCCTCTCCGGAGTATGTGACAGGGTGTTCGTTCCAAGATTGGTTTCCGTTGAGAGGAAGGCTTATATATGCCCAAAGCTAATGGGCCTTCCTGACATGGTAAGACATAACTGTGAGGGCATCCGGCAGATTGTCGACCCCACAATTGACATGAGCCGTAACTCCCGGGCATATGTAAGAGAGCTCTATGCCACAGGCAGGTTATTCACACGGAATCCACTTGCGATATCTGCTGCAAGGCGAAGGGCAAGGCAAGCCTATGATGCATTTGTCCGGCTGCTCCAGGCGGGAGTTCCGCCAATTGACGCAATGGCGGGAGAGGGCGGCCATCTTGCGCAGCATTTCGAGGATTCCGCGATATCTCGTATTTCCCCGTCAGGATATGACAAGGACGTACGGCACCCGATCATCGGCGTTTTGGGCCATCCCTATATCATTTATGACTCATTTCTTGGAATGAACGTTTTGGACAGGCTAAGCCTGATGGGCGCAAGGGTAGTGACTATGGACATGCTGCAAGATGCAGTTGTTGAACGGGGACAAGCAAAGTCCAGAAAAAGGGTGTTCTGGACCATGGGTAGACGGTTGCTTGGGGCAGGTTACTACTTTCTAACCCCAGGGACCGTCGACGGTTGCCTCCAAATGAGTGCTTTTGCTTGCGGGCCTGACTCTTTCATCGGCGAGCTCTTGCAACAGGAATCTGCAAGAAGCGAGCGCAAGGTGCCGTTTATGACGATCGTAGTTGACGAACATACAGGAGAAGCCGGTGTCCTAACCAGACTTGAAGCTTTTATGGATGTTGTGGAGAGGTCAATGGTAAGGTGAGACTGACCTTTGCGCGTCTTGGCAATTACCACATCGCGGCAAAAGCTGTTTTTGAAGCGCTGGGAATTGACGTGGTGTTGCCCCCCCCTCCTACCAAACGCACAATGTCACTGGGTTCCAAGAACTCTCCTGAATTCGCCTGTCTTCCGCTGAAAATGAATATTGGAAACTACTTGGAAGCCTTCGAGACGGGGGCAGATACTATTGTAATGGTAGGCGGCATAGGTCCGTGCCGTCTTGGATTGTACGGCGAAATTCAAAGGCAAATCCTGGAAGGCCTCGGATGCGATTTCAAGATGATTGTGGTGGAACCCCCGCAAGGGAGGCTGGACCGCCTATTTCGGCAGCTTTCTGAGATTACAGGAGCGCAGCGTATCTCACAGTGTATCAGGGCTCTGCATCTAGGCTGGAGCAAACTCACTGCCATAGACTCCCTGGAGAAGCTTGCCCTCCGGCTTCGTCCGTTTGAGGAATCAAAAGGTGATGTTTCGTTTGCATTGGAAGCTGCTTTAAGGTGCATAGATGAGGCCGATGGTAGTCCGAAAGAGGTCGCATCTGCCCTGGAGAACGGACAAACGGCAATGAAATCCGCATGTAAGGAGACAGACCGAATGACCCCGCGCATCGGTATTGTGGGCGAAGTGTTCATGGTTCTCGAACCTTTTGCCAATTGTGAGATTGAGAAGCGCCTGGGGGAGATGGGGGTCGTAGTACACAGGTCAATTTACCTCAGCGATTGGGTAGTGGAACACGTAGTGAAGGATGCGTTCCGCATAATGGGAAAATCCAAGCTTCCATATGAACTGGCTAAGCCGTATTTGTGTCACTTCGTCGGTGGCCACGGCGTGGAGACTATAGCGTCCACCGTAGACTACGCCGGGCAGGGGCTGGATGGGGTAATCCAGGTAGCTCCGTTTACGTGCATGCCCGAGATCATAGCTCAAGATCTACTGCCCACAGTTTCAAGGGATCTCGGCATTCCCGTAATGACCCTTGTTCTGGACGAGCACTCATCCGCCACCGGGGTGTTGACGCGTCTTGAAGCCTTCATTGACATGGTCAGAATGTCACAGCGCCAAAGGAGGTGAATCCCGGTGGCAGGCTCAGGCTATCTGGGAGTGGATGTCGGTTCTGTCAGTACCAAC